>Ga0155884_112_pt2 | contig 26826 bp, 32 predicted proteins | sample RifCSPlowO2_01_FD_107538 | JGI IMG/M metagenome (GOLD analysis project Ga0155884, IMG submission 107538) | Candidatus Colwellbacteria bacterium RIFCSPLOWO2_01_FULL_48_10
ATTCTTCTACAGAAACTCCAGGGAAAAGCTTAAATTCTCCAGGCTTTGAAGTCAGAATAGGAGATATTGCACCTGGATACTTATTTCGTAGAGTTGCAACGTCTTCACTAAAATCATCTCTTAATATCAATTGTAGAATCTCCAACCATTTTTCTTTATTTTTTGTGAGATATTTCTTTTGGCGCATTATTGTCAGGATAAGGTCTTTGGGGTATATTTACAACACAATTTAATAAGAAAGTAGCCTAAACCAGTAGTAATGCTGGCATGGCTCAAGAATCCTCTCATCGATACCAAACTCCACGTTTGGCCAACTTCGATGAGAGGTCACACCCGAAAGGGTGTGGATGCCGCAAGGCATCAGGTCGGCGTGGAGTTTTGTGTTTTTATAGAAAATTTAAATGAATATGAAAAATAAAAGTGTCGCTGAAGAGGTTTTCGAAAAAATAGAAAAGGAACAGGCTCAATGGGCTGCTATGAGCGATATTGAGCGTGATCAAGTGGTAAGGTATAAAGTTAATCAATCGCTGATCCTACAAAAAGAAAAGGCGGAAGCAGAACAAATCGAAAGAAAAAGAAATGAAAAACATCCAGTTGTTACATTTGTAGAAAGTCATAAAATTCTGGCTCCAATTATTTTTTGGGGACTTTGGGTGCTTCTTCTATGGTGGCTCATGGTGAGAAGTGATGTTAAACCTGATTACGATTTTCCAAGTGAGAACTATGAGAGTGTTGATAGCTATGGATTCTAATCATGAGTAAAAAATTATTTAAGAAGAGTAGAGATAGATCCTCTCGATAACCATGAAAAAAACAATATCCGCAATAATAATCTTAGTTGTTTTGTCTTTTGGGTTTCCTTCGATTGCCAATGCAGCGTGGTGGAATCCATTCTCTTGGAAAGTTTTCAATAAAACTATAGCTCCACCAGCTATCCCGCCTTCTTTAACTGAAGCTTCGAATATTCCTCCCGATACTAGTGATAAATCAGCAGAGATAATTAAATTGAAAAGAGAAATAGAGGAACTGAAAAAGAAGAACGATCAGTCTAGCGCCAAGCCAAAACTATCGACACCTCCAGTTGCTGCGCCCAAAATTATTCCTAAACCAACGCCTGTACCTCCTCCTTTTGCAACGTGGCAAGAATTAGAAAATAAACATTTTCCGGAAGCGGATCAGAATGGATGGGCTACACTTTATATTACTAACCAAGAAGGAGAAAAAAGATATTATTACAAAAATAAAGATCAGTGGATTAGAGCGAATAGTGAGCAGCATGCTAGGAGCGAGAGGTATTTTATTGAGACATGCGCAGATAAACCAAAAGACATGGCTACAGCCGAATTGTGCTTAGAATTAGCCGGCCAAAGAATAGGATTTAAACAGGGCTGGTATGACGGATACAACGAGGGATCTCCCTATTCCCCGCCACCTTCTTATTCTGCTCCACCAACACCATCGTTTTCTGAAACCATGCGTCAACATGAAATGTGCGATCTTGTTGATGGCCTATTCTTTGACGGCAAGTGTTATTAATAAAATTTATACTGGAATATTGTATTTAGCATCTCATAGCGCTATATTTGAGCCTAATCTGGTTAAAAACTTTATATGGCAAATGATGAGATTTCCCCAAATTCCAATAGCCCCAAGAAGCTTCCTTTCAAACTGGATGATCGGCAAGAAATAATTTATGAACGTCTTAATAGGCTGGTTGGACCCGGAGCGGCTGCATTTTATAAAGATGCCTGCAGACATCTAGTCATAGATCCTTCTTTTGTTGCGGTTACTCATATCGTTGCGCATCTACTACGAGAAATCGAGAGCGCTCTACGCGATGTTCTAGAGTCTGTGACTGGCCCAACTCAGGAGAAAGAAGGATTGAAAGAAGAAGAAAAACACAGGCAAGAAATCGAATTAATTTTAAAAGCCCTTGGTTTTAATGAATCTGATTTAATTTCTAAAGTCTGGCTTGAATTGCCTGGTAAGAATGGCCTGCAAAGATACGCTCACCGAAATAATCTCGAAGCCGCAAGGCCATTGGATCAGGTTTTCTTAGAACTTTGGTCTAGAATGCAAATTATTTTGGGCAATGTATTAGATAGGTTTGAAACTCAATACACTAAAGTTTTCGCATCGATTGATGTATTGGTTCAGAAAGCTAATCCAACCGAATCAGATGCAAAAATAATTAAATCGAATATTCCAAATAACTTTGTCGCTCACCAAAAATTCTTTAGCCAGTTGGAGAATCCTAAATGGCTTCCTTTACTTAAAGAAAAGGAGATGTTCTTGGACCCTCCGCTGGCAGAACAAAATCCCGAAGAAGGAACTGTAAGACATATGCCTTGGGCTGCAACTGTTTATTTGGAGAAAATGGCCACCATAAATCCATCCTTAGTCGCCGAGGTCTTGCGAGAAATCAAAGATACAGATAATTCGACTGTTAGATCAAGTCTGTTGAGAATAGCGTCTCTTTTGCCTAGCAGCGAAAGAGAGACAGTAAGTGACAAGATTAGGAAATGGTTAAAGGTAGATCATCAGTTTTTTCAGAGCACCCTATTAGAGCCTAGTACAATATTAATGAATAAATTCATCGAAGACGGTAAAGAAGATAAAGCTTTCGAAATTGCGAAAACACTTTTAGAGATTCTCCCTAATTCTAGCCCTATAACCACTGACGAATATATTTCACTTCGAGATCCAAAAACGCGACTAGACCATTGGCATTATAATGAGTTTTTAGAAAAAGAGTTTCAGACATTAATACAACTTAATCCTAAATATTCCTTCTCTCTAGTTTCTGAATTACTTTCTGAATATTTTAAATTAAGACGTGAAGCGCGCCAGGATAATATTGATAACTATGAAGATCTGTCTTATATTTCGCGGCCAGCAATTGAGGATCATGACCAAAATAGGGACCGCGAAAATATTGAGGATGCTCTTATAACAGCGATTAGGGATATTGGGTTAAAGATGATTCAGGAAAATCCAACAATAGTAGAAGATCTTATAGAAGAATTAGAAAGCAAAAAATGGACAGTTTTCCGCAGAATAGCTTTATACCTCTTAAGCGAGTATCCAGAAAAATCAATAAAGTGGTTGAATAAGTATTTACTTGACCTGACTCTTTTCGATAGTTCTGATGTTAAACATGAATACGCCCGGCTGATGAATAAGGGATTCCATTTGCTGAGCAGAGAGCAAAAGGAAAAAATACTAGATTGGATTGATAAGGCTAAAGTTATTACAGAACATATTGAGGAACAAAATAGAGAGAATCCTATAGAAGCAGATAGGGCAAGGAAATTTAAAGAGGTTTGGCAAAGAGATCGTCTCTCACATATAAAAGATGATTTAACAGATATCTGGGGAACCCGATATATTGATTTTATTAGTAAGTATGGGGAACCAGAACATCCGGATTTCGCTGCATACAGAACTGAATGGATTGGTCCTACTAGCGAATTTAAAGCTGAAGACTTAATCAATATGGACGTAGATAAAATGATTCATATTCTTAAAACTTGGGAACCTAAGGAGGATTCTCATGGCTTTGGTGCAACCAAAGAAGGTTTAGGGAGAGAGCTTGGAGTAGCAATAAAATCTAAGCCAGATTACTTTGTTATAATCGCAGAGAAATTTAAAGAATTAGACCCAACATATGTCAGAACTTATATCCAAACATTCTCTGAAATAATTCAAAATGATTATAAGCTATATTGGCTTCCAGTCCTTGAGTTGGCACTATGGGTTGTTCGACAACCGAGGGAGATATTAGGAAGAAAAGGAACAGTAATGGATCAAGATCCTGATTGGAGTTGGACGAGAAAAGCTATCGCATCTCTAATTTCCAGAGGAGCGAATGATAATCAAATTCCTTATGAACTTCGCGATAAAGTTTGGCAAATTCTTAAAGAGATAACTCTTGATCCCGATCCTACTCCAGACGATGAGATTAAACGCGAGGAAAATACAGACGATGCCTACCACCTGGCAATAAATACCACTCGTGGTGAAGCCATGAATGCAGTTATTGAATATGCTCTTTGGGTATATAGATATGTTAAAGATCAGCCGAATGGTGAAGAAAAGATTAAGGAGGGATTCTTATTAATGCCTGAGGTGCGGGAAACTTTAGAATGGCATTTAGATCCTCAGAATGATCCTTCTATTGCAGTCAGATCAGTATATGCGAGATTCTTCCCTTGGTTATTGTTATTAGATAGAAAATGGACATTAGATCATATAAATAAAATCTTCCCGATAAAACAACCAGAAGATCGACTTTATAAAGGAGCTTGGAATACTTTTATGCTATATACTCCAGCCTATAATGATCCGTTTAAACTACTTCAAGAACAATATATGGAAGCAGTAAAAAATCTAGGAAAAGTAGATAAAAAGCGTAAAAGATTTACTGATAGAGATGAAAGGTTGGCAGAACATTTAATGCTTTTCTACGGCCGAGGGCAAATAAGTTTATCAGATTCCCTATTCAAAGAATTTTGGGACGCAGCAAATGATGACCTTAGAGGCCACGCTTTAGGCTTTATCGGGCGCCTACTACAGAACAAGGAAGGCGATTTTGATCCGAGCACTTTAGAAAGGCTAAAACTTCTCTGGGAAAATAGATTAGAAATAGTAAAATCTTCTGTAGATAAAAGTGAACACGAGAAAGAAATGTCTGCTTTTGGTTGGTGGTTTTCTTCAGATAGATTTGATCCTAAATGGACCAGTAACCAATACTTAGAAGCTTTAGAAATCGGTAGAGAAACGCAGTCTGATTACTTTGTATTCAAGCGATTGGTTGAAATAACTGAGGTGTTACCGGTTGAGGCGGTAAGAATACTCAATAAATTGGTCATGCCAGATCAGCCTGGCTGGACCATATTTGGTAATAAAGGCGAGATAAGAAGTATTCTTTCCAGGGCCTTAAAGGCTCCTGAGAATATAGCTAAGGAAGAAGCGAAGAATCTTATTAATCGTTTAGTAGCAAAAGGATATACGGAATTTAATGATCTTCTAAGCTAGTGATCTATGATCTCAAAAGAGATGCTAGAAAAGTATAAGACTATTTATCGAAAGAAATTCGGTAAAGATATTTCTGATGACGGAGCTCTTACGCAAGCGACAAAGTTGGTAACCCTAATTAAGGCGGTATATAAGCCGATGACCAAGGAGGAATTTAAGCAGCTATAGTCCCCGCAAAACAAAACCCGACATTGTGGTGTTAAATAACCAAGTAAATCAATGGTTTTCTGGATTACAAATGAACGTTTTGTTTTACGGGGGCTATAGAAAAAAGACGTAAGGAATTGGGTTGATAATTTGCTATAATATCCTTAATACCACCCCCAATTATTCGTCACAAACTACGTTGATTACCTCCCGTGTTTAGTGGGATCAACGAGTTTATATTTACTCCCCGGCTTCGGAGTAGGAGGAAAGGGCTCACCCTTAGTAACGGTGCGCTCTTTTCCTGTGTTGCCTCTACGTGGACCAATAATTTCATATTGGCCTGAACGCTTGGCTTCCTCGCCAGGTCTAAAAGTCTTTCTCATAAGACAATAAAAGTTGTTATACGAGTTCGACGGCTCGTTGCTGCTAATTGCAGCAAGTGGTCAACCGCTTGCAGCAAACGAGATTAGGGGTGGTATCAAAGATATTAAGATACTAACCTAAGTTTTATATAGGAATATCTATAAGTCAAAAAAGAAATGCAGACATAGACCACCCTTTTGAAAAAGATTTTGTATCTTTGGCTGGCGCCCTCTCCCGTTCTAGGATCCTAATCATTAACTATATTGCCTATAAGTACCCGATTCTTTGGGCTGGGGGGTCGGTTCCAAGTCAGATTCACCAGAATACAGTGAGTGGCATGGTGGGCTACTCGGACGAACTAAGAGGTTGCAGCAAAACTAGTCTGAATCTGCTTCCATTCTCTCAATTCCTGGATAATTCGGTTCCAGTCAAATATACTTAGGTCTACTAACGAAATAAACCTTACTAGGTTTATTTTTGTAGTCCGGGGAAGCGAACGGGAAGGGGGTCGGGGAAACGGAAGTTTTCCCGTGGCGGAAATATTAAAACCGCTGGGTTTTAAAGCGCAGCCGCCAAGAGCGGCGAGCAGTGAGACTCCCCTTGGGACTACCAATAAAAACAAAAGATATCTTTTGTTTTGCTGCTATAATTGATCGCAAGGCGGATATGATGCTAGTTACTAATGAGATGCTTGCCAGCTTAGCTCTTGCAATGTGCAATACATAGTATATACTATGTATTATGAAAACAACGACGAGTGTAAAAATCGACAAGAACATCAAGGAGGAGGCGGCCAAGCTAGCCTCTGAGATGGGCCTGAACTTGAGCAGTGTCATTAACGCTACTCTAAAGAAATTTGTCGATGAGAGGCGCGTCGTATTCAATGTTTCTCCGGAATTCAATGTCGAAACCGAAAAAGAATTCGCAAAGATCAGGGAGGAGATAAAAAACAGGCGTAATGTTGTTGGACCGTTCAATACTGTCCGTGACCTGAAAAGGGCTCTCTTGGATTAACTGAGATGGAGATCGAATACCACCGGAATTTCAAGAAGACTTTTCGAAAGCGCGACAAGAAGATCCAGAGCAGATTCTTCGAACGGTTATCTGTGTTCATGGAAAACCAATTTCATTATTCACTTAACAATCACGCTTTGACCGGAAAATTCAAAGGAGTGAGAAGTTTCGATATCACCGGCGATGTCCGAGTTCATTATGAACAGGTCGGCGACGTTATTGTCTTGATCAATATCGGGACACACAGCGAGCTATATTAGAACAACTTCAACGTCTGCCGCATGAAAATCCTCGCTATTGAAACCTCCTGCGATGAGACCGCTATTTCCTTTTTGGAAGCTGAGGGAAGCGTCAAAGATATGCCTCGGTTCAAAGTACTTGCCCATTTGGTCTCCTCGCAAATCGAAATCCACCGCCCGTTTGGCGGCGTGGTCCCCAATCTCGCAAAGCGCGAACACATTCGGAATTTGCCGTTATTATTCGCAGAATTGGTAACACTGGCAAATTCCTCAAATTCAAAATTTAAAATTCAAAATTTAAAATTAGACGGCGAAAAATCAGATGCAGAGAGGTTGATGTTAGGGGTCGATTTGATAGCAGTGACGGTTGGACCGGGCTTGGAGCCCGCTCTCTGGACCGGAATAAATTTCGCGCAGGAATTGGCAAAGGAATATAACAAGCCGCTCATCGGGGCAAACCATCTGGAAGGACACCTTTTCAGTTTTCTCCTTCAGGAGAAAACTGAAAACTCAAAAGTTAAAAGTAAAAAGTTAAAAGTTAATTTTCCGGCGATAGGTTTAATTGTCTCCGGCGGGCACACGATTCTCGTGGTCCTCGAGAAACTGAATAAGTGGAAAAAAATTGGAGAAACGAAGGACGATGCGGTGGGCGAAGCGTTCGACAAGGTGGCACGCATCCTCGACCTCCCCTACCCCGGCGGCCCGGAGATAGAGAAACTCGCGAAAAAGGGCGACCCGAACGCAATCAACTTCCCAAGGCCGATGATCCACCACAAGAACTACGACTTCAGCTTCTCCGGCCTCAAGACTTCCGTGCTGTATTATGTTCGCGACCACGTAAAGCCGCTTCGCGGCAACGTGGCAGGTCATTTTCCGCGTAAGTCCGCGTCCGATCCGCGTTGGTCCGCGGCTCGCCGCGATATAGCAGCGAGCTTTCAAAAGGCCGCGATCGACGTACTCGTTAAAAAAACCTTCCGCGCGGCCGAGGAATACGGAGCGCGGTCCGTGATCCTCGCCGGGGGTGTGGCTGCTAATACCGCCCTCCGCACAGCGCTTAAAAAGTCTACTGACGAGGCCGGCATCAAATTTTTCTGCCCCGAGTTCGAGTTCAATACTGACAACGCTTCCATGATCGGCGCCGCAAGTTACATCCAATACCTCGGCCTCAAGAAAAAGGCGGGCAAAATCCTTGGCTACCCCATCGAAGCAAATGGCAGTTTGAATTTGTAGGCTACATTTGATATAAAGTGTGGGAGGTAATGTACTTTGGCAATCCCTCTCTACGCAGAAGCTCTGATCGCTGCAGCCTTTGTGGGCGCAGTGTACCTGATCGTCGCCGCAGTCGACAAAAAGATCTCGCGCCCTCCTCCCGTATACGAAGACGAGCACGCCTGGATGAACGGATCCTTGATCGAAGGCGAGGATGGGATGATGCAGTCTCCAGCACGGTGCGCGGCTTGCATGCTTGCCGACCCCGGAACCATGAGAGCCGACCTCGCCCAACCCCGGCGTGGATGCCCCGGCCTCGTTCTGCCGTCAGACATCTCCACCCCGTCGGAGAAGCACCCTCGGCGGAAAGTTCCGGTACGATAATCGGAACAAGCTCCAATCGGGGCTTTTTTCTTTGTCTAACTTTCAATTTTGGACTTTTAATTTTATTCCAACTAGCGAGAGAGCCAAATGGAAATGTGCTCATTTACATTTGGGCCGAGCGACGTTGGAACAAATGGTTAATACCATTTACACTTATCTCCATGGACCCCCGCTACGATCACAAGATTGTTGAGCCAAAGATATATAAAGCTTGGGAAAGCTCCGGCTTCTTTAACCCTGATCGCCTACCTACTCACTACCAACTACAACCTAAAAACTTTACAATCGTCATGCCTCCCCCGAACGCGAACGGCCGGCTTCACGCCGGGCATGCCCTGGCGATGACTGTCGAGGACATCATGGTCCGCTTCCGCCGGATGCAGGGCTACAAGGCGCTCTGGATCCCAGGTGCCGACCACGCCGGATTCGAAACGCAGATCGTCTACGAGAAAAAACTCGAGAAGGAGGGCCGTTCGCGGTTCCAGATGAAGCCGGACGAGCTGTTCAAGGAGATCATGGCCTTTACGCTGGAGAACAAAAAGCACATGGAGGCCGATGTGCGCAGCCTGGGCGCCTCCTGCGACTGGTCGCGCGAGAAGTTCACCCTCGACACCGATGTCGTCAAAGAAGTTCAGCGGACGTTCAAGAAGATGTTCGACGACGGGCTCGTCTACCGCGGCAAGCGCATCGTGAACTGGTGCATCAAGCACCAAACTTCCCTCTCAGACGTGGAAACCGAAAATGTCGAGGAGATATCTAGGCTGTACTATTTCAAATACGGGCCTTTCACGATCGCGACCGCCCGGCCTGAAACAAAATTCGCCGACAAGTACGTGGTCATGCATCCTGATGACGAGAAATATAAAGCATGGAATCATGGCGATAAAATAGAAGTCGAATGGATAAACGGCCCTATCCAGGCGACTGTTATCAAGGACCCCGTAATAGACCCGGCCTTCGGTACCGGAGCGATGACCATCACTCCCTGGCACTCGCAGGTCGACTTCGAACTGGCGGAAAAATATAAGCTCGACATCGAACAGATCATAGACTGGCGCGGCAAGCTGCTGCCGGTAGCGAACGAATTCGCGGACACAAAAATATCTGAAGCCAGAGAAAAGATAGTTGAAAAGCTAAAAAACAAAGGCTTACTTGTCAAGGTAGACGACAAATATTCGCATGTGGTAAAGCGCTGTTATAAATGCAACACAGCCATAGAGCCGCAGGTCAAGGACCAATGGTTCGTGAAAATGAAACCGCTTGCCGAGCTGGCGATCAAGACGGTCGAGGATGGAAAGATAAAGTTCATTCCCGAGAATTACGAAAAGATATTCCTCTATTGGATGCGGAACACCACCGACTGGAACATCTCCCGCCAGATCGTCTGGGGCATCAAGATCCCGGCAAAGATCTGTGTAAAGTGCGGTGATGGATTTGCGGACCTTGAAAACGCTTTGAGAGCCTGTGTGAAGTGCGGCCTGACCGGCCAGGTCGGAGAGCTCAAAGAAGACACCGACACCTTCGACACGTGGTTCTCTTCCGGCCAGTGGCCGCTCCTCGCGCTCGGTTACCCAGCTGGCGCTGACTTCAAAAACTTCTATCCGACCAACGTAATGGAAACCGGCCACGACCTCATCTTCAAGTGGATACCTCGCATGGTGATCTTCGGCCTTTATCTCGCAAAACAGGTCCCGTTCCATACCGTCTACCTACATGGCCTCGTGAACGACGCCCAGGGCAAGAAAATGTCGAAGTCCAAAGGCAATGTGGTGAGCCCGATCGAGCTGGCGGACAAGTACGGCACCGACGCGCTCCGCATGAGCTTGGTCGTCGGGAACACTCCCGGCACCGACCTTCCCCTACTGGAAGACAAGATCCGCGGCTACCGCAACTTCTCCACCAAGGTCTGGAACATCGCCCGCTTCGTACTCACGGGTTACAGGGAAAGCTCCGTGTCTCCCGCCTTCACCGACGAGGACAAAGCGAACGACGCCGGCCTCGCCGAAACCAAAAAGATCGTGACCGACTATCTTGAGGCCTACGACCTCAACCAAGCCTCCAGCACCATCTACCACTACGTCTGGCACACCTTTGCCGACAAGATCATCGAGGCCTATAAGCCGCGCCTCGCCGCGACCGAAAACACTGCCGACCGCGCCGCCGCGCAGGCAACGCTCATGAACATCCTCCGCGGATCGCTGAAAATGCTCCACCCATTCATGCCGTTCGTGACCGAAGAGATCTGGAGCCTTATGCCGGGCATGAAAAACCAGCTCATCATCGAGGAATGGTAGAAATAACGGCTCACATTGCGAACGGCCTTGGCTTTCTTCGCGAGCACCCAGCCGCCTCAGCGGTCAATATAGCCTTGGCGATCGTTCCAGCTTTGGTCTGGGCCGGAATATTTCTTCTGGAGGACCGTAAAAACCCTGAACCGAAGAAAATGCTGGCTAAGGTTTTTTCTTCAGGATTCATCGGCGGGATAGTTGCCATCGCAATCATCTACTGGTTCGTACGCCTGCTCTTGCCCGAATATGCCGGTGTTCGGCCTATTTTCGGCACCTTCGCACACGCACTGGTAGAAGAAACCATAAAATTTCTCGCAGTCTATGCCGTTATCAGAAAAAGCAAATTCTTTGACGAGCCCGTGGACGCAATGATCTATATGGTAACCGGCGCCATGGGTTTCGCCGCCCTAGAAAACCTCTTTCTCGTTTTCATAGCCGCGAATCCATTTCACGTCATGGCCTTTCGCATGTTCGGCGCAGTACTTTTGCACGCCCTACTCGCGGGTTTCGTCGGCTTCTATTGGATGAAAAAACGTCTATTATACGGCATTATCCTCGCATCGGCGATCCATAGCCTTTTCAATATCCTTATCCTGTATTTCGAAAATGGCGTGCTTTATGGAACGGTTTTACTCGTCATAATCGCCTTCTTTATTCTTCGCAACTTTGATATAATGAGGAAACATGGAACGCGACAATAGCGAACTGCAAAAAATAAGCGACGAGGGTGAAGGCCAGCTGACTGTTGATGTCTACCAAACACCCGACGAAATCGTGGTCGAATCCACCATCGCCGGGGTTAAGCCCGACGATATCGAAATCGACGTCACGAGCGAGTCCGTCACCATCCGCGGCGAGCGGCATCAGGAACAAAAGATAGCCGAGAGCGACTATTTCTATAAAGAGTGTTTTTGGGGCAAGTTCTCACGCTCCATCATACTTCCCCAGGAAGTCGACCCCGAAAAAGCTCACTCGGCGCTCAAAAACGGTCTGCTCGTAATCCGCCTACCGAAAATTCACCGCAATAAGTCGAAGAAAATAAAAGTAAAATCTGATTAATATGCGATTTGAACAATTTCAGGGGAAAAAACCAAGATCAAGAGAAGAAATCAAGGCGGATAATTTGGAATTACTCTCCGATGCCAAGCAAGAATTGTCGGAATTAAAAGATAAGGAAATAATGTTGATGAACTGGCTGACGAATTCTACAATGGAACTAAATGAGCCAGCAATTCAAACCGCACAAGATGAATTGACAAACACCAGGTCAAGGATGAGTCTGTTAGATGAACGGATAAGGAACCTTGAAGCCGCGACAACCGTCGAGGTCGGAGTAAAGGGAGTGGAGGAAACTACGGCCCTCGTTGACGCTCCGTCTCTAAAAAGCCCATACGAAAGCTAGCGGTATTTGAATCAAAAGGAAACAAAACGAGACGGAATATTCCGTCTCGTTTTGTTTTGGTGCTCGGGGAGGGAGTCGAACCCTCATGAGGATGAACCTCACAACATTTTAAGTGTTGCGCGTATACCATTCCGCCACCCGAGCAAATTACTTCTGCAAGTATATCTATTTTAATACGTTTGACAAAGTAAGAACCGAGAGACTATCCTCTCTGATAGGCGAAGCAAGAGCTTCGCGCTTAACAACCTAAACGGTACCGTAATCTCCGAAATGAAGCCTAAAAGGATATTCGCTCGGAAAGGATGGGGTGCAAACCGGATTAGATACCCGGGTAGTCCTGTTCTCGCCCTCACGAGGGCCAAGCCGAGTGGCAAAGCAAAATCCTCATGTTCTCGCTTCAATAGCTGGTTACCCCGCTCCACCTCGCGGAAAAGGAAACCAAGCCGAATGGAGCGAGGATCAGGCACAAGCAAACCTGCCCAGTGACGTTGTACGCGCCGAATTGAAGAATCTTACTAGGCGTTCGCTCGTTAAACGGCGGGAGGAGTCTCCCCAGGCGGGTGTGTAAACGCCGCGGCCGGGGAGTTCTTCTGAAATCCAAGACCGCAAGGTCTTGGTTGGGAGAGGAGCCGATTCAAACCCGGCCGGTACCACTTGTTCCTTCTTTACCTAATGGGGCAAAGTCTGATGAGGATCTTTCAGACCACCACACCAACAACATCCATAATCCTCATGGTGACATAGCCGGGCTTTCACCTGGCGCCGGTTCGATTCCGGTAGCCCCAAATCTGCTCCGACCAGTTTGTCGGAACCCGCGGCTGATGCGCGCACTTGCGCCCTCAGCCGCATTTATTTTTCTCAAGAATCAGGAAGATTCTTTAACTGGAAAACGTCATGACATTCATGGCGCTATTAAACGCCGCTATTAAACGCACTGACAGTAACTCCGCTCTCATCGAGCAATGCCCTGTCATCTTTTTCCGCCTTGGCGGAAAAAGGATCTTTCATCTCGAATGGTTGCATGTTTTTGAGGCGCCAGCGAGAATCGAACTCGCGCATAAAGGTTTTGCAGACCTTCGCTTTTCCACTTAGCAATGGCGCCAAACTGCATATTAGTCTACCGATTTTGTGAATCCTTATCAACTTTTTTACCCTTCGAAACTTTAGCGAAGTAGGGCTTTTCGATATCCCCCTTCTTCGCGGATCTTCCCCCGCGAAAAACAGGTTTCATAAATACCTTCTCCACCGCGGCGGCGTTTTCCATTCCGCGGTCCAGGAAAAATTCCAATATCGGCACGGTCCTTATGTTCATTATCCTGATGAGCAAATAATGCAGTCGCCCGGCGGAAGACTGCAGATTTTTGATGATTTCTTTCGCCCGTGCCTCCGGGTAAACGGCCACGCCTACGCGCGCGTTTTTCGTGTCCGACGAAAACTCGATCGAATTGATAGTCGGCAAAACGCCCGGCGGAACGTCTATCTCCTTCAATATCAGCTTGCTGAGCTCGGCTTGCATCACGCTCGCGAGCCGCTCCGATCGGTAAGAATTCATTAGAAATACTTAATTGTGTCCCCGACCATTATCTTCGCATCGGCCTCGATCAACATGCCGCACTCATTGCCGGCAATAACTTCGGCCGCATTGTTTTTCTTGCTCTGCAGGTTGGCTATCGTCCCCATCCCAACCTTCTCCCCGCCCCGCACGATTTCGATTTTTGCGCCGTTCCTGGCCATACCCTTAACCACTTTACCGCCCGCCATCTGCTTGCCGGCCTTGTTGTCAAAAACTTTCAATACCTCCAGTTCGCCCACCGGCTGAAAACTGGTCTCGTGTTTTATATACGCCTCGACTTCTTTCAAAAGTTCGTAGATGATGTCCGACGAAAATATCTTGACCTTGCGGATCTGCGCCAGACTCTCGGTGGCTTTGTCGCCCTTCACGCCGAAGGCGATTATCACACTCCCGGTGTTTACGGCATGGGTTACGTCGGCGGCCGTTATGTCGCCGACCGACATCTCGACGATCTGCGCCATCGGCTCAATAAGCTGTTTTAAAGCTTCCAGCGAACCCGACATCTCGGCTTTCAAAACCACTTTAAGCCGTCCGGTCTCTTTTTCTTCATGGCTTTTTGCAGACGTGTCGGCCCTCGCGCCCGCCTCCGCTTCCCCGACCCAGAACTCTTCGCCGGCCTTGGGTATCGTTTCGAAACCGACAATCGACGCGGGCGAAGACGGCGCGAGCGACTTCGCGCGCTTGCCCAAAAAATTTTCAAGAAATCTTGCCTGGCCGGATGCGCTGTAAGTCGCAATCTTATCGCCTTCTTTCAGAACGCCTTCCCTGATGATAACGCTCGCCACGACCCCGCGGCGGCTGTCTTTATGCGATTCGAGCACAAACCCGCGCGCAGCTGCCAGCGGGTTGTATTGCAATGCTTCGACTTCGGAAAGCAGCAGTATCGTCTCCAAAAGCTCCTTTACTCCCTCGCCGGTTTTAACCGAAACCCCCTGCCAGCTCACATTTCCGCCGGCTCCTTCGAGCAAGACCTCCTCGGACATCAGATCATTCTTCACCCGTTCAATATCCGCATTGTTGCGATCAATCTTGGTTATCGCAACGACATACGGTGTACTCGTGTCTTTTAAAATTTTTATAGATTCCCTCGTCTGCGGCTTGATACTCTCGTCGGCTGCGACCACCAAAATCGCAAAATCCGCGACAGTCGCACCGCGCGCCCTCATCTTCGAGAAAGCCTCGTGCCCAGGCGTATCGATAAATGTTATTTTTCTAGACGCGGATTTAGGCTGATTAGCATGCGGTACGTCTATTTCATAAGCGCCGATTGACTGAGTTATCCCACCTGCTTCCCGCTCGGCCTTATTGGTCTTGCGGATGTAGTCCAAGAGAGAGGTTTTCCCGTGGTCAACGTGACCCATAACCGCGACAATCGGCGGCCTCGGCAGAAATCCCTTGTTTTCATTAGCTAAAGTCATAACAATGGGCTAAAAATAGCACAAAAATCAGTCTACAACAAACAAATATGGACTTTTCTAAAGGTAGCTGGTTTAATTCCAGTGAGGCATGAGATGACATACATCATGTGGATCGCGATTATCGCCCTAGCTATGATGATTCCGCTCGGCCGAGCTCTTTCTAATCTGCAGAAGATGCGATGCATGGAAGGCATCCGCTGGGATGACCGGCGGGGAATCATGCACTGCATGTTCTTGTGGCACACAGACCACAAGCAAGGAGTGCTGGCCGGACAGTGTAAGTGGTGTGGCCGGACCGCAACCAAATCCCGCGGTAGCTCCGTTCACGTCGATTTGCCAGTCGACTAGTCCATGGTTAACAGCCCAATACCTCTGGCAATCCCCCACCCTCCCACTTCGTAATGGCCAAAAACCAAAGCGAAAGCGGGGGGTTTTCTTTTTCTCAAAATCTGGTTGTCTCACGCAATAACTGTTATATTAATTCGATTCGCATGCACAACATCCATCACCGCAGAAGAGCCATCCCCGCCGGAGTGCGCCTTATAACCTTCGCCACGACCATAAGGTGGATCGGCTGGGGCTTCTTTGAGGCGCTCTTACCCATCTTCATATTTTCATTCGCCGACAGCTATGCCGAGACTGGCTTATTCTCGTCGGTGTTTGATGTCATGTTCCTGATCTCGCTGCCAGCGATCGGCGCGCTCGCCGATAAGGTGGCGGCCAAAACCCTCATTATCATCGGGCTCGCCATGTATCCGTTCATCGGCATCGGCTACTTTTTGGCCGGAGCGACCGGCATAGCCGCGTTCATCGTTCTCACCAAAGCCCTAAACGGCACGGCCTACGCCCTCGACAGTGTCGGGCGCAGCGCGTATTTCATGCGCCACGTCCCGAAGGACAAAATCGCGACCGCTTTCGGATATTTCGAGTCAATGTCCACTTTTTGGTGGATACTCGCCGTGCTCTCGAGCATCTTCCTCATCAAGGTCGTCGAGGTCCACTGGCTATTTCTACTTCTAATACCGTCGCACCTCATCGCCATCTGGATAATATCCAAGCTCCGCGCCGACAACCACGAGTCAATGAAAGACGGCGTAAAAGACGTGCTCCGTGACGGCGCATACGCCAGCATGATCCGCGAAATAAAAGAATGGGGAGCGGGACTTAAACTGATAGGCTTCCTGGTATTTTTCCTCAGCCTGATAAGCCCGGTCATAGATTTTTTCATTCCTATTCTCACGTACGCCGATAGCGCAAGCATCGAAAAGGCAGTCCTCATAGCGGCTGTTATGGCGATACCGGCGGTCTTCGGCGCATTCTGGGGCAAGATCGCCGACCGCTATAAGAAAAACGGCATCTTCTGGGGACTAGGAATCGCCGCGTTTCTCATCTTCGCCCTAGGGCAAACAGACGTCTACATTTTCCACTTAGGCCTTGCGTTTCTCATAAAATGCGCCCTTGAGGTCGTAAACCTCGCGAGCGACGGCATCACGACCCGCATCATCCGGCCTGAGCATTACGGCCGCCTTTCCGGCGCCATGCAGGCCATAGGCGATGTTGGAAGCCTTATCGGACCCATTTCGCTTGGCTTATTGATAGACCAAGCCGGCGCATCTTTTGCATTCACTGCCGTTTCGATCGCGTCGATCGCAATGCTTTGCCTGCTTATGTTCAAATCACACGCGTTGTCGCCAAAAGAGATCTGATCTTAAGCTTGTCTTTGAATGGGCGACGTACTGGCTTTCAATAGTTTAGTTTTCAACGACTCTATCTCTTTCTTCAACTCGATCGTCTTTAGCTCACGGCCGGTCATAAAAGCCATAAATTTATCCCAGCCATTCTCTCAATCTTGGATACCTAGAGCAAATCGGCAAATTTGAACACCAATTCTCAAGCCCCCAAACTCTGCCGGGCCTTGAAGTCGCAAAGAAAAATAGAATTGAAGCATAAATGATATGCTCATCAATGATAAAAGCGTGGGCGCCTGGGATATAAGGAAACTCAAGAACTGGGAAGTAATAGAGGAGCATTAGAGCGATTCCAAGAATTGATGAGAATCTCACAAATACGCCCAGTATCAATGAGATGCCCAAAAGTGTTAAGCCCCATTCGTTTATGAAATTTATAAACGGCAATATATTCGGACCGGTAAATAGACTATAAAACCCTCCGAATGTTTTTGCGTTTTGGAGATAGCCGATCGCAGACCAACTGGGGTCCATTAGCTTGGTAATACCAGCGTAGAACATAAGCCAACCGGTTCCTACTCTCAAGAGAAACAATGGAACTCTGTGGTATTGTGTCATAATGATATGATATCACGCTTGTTCTCGGAGCTACGTGAAAATAGAGAATCTAATGAAATTAATAGCAAAAGTAGAGTCAATCAAATTGGTTGCTGATAATACTTTCGAGGCTGCTTTTTATATTGATGGTTTTAACTTTAAGGCGGGCCAATACGTAACCGTCACATTGCCCAATCTAAAAAATCTTGAAACCAGAGAACAGTTTAGAGATTTTTCGGTTGTTTCATCCCCGAATGAACTACCTCTTCTCCGAATTGTAATGCGTAAATCAGAAACAGCCTTCAGACAAGAGTTGTTCGGTATGAAGAACGGAGAAGAAATTGTTCTCGAGGGTCCAGCTGGTATCTTTACCCTGCCAAATGATTTTGAGAGATCAATCGTGTTCATAGCTGGCGGCGTTGGCATCAGTCCATTTTTAAGTATGATGAAATTTATAACCGATAATAAAATGCCCTATTCCATAACTCTTGCATATTTTAATAGAAGTATTGGGAGCTCGGCTTATTTACCAGAACTTGATACAATTTTAGAGAATAACCCTCGCCTGCGAGTTATTAAGATATTGGGTCTTTTAGAAGAAAAATATATTGTGCCTCTTATAAATCAAAATCCTCTTTGGTATATCGCAGGCCCGCCAGGGATGGTAAAGGCTGGCAGAGAAATTCTCACAAAACTTGGTATAATTGATAACGATATAAAAACGGAAGAATTTAGCGGATATTAAAACAATGCCATTAGGATTAGATCAGAATTTAACCGAAAAGGATTATCAAGGGCTCCTTACTGCCCTCGACAAGACGGCACTCGTCTCAATGACCGATAATAAAGGAAACATTCTCTACGCCAATAATAAGTTTATTGAGGTTTCCAAGTATTCTCTACCCGAACTTTTCGGACAGAATCACAGGATATTAAAATCACATCAGCAACCTGATGAGGTGTTTGTTGATCTTTGGAAAACGATCTCGAGTGGCCAAGTCTGGAGAGGAGAAATCAAGAATCGAGCTAAGGATAGCACATACTATTGGGTTGATACTTCAATAGCTCCGATCCTTGGATCCGATGGCAAGCCAGAAAGATATATTTCGGTCAGATTCCTCATCACCGATAAAAAGAATGTTGAGGAGGCCGAAAAGAAACGCTCTGAAGAAATTGAGAAAATGAACAAATTTATGATAGATCGGGAGTTAAAAATGGTGGAATTGAAGAGAGAAATTGATAACTCGAAAAAGCAACCCCCGTTTTGAATAATCTCCGACACGGGAAACCGGTCGCGGTTTCCCGACCCCTTCCGCTGTTCGAATCCTTGCCTCCATATACAAATTCAGCGCCCAAAATGGGCACTGAATTTGTATTTGCGGAGGGTAGTGGACGATGTTAGAACCTATTTTGAGATGAATGCTGGTCTATTCCACGTACCTTCTATGAAGTAATGCAACGTCAGATTTGGATTGAAGATCAGAATTGACCGGTTTTAAGAGGCGATTTATTTGGATCTTCTATGCATTGACCGTCTTCAGGGCAATTTTCGCTGCCAGCAACAACTTCTTTATATTCATAAGCTCCATTATCACGCCATTTGAATTCAATAACCTCACCAATATTTTTAGATTGTAAAGTTTTTGTATCAAGAAGCATCCTATATGGCACATGCTCTCCACAACCCCAACATCTAAATAGATCTATAACGGCGTATCTTCCGCTATCATCAAAGGCTTCAATTTTTGGAATCGCATAATTTCCGAAAATCATGGGTGGGATAATTTGTAATCCTTTATTTGGATCGGTCAGTGAATAAAGATAGATTTTATATCCGCTATCTGGAAGTAAGTGCGGCGTGCCAAAATTTGGCCCCCATTCCGTATAAGATCGATTCCAGTCCATGACAAATAAAATATTATCTTTCGTAGGGCTAACTTGATAGCTAAACAAACTGTCAGAAACTGATGCGTCTGGATATACCTTGGGATTTTGTAAACTATTAGAGACAAGAGCTGTCCACTGATACTTTCCTGGGTCTATATTGGGAATCCCTACCGGATCAAAACCGTCATCTTCGTTATAAACGGTTACTATATTTCTTCGCTGATCTCTCTTCGATTTATCAGGATCCGGAAAACCATAATATATAATTGGCAAGCTTAAATTAATCTCTGTTTTAAACAGTATCTTTGAATCAGTCTTCGTGAAAGAAACAGAGGTTTCTCCAAGTATTGGTGATTTATTTGGGGATGGGCTTATATCAGCCGGCGCTGGTGCAATGTTATTAGTTGTAGTCGCCGAATTGTTTCTATAAATGGCGAACCCAGCGGCGCCAATAATTCCCAGAACAACTAAAACACCAATTAAAATTGGCAACGCAATAAATCCTTTTTTATTTAACATATTCAGAATTTTACCATAAAGTTCTAATGTCCTATCTTCCCCTCAAGAAAAGTGTAGGAAGTAAGAGCTAATCTAATTTGCGGAGGCGGAAGGATTCGAACCTTCGAGGGAGTTTTACCTCCCTAACAAGTTAGCAACCTGCCGCTTTCGGCCACTCAGCCACGCCTCCAAAACTCATAACTCAGGGTAGTCTATTCTTTGTATCTCTTCAAGTGTTTTGGGTTATGAGAACTAATGATCTTGAAATATTTTTCTACGTTCTTTGAGGCGCTAATTGTTAGATGCCTTTTGTTGCGGTTAGGGTTCAGACCTAGTTTTGTGAGGATCTCGACAACAGATTCAAACAGGGGCCTAGAAGCACTTGAGAATTCTATTTTTTTATAACTATATCTTTTGCCGCCAACCCTATATTTATGGATGACAACAGATCCGTCAGTATCAATCAATCCTCTAAGACATGCAATCTGAAAATCTTTACTAGCATTTATCCAATCAGGAATATCTAGCCGTTGCTTGATCTTGTGGCCTAAGGGCAGACCAAGTCCATTAGTACAAAACTTAACCAGTTCTGTTCTTGAGACAAAAATTGTATTAGCTAGAGAATCGCCACGTTTGTGCACTCCGGGCATTACCCCGAAAAGTTTTCTAATTAATTTAACGACAAAATCTTTATATTGGTCATCGGTGATTGAATGCAGTGTTATAGATATTTGTCTTTCAGATACGCCGCCATCACCCATCATGATCCCAACGAATTCAGCAAGATCACTGCTCTCAGTTGGTATTTTGATCTGCTTCGGTTCTAATATCTTGTTCTTAATAAATTTGCCTTCGCGATTCCACCAATTCCTCCAAGCGGTTTTCCTTTTTTCTGAATCGCCGCCAACTGATCCATATTTTGCGATTATAGCTTTGCCACCAAGAGAACCAGCGATTCTAACATGATCATAGCGCCCGCGTATTTCAAATTTAGGCACCTTAATCGATGCAAGCCTCGTCAGCTTTCTAACTGTTAGGAGCGGCATTAAGAACTTTTCGCGGTGCCAATCACTAATTGCGCGCTCGCTAACTTTTAAAAAATTCGCCAATTCTTTAATAGATCTACCACTCTTAGTGAGAATATTTTCGATAAACGCCCTTTGCTTTCCTTCCTTAAAAACTACTCTCTTGGAATTCAACAATTCAGCCATGCCTCCATGATAGCAAACCTAGACCAAGCTGCTAGGCGCAGTTAGCCAACTCGGCAACTAATTGCCGCAACCCCTATTTCCCCTGAAGATCAGTTCTGACTCTTATGAGTTCGTTAAGAAGACTTTTTAGTCTCGCGTGTTCTGCGTCGGTACTCTCCGCTTTGATCGAAAAAGCAGTAACTTCGCGCAGGAACATGAGATAGATGTCGCCAAAATACTCTCCCAAGACTTTGCTTTTTTCTTCCGATGCGGCGTCCGAGACCATCGGCGCATTGAAAGATATCTTGCGTCCGCCGTAACACGCATCGCCGCAGATCGTGACCTGATTTGCAGAAATTGTCTGCGAGTTTTCCATGTTAGTCATAATTTATTTCAATGCTCGCAAATTTATCTTTGGCTATTATAACATGATCCAAGAGGTTGATGCCAAGGATCTTTCCGGTAGCGACGATCTGTTTTGTAACTTCGATGTCGGCCTCGCTCGGATTGACCACGCCGGAGGGATGATTGTGCGCCAAGATCACGCCAACCGCCCCGTATTCTATCGCCGGGCGGAAAACTTCGCGCGGATGTATAAGATTCGAATTCACTGTGCCGATGGATATAACCTCGTCGTGCGCCACGCGGTGGTGGGCGTCGATGTATATTCCGTGTAGATACTCTTTGGGCAAGTCACGCATCTCGCTCAGATACTCATAGACGTCTTTCGCAGTCCTTATCGTGGCCACCGATCCTCTGCGCTCATAGAACCTTCTGCCCAACTCGAAACAGGCTACTATCTGCGCCGCTTTCCCCGCCGGTATTCCCAAGTCTTCGGCCAACTTACCCGGATTTTTCTGGTTTACGAGCATCTTTTCGCCGTATTCACGGCTGATGCGAGCAGTCATCTCTAAGACACCTTCTTTTTTGGTGCCGGTGTTCAAAACCACTGCCAGAAGCTCTTTGACCGAAAGGGCGGAAGGGCCATATTTCGCAAGTTTCTCGCGCGGCTTGTCTTCGGCGGCAAGGTCGCGAATCTTCAACGAATACTTTTTACCCTCGCCATCCAGTATAAGGTCGCTGTCGGTGCGCAACGCATACAAACCTGTTTTCATGTTCAAAAGTATATCAGATAGCCCGACTTACAACTATTTTCGGTATGAAGAAAAAATGAATTTTGGGGCCGACATCAAAACCTCCGTAGGCGAAAATGCGCCAGACAACGAGATTGTGGTATAATAACTTCGATGAATTGTTTCAACTGCAAATATCCGCTTGAAAAGAAAACCCTAAAGGCAAAGCTTATCTTGTCCCGAACCTGCCGGAACTGCGGCAAGAAACAGGCTCCCCGTCAATCTCAGAGGCCCATGAAACCCACAAGGAAATAGCTAACTAGCTCGATAGCGCTCTGGATTACCAGGGCGTTTAGCTTCTTAGCTCCTCGTTCCGCGAAGCGGAACTCGCAGTCTAGTAACTCAAGACTTACTAAAGAACTAGACTTTGTTGTAATCAACAATGCTATCGAGCTTCGGCACTAACGAGCCATGTCGCTATCTACGGTTTCAGTATTGCCCACATACGCATGGCTTCCTCCTCGATCACAGAACCGTCGTATTCCCCGCTATGCGCGGTCTGCCCTTCGTAGACCGGCTTTTTTTGGTCCAGATGGAGATTAAATACCCAGTTATTTGCATCTCTCTCCTTTACGTACAAGTGAAAACGCGGATAGCCGCCGCGCACCAGGTCGCGCGTAAAGGCCTGCTCGCCCGGATTCGAATGTTGGAGCACGTAACCTATCCGCCGGGCAGTCGCGATAAGGGTTTCTTTTGGTTTGGGAATTAATAACTTCATTTTCGCAATTCTCGCATTAAAAAGAGCTTTAGCCAACTCTTGCCTCTGGGTGTAACTTTGAATTACGAAACGGACATATGTGATATAATACCAATGATATTTTTCTGGTCTTTCTCTCAAATTTTGGCTGAAAATCCGCTACTACTCGTCGAATTAACCTCTGGCTAGTCCGTCCTCACATTATCGAATTTTCATCACAAAATTTGAAAGAAATCCTCAGAAACCGTTTCGTAATTCAAAGTGTGTAAGATTAAGATAAATTATTATGTCTGACTTGGAGCTGTTGGTTCCCGAATTTGAATATCGACCCAAGGGAATCGTCTGGCACATTGTGTTCGGCATCTTGGCCACGAGCGCGGCCGCGCTTGCGTGGTTCTTTGGGGACCGCACTTTCACAACACTCATTGCCGTAATCTGGATGATATTGATCATGAGACAATTCAAAAAGCCCGCCCTCGTTACCCTGCGCATCGACGATAAAGGATTATCCATCGGAACAAAAACTTGGGAATACAAAGAGCTTAAAAATTTCTCAATTGCCGAGATAGAGACCAAAAAACGCCTTGTCATAACACCGTCCGGCCGTTTTCAAGTCGCTATCAAAATTCCCATAAGCGACCCATCAAGCGTAGCGGCAAAATTGAATCATTACCTTTCTCAAGTAGAATATGAAGAATCTTTGCTAGAGTCTCTGGCAAGGATGCTGAGGATTTGAAACCGCGCTTAACCAATTGAAATGCTCTCGTGGGAGTTTCGCTGCTCGCCCCGCCAAGGCGGGGCTACGCCTCGAGAACCCTCGGTTCTCGAGGTCTCCGACACGGTCCGACCCGGGTCGGACCGACCCACCCTTCGTTCAATTCCTCACTTCGTTGTGCTCTCGTGAGGAATTGAACCTCAATTTGCTCCTTCGCAGGGAGCCGTCCTATCCGTTGAACGACGAGAGCTTGCAGGCCTAAATATAGTTTCTTACAGGTTTTTTTTCAAATTTGGTGTTTGCGAAGCAATTTTATTTTATAAGCCACATCACAAAACTAATGCTTAAAGCAATAATCTTCGACTGGCATGGTGTTCTTGACGATACGAATTGTGCCGGTTACGTGAGTAAACTATCTAAAATAATAGGTAAAAGTTTTAATGAAACCCTGGAACAAATGGGGACATTAGATGCCAGATGGGGTAGCGGCGAACTTCCGCCTGAAAAATTTTGGACCAATATAAAAGCAATATTCGGGTTGTCTGAAGAAGAAACTGTCTCAATCAAGTCGTATATATTAAATGTTGAGAACAACGCCGCGCTTTGGCAACAGATACCAGATTTAGCAAAAAAATATCGCTTAGCAATCCTTTCAGATTGCCCGCTCGATAAACTAAGCATAATCAAGGAAAAGGCCGATCTAAAAGATTTTGAGCAAGCTTATTTTTCTGCCGAACATGGCATGTCGAAAGAATCCGATAAATTCTTTTTATCTCTTCTCCGCGTGATGGGGCTGAAGGCCGAAGAGGCGTTGTTTGTTGATGACAAGGTGAAAAATATAGAAAAAGCTCAAAAACTGGGCTTCAACACTTGCTTGTTTTCAAATTCAAAAGACCTAGATGTATGCCTAGCCAAGTATTCTGGTGTAGAATGATCATATGAACCTCGCTGAATTCGACCGGATATTCATAAAAGAAATGCACCGCTGGGGCGTGCCAACGCTGCGCGTAACCCTGGGAATTGTTTTTCTTTGGTTCGGCGCGTTGAAACTCATCGGGGCAAGCCCCGTGGCGAACCTTATCGCCGAAACATATTCGTTTCTGCCCGCCGACCTGTTCCTCGCCGTTCTGGGATATTGGGAGATCGCGATCGGATTAGGCCTGCTTTTAAACTTTGCTCTTCGCACAACACTGGCCTTGCTATGGCTGCAAATGTTCGGAACGCTCGCCTCTCCCCTTTTTAATCCGGAATTGTTTTTCCAAAACGGCAACATTTTTCTCCTTACAACCGAAGGCGAGTTCGTAGTCAAAAATCTGGTCCTCATCGCCGCGAGCCTTGTCATCGGCGGATATGGCGTGCGAGCCATGGACTCCAGCCAGAAGTCTTGAGTTTTGATGGGCTTGCTATAAAATGTCTTCGATGAACGTAAGAAAGATTTGGGCGGTAATCGGCTTAGCTGTTGCGATTTTTGCAATTGGAACGTATATTTACAGCCGGTTTTCTCCTACCGTCCAAGCCCCGACTGATAGCACCTTTCGCGGACCGACCGGCGGCCCATACGTGAAAGGGCCGACCGAGGATCCACCCATGGGCAGCTATTAGTAATTAGCGATTGGTTGATAATGGCCAAGGGATTTAGACAATTGTTGTAAACAAGCTAGAATATAAAAGGCTTTTAGCCATTTTCTGACTTCGCTCGGCCCAAACATGGATGGTTACATCCGCATTTGGCTCTCTCGCTAGTCAGAATAGAAAATTGCGGGATTAGTATAATGGCAGTACACGATCCTTCCAAGATCGATGCGCCGGTTCGATTCCGGTATCCCGCTCACTGCGTGGGTTTAAAAGCTTGCGGATAAGAATGGAGGGGGCGAGGGGAAAAATTTTTTGCCCGCTCGCCGAGAACGCAGCCCATAACGTTAACCGTACGGTTTCATTGCTTTAAAATTTTGCCTTTGGTAGAATTATAAAGTTAAAATTTAAAAGTGGTTGTTTGGTGAAGTCGGTGTAAATCCGACACTATCGTGTAACGGTGATTCTTGTTCAAACAGGATTAGTCCGGTCCCATACAGACGAGACTCGCGTCTCCCACTAGCCCACGCAGGCAATAATTCGGCTTTTACTCTAAAAGTATTCTTATTGGCTTACGCGGGTGCGTAAGTTTTTTGGTTTTGTAATAAATAAAAGACATGATACAAAAAGTTAAAAAGAGAAACGGAACGTTGGTTGATTTTGATCGTGAGAAAATAAGCCTTGCCATTGAAAAGGCCTTTATCGCGGTGCGTGGCGGCATCGACAAGGTGAAATTAAAAGAAATTACCGACTCGGCTGTTATATTAATTGATAACAAATTTACGGAAGCTATCCCTCCGGTTGAAGCGATACAGGACGCGGTCGAAACGAACATTATGGAGAACGGTTTTCACGATGTTGCGAAAGCCTACATCGTTTATCGCTATCAGCACTCCAAAATCCGCGAAGAGAAGAAAAAAGAAACCATAAAAAAGATCGCCGAAAATGTGCTCATGGTTGTGAAGCGTTCCGGAGTCAAAGAATTATTCTCAACCGAGAAAATTGTTAAGACGCTTTCACGTTATACCAAAGGACTAGAAAAAGATGTTGACGTAAATGAAATAGCTCGCCAGTGCCAAGCCGAAGTTTACGACGGCATCACTACCATCGAAGTGACCCGCGCTCTTATAATGGTTGTTCGTTCGAATATTGAGCGCGACCCGGCTTATTCAAAAGTAGCCTCGGGCCTTTTGCTCGACAAATTATATAAAGATGTTTTTGGCGCCGGCTTTGACTATGCCAAATTGCCGGAACTCCACTCCAAAGTTTTTATAAAGAATATTAAAGACGCGGTAGCAAACGGTTATCTTGATGCTCGCATGCTCGACTTTGATCTGGATAAATTATCCAAGTCTCTTAAACTCGACAACGACAGCCTATTTGAATACATGGGCCTCGAGATCCTTTCTTCAAGATATTTCATCGAGAACCCCAATACCAAAACATCGATTGAGACTCCTCAGATGTTTTGGATGCGTATCGGGATGGGTACGGCACTGCTTGAGGATGCGGCAAAACGCAACGACGTTGCCCTACAATTTTATGAGGTTTTATCAGGGTTTTATTACACTCCCGGTGGCCGAACTCTATTTCAGGCAGGTGCAAAAAAAGCTCAGCTCTCAAACTGTTTCCTTAATGTTGTGCCGGACTCACTTGATGCTATTTTCAAAACTTTTAGCGATAACGCCCAATATCTAAAATGGTCCGGTGGTACCGGCACCAGCTGGACTCCATTGCGTGCGACCGGAGCTTATATCAAAGGCACCGCCGTCAGT
>Ga0155884_122_pt3 | contig 21185 bp, 14 predicted proteins | sample RifCSPlowO2_01_FD_107538 | JGI IMG/M metagenome (GOLD analysis project Ga0155884, IMG submission 107538) | Candidatus Colwellbacteria bacterium RIFCSPLOWO2_01_FULL_48_10
GATCGGCGCGTTGGGCGGGGGTATACGAGCTTGGCATAAATTCAGCGCATACATCATTCTCGCGCTCCTCGGCGCATGGTGGTTTTATTTCGTGCTGGGGTGGAAGGAGTTGCACATTCCATTTTACGGCGGCTTGGACGTTGGCTGGGCGTATTTTCCGATATTCATGTTCATCATGATCGCTAGCGCGTTTTCGGCCAACGAAACCGATGGGCTGGACGGACTTTTGGGCGGAGTCTCGCTTTTCGCGTATGGCGCGCTGATCGTGGTTGCTTTTGCGCTTGGCCGATACGATTTGGCGATGATGGGCGCAGCAATCGTAGGCGCGCTTCTAGCCTTTCTGTGGTTCAACATTCACCCTGCCAAGTTTTTCATGGGGGACACCGGCTCTATGTCGCTGGGCGTAACTTTGGGCGTTATGGCGATGTTGACGAACACTGTGGTCCTGCTTCCACTTTTTTTCATAATTCCGGTCATCGAGTCCATCTCGGTCATAATTCAGCGCATAAGTAAAAAAGTTTGGAAGCGTAAGATTTTCCTTTCTACGCCAATCCACCACCATTTTGAGGCGATTGGCTGGCCGGAGTCGCAGATTACGATGAGGTTTTGGATAATTTCGGTTGTGGCGGTTGCTTTTGGTCTAGCGATATTTTTCGTCGATAAGTTTCTATAGAGATCAGTGAATAGTGTATAATAGCTAGGATAGCATTGGGCCTTGACACAAGACATAGGATGCGGTACAATTACCGCGTTAAAGTTCATTTCAAAGCAAATGCGGTTTGCGGCAGAAGAGAGTAGGAGATCAACGAATTACGAATCCAGTACTAATATATACGAATCGTCGTAATGAAGATTATCTTTTCTCTCCTGCTGCAATGTTAGCCAGGCATTGTAGGCGGACAGGAATCGGACAAGCCGGAGTGGAATCACTTCGCATAGTGTTCCCGAATAGTCCAATGAACGCCATTGCTGGTGTTGGTTGGGATTCCGAGCCGATATAGAGATTGATCGGCCGTTGTGGCGCATTTGCTATAACGGTGATGTTTTGGTTGGTTCGGTGTTCATAAGTAGAGATTAAAAACGATCGAACTCGCCTCCTGCATGAAACGTTCCGCTTTGATTGCAGGAGCTAGCGACTCACATACACATATATGTCCTTTTGAGGAAGCGTTGCCTCGGGCGAAGTCATTATAGACTTTCGTCCGGGGCATTTTACGTTTTAGGGTTTCATTTAACTTAGGGTTCTTGTATTATTCGATGCATATGAATCGGGCAGTGAAATTTGTCTTCACCGGCGGGCATCATAATGCGGCTTTGGAAGTTTTGAGGCGTATCAAGGAAATGAAGCCTGATGCCAGTTTTCTTTGGCTTGGCCATCGCCATACTTCGCTTAAAAATAAGTCTGATTCTGTCGAGTATCGTGAAGTTATAGCCGCTAGTATTCCTTTCGTTGACCTTAAGGCCGGTAAGTTTTTTCATGTCTACAACATTATCCATCTTTTGCGCATTCCTTATGGATTCTTTCAAGCGCTTTACCATCTCATCAAGTTTCGCCCGAACATTATTGTAAGCTTCGGCGGGTACCTGGCCGCCCCCGTTGTACTTGCGGGCTGGGCTTTGGGCATTCCTTCCGTGGTGCAGGAACAGACATCCGTTGCAGGGATAGCCAACCGCTTTGCGGGCAGATTCGCAACCAAGGTTTTTATAACTTGGGCGGCTTCGGAAAAATATTTCCCGAAAGGCAAGACAGTGCTCACCGGCTTGCCGCTGCGCAAGGCTATTTTTGAAAGGAACCAGGAGATGTTTAAATTCAGGGATAGACTGCCGACGATCTATATCACCGGAGGCAAGCAGGGGAGCCACGTCATCAATACCGCGATCGCCGGCCGGCTCGCCGACCTTCTCGGCGTTGCGAATGTAATTCACCAAACTGGCGCGAATACAGAAACCAGGGACAACGAGATGCTCTCGCAGGCGCGCGAGGCCTTGCCGGAAAAGCTCCGCGAGCGCTACGTGATTAAAGACTTCGTATACGAAAACGAGATCGGCTCGGTTTTCGGGGTCTCCGACATCATCATTTCCCGGGCCGGGGCGCATATAATCTACGAAATACTTGCCTGCGGTAAGCCGTCGATTTTGGTGCCTATTCCTTGGAGCTCGCATAACGAGCAGCTTTCAAACGCAAAAATAATCGAATCGATGGGTTTGGGCAAAGTACTGGAACAAAAGGACCTGAACGCGGACGCGTTGTTTGCCGCCGTATCCGACATGGTCAAAAATATCGCCGATTATAAAAAGAACGCCGAGAAAGCGAAGGGCGAGATAGTGATGGATGCCGCGGACAAAATCGCTGAAGAAATAATTAAGATAGTGACTAATAAATAGCGGCATTCGCCAATTCGCGCGAATTGGCGAATGATGTGATATAAGAATTTTATTCCGACTAGCGAGAGAGCCAAATGGATACACCAGTATCCATTTGGGCCGAGCGAAGTTGGAACAAAGGTTGAATACCTCGCGCCTTGGCGCGAGGGCGGGCGAGCAAAGCTCGCTCCGCGAATACCGCGGGGCTCTGCACCGCGGAACCTTTATTTATCCTTTATTTCGATATTTGACGCTGGGAAACTGGGGTTTAGACTTAATACAATATATAAAATACAAAATCTAATGATATTAAAGAAACTATTTGCGGTTCCGGTGTTAAGTTTGTTATTTATTATTTCGGGTGGGGCGGTTCAGGCATCAACTCTACCTATTAATAATCACTTATCACCTACAGATAAATTAGGTGAATTAGGATTACCGGGAACTACAAACGGAATCTCAAAACACTTTTCAATAACCGACAGCGAATATCTGAATATCTCCATAGACAGCTCGGAAATCATTGAGGCACATATTGAATCCGTTCCCCACATGATTCTTATCCACATCAAGCCCTCCGTTACCGCGATATCCAGCCAAATAACAATCGGCAACCTTGAACCCAACACCACCTATTGGTGGCACCAAGATACTCACCGCAGCTCAACCCCATTTACCACCGATTCCACTGGCGCATACACATACGCCCAAGATTTAACCTCCCGTCACCTTGTCTTCATCAAACCGGAACCGAGCACCAAATACATCACTGACAACGCAACCGGAGGGGATTGTACGACTATCGGTACATGGAACAACTCAACTAAAACCTGCACGCTTACAACAAATCTCACCGAGACGGTGGAGATAGAGAACGATGGGATTACTTTGGATGGAGATGGGCACTCGATAGTTAAGTCCGGCACAATGATTGGTTATGGGGTTTATGTAAATAATAGAAGCAATGTAACAATTAAGAATTTTAGTAATATAAGCAATTTTAATTATGGTATTTCTTTTGTCTATTCTTCCGATAGTAACGTAATTAATAATACGACTTCAGATAGTTACACTGGAATCAGAATATACTCAGGCTCAAATAATACTCTAAGCAATAATACTTCTTCATCCAATTCAATAGGAATAGAATTCGGTGCATCAAATGGCACGGTCAGTGGAAACACAACCAACTCAAATACCCAGTACGGTCTTCTTATAGGTGGTAGCAATAACAACATTGATAGCAATGTTTCTAATTTGAATGGCGTGGGTATTTCACTTTATCTTTCGACGCAAAACGCTCTAACGAACAACCATGCATCCAACAATACGTTCAATTTTGATGTAACTGGATTTCCTAATGTTGATTCAAATTATGACCATGATATAGATACAACCAACCTTGTGGACAATAAGCCGATTTATTACTTAAAGAATATTTCAAATACTACGTATAATAGTTCCACCAATGCCGGAGCTTTCTATTGCATCAGTTGTAACAATGTCACGGTAAAAGATTTATCTATTAGCAACGCGTACCAGGGGGTTTATCTTAGAAAAACCAAGAATTCAGTAATAGAGAACGTATCAATCTCAGAAAGCAAGTTCGGAATATGGCTAGATCAAGCTAACGGCGCATCCGATACTAACATTATTACCAATAATCATATTAGTGAAATCGAGAGAGGCGTTATTCTTGCTTATTCAAATGGAAATACTATATCTGATAATTCGGTAACAGATTGTACCTATCTTGGAATATACCTATCTCATTCAAATAATAATACTGTTAATAATAATGTGGTTGATAAGGTTGCTGGCGATTGGGGTATAAATATATTTGAATCTAATAATAACTCTGTTTATGAGAATAATATATTGAACCACGGAACAAATAATACAGGTTTGTCACTTGGAATATCTGATAACAATGAGATTTACAATAATTATATATCCGCTAGTCAAAATGGGATTGTGTTAACCGGAACCAATAATGAAGTTCACCACAATGATATATCCAATAATCAAAAGGGAATTTATTTATATGGTGCATTTAATAGTATAATCTATAACAATAATTTCCTGAACAATACGACGCAAGTTTTCTTCGGTAGTGGCTCTGGTAATGTCTTTAATTTACCTATGCCAACGGGGGGTAATTATTGGAGCGATTTTAATTCTCCTACCCAAGCATGTCTCAATTTAAGTGCAGATAGAATATGCGACACCCCGTACTCATTCACTGGTGGACAGGATAATTATCCTTGGACAGTGCAAGATGGCTGGCTGGCTACTCTGCTATCCGGTTCAAACCAATATAAATCTGATTTAACGACCAAAATTATTGAAGGAGAAATTACGACTGAATCGTTTGGAGGCGATACTATAAATCCAGCTGATCCATCAAAATCTATTGTTGTATTTTCAGCTAAAGTTTCAGATTTGGAGAATGACCTAGTAAAACTTCAAATAGAGTTAAAACCTTTTAGCGAACCCTTTAACGGAGCTAATCCACTTGAAAGCCTGGATTTTGTTGCTTCCGACACTACAGTAAGTGTCAAAAGCGACCCATTATCACCAGGTCAATATCACTGGCAAGCCAGAGTAGTTGATATACACGGGAATCCATCTGCCTGGCAGGAGTTTGGAACGCCAGGAAATGTTGATTTCACAGTCAAGCTCGTGCCGCTTTATACGCAGGTTTCTTCTAGATATCCATCGGACGCAGAAACAGCTACTTGGTTCGATAAACCCTACGGTACCGAAGGAAAGGGCGCCTATGTTTCTTATATTTTTACAATTCCTGCCCCAGACACATATTCCATAGGAATTACCGGTAAGGATGGTTATGCGTCTGATAGAACAAAAGTTGCTGTGGACGTTGAATTATACAAGGCCCCCGCTCAAGGCACGCTGCCGGTCAAAACCGACTTAATATCATCCAGGCAAATTTCGTGGCCAAATGGAGACAATCAAATAAGGACAATAAAAGCCAATCTCGGCAATTTAAGCCCAGGGAAATATTTGGTTAAAATTATTGCCGCCAATACATCCAAAACAAATGATTTGCATCCGGATTTAACTTCAATAATGGTTTCCAATTCAAGCAATCAAGCAATATTTACCACAAATGCTTCCACCAATAACACCAATGTGCGTGTTAGAACTAAAGGAGGAAAAGTCTTGTCGGATGGTTCGCTTAGTCTCTATGGATACGGTTGCGGCTCAACGATAGGCGAGTGCGGATGCTACATAACATCGCTTGTGATGATGTTCCAGTTCTATGGCCTTAATCACGATATTGACGGTATAGCTAGGGGGCCGAATGGAGAATTAATTACCCCGAAGACTCTTAACGATTGGTTAACCACGAATAACTACTATGCCGTTGATGGGGGCTTAAAAGCCGACATTGCGGTAAAGGATTACACAAAGATTTCCCCAGACAAATCTCAGGTGTCCTTGGTCTGGGATAGTTCCGCCAACATCAATACCGATGTTGGTATAAGCAATCCGCTTGTCGCGGCAGTAAGCGGTAGCAGCCATTTTATTGTTGTGAGCGGAAAGTTAGGAAGCACCTACACAATTCGCGACCCGTGGTGGTACAGGACCAATTACCTTACTCAGGCCGTTCCTGATCCTACTTCAACCACAGAGCATAATTATGCCAACGTTACGAGCAGTTTGAGGAAGTTAACTTATAATCCAAACGGAATAACATATAATTCCATTGAGTCAGACATCGCCTCGCCGGCCGAGCTTTTAGCGACCGATCCTGACGGCTTGCGCTTGGGAAAAGATCCGGCGACCGACATTACTTACAATGAAATCCCGGATGGACAATATTTTGAGGAAGCCATCAGATCGGCCGATGAGGGCGGCGACTTGATCAGCCATTACCCAAAGAGATTGATAATTCCTAATCCCAAGAATGGGGACTACAGCATAAAAGTTACGGGTACCGGAGAGGGCGCATATACACTGAACAATATCGTCTCCGACGACAGCAACCACGAACAAACCTTTAACGGAAACACAAATTCTGGAGTATCGGCCGACTACAGCATTCATTATGATTCTGCGGCGCCCTCTGACATCACTTTTGACGTTGGAGATAAGATTGCTCCGACAACCGCGATATCTTTCTCCGGCACTCCGGACGTAAATGGCTGGTATGCGAATACGCAGGTTATTCTCTCAGCCACAGACAATGCCGGCGGAGCCGGTGTCTATAAAGTCGAATATTCCTTGGATAACGGCACAACTTGGGATCAATATAGCGGTCCGTTTAATCCGCCCGACGGTTCCGCGGTTACCATTAAATACCGCTCGGAGGACTATGTCGGCAATCTCGAATCAACGAACTCTATCACTATTAAAGTTGATCAGACCCCGCCGGAGGCCAAAATATCTTTTGATCCCATGGCTAGGTACCTGAAAGTTGAAGGATTGGATGCTCTGGGATCAACAACGGTTGTCAAAACTAGCGATCTAAACTACACGATCACAGATCACGTTGGCCATACGCTTAAAATAACCCTAGTTCCAGCTTCTGTTCCGCCTTATGTTACGGCTGGGCCAATTGCAACATTAAGTGATGAGTTCCTAAACCTCAATGTGGCGTCTCTGAAATATGATTCTGCTCCGGCAATTATTCCGCAAGCAAACAATGTTTATTTCGGCTGGACAAACACAAATCTTCTTGGAAACTCAATTCTCAAAACCTTACAACAATCGCTCGCTATAGTTGGTAAAATAATCCTTAACTCTACCTACGACTCATTGACGAATAAGACTGTTATCTCCAAACAAGAAAACACTACATTCATAAATTGGTTTGTCACAGGCATGGATTTATTTAAGGTGGTTACCAACAAAGGTACTCTAAGTACCGAATACTAAATGAATTCAAAGATACTCATACCAGCAGTTCTGATGGCCCTAATCACAACAGGCGGTGTTTGGTATCTTGTCAGCCAGCCCAAACCCAGCCCACTTCCATTACCACCAATTACCACACAAACAGGCAATAGTCATGCCAAATGCTTCTCGGAGAATGAAACAGCTGACTACAAGGAATATCACACTGATACCGAAGCCCACTCTGTGGTATCCATTACCGACAAGACTTCACAAAAAGAAGTATTTTCATTCACGATTCCCAACGTCGCTTACCAAAGCTTTGCCAATCACCAGTTCAAAGCTTGCCACGTATACGTAGAGAAAGAGTTTGGCTATGACTACAAGAACAATGTTGGCACAAAGGAATATCATCGCGAAGTTTGGCGTTACGACTATTCCGGAAAAGGAGAAAAGATAGCTGATTTCTCTGACTTCCGCATTGACGACACCGAAACCTATATTGCATACCAATATTCAACCGTTGACAGACCAGACTACGCCTTTCAGATCATGAATATTAAAACAGGGAAGTTGGAGTTCTCAATCAGTATGCAAGAACTTGTGGACAAATATCATGTGGAGCCTGGAGCCATTCATCTCATGGACTGGGGCTTGAAGAAATTCAATGAAGAGAATCTCTTCATGTTCGATTTAATTAATAACGATTCTTCAACCTTCGGTCTAGATATTTCTACGAAACAGCTTAATTTGGCAGGTTATTCAAATCCTTGATATTATCAATTGGTTCGTCTCTGGCATGGACATTTTCAAGTTAAAAAAGCAATAAGAGCAGCCTAAGCACCCAATCAAGTGAAACAAAAATTAATTATAATCGGTTTGTTGGTTGTTGCCCTCGGGGTTGGTGGATATTTCGTGCTTAATGGCGCTATTAATATTGGCGATCGTAAGACCGATCCGATTTCCATAGAAACTGGGCAATTGGATTCATCACAACAAGAAGCAGAAATAATGCTTTTAAGCCCTTTTCCAGATGGATATTCGGCGCGCATAGAAGCGCAAGTTGAGGATATAAATATACCGTCGAACAAGATTACGAATGATACAAGCGTGCAATATTCTTTAAGTCATAATAAAACAATCAAGATATTGGTTTTAAATTCTAGTCCTCTCGCAGACCTACCAGAGATTGCAGATATAAAAAACAAAGAGATATATGTAGTAACTCCCGGAACCCCTAAGCTTAAGCCTGGCGATATCGTGATGGCTGATTTAAGTTCATGCAAAATGGAAGCAAGGAATACAAGGGGCATCGCGTACCATGTTTTATTTTGTTTTGAAAATTTACTGTATATAAATAAAATTAAATTTGTTTTAAAAACAATTCCGAATTCTAATATTAAACAACCGCCATTACATGGTTCGTTATTGGTTGGGGCCACAGATAAAGAGTCATATGGCTCTAATGAGTTAGTAAAATATTCAATTGAAAGCTTGTCCGATTATTTTTTATGGTATTTGCCCTATCAAGATTCTATTGCCTTAAAATACAGTAAGATATTAAAGAAAAATGGTAATGATTGGGTAGATTTACCGTCAGGAGAACTTAGTCCAGCTGAATCGGGGGTAGCACCTGTGCCACTAATAAAGATTAAATCGCATGGTAAATATAGTGATGCAATCTCTTTATCAAGGATTGCAGAGTCGGGAACATACAAAATAGCCATGTTCTACACTTTTTCTAGTGATGATTTCCATTCTTTTAATCAAGAACCATTAGTTGCATATACGAATGAGTTTTATGTTAATAAAGATAGTTACACACAAACAGCTTGTTTGAAAAAAAGCCAGACAGCCACTACATCTTCACAAAATCCTGTTCCTTATGTAATTTCGGTAATAGATAAAGAGTCCGGAGAAACAATATCAGCTTTTGCAATTGAAAATGTTAGTTCGGGCAAGGATTATATGACCGAGACCCACAAATGTGGTGTTTATATTATTCGGGCGGTAAGCTCTGGGGAATCGCCCGAGGGCAATCTTGAAGTTTGGAAATACAGCTATGACGGTATCAGTAGAAAGATATCTGATTCATCAAGTTCATCCTTTACTATAGATCCGCAAGAGAGATATATTTCTTATACTAGGGGATACAGATATTCGGGTGACTACGAATTGGTTATTACAGATTTTGTAAACAAAAAGGATGTTTTTGTTCTTACCGGAGAAGAGGCTGAAGAGATAGACCCTGAATTCGATGTAGATTTTAGTTTTAAAGGTGGATGGACTAAAGACGGGCGCTATCTTCTAGGTCAAACTTTATACGAGTATGGTCCCGGTGATGCTGATGTTATTTCATATTTCAGAATAGATTCAACTACATGGGAGATTGATTTTCGTAAAGTAGAAGACAGGCCATTTCTTGATAAATAAAAAATGAATACTAGATTAAATAAAATCATTTTGGTAGCGGTCGCAGTCATAATATTTATATTTGCCGGGATGATATTATTGCGCATAATTATAGTAGAGCCTCAAAAACAAGATTGGTCTTCGATAAATAAAGAAGACAGTGTTGTGTATTCTAATAACGTCTACAATTTTAATTTACAAGTTCCGAAAACAATTCAGTTCATATACTCAGCGGAAATTAGTCCCCCATATAGCCCGGCGGTAGGGAATATGATTGGGGTATTTATTCCAAATATTAGCGCTTATGAGGCCGGAGGTGATCCAAGCCCAGAATTTAAAGTTTTTATAGCCGCGATGAATTTTAAAGAGCCGATTTCAAAAGATAGTTTTATAAATCTATTTCAAGATATGGCGCGCGGATTATGTCTTACTAGTTTCTGTAGAGAGAATATCCAGTTCGAGACGGTTGATAGTTCGGGAATAACTCAATACCGCATCAATTCGATACGTTCTGGCCCATTTAGTGGGATTACTCAATCGCCGTTATTATGGGGTTTCCCACTATATTCCGAAGATAGCGGAATGATTATTGGCGTAGTTTCTTTTGTGCCCCAAGTTGATTCAGATCAAAATTTTAATACGCACAATTCGCTTCTAGGGGCTATTAATTCTTTTAAGCCGACTGTTTTAGAGCCAGCTAAGGCAGCTGCGCCGCAGCCATCCCTCTCTGAATCAATGTCGTTTTTACCGGAAGAATATAAAAACTCTGCTATAAAGGGCGATATCTTGCTTCACCAGAACCCAAATATGGGTATCGAATTCTGGTACCCTAGGGATTTAACCATATCTCTCAAAGAAAATGATTATTGGAGGATAGCTTGGCCCAAAATAGGAAGCGTTGAGCCAGCCTTAAAATTATCAGTTGGGGATAGTCAGAATGGGGGGATTATTAATGATCTTTTGGGCTATTGTGCAGCCGATGGCCCGGATGGTGGAAGTTATTGTGAAGCCCCCGATATCGATAAGATATCCATTATGGAGAACAAAAATTCTATAAATTATGCTGTATTTCACACAAACTATGTATCCCACTATACATCAAGACCAGACGAGGTAACTAATGGGATTGGGCCATTCGCATATATTCCTGCATATAGGTTTTATTACATAACTTTCATGCCTTATTCGACAGACGGTTTATATGGATCAATTGAATATCATGACGAAAGAATGGATAAAGATTTTATGGTAATTATGGATACACTGAGGTTTATACCATTAAAGAATCCTGGGATTGGCGTAGATACGTCTAAAGTTGCGGATGGTTATCGTATAGATTATATATTTCCACGATCTTCTGCTGATTTAGCCGGTCTTGAAAAAGGAAATATCATATTGAAGATTAATAATGTGTTAACAAATAATATCACTCAACAAGAAATAATGAATCAACTAAGGGGAGACTTAGGAACTAATGTCACGCTGCTTATACAAGAAGTTGGAGACTCAAATACTCGAGAAGTTATCATCAAAAGGGGATTGCTTAAATTGAGTAATTCTAAAGATCAGCTGATCAATAACTAGGCGTGATTTTATCGTTGTAGAGTGGGGCGGATTGATTAGATAGGTGATTATTCAACCTAATCTTATTAGTGGAATATGAGATTTTAAAGAAATCTCTTATACTATCTATGTGAGCATTCTTATAAAAAATGTGCAGATTGTTGACGGCGAAGGCGGCGAGCCTTACCCGGCTGACGTTTTGATCCAGAAAAACGTTATTTCCGCGATCGGCGACCTGAAAGGCAAAGATGCCGACGAGGTTATCGATGGGCTAGGGGACTATCTTGTTCCCGGATTTATCGATGTTGATGCGTCATCAGACCAATATCTAGCTCTTATTACCAACCCCGCCCAGGCTGACTTTCCGAAGCAGGGAGTAACGACCATAATTGGCGGGCATTGTGGAGCGTCATTGGCCCCGTTGCTTTACGGCACGCTTGAGTCAATCAGAAAATGGGTTGATATAACGCAGGTCAATGTAAATTGGCATACTTTGGAAGAATTTTTCGGGGTGGTCGGTAAGCTGCCTCTGGGAGTGAATTTCGGAACATTGATCGGGCATGCAACCGTGCGTCGTTCGATAAACGGCGGGGCGGCAGGCGCGTTGACATCAAGCGAGATGAAAGTGTTTTTGAAGATATTGCGCAAGGCCATGGATGAAGGAGCGTATGGTTTTTCGACGGGCTTGGGATACGCACACGGGCGGCTTACCCCCTATGCCGAGATTGACGAGCTTACGAGCATAATCGCCGAGTACGGCGGGGTATATTCGACCCATTTACGAAGCGAGACAAGCGGACTTATTGGATCAGTTGAAGAAACGATAAAAATAGCCAATGAGGTCGGCGTCCGCACCGTTATCAGCCACATGCGCCCGCTTTTGGGTTTTGAAGCGCAGTTCGATGAGGCTGTGTCGAGGATCGAGAAAAACTCGTCGCCCGACAATCTGCGTTTTTACGTCTATCCGTTCGACACTAGCTTAAACCCACTTTACACTTTGTTGCCGCTCTGGGCACAGGAGAAAGATTTCGAGACCATGCTCTCAAAGATCCGTAATCCTGAGACGGCTTTGCGAATCGAGAACGACATGGCCGGGTTCCCATTTGAGCGCATCACTTTTGCCGATGTTCCTAAGCATGAGTACTTAGTCGGGAAAACCGCCCAGGACTTATCCGCTATGTTCGGCGTTTCGCCGGTCAAGGCCATCATTAAGGCTATGGACGTTACAAGCCTTAGGGCTATGATCTTCAACAAGAATATAAATTTTGAAAAACTGTCCGGATTACTCTCGGATGACCGCGTTCTCATAGCTTCTAACGCCGCATCTCGCGCTGACTCATATAAATTCCTGACACACGAGAGGGTTCATAGCACTTTTCCAAGATACCTGGAAATAGTTCTGGGCCATAAACTTCTAACTTTGCCGCAAGCGATAAAAAAAATAACTTTTTCGCCCGCGGCCTACTTTGGATTGAAAGACAGAGGAACGGTTAAGGAGGGAAAGATCGCTGATCTTGTCATCCTTGGCAAAGATGACTATAGAGTAAGGAAAACCATAGTCGGCGGGCAATACGGCCGCGGCGAAGCGCTGAGACACGCAAAATGAGGCAAAAGGGTAAAATAGATTACTTTGTTCTCTCACTTGTGATAATCCTGATCGCCGTGGGCATTATAGTGCTCGCGTCTGCTTCGTCGGATTTGGCGAAGTCCAAGCTAGACGAAGCTTCGTATTACATTACGCACCAGCTTATTTATGGTCTGGGAGTGGGTATGGCCGCGTTCCTGTTCGGTTTCCTGTTCCCATACCAGAAATACAAGCGTTTTGCCCCGGCGCTCCTGGCTTTTGGCGTCGGCATGCTGCTCTTAACTTTTACCCCGCTTGGATTCACTTCCGGCGGAGCGACGCGCTGGATAACTTTAGGTTTCGTAACCGTCCAGCCGGCTGAGATATTAAAGTTTGTCTTTGTCATCTATCTGGCTGCTTGGCTTTCCAAGGAACGCTCGAACCGGCAAACGGATCTATGGAAGGGTTTTGTACCGTTTGCGGGGCTTTTGGGAATAGTGGCTTTATTACTTCTTTCACAGCGATCGACAAGCTCCGTTGTTATAATCGCTGCGGCAGCTTTAGCCGTTTATTTCGTAAGCGGCGCGAAATGGAAATATATATTTTCAATGATTAGCCTTGGAGTCATAGCTTTGACTCTACTTATCGCCCTATCGCCCTATCGCCTGGATCGTTTTAAAACCTTTGTCGATCCTGGATCTGACACGAGCGGTTCTAGTTACCAGATAGACCGTGCTCTTATATCGATAGGTTCTGGGGGGTTTCTTGGAGTTGGCTACGGCAATTCGCTATCAAAAAAATATCTGCCTGAGAGGATAGGGGACTCGATCTTTGCCATCATTGCCGAAGAATTTGGTTTTGTTGGCGCTTCGGCCGTGATTGCTGCATTTCTCTTTTTGGTAACGCGCGGCTATCTTATTGCGCAAAAGGCTCGCGACCCCTTCGGTAGGCTTATTATGGTAGGCTTTTCGACAATTATTGCCACACAAGCTTTTATGCACATGGCTGCTATTTCTGGTATAATTCCGCTCACTGGAGTTCCGCTTCCGTTTATAAGCTACGGCGGCACGGCGCTTGCGATTTTTATGGCTATATCGGGAGTTATGTTGAATATAAGCCGCAAAGTATAGGAATACTAAATCCAAATGACCAAGCTAAAATGTCAAAAGATGATCAAATTTGTTGGACATTGTGATTTGGACAATGGACATTAATCGTAAATATGACAGTCAGGATTATGTTAACGGGGGGCGATAACGGAGGGCGCATTTATCCGCTCATTGCAGTCGTTTCGGAACTTCAAACGATAGCGGCTAAAGATGGAATCAATCTAAAGATCAGCTATCTTGGCGCCTTTGGTCTGTATAAAGAATTTATCAAGGCCAATAATATCCGCGTCCATTCTGTCGCTGCTGGGGGTCTGCGCGGTTTTTTTGGGTTCCTTCAGGCTTTGTGGTGGACGTATTGGATTATGCCGGATGTTGTCCTTTCGGATGGCGGGCTGGGTTCGTTTGCCGTGGTATTGGCTGCTAGGTTCTATCGCGTGCCGGTCGTTGTCCACGAATGCAACGCTGCGCCTGATGCGAGTAATATATCGGCTGTTAAAAGCGCCAAGGCTGTCAGTCTTGCCTTTGCGGGTGCGGCGCAATATCTCCCGGCCAGAGAGAAGCCCGTTCTGATAGGTAATCCAGTCAGACATTATATACTTCCAAAATTGGGCGAGACTGATCAGGCGTTTGCGAAAAGAACCCTCGGCTTTGATTCTTCGAAGCCTCTGATATTTGTAAACGGAGGTTCACAATGCGCCCCAAGCATCAACAACTTTATTGTTAAAAATCTTCCGTATGTTCTGGAAATTGCACAAGTACTACACCAGACCGGGCGCGAGAATTATGAAACGGTTTTAAACCAGGTGTCTCAAGTCGCCGCCGACATTCCCGAAGATCTCGCGGCCGGATACAAGGCCGTCGACTACTTCGAGCGCGATATAAAGAATGCTTTAATAGGGGCGGATGTGGTGGTGGCCAGATCGGGTGCGGGCAGTATTTTTGAGATCGCCGCATTTGGGAAGCCATCAATCTTAATACCGATGCCTGGGTCAAGCGACGACCATCAGAGGCTGAATGCGTACGAATACAGTTCGACTGGGGCCGCGATAGTTATTGACGAGGAGAATCTTTTATCCAATTTTTTTATTAACAAACTGCAGAGCTTGCTGGCTGATCCGATCAAAATGGCGGAAATGTCCGCCGCCGCAAGTACATTCTATAAGCCGGGAGCGGCAGCGGACTTAGCCAGAATTGTGCTAGAATCTAAAGCATGATAAGAACGAGATTTGCGCCTTCTCCGACGGGCAAACTGCACGTGGGCGGGGCAAGGACCGCTTTTTTCAGCTGGCTTTTCGCTAGGCAGAATGAGGGTAAGTTCATTTTACGCATCGAAGATACAGATAAGGAGCGCTCCAAGCCCGAATTCGAGAAAGGCCTCATAGAAAGCCTCAAATGGCTTGGTTTCGATTGGGATGAGTTTTATCGCCAAAGCGAAAGAACTGAAATATACAAAGATCTTCTGAAGAAACTTATTAAAGAGGGGAGGGCTTATCACTGCTTCTGTCCTAAAGAAGATTTGGATGCGGAACGTGAAAGTTTAGCGGCCGCCGGATTGCCCCAAATATATTCCGGTCGGTGCAGATCAATCGCTCAGAATGAAGCTGAAGAAAGAGTTAAGAAAGGAGATGGTTATGTAATAAGATTAAAAGTTCCCGAAAAAATAATATCTTTCACGGATATTATACGCGAAACTGTTAAATTTGATTCGGCTTTAATCGGAGACTTTATAATCGCCAGAGACATAGAGAATCCTCTGTTCCATTTTGTGGTAGTGGTTGACGACTCTCTCATGGAAATAACTCATGTTATAAGGGGAGAGGAGCATCTTCCAAATACACCAAGGCATATTCTAATTGTTGAGGCACTCGGTTTTAAGAGTCCCGAATTCGCGCATCTGCCGTTATTGCTGAATGCTGATCGCAGCAAGATGTCTAAGAGATTTAATGATGTTGCGGTTGATTCATATAAAGAAAACGGCTATTTACCGGAAGCTATAATAAATTTTATAGCCTTTTTAGGCTGGCACCCTGTCGACAACAAAGAGGTTATGACAAAAGAGGAGCTTATCAAAGAATTTTCATTGGAAAGGGTACAAAAAGGAGGAGCGGTGTTCAACATAGAAAAGCTTGAATGGATGAATGCAAAGTACATAAGCCAGCTATCTGATGCTGATTTTATGAAAATAGCCGCGGAATTTCTGCCCGTTGATTGGCGCCTTACGCCAGCAATAATTTCTTCCGTGAAAGACCGCGTGAAGAAAATGTCCGACCTGAAAGACCTGGTGTCGCTTTATTTCGAATTGCCTGATTACCCGGCCGAACTTTTGAAATGGAAAGGGATGGAGTTATCCGCTGTTGCCACAAACTTATCAGAAGCGGCTTCTTTCCTCGAACTGCTTCCACCGGAGAAATTTAATAAAGGCGACTTGGAAAGCACGTTGGTGGAAGAAACAAAAAACAAGCCCAAGGGGGAGGTTTTTTGGCCTTTGCGTACCGCCTTGTCAGGGCGCGACAAGTCGCCGACGCCATTCGAGATAATGGCCGCTTTAGGCAAGGACGAGTCATTGAGAAGGATACGGATCGCCATACAGAAAACAACTGCATAAGTATGAAATTTTTAAGGAAATTCGCGATTTTGGGTCTATTAGTCATTGGCTGCACCGGAATGCAGCAGCCGGTTTTGGCTGCGCAGACCCCAGAGGAACTTAGACAGGCGATTGATGCCCGTGCTAAGGAACTGGAGGCCATATCGGCCCAAATACAAGAGACCAATGACAACCTTTCTAAACTCCAAGGCCAGGGCCGGACCCTTACTCAGGAGGTTAAAAAATTCGACTATCTTATAAACCAGGCTAACCTTGGAATAAAATCGAGCGAGGTCAGCGTGCAAAAGCTTGGCCTTGAACTCGATTCGTTAAACTACAAGCTTGTTGATGCAAACCAGAGCATCGAGTCCAAAAAAGAAGCGATAGTGGAAACGCTCAGGATACTGCTCAAACGCGACCGCGAGGGCATTCTCCATATGCTTTTAAAGAATGCCAGCCTGGTTGAGGGAGTTTTCGACATTCAGGCCGTAAAAGATCTACAGGATGTTTTGTCCGCCAATGTCAGTGATCTGAAAAAAATGCAGGAAACTCTGACTGAGACAATAAGCAAGACCAGTGACAAAAGAGTCGCTATCGAGACTGAGAATCGAAACCTGAAGAACAAGAAGCTTATTCTAGATGACCAGAAACAGGACAAGAACGATGTTTTAAAGCAGGTCAAGAATAGGGAGAGTCTTTATCAAAAACAGTTGACCGAATTAGAGTCTCAGCAGGAATCGGTTTCTAAGGACATTGCCGAGATTGAACGGGAGTTGCGCGCAAAGTTTGATGCGAGCATATTGCCGCTCAAGAGGCCCGGCGTTTTTCATTGGCCAGTAACTTTGAGATCGAGTGGGGGAATAGGAGTAATCACTCAGCACGCCGGAGGAGTTTCCCGCCTTTATAACGGCCGTCCGCACAATGGACTTGATATTGGGATTCCCATTGGGACGCCGATCATGTCTGCCGAAGATGGTATTGTCACCGCGGTCGATAATAACGGCAAGAGACTTCAGTATGGAAGATACGTCTTAATAAAGCACGGTAACAACATGACGACCTTATACGCACATCTTTCGCGGCAGATCGTGCAGGTAGGCCAAAGCGTTAAGCGTGGCGAGACGATAGGTTATTCGGGCAATACGGGATACTCGACCGGACCGCACCTCCATTTCGGGGTTTATTGGAGCCCTAGCGTCATTATGAAGTCGATTTATCCCGCTACTGGCCTGGTTCCAATAGGCGTTATCATTGACCCGGAGGATTATTTATAGTATCGTAAGTTCATGACATTCGACGAACTTCTTGTTGATCTGCAGAACCTCGTGGCGCCTTTAGTAGCCCTTTTAAAAGGCATAGGTATTATATTCGTAAAAGTACTTAGTTGGTTGGCCGATCTATTGAGCGGTCTGATCAATCCATAAAAGACGTCAGCATGGGTAGATAGGGAGCGGAGGGCTTAATGTTTAACTATCTGTCGCATAATATATCTTTCTCGACGCATCACTTAAGTGAGTGATGCTTTGTTGTAAGACATAATTTCACGACAGACGGCGTGCAACTATAAGTTTTTTGACATATAATTCAGTCTTATAAAATGATAAACGATCTAATGGTTCTTTTGTTATTGTGCGGCATCGCTTATTCCATGATCTACTTCATGAATTAAAGCTCAAAATTATCAATGGCTAATAACGGCGATAATTTTAAGGATGAACACGGCTATATTATGAATGGCGCGTGGTACCCGCGCGTTACAAGTATTATCAATATAAAGGCCAAGCCGGCTTTATACCGCTTTTACGGTGGTCTGAATAGCTTCGCTGAAGGCGAGATGATCAAGCAGAAGTCGGCTGACGAAGGCACACTGGTCCATGAATTCGCCGAAAAGATCCTAGTTGGAGACGAATCTCTCCCTCCGGCGTATATACAACCATCAATCGATGCTTTGCGGCGCTTTTTAGAACAAAATAAGGTACACGTTGATCGCGATTGGGTCGAAAAAAGAATTGTCCATTATAAGGAACGTTATGCCGGCACGATCGACGCTTTGGCTTTGATTGGCGGCAAATTCGGAGTGCTCGACATTAAAACTTCGCAGGAAATATATCGAGACTATAACCTTCAAACCGCGGCCTATTTTGCATCGTTAAGCGACGAGTTCTCTACCCTGCAAACTAGATGGATATTGCGCATTGACCAGACACAGAAATGCTTGAATTGCGGCGCAGTAAGGCGTACTAAGGGCGGCCGTGAAAAGATACGAAAGAATGGCGGAGATTTGCATTGCCAGCACGAATGGAGCGAAATGACCGGGCACATCGAACTCAAGGAATCCCCCAATTGGAAAGAAGATTTCGATGCCTTCCTTGCGGCTAAGAAACTTTGGGAATGGGAAAACGAATCCCCGCTCAAGAAGATAGGATACCTACGCTAGCGCTGAAATTTCAATATTTAAACATCGAAAGATAACAGAGGCCATTTTCATTTTAAATGAATTTCGCCCCGGCAGAAATGTCTGTCGAGGCGAGATGAATGTTATCCCTTGGCCCGCAAATCGGGTATTTTGAGCCAAGGGAGACGGGTTTTGTTTTGGGAGTTACCGTTGACGGTTCTCCCGCGCAGAGATCCGGAGGAGGGCACCGGAATTGCGCTATTGTGCTGTATCGATGGACTTCTTGGGATGGGATGAAAACAGCAGCACAATACAAAAGCCAATCTTTCTTATATGAGCGTCTCTGATTTTAAGGGGGTGCGGGATTTGCACGTGGTGCGTTATCCCCTTGTCAGAGACGTCCCGCCCGAACGGGAAATAGATAATGAACTAGGTGAGTAGATTCCTTCGTTTGGGGCTCGGCCACAGCGGAGCAAGCGGATTTTGGATTCTTTCCAAACGAAGGGTAGTACTGAGAGAAGCTGGTTCGCACATACCGTTGGTGTACCGCGTGTGAAGCTTAGACGGCGCAAGGCAGTTTGGCTGTGACGCTAGTGTTTTGCTTAGGTTCGGCGATACCTCTCCCAATACCACGTGCTTTCGCACATGCCCGCCGCGGGGGCAATGTGGAATATCGTACCACCTTGTATCTTTACCGTCAATCTACTTGCTCGATCACGATAGGTGCGCGATTACCAGTCTGGCCGATGAGATACCCCATTCCAAAGGCCAGCGAAAGGGATAGGGCCAGCATTACGCTCCAGATTATGACGCTTTTGCGGTTGAGGTTTGTTTTTATATATTCTTCGATTTGCATTTTTATGGGTGTATTGTATCATATCCTGACTGATTATTTAGGCAAATGGCATCCCGTAAAATCCTTGCTTCGCAATGATAACGGGATAGCTCATTTTTCTAGATAAAAATCAGTAAATTTTTATAGAAAAATGGCACATACAAAATCGGGCGGGTCTACAAAATTAGGCCGAGATTCCGTTTCAAAAAGGTTAGGTGTTAAGCTCCAGGATGGACAGGCAGTTTTACCCGGCCAAATAATCATCCGTCAGCGCGGTACTAAGTATATGCCGGGCTTGAACGTAAAGACTGGTGCTGACGACACCATTTACGCCATGAAATCTGGCACGGTTAAGTTCGCTTCAAAAAAGAAGATTCGTTTTGACGGCCAGATAAGGTACGTTAAAGTTGTCGGCGTGACTGTTTCCAAATAACAAGAATTTTCCAATTATCCCGCGCATGATCTGCGTGGGTACCCAATCAACAACACCACTATTCACGACCGTGAATAGTGGTGTTGTTTGAGATCGCGGCTGAATCTAGGGTGTAATATTTACACTTACACTCCCTCTAATCCCCTTTCCCAGATTAACCCTGATCTCGTGACTCCCAAGAGCCCTTAGATGCAGATTCTCGGGTTCCACAACAACATTTTCGAATCCCCTCTTGGTTAGCGCGGATTCGATCTCAGGCGCGGTAACTGATTTGAATATTTCTTTATGCTCGCCAACCGGCACTTTGATCGCAAGGGGTTTCTTTCGGAATTCATTTCCCATCGCCGCCAGTTTTGCTTTAAGATCTGTTATTTCTTTTGCCGCGCTATCTGACCTAGCCTTAACCTCGTTTAGGGCTGTTTCTGTGGCGAGTTTAGCCAATCCTTTTGCAAGTAAAAAATTCTTGGCGTAGCCGTCGGCAACGTTTTTCACCTCATTTTTTCGCCCAACATTCCTGACATCCTGCAAAAAAATTACTTTCATGATAATTAATTCAAAATGTAAATATCAAAAATCAAAATGACATATTAAAATTTAAGAATGTTCTGTTCAATCTCTGAATCTCTGAATCTCTGAACTTCGCATTTTTATTTTCCACTTTGATTTTTTATTTTTTAATTTGAGTTTCTATCACTTCCATCGCTTTATTAAGCTGTGGGTCGGGCTTGTCTTTAGTCCAGTCGGCGGGTAATTCGACTTTATAGTCGGGTTCGAGGCCGTTTTTATCGATTGCGTCGCCTTTAGGCAGAAGCCATTTAGCTATCGTAACTTTAAGCGTAGACCCGTCGTTCAGTGGGCTTAGCTCTTGGACCGTCCCCTTGCCGAAGCTTTTTGCTCCCACTAGTTTCACGCCGCGATTATCTCGCAATGCCCCGGCCAATATCTCGGACGCCGAAGCCGACCCTTCGTTTATAAGCACGACCACAGGAAAATCTTTAAGGCGCATGTTGCCGTTTGCGCGGAATATGTTTTTAAGCCCGGTCGAAAACTCCTCGCTTACGACCAC
>Ga0155884_123_pt7 | contig 20733 bp, 21 predicted proteins | sample RifCSPlowO2_01_FD_107538 | JGI IMG/M metagenome (GOLD analysis project Ga0155884, IMG submission 107538) | Candidatus Colwellbacteria bacterium RIFCSPLOWO2_01_FULL_48_10
TCAACGATCCCTTGGCCGAGTGCAAAAAGTGCAAGAACCGTTTTCGGGCGGACCAGCTGGCGGATGCGAAGAAGTGCCCGAACTGCGACGGTGAGCTTGGCGCGGCGCGGCAGTTCAACCTGATGCTGAAGACCTTCCTTGGTCCGGCCGAAGAAAAAGCGAACGAGGTTTATTTCCGTCCTGAGACGGCGCAGGCGATGTTCGTGAATTTCAAAAACATACTAGACTCGATGCGTCCGAGGTTGCCTTTTGGCATCGCGCAGATCGGCAAGGCGTTCCGCAACGAGATCACGCCGGGGAACTTCATCTTCCGCACGCGCGAATTCGAGCAGATGGAGATTGAGTACTTCTTTAATCCCGCTAAGCGGGATTCGCGGATTAGCGCTGATTTAGCGCCGATTAACGCGGATGGGGAAGAAGGATGGCAGGAAGTTTTTGAATATTGGAGGAAGGAAATGCGGGAGTGGATGCGCTGGCTTGGCCTTTCCGAAAGCCACATCCATGAGCTTGATGTTCCGCAGGACGAGCTTGCCCACTACTCGAAGCGGACGATAGACTTCGAATACGACTTTCCGTTCGGCCGGAAGGAGCTTTACGGACTTGCGTACCGAACTGACTTTGACCTGAAGAATCATCAGGAAAGATCAGGCGAATCGCTTTCTTATCGCGACCCCATAACGAACGAAGTGGTTGTCCCGCACGTTGTCGAGCCGACTTTTGGCGTCGACCGTACCGTGCTTGCGGTTCTTTGCGAGAGCTATGTGGAAGATGGCGACCCCGTAAAGCCTGACGGCCACGGGGCGGGGCGAGTCTTTCTGAAATTGCCGCCACAGCTTGCGCCTTATAAGGCGGCTGTTTTTCCGCTTCTTGCGAACAAGCCACAGCTGGTTGAGGCCGCGCGCAAGATCTATGCTGATTTGAAAAAAGATTTTGCCGTGGCTTTTGACGACCGTGGAAATGTTGGCAAGAGATATTATGCCCAGGACGAGATCGGGACCCCGTATTGCATAACGGTCGACTTTGACACGCTCGGCGAGGCGGGATCTGATAAGAAAGATACTGTTACTGTCCGTGACCGCGACACGGCGAAGCAGGAACGAATCAAAATATCCGCGCTGAAGGCGTTTATTGCCGCAAAAATCTAGAATGGCGTTCAATAAGACAGTTTTAGACAATGGCCTCAAGATAATAACCGCGCCGCAGCCGGGCAATTTGGCGGTTACTGTGCTGGTCCTGGTTGAGGCTGGATCTAAGTATGAGGCTAAGGATATAAATGGTATTTCGCATTTCCTTGAGCACATGTGTTTCAAGGGTACGAAAAAAAGGCCGACAGTTTTGCAAATTACTTCTGAGTTAGACGGCTTGGGCGGGGTCCATAATGCTTTTACCAGTCACGAGTACACTGGCTATTACGCCAAGGCCGAAGCGCGTCACTTGGACAAGGTGCTTGACATAGTTTCCGACATTTATCTCAATCCGGTCTTTGACGAAAAGGAGATGGATAAAGAGCGCGGCGTGATCATAGAAGAGATTAATATGTGCGAGGATGAATTTGGTCATAAAGTCGCAGTGCTTTTCTTAGAGCTTATGTATGGCGATCAGCCGGCCGGGTGGGATGTCGGTGGAACCAAAGAAAATATAAGGAAGATAACGTGCGCAGATATGATGAAATACAGAAGCGAGCATTATTTGCCTCAGGCCACCATAGTGGCGGTTGCCGGTTCTTTTGATGAGCCCGCGCTTCTGGATAAGATCAAAGCGACTTTCGGAGCCATGCCTAAGGGTAACAAAGTTGGCAAGGTGAAAACTACGGAGTCTCAAAAAAAACCGGAGATATTACTGAGCGAAAAGAAGCTTGAACAGACGCACATTATGTTGGGAGTCCGTGCGTATGACGCTTTTGACGACCGACGCTTTGCTTTAGATGTTCTCTCGGGCGTTCTTGGTCTCGGCATGAGTTCCCGCCTTTTCCAGGAGGTTCGTGAGAAGCTGGGAGCGGCATACTATATCAGTTCCAGCACGGATCTTTACACCGATCATGGTTATCTGGCGGTTGCGGCGGGAATCGACCGCAAGAAATTTCAAGTTGTTATATCTGCGATCATTGGAGAATTTAAAAAATTAAGGGATGAATTGGTTCCGAATGATGAGTTGGAAAAAGTGAAGAACCATATTGCCGGCAATCTTACCTTGGGTCTTGAGACCTCCAATAGTTTGGCTAATTTTTACGGCATACAGGAGCTTGTAGAGAAGGCGATTATGACTCCGGCACAGATTATAGAACGTTTCAATGCGGTTACGTCGGAAGAAATCAGGAATGTGGCCAGGGATATTTTCAAGAACGAAAAATTAAATCTAGCGGTTTTGGGACCAGCTGAGGATAAAGCGATGCTGGAGGCTTGGCTGAAATTGGATTAGTATTGAGGGGAACTAAAGATGAACCTGAAAGTCGAAATATCCTGGGCCAGCCTTTGGAAGGTGCTGGCGATGGCGGGCGCGGTACTCGTGGCCTATAGGCTCCGCGAGGTGGTTTTGGCGGTCTTGCTGTCGGTTTTTATATCAACGGCGCTGGCCGGAGTCGTTTCGCGGCTTGAAAAAATGCGCCTGCCCAGGATGCTCGCGACCATTATGGTCTTTGTTTTTGGCTTGGCGGTCATCGCATTCCTCATCTATACGGTCATACCTATCGCGCTCATAGAACTAAACTCATTACTGAGCAACCTTAATGGAACCATCACCAAGGTTCTTGGCTCCGACGCGTCTTCCAAGATCAGCCGGCTTGTCGATCCTAGCCTTGGTAATTTAGCTGGCGTGCTTCTGGCCGGGAATGCGCCGCTCCTCGATATAATCGGTCTTTTCCTCGGCGGAGCCACTTATTTCTTCACTGTACTAGTACTTTCTTTTTACCTTACGGTTAGTCGTAACGGAGTGAGAGATTTCTTGCGCGCGGTTTTGCCGGCCTCAGTGGAAAACAGGATCATAGGCATATACGAGCGGACAGCGCGGAAGATTGGCCTCTGGTTCCACGCCCAGATGGTCGTGAGTCTTATCGTAGCCGTGATGGTCTCGCTTGGCCTGTGGCTCATGGGCGTAAGATACAGCCTGATCTTGGGTGTGTTCGCGGCGGTCTTTGAGCTTGTGCCGGTCATGGGGCCGATATTTTCCGGCGCGCTCGCGGTCATCATCGCCGCCGCGCAATCGTGGACCCTGGGCCTCTACGCTTTCATATTGTTCCTCATCATCCAGCAATTAGAGAGCAATGTGCTCGTTCCGCTGATGATGAAGCGCGCGATCGAGATCCACCCAGTTGTGATATTGATATCGCTTCTGGGAGGGGTTAAACTGGCCGGTTTTGTGGGCATGTTGCTCGCCATTCCCGCGGCGGTGATCATAGTGGAGCTCTTGGACGAGTGGTCGCACAGCAAGGCGCCGAAACCAGACATAATTCCGACAAACAATGCAAAATAAGTTTTTCATAACAACGACGCTTCCGTATGTGAACGACAAGCCCCATCTCGGCTTCGCGCTCGAGATAATCCAAGCGGACATCATTGCGCGCTATCATGTTTTGATGGGCGATGAGGTTGTGTTTAATTTCGGCACCGACGAGCATGGCGTAAAGATTTACCGCAAAGCCCAGGAACAGGGCAAAGATACGCAGGCATATGTGGACGAATATGCTGCCAAGTTCGACGCCCTGAAGAAAGGCCTGAATCTGAGTTATACGAATTTTATCCGCACTAGCGACCCGAAACACAAGGCGGCGGCGCAGGAATTCTGGAAGATATGCGAGAAAAACGGCGATATCTATAAGCAGATATACAAGGTTAAGTATTGTGTCGGCTGTGAACTGGAGAAGACCGATTCCGAATTGTTGGACGGAAAGTGCCCGATACATCCGAATATGGCCATCGAGAATATCGAGGAAGAGAATTACTTTTTTCGGTGGTCGAAGCATCAGAAACCTTTATTGGACTTCTATACTGCGAATCCCGATTTCGTAATACCAGACTTCCGTTTCAATGAGATAAAGAAGTTTGTCGAGGGAGGCTTGAAAGATTTCAGCATCTCCAGGCTAAAGACCAAGATGCCGTGGGGCATCCCCGTGCCGGGGGATGATGCGCAGGTTATGTATGTTTGGTTCGACGCGCTCATAAATTATGTTTCTACGCTCGGCTGGCCATCCGACGAAAAACGATTTACCGAGTTTTGGGGAACAAGAGATAAGCGAAACGCCGTGCAAATTGCCGGCAAGGACAATCTGCGTCAGCAATCCGCGATGTGGCAGGGGATGCTTTTGTCTGCCGGGCTGCCCCTATCGAAGCACATTATCATCCACGGCTTTATAAACAGCGGCGGACAAAAAATGTCGAAGAGTTTAGGGAATGTTATCGACCCGTTCGAGGTGGTGGAGAAATTCGGCACCGATGCGCTCCGCTATTGGGTCGCAAAAGAAGCAAACACTTTCGAGGACAGCGATTTTACCTGGGACAAGTTTAAGGAAAGCTATAACGCGGATCTCGCGAACGGTTTGGGCAACCTTACGAGCCGGATAACTAAAATGGCGGCAACTAATCTGACCGAACCCGTTTCCATTCTTGTCGATACGATTCCAGACTCCTTCAAGGCGGCGATAGAGGTTTTTGATATTAAGAAGGCGGCCGGAATAGTCTGGGCCGAAATATCCACACTTGATTTACTGATCCAAGAGACTAAGCCTTTCGCGCTCGCGAAGACCGACCCGGCTAAAGCCAAAGACATCATTAAAAATCTAGTGATCCGCCTCTACAACATTGGCCGGATGCTGAACCCGATTTTGCCCGAAACGTCGGAGACGATAAAGACGCTGATACAGGAGAACAAGTTCCCGGAAAAGCCGTTGTTTCCAAGAATTGATTAAAATGGACATCAAGAAAAGGATAAAAGAGGTCTTGGACAGAGGCCATCTGATGAGTTTAGGAATATCGGACGAAGCGGGCGTATGGGTGGCCGATGTCATATATATCCATGACGATATTTTCAATATATATTGGATGTCCGATCCCGCCGCACGTCATTCATGGGCTGTTATCAGAAACAAACAAGTTGCCGGCACGATCACCATCAGCAACAAAAGCAAGGAACTTAATTTAGGCATTCAGTTTCACGGTTTGGCAGAAAAAATAGATGGCCCTCGCTATGATTTGGCGGTGAAGCATCGCATGAAGAGGGGGCATCCTGTGCCAAAAGAGACAGAGGATGTTTTGCAAGGAGATTCTTGGTATATACTAAAACCAAAGATGATTCAGCTGATTGATGAGGTGAATTTTGGCTTTGATAAACAAACATTGGAACTATGAAATTTAAGAACAATGTGGCGATAGTAACTGGCGGGTCTCGGGGTATTGGCCTGGGCATAGTTGAGGCATTTATTAACGAAGGAGCAACAGTGATCGTGGCTAGCAGGAATGAGCCAGATGCAAAAAACAATAATATCCATTTCATTAAAACAGATGTCCGTAGAGAAAAGGACATCAAGGCGTTGGTCAATAAGGTTGTAAGAGATTTCGGAAAGATCGATATCGTAGTAAATAATGCCGGTATATATCTGGACGAAAACATAGACACGATGTCTTTGGATTTATTCAGGGATATTATGGATACAAATTTCACGAGTACTTTCATGCTGACGAAAGAGTTGGCGCCGCATCTTAAAAAAACCGGAGGAAATATTATCAATATCGGCTCGCGAAGGGGTCTGCAGCCGCTTATAGACGGCCCTATTTATGCCGCAGCCAAAGCGGCAGTTATCAATTTTACCAAGGGTTCAGCGTTAGTTTACGCAAAAGATGGTATAAGGATTAACTGTATTTGCCCGGGGCCTATTGATACCGAAGGGGTGGGATCTGTGTTTGATAATAAAGATGAGCTAAGAGAGTTTTTAATTTCAAATCCCCTAAGGAAGATCGGCACACCAGGAGACGTGGCTAAACTTGCCGTGTTTCTGGCTTCCGAAGACGCTTCTTTCATAACTGGAGGGATATACACCGTTGACGGAGGCTCATCGCTGATCTAATTTTGTTAATATCATGCCCAAGTTAATCGATGTCCATACTCATACGCATTTGGTCCCGATTTTTGTTTACAAAAACCGAGGATCCTCGATTTCAAATCAAATCGTCCCGATTCCGTTCTTGTGGAGCGAGATTACGAAATCGAGGATCCTCGGTGAAGATTTGAATGAAATCGGGACAGCTCACCTTACCCATGTCTAGGTTAATTGACGTTCACGCCCATATTCACTTTGCGGCTTATCCGGATTCGAAGGAAGTGATAGATCGCTCGCTTGCGGCTGGTGTTTGGCTCGTGAATGTCGGTACTCAGCGCGATACCTCTAAAGGAGCGGTTGAAACTGCTGAGAAGTATCAAGAGGGCGTCTATGCGGCAATCGGGCTCCACCCGATACATACCGACAAGTCATACCACGACGAGAAGGAGCTTGGCCCCTCCGTGGCTGAAGCTAAGGAAGGCAAGGGTGGCTTTACCTCGCGGGGGGAAGTGTTTGACTACGAATATTACAAGAAGCTTGGCGTGAGCAAAAAAGTTGTGGCGATAGGCGAATGCGGACTCGATTACTATCGAGTCCCGCAGACTCACGCAGACGGAACGCAGACTAACACAGAAGAAATCCAGAGAAAACAGAAAGATGCGTTCGAGGCGCAGATAAAGCTGTCTCACGAGCTACAGAAGCCACTCATGATCCATTGCCGCAGCGCCTTCCCAGATCTTATTTCTTTGTTAAAAGTTAATAGTCAAAAGTTAAATGTTATTCCTGGAATAGTACACTTTTTCACCGGCACTCCGGAAGACGCCCAACAACTGAAAGAATTAGGATTCTATTTTTCCTTCGGCGGGGTCACGACCTTCACGAAAGATTACGATGAGGCGATCAATGTGATAGGCATCGACCGAATCGTCCTCGAGACCGATGCGCCATATGTTGCGCCCGCACCATTTCGCGGGAAGCGCAACGAGCCGATTTACATAGAGCACACCGCCCGCGCGATAGGCGAGAAGCTTGACCTTAGCTTCGAAGCTGTCTGCGAAAAGACCGTCGCAAACGCAAGGAGAGTCTTGAAAATCTGATGAAAATATATTTTGTGCGGCATGGTGAGACGGATATGAATAAATTGAAACTACTCATGGGTAGGCGCATTGACCCGTCCCTTAATGCTGCCGGACGGGAACAGGCCGCGGAGCTTTCGAGGCAAATCGGTTTTGATTATGATGTGATATTTTCGTCGCCGCTCAAGCGGGCTATGGAAACAGCGCAGATATTAAAAGGCGACTCAAAGACCCCGCTTATAACCCGCGAAGAGTTGACTGAAAAAGATCTTGGGTCGATGAGCGGCAAGAAGTGGGAGGAAACTCATCTCAAATCAAAATTCGATCATAGTCCGTTCGGCGGGGAGTCTCCGCACGACATGAGTATTCGCCTGAAATTCTTCATGGACGATGTTAAGAAAGATCATGCTCACAAGAAAGTGCTTGCCGTTACCCATGGCGGAGTGATAAGGATGCTCCATCGCATCTTTCACGATAAAGAAATAGACCATATTCCGAATACCTCAGTCCACGAGTTTGAGATATAGTCTTGGGCTGGTTAATGAGCAAAAAATGAGTAGAATTCAGTATTATGGCTGGTTATAATTTCAAACGTATTGAGTCCAAATGGCAGAAAAAATGGGAGAAGTCTCGCATATACGAGGCGGAATTTCCGTCCAAGAAGAAAAAGTGGTATTCGCTTTTTGAGTTTCCGTACCCGTCCGGCGACGGGCTGCATGTCGGCCATTTGAGACCGTACATTGGTTTGGACATTATTTCGAGAAAACGCCGGATGGAGGGCTATAACGTACTTTTTCCGATTGGTTGGGACGCTTTTGGATTGCCCACTGAGAATTATGCCATTAAGACCGGCATACATCCGGAGAAAGTTACTAAAAAGAATACGGACAATTTTCGCCGGCAGATAAAGTCTGTCGGCCCGTCGCTCGATTGGAGCCGCGAGATAAACACGACCGACCCAGATTATTACAAGTGGACGCAATGGATATTCTTGAAATTTTTCGAGCACGGCCTGGCTTACAAGGCCAACATGCCTATAAATTGGTGCCCGAAGGACAAGATTGGTTTGGCGAACGAAGAATCTGTCGGCGGCAAGTGCGAAAGGTGCGGCACGGAAACGATCAAGAAAGACAAAGAGCAATGGATGCTGAAAATCACGGCGTACGCTGAAAAACTTTTGGCCGGACTGAAAGATGTTGATTATCTTGAAACTATAAAGACTCAACAGGTTAATGGGATAGGCAAGAGTGAAGGAGCGCTCATTCCATTCGAAATCAAAAATCCCTGGCCGGGCAGGCAAATATCCCTGGCCGGGCAGGCAAATATCAAAAATGGCGGAGTGGAGGTTTTTACTACTCGGCCAGATACGTTGTTTGGTGTGACTTATGTGGTTCTGGCGCCGGAACACGAATTAATCTCAAAACTTAAAACGCAAATCTCAAATCTTTGGGAAGTTGAGAAATATATAGCAGAATCAAAAAAGAAACCCGAACAAGAACGCGTTGTTGAAGGTGGCGAGAAGACCGGCGTGGAATTGAAGGGTGTGAGGGCAGTAAATCCGGCGAATGGCAAAGATGTGCCTGTGTACGTTGCCGATTATGTGCTGGCGAACTATGGCACAGGGGTGGTGATGGCCGTTCCGGCCCACGACGAGCGGGATTGGGAATTTGCCCGCAAATTTAAACTGCCGGTAAAAATGGTAATTTGTCCCAACTATCCCGAGCCGACATGTCCGCCGCTTACCGCGGCTTATACCGGAGGCGGCCGCTTAGTTGATTCAGGCAAGTTTAATGGCATGGAGTCGGAGGATGCGAAGCAGGCGATAACCCATTTTGTTGCTGGTAAGAAAGAGGTTAAGTACAAGCTGCGCGATTGGGTATTTTCGAGACAGCGTTATTGGGGCGAACCTATTCCGCTTATTTTCTGCGAAAATTGCGCGTCAAATCCAAAACTAAAAGATCCCTGGCCGGGCAGGCAAAAGTCAAAATTATCACTCGGAGAAGAGATGAATCCCGGCTGGATACCTGTTGCCGATCTGCCGGTAAAATTGCCCAAGGTAAAGGATTTTAGGCCCGGCGAGAATGGCGAGTCGCCGCTGGCTTCGCTTGAGAAATGGGTCAAAACCAAATGTCCTAAGTGCGGGAAGCCGGCGAGGCGGGAGACGGACGTGATGCCGAATTGGGCGGGCTCAAGCTGGTATTTCTTGCGGTATGTTGATCCTAAAAACAAAAAGGAGTTTGCGAACATTAAGAAACTGGAATATTGGATGGGTGCCGCCTTGCCCTCTCGAAGCTCGAAGAGCGAAGGAGGGGTTGACTGGTATAACGGAGGCATGGAGCATGTAACGTTGCACCTCTTGTACTCGCGTTTTTGGAATCAGTTTCTATACGACATCGGCCTTGTGCCGCATAGGGAGCCGTATCGAAAAAGAACGGCGCACGGCATGATATTGGGCGAGGGGGGGATAAAGATGTCTAAGTCGAAAGGCAATGTGGTGAACCCCGACGACATGGTGAATATCTACGGCGCTGATTCTCTTCGGTTGTATGAGATGTTCATGGGCCCGTTTGACCAGGCAATAGCATGGGATTCGAAGAATATGGAGGGCGTCAGCCGTTTCCTTGGCCGCGTTTGGAGTTTCGCGGTCGAAAAAGAGATAACGAAGGATAGTGTAGGCGGCCGTTTGGAGCCTCTCATCAACCGGACTATCAAAAAAGTTTCCGAGGATATTGAAACAATGGCTTTCAATACGGCCGTGAGCTCGCTTATGATATTCATGAACGAATGCCGTAACGAGGAACGCATCCCACAGAAGGTCTGGGCGAGGTTCTTGCTTTTGCTTGCGCCGTTTGCGCCGCATATCGCGGAAGAGTTATGGTCAATGCTGAAACATAAAAAATCGATACACCTTGAACCTTGGCCAACTTATGACCCGGAGCTCATACACGAAGAGACATTCGAGCTTATTGTGCAGGTCAATGGAAAAGTCAGAGCGAAGGTTTCGGTTAAGCGTGGGATTTCTGAAGTTGAGGCGAAAGAACTGGCCATGAAGGCTCCAGGAGCGGCGGAATACGTTGCGCGCGGGATAGTTAAAATTGTCTTTGTTCCGAATAAGCTGATAAACTTTGTGGTGAAATAATAAGATGTCTCATCCAGAAGTGCATTACAAAACAATCATGATAGGCGCGTTTCTGTTCGCAGTCGTGGTAACGGGCCTGTATTTTGTGCGCAAGAACGTTGATTTTGGCCACTTTTTGAAGCCCGAGATAATAGAACCGAGATAACTTCGCTACGACTTTGGTCGTTTTGGGTAGAGCTCTGGGTCAATGGTCCGCTCAAAGCAGGTTGTCCCTATTTCGTGGTCCCAGCTGTAGCCGTATTCGCCGTAGTAGCCTGCGGGGATTGGTTTCCCGGAGGAAGTTGATGTCTGGCGCGCATCGGTTTTGAAATCGGCGCAAAGCTTGAATGACAAGTCGCCGCCGGGCTGGTAGCCATAGGCCGTGCCGGTCTCGGGGTCGGTCGGCGCGCGGAATCCGGAAATGTTATCCGTAAGCGCATCAAGGTTTGCGGGCAGTCTGCCCTTGCTCATCCAATAATTTATTAATTGCGATTGTATGGATTGCAGGTCGTTCACTCTCCGCTCGTCGAATTTACGCAGACGTTCTTCGAGCGGTGAGCCGGCAATGAAAAATCCGGCTATGACGATGGTTCCGATAACGATGCCAGCCGCTATGGCGGCCTTTTTCCTGAGCGATGAGCCGCCGGCATGCCGCAGCTCCCAAATGTAATAGCCGAATATCGCAAGCGCCACGATGAGGACGGCGAGCGTTTTTAGCGCGAACCGCGCGGTCAGGTCTCCTTCAAGGAAGTTGTAGATTATGGTTATCAGGTCGCCGATCACGACCACGGCCGCAATGAAGAGCGTCAGATATATTAGCCACTTCCTTATTTTTATTTCTCCGCGGGCGGGTTCTTTCTTAATGTCCCGATTGATGAGCCACGAAGTCAGCAGGTAGACCGGGAAAACTATGATGATAGAAGCAATGGACCAGCGGATACTGCCGAGGTTGCGCGCGCCATAATAGTCGAGAGTGTTGGGAAAATATATATCAATGTAGCCGAATATGAGCGTTATGAAATTGATCGTCGCGGTGTAGAGCGTTGCGATCGAGAGCAGATAAACGAAGACGTCTTTCGGGGCGCTTTTAATGCGTTCTTCTGTTGGGTGTGTCATGTTTTTCTAGAATTATAGCATGTCATGGTCTGTTTGACTCCGAACTCAACCAATGTTTGATTAGGCACTGGATAAGTAGTCTGATTGCTATATCGCATTTTTGCGCAACCAGATTCACTCAACCAATTTCCGACCCTACTTCGCCTCGCTGGGCTACGAATGGGCAAGTCGGAAATTGGTTGAGTGAATTCGTGATTCCAATTCTCACGTTATCGGCGTAACCCCTTGCTGATAACAATGGGTTGCGGGCATAATTACCCATCATGCTTAATCAGGCTGAAAAAAAGAAGTGCTATCACTGCGGCAATAATCCGATACCGCACGGACTGAATCTTGCGAATGAATACTTCATGATGTTTTTGCACCGCTTGGACGGGCTCAACAGGAGCTGGCTGGGAAGGTCCGTGGACAGGATAATGTATGCGGCCACTGGCGTTCTAGTAAAGCTGGGTATTGTCTTGAAAATGGCCGAAATAGAATTGGATACTGCAAAGATCACATCCACCCGGCTTAAGGTCATTATTGAAGAAGCTAGGTCTCGCGGCATATTGTGTGGGCGGGTAACGCTGTTTGGCAGGCCGACAGGCATTTGTTTTGCACAGATCGGACGAAAGGAGATTCTATTCACTGTTTTTCCTATACCGCAGAAACTAAAAACCGACGCTGTTCACTGGATGGATGATAAGATGGTCGTGAAAAAGAAACTTATTGAGGCCGGCTTGCCGGTTCCGCACGGCGGGGTTTTCTCGTCGTTTGCTTCGATGCGCAAGGCTTTTGACGGGCTTGATAAGCCGGTGATAGTAAAGCCCGCGTCCGGTTCGCGCGGAAGGCATACCACGACTTTTATTAACACGGAGGACGAACTGCGCGAAGCCTATCGTGTCGGCCGGAAACTCGCCCCGAGGCTGGTTATGGAGGAGCATCTGGTGGGAAGCGTGTATCGGGGCACGATCATCAACGGAGTGCTCGCCGGTATTTTGCGTGGCGACCCGCCGCGTATAACCGGTGATGGCAAAAGCACGATTAGTGAATTGATCAATACTAAAAATTTTCATAGGCACACAAAGGTCAAGGAATACAAGATATCTCCGCTTACCGCCGGTTTTCTAAAAAGAAGCGGCGACTATTCGCTGGAGATGGTACTGCCGAAGGGTAAGACGATAGACCTGACAGAAAAGATCGGCGTTTCGTATGGAGGGTATAGTGCCGAGGAATACGACATAGCCCACCCGAAAATAAAAGAGGTATTAGAAAAAGCTGGCCGGGCCATAAACTATCCGGTGATGGGCTTTGATTTTATAATTGGAGATATCACCAAGGATCCTGATGCCCAAAAGTGGGGGATAATAGAGTGCAACTCGGTGCCCTTTTTAGATCTGCATCATTTTCCCGTTGAGGGGACTCCGCGCAACGCCGCGCGACACGTGTGGGATATGTGGGAGAAGCAATAAGGCTTTGCCCTTTTGTGTCTCGCAAAATTTGTTTTGCAAACTAACGAATCTACCGAGTTAACTTAAAATCCGCCCTCTTAGGCGGATATAAGTTTTACGCGGTGGACCTAGGCGGAATCGAACCGCCACCTCCTCCATGCCATGGAGATGTTCTGCCACTGAACTATAGGCCCTTCGACGAACTCAGGACAAGCCCAAGTGAGATTATTGTACTTGGTTTTTGTAAAAAATAAACCCCCGCACCTTGCAAAGGTGTAGAGGTAAAGCTAGAATCGACAGACAAGATCTTCCGGTAGGATTTGTCTATCGGAGCCTTGGCGTAGGTGGGGTGGCCGAGCGGTTTAAGGCGGCAGTCTTGAAAACTGCTATACCGTAACAGGTATCGTGAGTTCGAATCTCACCCCCACCGCAACGATGGACATTTCGCTACAACAGTAGCGAAATGTCCAAGTTTCATGGTGAGATTCGAGAGGATTGTGGGTTGGGAGAGCATCAGGCTTTTTTGAAAACGGTTTTGCCATACTTTTAAATGGTTGCTGTGCCCGCTTGATAGTAAATTGCTCTGGTGGTAGGATGCAATTACGAGCGTTGGTCATGCGATCAGTTCTCTGCTTCGGAAACGGAGCTCAATGAGCGTGAGAGGCTCTTTGAAAACATTTTGATACATAGGATGGGATGCACACGACACAGGAGCTTGAAGCACACTAAACCGCTCCTTTCAATCAGTTGGTCGAGAAGTGGAGTCATCACTGGAGGAACATATATATGAACGATGACGAAAACGACTACCCTAGCCCAAAGGACCACGAAGCTCGCGTTGCTTTCATGAAAAAGCACGCTCCCAGCAATCCCTTCCTGAACCAATTTGCATAGGGTTCAGTATGGAGATGCTCTTTTCCCAAATTGGCTGCTAAAAAGTAGCCCAGCAACCCCCACGTAGCTCCAAAAGGGCGATGACGTGGGGTGAATTGTCTCTATTGTTATTTTCCTTGACGATTTTTATTAAACAGCGTAGTTTAAGCACGTTTCTTCCCCCCTCTTTCACAACAGAATAGGTGAGTTTTATGGGATGCACTACTGAAATTAAAGCCTTCTTTGCCAAGAACATCGGCCTTCTTGCCTTGGCCGGACTTCCCCTTTTGCCAATATCGGCGGTCTTCATCTACCTTGTAGTCCGTGACTTGGGTTTAGAGTCGCAGGCTGGTCTCGAACTTTTCATCGTTGTACTTATACCCGTCCAGATCGAACAAGCCTTGATCTTTTTCTGGCTGAAGGGTCTCAATGACCGTTTGTATGAGATCAACCCGAAGGAGAACGGTGGAGCTGACTGGTCATTGAAAGGAGATGGCAGGCAGATAGGATGGAAATCGCACCTTGTTCACAGGGGATACCTTGTTTACGTTGCCGTTTCCTTCGTGCAAATCGTGCTTATCGGGCTCGCCATCTTGATTTCGCATTTTCTCTACAAGAGCGTGCGGAAAGTGTTCGGACTCAACGGCACAAGAGATCAGTCTTCCGTGACAGAGTAGGTTTAGCCTCGCCTTCAAAAGCGGGGCCTTTTTTAAAAAATTCTCCTCTCATTCGCCCGAATAAGGGATATGATGGTTTTGTTTTTTGGAGAGGGAATAGGAACGGAGGATTATTCCGACTAGCGAGAGAGCCAAATGGATACACAGTATCCATTTGGGCCGACCTGCCTCGCCAGCAAGGCGGGGAGACGTCGGAACAAAGGTTGAATACCTCGGGGCTCTGCCGCGAGGGAGGGCGATCCCGCAAACGGAATCGCTCAGTAAATACGCGCTGGGCTCTGCCCCGCGGAACCTTTATTTTCTCTTATAGACTGCGAAACTAAAACCCTCGCGCGCGTCTTCCTCGGTTTGCTTCCATACTTTCATGTCTACCTTGGGGAAAAGCGCGTCGCCCTCGAATTCCTTGTGAATGTGGGTGATGTACATGGTGTCGGCAAGCGGTATGGCTTGTTTAAATATCTCAGTCCCGCCGATCACGAAAATGTCTCGGTCTTTGTATTTTTCTATAGTTTTTTCGAGCGAGTTAGACGTTTCGAAGTCAGGTATAGTTTCGTAGTCCGTTTGGCGTGTAATGACCACGCGCGTGCGGTTGGGCAGGCGTCGGCCGAGTTTACGGATGGATTCGTAGGTCTTCCGCCCCATGACGACGACGTTGCCCTTAGTAAGCTCTATGAACCGTTTTGTGTCGTCCGGAATATTGAGCATATCTCCCCACGGGAGCTCGTTGTTCGAGCCGATCACTCCGTTTTCCGCCACCGCCGCAATTATCGCTATCATGTAAAAAGTTTATACCCAAGCACAAATTATTCCCATCATCCCCGTTTTATCCCATCAGTCATCTGTTGCTATCGCAACTTTTGATATATAATGAACGTATGGCCTTTCTTGATGTTGACCAACCCAAAACGCCCGTTCAGTGGATTATCTGGCTCGCCGCCATGGGTATTGTAATGACCTCGCCCCTCGGCGCCGTGGCTATTGTTGGTTCGCTGAGAGAAGAATTAACAAAGAGGAAGGGGTTCAGAGAAAAAGAGATAAGCCCGCAAAACTTATCCCAGGCCCTTTATTACGCCAAGAAAAGAAAGTTGATAAAAATAAGGACGGATGGCGATAAGACGACCATGATTTTGACCGAAAAAGGTAAGAAGAGAAAATTAGAGTATGACTTTAATGCCATCGAGATCTCTCGTCCGGAAGGGTGGGACGGGCGTTGGAGGATGCTGATGTTTGATATTCCCGAGAAAGAAAAAAGCGCCCGTGAAGCGCTAAGAGATAAATTAATAGCGATGGGATTTGTGCTATTTCAGAAAAGCATTTGGATATATCCATACTCGTGCGAAAACGAGGTCGATTTTATTGGCGAGGCGCTTGGTATCGGTAAATATTTACATTTGCTGACGGCTCGGATTGATAACGATCAGGAATTAAGATCAAAATTCAATTTATCAGCATAAAGTTGCTATCGCAGGAAATGACTGATGATGATTTTGTGCGGTGTTATCAGCCTGTGTGATATTATTATCCCCAAATGCTATCTGAAGAACTGAAGAAAATAGTTAAAGGCGAGGTGATGACGGACGACCAGTCGCTCCAGAAATACAGCCGCGACGCGAGCTTGTTCGAGGTTCGGCCGGAGGTGGTGGTGGTGCCGAAGGACGTGGAGGACATTAAGCAGGTGGTTAAGTTTGTCACCTCGGCCAAAAAGAAGAATAAGAATATTTCCATAACCCCGCGCTCGGCCGGAACCGACATGACTGGTGGGCCGTTGAACGAGTCCATCATCCTCGACCTGAACAGGCATTTAACGCGCGTTCGCGAAGTGGGGGATGGTTTCGCGGTTACGGAGCCGGGCGTTTTTTACCGTGACTTTGAGGCGGAGACCCTGAGGTCAGACCAACTTATGCCATCTTACCCGGCTTCGCGCGAAATTTGTACTGTGGGCGGGATGGTCGCAAACAACGCCGGGGGCGAGAAGACCCTTGCTTATGGTAAGACCGAGGATTTCGTCATGGAGCTGAATGTTGTATTTGCTGATGGCAACGAGTATGCGGTTAAGCCGCTTTCGAAGTCCGAGCTGGAGGCGAAGATAAAACAGGGTGGTTTCGAAGGGGAGGTGTATGAAAAGATTTGGGGCATCATCGGAAAGAACGAGGATGTCATCAAAGCCGCCAAGCCAAATGTCCACAAGAACTCTGCTGGATACTATCTCTGGAACGTTTGGAATCCAGAAAAAAAGGTTTTTGACCTCACAAAGCTGATCGTGGGCTCACAGGGAACGCTAGGCATCGTGACGCAGATCAAGTTCCGCCTCGTGAAAACAAAGAAGCACGACCGGCTGGCCGTGATATTCCTCAAAAACCTGGATGTGCTTGGCGATCTGACGCAAACAGTCCTCAGATACAAGCCGGAAAATTTTGAGTCCTATGACGACCAGACGCTCAAGATGGGAATGAAATATATGGGGGATGTCATAAAGATAATGAAGACGAATGCCATAAAGCTCATGCTCAGTTTTATTCCCGAAGTGTGGGCTGGTATCAGATTCGGCGGAATACCCAAGCTGATACTCCTGGTTGAATTTACCGGAGACGACGAATCCGAGATCAACAAACGGCTTGCTGACCTGGCTGAGGATCTCAAGAAATATCCGGTTGGTGTCCGCATTACGAAGTCGAACGAAGAAGAGGCGAAGTACTGGGCTTTCCGGCGCGAGAGCTTTAATCTGCTCCGCCACCATCTGCACGGCAAGCGTACCGCGCCGTTCATCGATGACATCGTGGTACGCCCGGAATTTTTGCCTGAATTTTTGCCCCAGCTGCGCGCGATAATGGCCAAGTATCCGATATTTTACACAGTGGCCGGGCACATGGGCGACGGCAATTTCCACATCATTCCGCTTGTGGATCTTGCTGATCCGAAATCAAAAGACATTATCATCAACCTTTCCAAAGAGGTCTACTCTTTGGTCTTCAAATTCAAGGGCTCGATGACGGGTGAACACAACGACGGCATAATCCGCACCCCGTTCATGGAGCAGATGTTTGGCCCAAGGCTTATCGAGCTCTTTGCCGAAGTTAAAAAAGCTTTTGACTCGCAGAATATCTTCAATCCAGGGAAGAAGGTAGGTTTACCAGGCCGGGGTTCAGATATGAAGTATCTGGCGGAGCATATTATCAAACATAACTAGGGTTCCGTTTTCGTGTTTTCGGGAAACGGAATAATTTTTCTTCTGCGGAAAAATTTTCCTCGCCCTCGGCCGGCGGTCGCCGAATTGATAACGGCGCGCCAAGCTCCACCGGCCTGCGGGATGTTCCCGAGAAACACAAAGACTTCGCTTTAGATGGACCACGCAATACTTTCTATGACACGCTTGGATGGCCCTTTGACCCCTTCCCCCCGCAAGCCCCGGTCTTTAGGCCGTGGGAAACGGCAAATCCCAGAAGAATTCAGAAAAACACTCTATCTACAAGAAAAGAACCCTGATTGAGGGTATGTTTGGCAATGTGAAGCAGAAGCGGATGGTTGACAAAATAGCGCTATTATTATATAATGATTTCGCTGAATTGGCGAGAGTTAATCTCGCCAACCGGCGAGGATAGCTCTTTTCAATACAGAGGAACGTGAAAGAAATGAACCCAATTTGGCTGACCATCGAGATTATCTTGCTCGCGGCGGTTGCGATTACCATCGTCTTCCTCGTGAGGAGCGTCCGCGCGTATGACTACAACGACTCAGGCTGGACTGTTGGTCTAGTCGTCGCCTGCATCGCATTGCTGGTCTTTTCCGGATTCTCCATGATTTCCGCAGGCAGTGTGAATGGCGAGGGCGAGAGCACCGGCACCATCGTGAACCACGGCACGGACGGTTGGTCTTGGAACAACCGAGTTGTCTATCTGCTCCATGACGGTGAGTTGAACGCGGATCAGTTCGGCATCGAGCAGGGCAACGACCAGCTGTGGCAACAGATCGCGCAAGCCCAGGAAGACAAGCTACGCGTCCGCGTGCACTACCACAGGTCATATTTTTGTTGGGCTTGGAAGCAATCAGACTGCACGGTCATCGACAGAATCGAAGTGTTGCGCTGACGCTCAAGCTCGCGCCTCCTCCTCCATAGAATCTTGGCCCATGTCGGAACAATCCTACCTATATGGGTCATTTTGTTACAATAAATATATGAGAAAGGTTAAACTCGCCCTGTTCGACATCGACGGGACGATCTTTCGTTCCAGCTTGCTCATCGAATACATCAACGGACTCATCGAGTCGGGGATTTTTCCGAAGAAAGCTGGGAATGGAATTGAGGATGCGCACCTGGCCTGGCTTGATCGCAGGGGCAATTATCACGACTACCTGATGGACGTGGTTAAGGTCCATCTGAAATATATCAAGGGTAAGAAGTGGGCCGATGTTAAGAAGGTCGTGGACAGGGTTGTCGCGACTCACGAAGACAGGGTTTATCGATATACTCGCGACCTGGTGAAGTCTCTTAAGAAAAAGGGATATTTTCTTGTTTCGATCTCCGGTTCGCCGGTCTACATGGTCCAAAAGTTTGCTCGGCATATGGGCTTTGATCGTGCCTTTGGGCAGACGCTTGAGATAAAGAGAGGCAAGTTCACTGGCATAATATCGAACCCGGAGTTTTTGAACAAAGATAAAATACTAAATTTCTTTTTAGAAAAAGAGGCCCTGGATATCGATTGGAAGAACTCTATTGCGGTGGGAGATACGGACAACGATATTCCGATGCTGAAGATGGTGGGGCATCCGATCGCTTTTAATCCCAACCGCGAGTTTGTCAAATACGCCCTGAAAAATAGCTGGGAAATAGTGGTTGAAAGGAAAGACGTGATATATAAGATAAATTCTTGTTTGATATTGCCATACGAGGTGATGGGAGAATAGCTCTTTAGCGGCTCACTAACGTTCGCCGTTTAGCTAGTTAGCTTTTTAGTAATTCAAGATTTACTAATTTTGCCTCAGCAGAACTCAGCTATGTCGCTATCGAGCTTCGGCACTAACGAGCTATCCAGGTGAGTCATCATGCTATACTTATCAACATGACTGACCAGGATATGAGCAATTTAGCCCGCCGTCTGCACACAGAGGGCAAGACCGACGAGCAGATTGTTGCCGCCCTTGCGAATGCGGGGCTCTCTGAAGACGAAACAACGAAAGCCATGGCGAATTCCGTGCAAGCCGCCGTCATCCCCGCAGAGAAGGCCGTAATCGTTACAGCTGACGTTCCCAAGAAGAGATGGTGGCCATTTTAAAGGTCATAATAATACCAATATACTAATGATTACGAATGATACGAATAGATTTGCATGCGCCTTCGTTAAGCGTATCTCTAACATTAGTATCATTCTTATATTGGTAGCATAATCATGCAAAAGACTTCCTGGGGGAACGTAGCTGGCTGGTACGATGAGCTTATTGAACAGAAGCCTGGTAATTATCAAAAAGACCTTATATTGCCGAATCTTCTCCGATTGGTTGCGCCCCAAAAGGGCGACAAAATCCTCGACCTGGCTTGCGGGCAGGGGTTTTTTAGCCGGGAGTTTTGGAAGAAGGGCGCAGACGTAATCGGCCTGGATATCTCGCCCGAACTTATCGCGCTTGCCGAATCGAAGATTAAACAAGAAAAAAAGATCGCGAATGGAATCAGATTCGGCGTTGCCCCGGCCGATGCGTTGAAGACAGTGGACGATGGGACGGTGGATAAGATAACGGTTGTCTTGGCCATTCAGAACATCGAAAACATGAATGGCACTTTCGGCGAATGCACGCGTGTCTTGAAACCGGGCGGAAAGATTTATCTGGTCATGAACCATCCGGCCTTTCGCATTCCAAAAGAGAGTTCATGGGAATATGATGAAAAAAATAAGACCCAGTTCAGGAGAATAGACGCCTACATGTCCGAATCGCGGTCCGAAATGCAGATGCACCCGGGCGCGAAACCAAGCGAAGTCACGATTTCATTCCATCGCCCGCTCCAGGTTTATTTCAAAGCTATGCGCCGGGCCGGACTTGCCGTGATCGGATTCGAGGAGTGGATATCGAATAAGCGTAGCGGACGCGGGCCCAGGGCAGGCGCAGAAGACAATGCTCGCTCCGAAATTCCTATCTTCCTGTTCATGGAAGCAGTCAAGCTCAAATGATTTACTTATACATGGTACAGAATATCTAATAAGTTATAATGTTTATACTTAAAGGTCGAGGTATTTATACGAAAATTACATGAATCCTAAACAATTTCTTCAGTTCGGCGGAGCCATTTTGGTTCTGGTCGGCGTTTTGGGTTTTGCCGGCGTGATCGGCCCAACCGCGGAGGACAGCCTCTTCGGTTCCACCTGGTGGTTCGATAACGCCGAGAACTGGGCTCACTTGGTTTTGGGCGTGGCTGCGCTTGCCGCTG
>Ga0155884_125_pt1 | contig 18870 bp, 20 predicted proteins | sample RifCSPlowO2_01_FD_107538 | JGI IMG/M metagenome (GOLD analysis project Ga0155884, IMG submission 107538) | Candidatus Colwellbacteria bacterium RIFCSPLOWO2_01_FULL_48_10
TTCTCTTGGGCGCTTACCTTATTCTTAGGACCATCAATCCGGACATTTTGAAATTCTAAAATTTCAAAACGATACCAATCTACCAATAGTTACGAATGATACGAATTTATTCGTATGCGCCATTCGTTAAACGTATCTAACAATGGTAGGCCTTATATCGCTTTCACCACCACATATCTATTTTTTCCTTCGCCGAGACTTTCTGTTTTAACGTCTGGCCTGGTACCAAGTTCAGTATGCACCAAACGGCGCTCGTAGGCATTCATGGCCGGCAACTGCACCGATTCTTTGGTGGAAACCGCTTTGCGCGCCGCGGCTCTCGCTAAGTCCGTGATAATCACCTCACGTTCGCGGCGGTAGTTGTTTATATCCACTACTACCGGCGCCTCGCCAAGTTTCTTCGCGAACATTCTGGCTAGGTAGTTAAAGTTTGCGACAACTCCCGGCAAATCGTTCATGAAAGCCGGTTCATTCTCGACGTTAATGGTTATCCTGCGCAAGCTCTCGTCTGCAGAAACGACGAAGGACGATATACCCATCATCTCCAAAGTTTTTTCAATCTGCTGTTTAATATTTTCCATATTTTTATATTATAAGTCTCGCGGTTTATTTTACAGCCTCCTTGCCCGTTCCGGAAACCGTTGATGCGGAAAGCTTGCGGTCCACTATCTTCTGCTGTAAGAGCGAAAATAGCGTGCTGGTCAACCAGTAAATACCGAGCGCCGCCGGCAATGTCCATAATATGACTAGGGTAAGAACGGGACCGATAAAGATCATCTTTCGCCCGATCTGTTCCGCCTGAGTCAATTCGACGCCGGAATGTTTGGGCATCGAGGCCTTGCCCTGGAAATATTGAGCGGCGGCGGCCAGAAGTACTATCGCGATATTCGGTGAATTAAGGTCAATTAGTCCGAACAAAGTGGTGTTGAAAACCTCGGGGCGGCTAACAAACGGATACAGAGCCTCGAGGGCTTTCTCCGAAAAACCATCCCTGAAAACCTGGTACAACGCGATGAGTATCGGCAACTGGACAATGAGAAGCAAAATGGGAGTGAGCGGATTGATATTGTGCTCGCTGTAAAGAGCCATCATAGCCTTGGTCTGCGCCTCACGGTTGTCTTTATGTGTTTCTTGAATCTTCTTTATGTGCGGCTGGAGCTTCTGGTTAATACGCTGATGTTGGGCGGTTTTGTGGAAAAGCGGGAAGAGGACGAGCCTAATGATCACGGTGAGCATTATTATCGCAACCCCAAAATCGCGGAAAGCAGGATGCTCATATAGGAAGGCAAGCAGATTCACAAGTGGGCGGTGCAGTAATTCGTTAAATATGGCCATTGCTTTTAAGCTCGTTGATTAATGCTTGTTTCGTAAGAGTTAGGATAGCTGGATTCAGGGTTATAAGCAAATCTGTCGCGCTTTTTGGCGCGGTTTTAAGGAAATCTGATTGTGTCCGAAAAAAATCAAAGACTGTACGACGCAGCCTGTTCCTGAGGACGGCGGTTTTAAATGCCTTGGATCTGAAATTTACGCCGAGGCGGTTGCGGCCTGTGCCATTCGGCGCGGCCCGGAGCGAGAAAAAATCTCCGCGGAAAACGACCCGGTGGTTCTTGGGAAACTCGCCTATCGGCAGTTTTAGTTCTTTGGCAATCATGGAATAGCTCGATAGCTTTTTAGTAATTCAGAATTTACTATCGAGCTTCTGCACTAACGAGCTAAGAGCTACCTCTTGTGCTTCGGTTGCACAGCAAGGCGCTTGCGGCCCCTTTGCCGCCTACGCCTCAAAATTGATCGGCCGCCGGGAGAAGCCTGGCGCACCAGAAAGCCGTGGGTTCTGGCTCTCTTCTTTTTCTTAGGCTGATAAGTCTGGGACATGTGTTTGTGTGTGGAATCACTATATAGCCACTTACCGTTTTACGCAACCCTTTGTTGGTAATTTAACCTAAATCAAAATGGAAAAATTAAAGTTCAAAATGAAGATGCAAAATTCTCGGTATATTCTAGGGCATCAAGCTAATTATAGGGTTTAGTCTATAATTTTGATCTGTGATTTTGATTTTTGATATTTAATCTTTGATTTATCTAGGTTGTCCACAGCCTATCCACAGTTTGTTCAAAAACACTGTATTTGACTACTTATTCTTATCCACTAAGATGTAGGAACATCCAAATGGAAAACGACGAACTCTGGTCGGCGGTCCTCTCGGAAGTAGAAATACAGGTGTCCAGACCAAACTATCTGACGTGGCTAAAAAACAGCCGGCTCGCAAAAATTGAAGCGTCGGGAATCGCTTTTGTCGCCCTCCCCAACCATTTCGCTAAAGAATGGGTCGAGGCCAAATACAATAAAATGATATTGGGGCTGATGCGGCAGCACAATGAGGACGTCAGAAAGATCGAGTATGTCGTCGAGGGAACGCTGACTAAAGCTGAAAAAACGAAAACTTCTGGCGTAAAGGCCGTACCCGACAAAAAACAGCAGATTTTCCAAGAGATGAAGGTTGATCCAGAAAGCAATCTCAATCCGCGTTACACCCTCAGTTCGTACGTAGTAGGCTCGTCCAACGAACTAGTCTATTCGGCAGCTAGCGCGGTCATCGACAATATCGGCACCAAATACAACCCGTTTTTCATCTATGGCGGCGTGGGACTGGGTAAGACCCATCTCATACAAGCCATAGGCAACGAGATAAAAATTCGGCACAACAATAAAATAAAAGTTAAATACGTAACATCGGAAAAATTTACCAACGATGTTGTCTGGGCAATACGCAACCGCCGCATGGAAGACATAAAAACCGCTTACCGGCAGATCGACGTGCTTATTATCGATGATATCCAATTCATTGGCGGCAAAGAAAAAACCGAAGAAGAGTTTTTCCACACATTTAACGCGCTTTACGAGACCAATAAGCAAATCATTATCTCATCGGATCGGTCTCCTAAATCACTGCCTATACTAGAAGAAAGGCTGAGAAGCCGCTTCGAGGGCGGCATGATCGCGGACATCGGCTATCCCGAGTACGAAACCCGGGTCGCTATAATCAAAACCAAGCTCCAAGAACGGGGGGCGCAGCTTCCGGAACCGATCATAAACATGATCGCGGAGAAAGCCCAGCGGAATATCCGCGAGATCGAGGGAATACTAACTAAGGTCTTGTTCCAGCAAGGTTCTTCTCACAAAGAGATAGATCTATCTTCGGCCGAAAAGATAGTTTCGGAGGCCACGCAGAAATCCACCGCCAACATAAACCCAGCCCACATAATAAACGCCGTAGCGACCTTTTTTCAGATGTCGCCCAACGACATAGTCGGACGGGCTAGAAACAAAGAGCTGATCGAGCCGCGTCAGATAAGCGTTTATTTGCTCCGCCAGATGCTGAATATGTCCTACCCGTATATCGCTAGTAAAATAGGCAATCGCGACCACACAACAGCCATATATTCGTACAAAAAAATCAGCGAAAGCATAACTAAAGATCAAAACCTGAACCAAAAAATAGCAAGCATCAAAGAAAGTCTTAGTAAATTGGGGTAATGTTGTGGATAGTGGAATGAATAACTGTTTTTATACAAACCTTAGAAAGAAAATAATCACAAGTTATACCTATGGCCGTCAGTTTAAAAAAATCAATAAACGCGCCGACGGATTGGGTTTAAAAAGAAGTCCACAGATTACACACATATAACTACAACAAGTATTAAATAAAAAGATTATAATTAGATTCATGAATCCCGTTAGAAATTCGTAAAACGGGATAAGTTAATAAAAATAATATTTCTAACGAGATGAAGATAGTAATACTAAAAAATAATTTAAAGAACGCATTAGATCTAGTTGGTAAAGCGGTTGGTCATAATTCCAACTTACCCATACTTTCAAACGTGCTTATAAAAACATTAGAAAATAAAGTCAGAGTGGTAAGTACAAACTTGGAGATAGGGATAGCGTCGGATGTTTCTGGTAAGGTTGTCGAAGATGGAGGTATAACCGTACCATACGATCTAATATATGGGATAGTGTCAAACCTTTCTAGTGAGCGGGTTAATCTGGAGGCTAAAAATAATAATTTATTAGTGAAAACCGATAATTACGAAGCGTCTCTACAGGGAATAAACGAAAGCGAATTTCCAATAATACCGAAGGTTGGAGAAAAAAACGGCCACATAGAATTCGACCAAGGTGTTCTAAAAAGAGCTTTAGACAAAGTTGTCATCGCCGCCGGGGAAAATAATCTTAGGCCGGAGATAAACAGCGTGCTTATTGTGGTTGAGCCGTCAGTGGTAAAATTTGTGGCCACCGACAGCTTTAGGCTTGCCGAGTCTAGGATCGAAGGACCGCAGTTTAAAAACACTATTTCCGAAGGATTTAAAGCCATTGTGCCACTTAAAACAGCGCAGATAATTTCCAGGGTTTTAAAAGAAGACGGAGAGGAAAAGGTCAGTTTTTATTTCGACGGGTCCCAGATGCTTACGAGAGCCGGCGGCACGGAGATAATCTCCCGCTTGGTGGACGGCAAATTTCCGGACTACGAGGCCATAGTGCCGAAATCAATCGAAGCGGAAACCTTAGTGAACCGAGCCGAGCTTGTAAACGCGCTCAAGCTTGCAAATTCATTTGCCGCCAAAGCTAAAGAGGTTAAGGTCCGCATTAAAGACAAACGGGTGATGGAAATATATTCGAGCGATGCCGCAATCGGTGAAAACAAATATCTAATCCCAGTGAAATCGACCGGCGGGGATTTTGAAGTTACGTTTAACCTAAGCTATCTGCTCGATGGCGTCCGTTCCGATGCCTCAGAACAGGTATATGTCGGATTTAACGGGGACTCCAAGCCGACGTTGATAAAGACCCCCAACCAAGCATCGTATTTCTATATCCTGATGCCGGTAAAGGCTTAGACCATATCTCCGAGCATCTTCAGATGCGACATTAAACAGCGATCCCAATATCACACTCATGACGCTATAGCGTCATGAGTGTGATGCGTTAGGGGATAAGAGCCTCAAATTCTACATACCGCGTTTTGCGGTGTAACTACAAACTGTTCCCAGTTCTTGAAAAATAAAATGGGGCGCTCGAGGAATTTCCCCAGATACGCCCCTTGTCGAAAACAAGACCTACTCCAACCAGCCGAGCTCCTTCAGTCCCTCACATTCGGGACAGAACTCTGGCCGGGTGGTATAGTCTTCAGGAACGCTGATGTCAGCACCGCAGCCCGAACAGTCGAAATGCATGGGAGAGCCGGCATACAGAGAGCCGTTGTCGATCCTCTTTCTGTCCTTGTTCTCAAGGCGTCTCTTCTGCAGAGCCCCGAGAGCAGCTTCCTTCCCCTGTGTCGTTGTCAATGCCATAGACCTTTCTCCTTACTGTTCACAGTAATAATCTATCGGCAAAATAAAGTCAAGCTCATTTGTTCGAATCCTCGCCTCCAATACAAATAAATCTTACTTCTCTTAGTGAAAGAGTATCAGGTTCTGTTTGGCCTGGAGGCCACTTTTGTCTGTGACCTGGATCTCAAGAAGGTTCTGTGGATTTAACGGTGATGGCGAAACCGATGCTTGGTATGTATATTCATTCGTGAGACCATCTATTCTCTGGTCAACCACGACGCTGTTAAAAAGAAGATATATCTTATCTAGCGGGGCGATAGATTTTATGTTGGCCGCTACCATTATCTGCCCGTTAATCATTTCCCCGTTTTTAGGAGAGACGATGTCAATGTTTATTTGCCCGCCAGAGAGGCTCGTTTCATCACCTTTTGCCGCAAACCTTGAGGCGTCAAAGACGTTGGTCTTCAGCCATTCTAAAACGCCATCTTCCCAATTTTTGAACTGCGAATCATCCAACCTTCCTAGATAGTAAAGTATGTTGTGCGGTTCGCTTGGCGGCATCTCCCCGCGCAGGATGGGCAAGTCGGCAGATATCGGTTCCGGCTTGTTGAATGTTTCAGGTTCATATTTTTTTACAGCTTTTGAGAAAAAATCGTGCCAGATCGGAATAGACGCGAGAATGCTACCGCCCTTTTTCTGGAGAGGCTCCCTATGGTTGTTACCTACCCAAATACCTGCGACCAAGCTAGGGGTGTATCCCATAGACCACGCGTCGACATAGTTGTTGGTCGTTCCTGTTTTAAGGGCTATCTGGTATCCGCGTACCTGGGTAAGCGGCAGATTGGATGTGAAAAGCGGGGCTCTCAGGTCCGGGTCGGATAAGATGTCGTTTATAAGGCGCGGGTATTGCGGATCAATTACTCTTTTCGCCGAGCTCGTGTATTCTTCTAGAATAACGCCATTTTTATCACTCACTTTGAGCACCGGAGATATATCATTCTTCATACCCTCAGCCGCAAAGACGCCATAGGCGTTTACAAGTTCTATCAGTTTCACTTCGCCGCCCCCAAGGACCAAAGTGAGTCCGAACCGGTCGCGGTCGCCAAGGGTGGTTAGGCCGAATTTTTCGGCATTTCTGATGGTGTTCACGGCGCCAGCCAAGTAGAGAGTTTTTACCGCCGGAATATTTATCGACTGTGCCAGCGCATCTTTCATAGTTATCGGCCCGCGGAAAGTCTCGTCAAAGTTTGCTGGTTTATAGCTCTTTTCCGGTTCGTCGATGGTGGTGTTGAATTCGGTTTCAACATCCCACAGGAGAGTGTCGGGGGTAAACCCCTTTTCAAAAGCAGTCATGTAGGCGAAAGGTTTGAAGGCGGAACCAGGCTGCCTTAATCCCTGGACGGCCACATTAAAGTTGCCTTCGTTTTCGGAGTCGAAGTAATCCGCCGATCCCACCAGCGCGAGCACCTGTCCGGTCTTCGGGTCCATGGCGACCAGCGCCGCGTTCTTGCCCCCATAAAGCTCGGAGTTTCGTTTTACGCCGGTTTTTATCGCATCTTCGGCCATCTGCTGCATTTCCCAGTCCAGTGAGGTGACAACGCGAAGCCCGGCTCTCTGCACGTAGGCCGACCCATATTTGCGGTTCAAGTAATCCTGTACATATATCACAAAATGGGGCGCTCTTATTCCGGCTGCCGATTGCGGAGCAATGCCGAGCTCTTTTTTCTGGGCAGTCGCGGCCTGGTCCTCGGTTATAAACCCAAGTTCGTTCATCCTCTCTAATACAGCGTTCTTGCGGTCGATCAGTTTTTTAAGATTATTTCCCCACGGGGAGTAATATGTCGGCGCTTTCGTGAGCGCGGCCAGCATGGCGGATTCATTTAGGTCCAGATCTCGGGCGCTCTTGCCGAAATATAATTGGGACGCAGACTCGATGCCGTAAGCGTTCGAGCCGTAGGGTACGCGGTTTAGATAAAGGTCGAGTATCTCGTCTTTGCTGTAATATTGTTCCAGCCGCCAGGCAAGCACGAGCTCTTTAAGTTTGCGTATAATCGTGCGCTCGGGAGTGAGAAATGTGTTCTTGGCTAGCTGTTGGGTTATGGTCGAGCCGCCTTGCAAAGCGCCCCCGCGTGTAACATCCACCCATATGGCTCGTAGTATTCCCTTCCAGTCAAAGGCCGGATTCTTGTAAAAGTCAGAGTCCTCGATGCTTATCGTCGCCTGCTTTATCGAATCTGGAATCTCCGTAAACGGTATCACCGTTCGTTTTTGGTTGCCGTGTATTTCGTAGAGCAGAACCTTGCCCTCGCGGTCGTAGATCTTCGTAGATTCTTCAACGCGTTGGCTGTTTATCTCGCGCACTGGCGGGAGGCCGGAAGCTATGTATATAAAAAGTCCCATAAGGCAAAACAACCCAAGCGTTCCCAGGCCAAGCCCTACCACAAAAAGCTTGATCAACAGACTTTTTTTCTTTGTATGTTTCATCCGGATCATCTTTAGAATATGTTTTCCGCCCCGGCCTGTCCACTGCTTCGCCAAGGCTTCGCAGTGCAGAGTACTATTACTTTGCTAAAGCTTCGTAGTGCGCGGCGCTATGCAATCAAAAAATACCTAAGTAGGTATTTTTTGATTGCGAAGTTTGGGACAAAATTACTCCTCTTCATCCTCGTCCGAGTCCCCGGTGTCTTTCCAGGCATCCTCGTCGTCCTCGTCCAGAGAGCCGAATCCGAGGCCGTCTGAATCTTTTTCATCCTTGTCCTCTTCATCCTCAACGTCCTCGTCCTCCACCTCTTCGTCGGCGATAGGATCTACAACTTTCTTTGTTGCCATATTGTTTTTTTGGTTCACGACCATTTTGTTTTCCGCCCCGAATCAGATCGAAGCAAAAATTTAGGGTGAAGTATAGCCGAGATTATTTACCAGTCAAGGGCTCGCTCCGCCTATCCCCGTCGCCCCTTGTTACTCTCGAGGACTCAGAATGGTTTTCTGCTGAAAACCTTCTTATCTCTCGACATCTGCATGTCTCCGAGAATGTCCTCTCCGAGCAACAATGGGCTCCTGATGGGATAGGCTCCACTCGCTATTATCAGCTTCCGCGACATTCCTTCGCGGGAATGCTCGCTCGCGTTATTAATTTGTGATTGTGGGTTGCTTCCGCGGCCTCCGAAAGTCTCCCCACAAGGGACAAGGAGCGACGGGGACGGGCTTCGTCAACGCCTTATCGACTTGGTTCAGACTAACCCCACGAAAATAGACCAACCAAACTCCAGAATTCGATTTCTAGCCATATCATAATTCCCCAGCGGCCGCTGGGGAATTATGATATGGGAAAACGTAGAAATGTAGAAAACTAGGATAAGCTATGCGTAAATTGTAATTTCCGGCGGAGATTGATAGCCTGACTATAGGTGTTTTTGAATGACTGTACCTGAACAAGTAAACACGATTGTTTTGCACCACAGCGCCACATCGAACGTTGCTGGCGAGCTAGCCCTTTCCCTGGGCGCGCCGGTTTTTACTGTCCATACCAAGCGGTTTCCCGACGGTACTGCTAATGTGCGTTTGCCGACCGAGGTTCGTGGTAAGAACGTGATCCTCGTCGCGGACACTCGCCCAGACTCTGCCATCATCAAGCTTCTCTTACTCCAGGCCGCATTGCAACGAGGAGGCGCGGCTCGCATTGACACGGTGATCCCCTATTATGCCTATGCCAGGCAGGACCGGCGGGCTTGCAAGGAAGGCCAGCCTGTTGCCGCTGAGGTATTCGCACAGCTTATCGGACAGACGACAAACCGTGTGGTCGTTGTCGAGCCGCACAATCAGAGTTTCATGGGTTGTTTCGGCGAGTCGGCAGTTTCCGCTTCGCCGATTCGGGAGATTGCCGAGCATCTCGAGAGTTTCGGCGTAGGTTTCGTTCTTGCTCCCGACGAAGGCGCTCTCCCTCGCGCCAAGGAAGTCGCCGAGATTCTTGGAGTTCCCTTCGACCACCTCGACAAAAAGCGAGTGAGCCCGACCGAGGTGAGAATTGTGCCGAAGGAGCTGAAGGTACAAGGCTTGCGCGTTGCCGTTCTCGACGACATGATCTCCGGCGGCGACACGACTGCCGCCGCAATTACGGAACTCAAGCGCCAGGGAGCAGATCGGGTTGTGGCGGCTTGCGTACACGGCTTGTTTTTGGGAGATGCCCTAGATAAACTTCGAGTAGCTGGTTGCAACCGCGTTGTTGCGACCAACACCGTCGCCGTTGTCCCGTACGGCAAAGTTTCTTGTGTGCCGGCCATCGTGCGCGCCCTCCAAGAGGGTCAAAAGTAGCATTCCCGCCTTAGAACAAGCATGTTCTCGGGCGGTTTTCTTTTTGTCCGCTAAGTCTTTCTAGTGGCTAAACACTAGTCGCTAACTACTATCCGCTCTGCCGCGCCGCGGATCGCAAGCGCAAGCGCATCAGCCGCATCGTCCCGCGCGCCGAATTTTTTTATATTGAGAGTCAGGCAGACAATTTTTTCTACCGCCTGCTTGTCGGCTTGGCCGTCCCCAGTTACAACCGACTTAACATTGTTTGGTGAGAATTCCATCAGCCGTATACCGGCCCTCTTCACCGCAAGCGTTATTACGCCCCTTGCTTCCGCGACTGCAATCGCGGTTTTTTTGTTCGTGGAAAAATATAGGGTTTCGACCGCCGCGAGTTCCGGTTTGTATTTTTTTATAAGTTCCGCAACGCGACGGTCGACTTCCATAAGCTTTTCCGCCTGATTGCCGGAGGTTTCGATAACACCATACGCAAGCGGTTTTAAAGCCGCCCCGTTTTTTTCTATCACTCCATAGCCGATAGCCGTTGTTCCCGGGTCAATGCCGATGATTACCATAAAATAGCTTATTAGCTTGATGATTACATCAAGTTTAGCTTGTTAGCGGCTTTGCCGTCTAGGAAGAGTAGCTCGATAGCAGCACAGCTCTTTAGCGACTCACTAACGTTCGCCGTTTAGTTAGCTTTTTAGTAATTCAGGATTTACTAACGAGCTATATTCGTGTATATCGCACTCACATCGTCCCTTTCCTCGAGCACCGCGACTAGCTCCGCAACCTTGGATTTAGCGTCATCAGATACCGCCTGCGCGAACTTTGGCTTATATCCTTCATCCGTTTTATCGAAGTTCCAAAGCAGGCTGCCCGGGTTCGCGAGCTTAACGCCGCGCTCGCCTAAAACTATTTTTATTTCATTAAGGCTGCGGGGCTTGCTGTCGGTGAGTCCCTCGATTATCACCCCCGACCCCTCCGGGCCGTAGGCCTCTATCAAAAACTCTTCCATTTCTTTGCTCTCGCGGGCGCGTTTTATTGCTCGAAGGATGTTGTCCTGGGGCATATTTTCTTTCCTGGCGCGTTCGATCATGCTCCGCAGGGTCGGGTTAAAGTCCGGATTCGGATCTTTCCGTGCCGCTATCGAGATGGCGTTCGCAAGTTTCGAAAAAACCCGGGCTCTGGCTTTGTCCGCAACGCCCTTATGCGTTCTGATTTGGCTCCATTTATTATGTCCGGCCACGGGATAGAAATTAGTAGTTAGCGACTAGTTGTTAGTGTAAATCCCAAACAATCAAAATTCAAAATTAAGACTTTGCTTCGCAAAGTTCAGGGAAGTTCCAGAAATGCTGAACCCCCTAGTGTCAGCGTTCGTTTCCGGTTCTGTCCAAAGCATGCCCGAGAAGGGTTGCTTCCAGTGGTTTTACGAATGCATCTAACACTAGGGGGTGTGCCATTTATCTGCGGCTCTAGGCACTAATTGAGCCGTCATCGATCTTCGACTACGCCTCCTTTGAGATCTGGCGATGCCTTGCGGATGTCTACAGCGCCTAGAATCTCACCAAAAGGTCGAAGACTCTTGTTGTTAAGGAGGGATAGCAGATGGGGGTATCGTTGCCTTCACCTTCCTCTGACTTCGCGCCAGCGGTCCCGCCAATGTACTCATGGAACGGAGTCCACAGTTGCATTGACGGCGAAGGTCTCGCTCGTTATCTGACTTAACAGAATGCCTTACGGTACGAGCTGACGACCCGCCCTATCTACTTGCTTTGTGTCCATCCGTTTGTTAAATACCAGCGCTTCTTGATGGAGGAGAAGCGATGGCCCACGGTTGTGCTTCTGCGAGAGGCGCTTACTACTGCTGGTGCACCCTCTTTTGCAATCAGGCTTCCAGCTTATTGTTTATAGCCCAACTACCATTAAATTGTCCAGCTGGCCCATTTTAAGAGCTCTGACGGTGTTTTAGGATCCAATTTTTGGAGAACCACACCCGTCTTATCTCCCCGGCGATGAAGAATGAGCCGGTCGCGAGAACCGCATCGTTTTTCCCTGCTGATCCGAGCGCGGTTTTCATGGCGGCGCGCGGATTTTCGATTATTCTGAATTGCGTCCCGCGTTTCATATATTTTTTTGCGATGACCGCAAGCTTTTTGGGGTCTGCAAACTCCCGTTGCCGTCCCTTAATGCGTGTGAAGAATATCCTGTCTGCAAACGGGACGATGAGCCTTAGAATGTCATTGTGATTTTTGTTCGCAGCGATGCCGATCACCAGATTCAGTTTTCGGTAGTTCAATTCTTTAACTTTGCGCGCGGTATCGGCCATTTTTATCCTGTTGTGCGCGCCGTCGATTATCGTGAGCGGCTTGCGGTCAACTATTTCAAATCTGGCCGGCAAACGAGCCGTTCTTATTCCCTCCGATATATATTTCTCGTCTATGCCGGCATTTTGGGCTATCGCGGAGGCGAGTCTGGCGTTCGCCTCATCAGCTGACTTTGATCTTGGCAGGGAGTTAAACTTTGCGCCCGCCATCCGGCAGACCAACCGAAACATTTTTAGCAGGCCCGGCCGCTTCTCGGATGTCCAGAATATCGAACCGCGCTTTATTATGCCCGCTTTGCCAAAAGCGATCTTAGTAAGTGTTTTCCCAAGAAGCTGTACATGGTCATAGTCGATGTTAGTTATCGCCGTTATAACCGGTTTGCGAATAAAGTTTGTCGCATCATATCTTCCGCCTGCCCCAACTTCGAGCACCACCCATTCGCATCGCATTTTTTGAAAGTATATAAGGGCCACTGCGAGCGACACCTCGAAATAGCTGGGATGCCATTCGAATCCTTTCTCCGCGCATTTTGCGATGTGCGGTTTCAAGGCTTCCACGATCCGCGCGAATTCCAAGGGCGGGATGTATTTTTCGTCGGCCGCTATTTCTTCTATCGGGGTTGTGACATGGGGCGAAGTAAACACGCCCGCTTTTTTTCCTGCCGTCCAGAGGATATTGGCTACCATAGTTGCAACCGTTCCCTTTCCAGCCGTGCCGGTTATGTGTATGAATTTGAAGCCATCAGTTTTTACGCCAGCCGTTTTAAGGAAATATTTCGTCCGCTCCAGGTATATAGCTGGATCATTGCGATCGGTCATATAATCCTTGCGCGGACGGTTGTCGAGCGAGCTTAAGAACTCCACGGCTTTATGATATCGGGCTAATTTATCCATTGGTCCATTATATCCCCGAATTACGGAACTCCATGAACGGCGGCATTCGGAAGAGCCTCCCGCAGTGCGGCGGCGCGAGGGCGAGACAGAAATTCAGCAGAATTTCATGTCGTGCTCTTCCGAATGTCCGCCGGAACAGAAGAGTTTCGTAATCCGGAGTTATGCCTTTTGGATATTGGAGCTTTTCGGATTATCATTGATTCCAATGGAAGACCTATCCTCCAAGATCGCGCTTATGAAAAAAGAGGCCGAGGAGCGCGATGCGCGCCGCGTTGCCGATGCCTCGAAATTGCCGTACCTCGATCTTTCGACCCTCGCCGTTGACCGCGATGCCTTTGCGGCGTTTCCGGAAGACGCTGCTCGCGCCGCTTCTGCGGTTCCGGTAAAATTGGCGCAAAAAAAACTTATAGTCGCTATCGCTGATCCTAATAACCCGGCCACAGTTGCGCTTCTTGCCGACCTTAAGTCTCGGGGCTTTTCGGTAGAAACGTTTGTTGTGTCAATCTCTGCGGTTACAAATTATCTCGCCAACTATTCTCTGAACGCCGCGCCGATCCAGCGCGAGATAGTTTCGAAATTAGGGCTCAGCAAAGAAAAACTCGCCGCTTTCCGCTCGGCCGCGTCCAATGCGCAGAAGGCAACCGCTTTCTTCGAAAAGTCGGTTGCGGGCAATGGTTCGATCTCCACGACCGATCTGCTCGAAGCGATCATGGGCTCGGCCCTCGCCGCCGACGCTTCTGATCTCCACTTCGAGACCGATCGCGACAAAGTCCTGCTCCGTTTCCGCGTCGACGGGCTTCTGCACGATATCCATCCTTTCACCCACGATTCGTATAGGCAGATATTGAACCGCATTAAACTGCTATCCAACCTAAAAATAAACATCACCGACATCCCGCAAGACGGCCGCTTTACCATCAAGGCTGGGGTGGTTGAGATCGAGATCAGGGTTTCGATAATTCCGTCTGAGTTCGGCGAGGCGATTGTTATGAGGGTTTTGAACCCCAAGGCCATTTCTCTCGGTTTCAGCGATCTCGGTCTGCGGGCCGACGATGCGGATATCGCCGGACGCGCCATAAAAAGGCCGAACGGCATGGTGCTCGTTACCGGCCCCACCGGCAGCGGAAAAACCACTACCCTTTATGCCTTTTTAAAGGCCGTGTCTACGGCGGAGTCCAAGACCATTACCATTGAAGACCCAATCGAGTACCACCTCGCCGGAGTCGAGCAAACTCAGGTTGATCCAAAAAGCGGCTACACGTTCGCTTCCGGTCTGCGTTCGATTTTAAGGCAAGATCCAGACATGATATTGGTCGGTGAGATCCGCGACGCTGAGACTGCCGAGATAGCCATCCACGCATCTCTCACCGGTCATTTGGTTTTCTCAACCCTCCACACCAACAACGCCGTCGGCGCCATCCCCCGCCTCATCGATATCGGCATCAAGCCGTCCATTCTTGGCCCGGCGCTCACCCTTATCATCGCCCAAAGGCTTGTCCGCCGCCTGTGCCCGGAGTGCCGCGTCCCCGCGCAGATAGATGCCGACACCAAGGCTAAGATAGATAAATTTTTGGACAAACTGCCTCCACGCGTTAAGCGTTATTCGGAAGAATTAAAAATGTTTTCTGCGAAAGGGTGCGAAAAATGCACCGGCGGGTTCAAAGGACGCCTGGGCATATTCGAATTTCTGGAACTCGGGCCCGAATACGAAGCGCTTATCAACAAAGACGCCAGTGAATTGGCCATACGTTCACTCGCCGTTTCCAAAGGATTCTTGGAGATGCAGTCAGACGGGATATTAAAAGCGCTCGCCGGTTACACCACGCTCGAAGAAGTCGAAAAAACCACCGGGCCATTGGAGTGGGCGGTTTAGTTTTAGTTTCTGTACGACAGCCAGTACAAATCTCATGATGAAAAAACAGGTCATCGTAATCCACGGAGGAGACACATTCTCCACATACGAAGAATTTATTTTGTTCCTAAAAGATTTCAAAATTGATTTAAATAGATTTCGTGGAAAGGACTGGAAAAGCACCCTACAAGACGCTTTAGGGGTCGAATATGACGTGCTTTGCCCGCAGATGCCCAATAAGCAAAATGCTAAATATTCAGAATGGAAATTATGGTTTGATAAGATCATCCCTCTTCTAAATGACAACATAATCTTGGTGGGCCATTCTGTAGGAGGAATATTTTTGGTTAAATATTTGGCTGAAGAAAATATTTCTAAAAAGATTAACGCAACATTTCTGATAGCCACTCCTTATGACATGGATGGAAATCGCAAAATATTCGAATTTGTATTACCTGAATCCTTAGAATTATTCGAAAAACAAGGAGGAAAGATATTTATCTATCAAAGCAAAGATGATCCAATTGTGTTCCGCTCCGAAGCAGAGAAATATCAAAGGGCCTTACCAAACGCAACAGTTATATTATTTGGTGATAGAGGGCACTTTACTCAAGAGGAGCTCCCAGAGCTAATAGCAGAGATTAAGCGCATATAAACTTCCCGCTTTATCCCACGGCCCAAGCAATACCCAGAAACCAAAAAAAAGGACATAAGTCTGCGGGTAATTCCCCGAAGGGAGCAGCTCCTCAGCAAGTCCGGTTCTCTCGGCGGTCAGAATAATTACTTGATTTGACAGCAACAGATAATTCATATAGTATGAAAGTATGAATAATACCAAGATTCAAAAAGTTACCGAGAGAGGGCAGATCACCCTGCCGGCCGAGTGGCGCAAGAATTATCCGTCTTCCAATATAATGGTCAGGCAGATAGGCGACAAACTAGAGATAGCCCCATTAAAGATAGACAATAATAACGAATATACGGTTTTTGATGCATTGCGAGATAATAAAGGAGCAGGGCTAAAGACGACAGACTTGATCAAGGTTCTGAAGAAAATCGATCGTTAGGCACATGAACGAAATAGAGAAACTTTTTCGCAAGATTTCCAAGAAAGATAGAGAAAGCCTGCTTGAAATCGTAGAGGAATTGCAGAGCAAAACCAGATCCTTGTATAGCAGTATTCAGAAAGTCTCAGGAACTGAATTTTACAGGCTAAAGAAAGGAAGATATAGGATTATTTTTCATTACGCAAGCGATGGCGTGATCATAGATTCTATAAGATTAAGAAACGAGCGAACCTACAAAGCGCTATAATAGATTTCGCTACCAACAGGCTTATCTCGCCGTGATAGTGAAGCGTCCTTGCTTCGTAGCACGGCTCCAACTTCATGCCATAATGCAATATCATATAATCGATTCATGCAATATAAAGCTCTCGTCTTTGATTTCTTCGGGGTTTTGTCTTCTGAGGTTGCGCCGGCCTGGTTTCAGGACCATGTAGCCGGAACAGATCTTGGCGCCTTGAAGGACTCGTACGTTTCCCCGGCAGACAAAGGGATGGTTTCCGCAGAGAAATTGTTCGATCAGCTCTCCGGCCTTTCCGGCGTTCCGGCCGCAAAGATCCCTGAGCAGTGGTTGGGGCTGGTGCGCATCAACGCAGAGCTTCTTTCGTTCATCAGAGAAAGTCTGGCAGGCAAATACAAGCTGGGCATCCTCACCAACGTCGTTTCAGCTTTTTTCCGCGAGGCGCTTCTGCGGCATCCTCTGATAAACGCATTCGACGCGATCGTTGTGTCGAGCGAGATAGGCCATGCAAAGCCCGAGCCGGAAGCATATACAGCAATCCTCAAGGCGCTCGCCGTCAAACCCCACGAGGCCCTGATGATCGATGACAATCCGGAGAATGTCGCGGGAGCGAAAGCGGCGGGCATGGGCGGCATCCTTTTCACCTCAACCGAGCAATTGAGAAGAGACCTGAGGCGTAATAGTGCGCCCGGCCAACTGTCTCTGACCCCGTAGAAACCAAAAAAGGACATAAGTCTGCGGGTAATTCCCCGAAGGGAGCAGCTCCTCAGCTTAAAAAGCCGAGAAGTTATGAAGCTCTTTGAGGAGCAACCAAGCCGGAGCTGAGTTGTCCTAAGCTGAAAAAGATTCGCTACCCACAGACTTATATCCTCTATACTGTGGATATGTTAACATGTGCATATATTCCTGTCAAGACCACGTAGATGCCCATTTTTACTGGCCCACAGCCCTATCTTATTGACAGGTTATCCACAGCGTTCTGAATATCGACCCAGGAATCAGCTGCACAAGCAGGCGGGTGTCAGACCGAATTTTCATATACACCGCGCATTTTTGGTGTTAAAATGCACCCAACTTACCATGGCTCCGGCTCCAAAAAACAATGCGCTCCCTAAACCCGACGAGCAGACTGTTGACTCTATTCTGCGTCCGTCCGGCTGGGACGATTACATCGGCCAGGACAACGTAAAGCGCAATCTGAAGATAATTCTCGATGCAGCTAGGATGCGCGGCGAGGCTGTCGACCACCTTTTGTTCTACGGACAGGCCGGATTAGGAAAGACCACGCTTGCGAATCTGGTGGCGAAAGAAATGAATCTGCCTATACGCATTACGACCGGCCCGGCGATAGAAAAAATGGGCGACTTGGCAGCGGTGCTCTCGAACCTTGAAGACAAGGATATTTTATTTATCGACGAGATACACCGATTGAACAAGATCGTCGAAGAGGTGCTCTACCCGGCCATGGAAAGCCGAAAACTCCATATCGTGATCGGCAAAGGGGCGGGCGCGCGGACTATTTCCCTCGATCTGCCGGCCTTTACCCTTATCGGGGCTACGACCAGGATGAATTTACTTTCGGAGCCGCTACGCTCGCGTTTCGGCGCCACTTTCCGCCTCGATTATTACAATCATCCCGACATTGAGGCGATACTCGCCCGTTCGGCAAAAATTCTTGGCGTGAAAGCCACCCCCGGCGCGATTGCCGTGCTTGCCCGCGCCAGCCGTTTTACCCCGCGCATCGCAAACCGCCTCCTGAAGCGCGCCCGCGATTACGTCGAGGTCCATAAATTGAAGGAAATAACCGAGGATGTTGCCCGAAAAACGCTCGAAGTCCTTGAAGTCGACCCGCTCGGTCTCGAGGTCCACGACCGGATGATACTCGAGACCATAATCGACAAATTTGGCGGCGGCCCGGTGGGCGTTAACACTATCGCCGCGAGCCTGAACGAAGACCGCGACGTGGTTGAGAACGTTTATGAGCCGTATCTGATGAAGCTTGGGCTTATCCGTCGCACATCCGCGGGCCGCGTGGCCGAACCGCTCGCCTTTGAACATTTGAAGCGCCCGCCAACTGGTGAGGCAGGCAAGCCCGGCAAAAGCCTGTTTTAACCCGAACCATGGCGATAAATAAGTTGCTTAAGTCCCCCCGAGAGACCGCGGCGCTGGCGAGAACCTTGGCCCAAGTTTTTATGTATCTTGGCCCGTCCCATAAGGGCGCAACCGTTGTGGGTCTGGTTGGCGACCTGGGCGCGGGCAAGACGTCGTTTACAAAAACCTTTTTAAGAACGTTTGGAGTAAAGACCCATGTTGTGAGCCCGACCTTCGTGATAATGAGGTCGTTTGCTCTGCCCGCGCGGAAGAGAAACGGGTTCAGGGCGGCCCACCACGTTGATGCCTACCGCATCGATGCACGGGCTTTGAAGCAGATGAATTTTGGCGAGTATTTAGCCGACTCGCGCAATATCATTCTCATCGAGTGGGCCGACCGGATAAAGAAAGCTTTGCCGAAATCAACTTTCTGGATTGAAATGGGACATGGCAGACACCACAAAGAAAGAATTTTCTCACTCAAGTTTAAAGATTAAAAATCAAAGCGCAAAATGATAATGCAAAGTCCAAAAACGGATCAGAATGATTTTAAATTTAATTTGTCATTTTGATCTTTGATGTTTACATTTTGAACTAATACATCCATGAAGACCTTATTCATAATCGACGCTAATTCTCTTATTCACCGTGCTTTCCACGCTCTGCCGCCTTTTACCACGCCTGACAAGCGCCCGATCGGCGCTCTATACGGAGTTGCGAACATCATCCTAAAGATAATTAAAGACAAGCGACCGGATTATATTGTGGCCGCATTTGACCGGCC
>Ga0155884_129_pt2 | contig 17959 bp, 13 predicted proteins | sample RifCSPlowO2_01_FD_107538 | JGI IMG/M metagenome (GOLD analysis project Ga0155884, IMG submission 107538) | Candidatus Colwellbacteria bacterium RIFCSPLOWO2_01_FULL_48_10
GTACACCTGGCTTTCAAATATGAAGCTGCCCCTGCAACAATTCTGGCTTCTGCTGTGGGCGTGGAACGCGCAGATACCGGTCAGGCAGACGGCACGGCTGGCCAAAGTGTCCGTGCCGTCGGTGTATCTGTGGTTTGATACCTTCAGGACTCATCTGCCCCAAGAAACGCATGTATTGGAGCGCATAGTCCAGCTCGACGAGGCATATTTCAAAAACGCGGCGCTCATCATGGGCAAACAAAAGGGCACCAGAAAGCTGGCATTTGATGTTCTTCAAGATACCCATCCGCAAAGGCACCACGCAACCCATTTTCTTTTCAGGAAAGTCGCGGCAGGATCAGAGCTATGGACTGATGGAGCTGCAATCTACAAAGGCATTGAAAAATGGCACCCGGTAAGGCATAGCCGCGACATCCACAGAAAATTTGAGTTCGCGCACACCTCGGAGATTGAAGGAGTGTTTGGAAACTACCGCACTTTCGTGCGGAGAATGTATCATCATCACTGGTCGAAAAACCTCGAGAAATACGTGAGGGAATTCTCATTCAGATTTTCCTCCCCGGAAATGTTTGAAACCCCCAGGAATTATCTATCTAAATCGCTGAAGCTTGTGACAACTTGTTAATATTGCCCGGGTCAAGAAAAGCTAGTAAATAAGCGGTTTTTATGCAAAAATAGGAAGGTTTAAGCGTTGTTATAAGGAGAAAACTATGGTATTTTCCCATTATGGCCATATATACTGCGTTATTCGTAAAAGACATAGGAAGCCTGCTGAAAAGCTTCCCTCCCAAACACAGCCGACACTTTGGGCATCACTCGACCATAGCATTCAATCCGCCGACCATTGATGGCATCGAGATCGGACGCGAGGGCAAGCTTAAGATCATTGGTCAGGCCTATGACAGCAAGGGAGACGCGCTCCTCGTTGAAAGCCCCCGCTCAAAAAACGCATATCCGCACATTACCCTCTCTTGCTCACCGGACACTAAGCCCGTCTACTCAAACGAGATGATCGAAAAAGCCGTTCTCGAAAAAACTGTCGAATACTTTGCTGAACCGATCTGGATCGATGTTGTCGAAGGCTATTCCGACGGCAAGCAATACTTCACAACACCGGCGCGGCCTCAATGAGCGCTTTATCCTCTACCCCGCCTTTTTTCAAAATAAATCGAGCCAGATAGAAGGAAGCGGCGCCTAGAACGAGACCCGTGATTATATCCAGTGGCCAGTGGACTCCGGCTATAACCCTCGAGACACCCATAAGCGCGGCTCCAACTAAGAACCACCGCCCAACTCGATTATTGAGATAATAGGCCGCGAGAGCTAGAGGAGCCGCAAACATCATATGGCCGGACGGCAGAGAAGAATTGTTAACATGCGCGACAAGCGCGGTAACGTCCAGCAACGCGACGAATGGCCTTGGACTCGCATAAAAATATCTTACTATGGGAGACACAATGCCGGCTGAAATGATAAGCGCAAGCGTCGCTAGCACAGAATAATACCAGCGCCTTGGCCAATTATTCTCCGCAAATAAAATATAAATAAACCCAACCACCATTATGTAAAGCAGATACTTCGCAAAAAATACGAATATCCAATCTAAAAATGCGTTCTGATGGGCAAGACCGTGTAAAAATTCGAATAAGGCATGATTCATATGGATAAGTATATAGCCAATGGTCAATAGCTACTAGTAAAGGTACCATTGGGCAAGCCCAATGGCATTTACCTTTCTCCGACTTCGCTCGGCCCAAATGCATCTTCGTTCATTTGGCTCTCTCGCTTGTCGTAGTAAATCGAGATTTTTGCGATGAGATCCAAGGCGCGGAGAAAAGAATAAGGAGATGTAGGTTAGATCCTACTTCGACGAGATTCTAGAGGCTCCGCAACGCAGAAGCTCGCGCAAAAATCTCGATTTAACGACGGACGTACGGAAGTAGTCCCATAAATCTAGCCCGCTTTATGGCGTTACCGAGGGCACGCTGATGCTTGGCGCATGTCCCAGTGTGCATCGGGTCGATAATCTTCGCCTGGTTAGAAACGAATCTCTGAATAATCTCGATTTCCTTATAATCGACATCGGTCATGTTCTGCGAGCAAAAAAAACATTGTTCCTTCTTATATGCCATAGATTCGTGTGTGTTTTAGTGCGATTAATGTAACAAACAGTTAGGTAAATATCAAGCCTCTCCCCTTACCAATCTACGAATCTCTACCAATATACCAATGGATTCAATTCGTATATTCGTACTAATTGGTAATTCGTAAGGCTAGAACGGAAGATCTTCTGCCTTTATCTCGTCGGCGTTCAGATCGATAACCGGCATATTCGCGGCATCGTCTTTAGCCGGAGCATCCCCCTGCGGGCCTCTTGCGGCTCCGCCGGAACGCGGACCAAGCTGGATGCGCTCGGCCACGATCTCAGTGCGATAATTCTTCTTGCCATCTTGGCCTTCCCAGTCACGTGTCTGCAGTCGCCCCTCGATGAAAATCATGCTGCCCTTTTTCGAGTATTGATTCACCACCTCCCCTTGCCGACCAAAAGCGACGATGTTGTGAAACTGAACATCTTCTTTTTTCGCTCCGTTCTGATCCTTCCAAACGCGGTTGGTCGCGACGCCAAATGAAGCCACGGCAGTCCCCGACGGCAAGGTCTTAAGCTCCGGATCGCGGGTCAGGTTTCCGATTATGAGAACTTTGTTTAAATTCATTTTAGTGTTCGCGAATAATGCTAATTTTAGCTAATAACACGAATGAATTCAAATTCGCATTATTTGTCCTTATTCGCATTATTAGCGATTACTCCTCCAGTCAAAGACGCCAATTTCGCCTCCAGCGCCTCATTAGATGTTTCTTTGGCAACTGGCTTGCGAGCCCTAAACTGCCTTCCAGACGATTCCTGCCTTTCTTGCCTTTGCATCTTGGCGGGAGGAGATGCGATGATGAGATGCCTTAAGACCTTAGTGTCCAACCTCATGGCCTCGTTCAAAAGGTTTATCTGGCTTCCATCGAGGTTAAACCTGGCGTAGCCGAAGTAGGCCTGCGCGTGCTTCTTGATCGGATAGCTGAGGATTGTCGATACAACTGGGCTCTTGCTCTCGATCTCGGCCTTAACGGCGGCCAAGTGCTTCCACACAGTCTCTGAGTCCTCCTCCTTTTCCAGAAGGAAGGAAAGTTCGTAATTTTTCAGTGTTGTTTCAGTCATGATTTATCTGTGCGAGATTAACAAATTTTTTCTGGTATGTCCAATACTGTGCGTCTTTCTGGCTTTATGCCCCATCCGAAACATTGCGCTCTTCGCCAACGAGCGGTTCCGGCGGAACCTCTTCGCCCCTCGGAATCATCATCTTGCCTATCGGCAATTGTCGGCCAATGATAACGTTTTCCTTAAGCCCGCGCAGATAGTCTATTTTCCCTTCGCTTGCGGCCGTAATAAGCACCCGCGCCGTTTCCTGGAATGATGCGGCAGACAGGAACCCGTCGGCCGAAAGCGCGACACGGGTGAGCCCAAGTAGAAGCTCTTCACCCTTAGCAGGGGTCTTGCCCTTCTCTTTAATCGCCTTATTGGCCTCGAGGAACTTAGACCGGTCAACAACATCGCCCATGATGAAGTCAACATCGCCCGGGTTCACGATCAGGATGCGTCCGAACATCTGCCGGGTCATTATCTCAAGGTGCTTGTTGTTCACCGGGCTTCCTTCGGAAACGTAAATCCTCTGTATTTCCTGGATGATGTAGCGGTATGTCTCCTCCTTGCCGCGAAGTTCGTAGAGTTCGCGCAGATCAACGCTGCCCTCGGTCAGCTGATCGCCAACTTTAACTTTGTCGCCGACTTTAACGAGCATTATGCTGTTGCGCACGGCCGAATACTCCACAAATTCGTCTGAAACTCCTTTTTTACGCCTCTTACCGGGCTTGGCAACCGGCTTGTCTTTAGGAGTGATGAAAATGGTTTTCAGCAATCCCTTCTCTTCGATCTTGGCGACCGTTCCCTCAACCTCGGCCAAGAAGGCCCTGCCTTTGGGCGATCTAACCTCAAGCAATTCCTCAACTCTTGGCAAGCCATAAGTTATGTCACGTCCGGCAACACCTCCGGCGTGCCTAGTTCTCAAAGTAAGCTGAGTACCCGGTTCGCCGATTGACTGCGCGGCGACAATTCCAACCGCCTCGCCGATCCTCACTGGGATGTTGTGGCCCAGATCAAGCCCGTAACAGCGGGCACAAATTCCATAGAGCGTCTTACAGGTCATCGGAGACCTGACCTCCACCATTTCGACATCGGACTTGGCGATCTCTTCAGCCAAAGCCAGCGTGATGATCTCGTTCGCAGAGACGATAGTTTTGCCTGCCCGGCCAGGGCGTCCGGCTTTAACATCGTTCAAAACAGTCCTTGAGAACAATCGTGCGGCAAAGGCGTGGCCGAATTCCAGCCCGTCTTTGCGGTGTATCGCAATACCCTCTTTGGTTTTGCAGTCATCTTCTTTCACCACCACATCCTGCGCCACGTCGATGAGACGACGGGTAAGATATCCAGCATCCGCGGTCTTCAAAGCGGTGTCCACAAGTCCCTTGCGAGAGCCGTGCGTAGAAATGAAGTATTCCAATCCGCCGTGACCCTCTTTCAAAGAAGACCTGATCGGCAACTCAATGATCTCTCCAGTCGGATTCACCACTAAGCCCTTCATGCCCATCATCACGGTCGGCTGAGCCCAGCTGCCCCTCGCCTGCGAATCAATAATGTTGTAGACGGAACTTTTTGCGCTAATGGCTGTCGGAATGACTTTCGATATCTGCTTGTGGGCCTCGGTCCAAACCTCAATGACTCGGGCTTTTCTCTCGGCATCGGTCAAAAGACCGTCTGCGTACTGTTCGGCTATCAGATCAGCCTTCTTTTCGGTATCGGCCAAGATAATGTCGCGCTCTTTCGGAATAATGAGATCGTCCATGCCCCAGCTGATACCGGAACGGGTGGCGTATTTGAAACCGAGGAACTTGATGCCGTCCAAAACTTCTTTGGTTCTGGCCGCCCCATATTTTATTTCCAGCGCGGAAACTAATTTGACCAAACTCTTCTTGTTCATCGTCTCGTTCACAAAATCTGTATCTGACGGCAAGATCTCGTTAAAAAGCAGCCGGCCATAACTGGTCTTAACTTTGCCAACGCGTATTTCGGCGTTCAAAGCAATGTAATCATTCGCGTAGGCCAGAGTCGCCTCTTCCTTGGAAGAAAGCGTAAAGCCCTCACCGGTTGCGCCCGCTATGATCTTAGTTAGGTAGTAACAGCCCAAAACTATATCCGGCGTGGGTACCGCGATCGGATCGCCGGAAGCCGGTTTCAACAGAGTGTTGAAACCGGAACGCATGAGCGTCTTGGCCTCGTTCTGGGCCTCGTCGGAAAGCGGTACATGCACAGCCATCAAGTCGCCGTCAAAGTCCGCATTGAAAGCGGAACAAACCATTGGCGGTATCTGGATAACTAAATCTTCGGTGAGTATCGGCTTGAAAGCCTGGATGCTGAGGCGGTGCAAGGTCGGCTGACGGTTCAAAAGCACCACTCTATCTTTTATGACTTCTTCCAGAATTTCCCAAACTTCAGGCGGGGCTTCTTCGATGAGGCGGTTGGAATTCCTGATGTTGTGGGCCAGTCCGCGTTCAATGACCTTGCCGATGACAAACGGCCTAAAAAGCTCAAGAGCCATCCTTTTCGGAATGCCACATTCGTCGAGCTTCAAATGCGGGCCAACCACAATAACCGAACGTCCGGAGTAGTCAACACGCTTGCCGAGCAAGTTCTGCCTGAATCTGCCCTGTTTGCCTTTAAGCATATCTGCCAAGGAGCGAAGCTGTCGGCGAGCGCCGGAACCAGGCTTTGAAAGAGCGGCGGCCGGATTGTCGATCAGGGCATCAACGGCTTCCTGAAGCATGCGCTTTTCATTGACTACGATAACGTCAGGGGCTTTGAGTTCCAAAAGTTTTTTCAGACGGTTATTGCGGTTAATCACCCTACGGTAAAGATCATTTAAGTCAGATGTCGCGTACCTGCCACCGTCTAAAGCGACCATAGGACGCAAGTCTGGCGGAAGAACCGGCAAAACAGTCATCACCATCCATTCCGGCTTGATGCCATTCTTCATCATCGACTTCATGAGCTTCAGGCGACGGAGAAGCTTGTTCAATTTAAGATCATCGGTAACGCCATCAAGGCTCTCCTCGATGTTCTGCGCAGCCTTCTTCAGGTCGATAGATTCCAAGACTTTCCTGATGCCCTCGGCGCCGCTCTGGGCGGTAAAAACATTGCTGAATTTCTTAACCAAGGTGTAGTAATCCCCTTCTTCTAAGATCCTGCCTGGCGTAAGGCGCTTAAGGGCATCCTTCAGGCCAGCCACGGCTTCTTTCAAACTCGGATCTTTCCTGGTTTTAAACTCGCGGTCGATCTCTTCGATGGCGTTCTTTCGCTTTTCGTCGTTCACTGCGGTCACGACATAGGCAGCATAATAAGCCACCTTTTCTAGCTTCATCGAAGAAGCGTCCAGAATCAGTCCTATCTTAGTTTTCAGGAACCACGTGTGCACGACCGGGGCAGCCAACTTTATGTGGCCGGAGCGCTCGCGACGCACGATGGAACGCGTCACTTCGACGCCGCACTTGTCGCAAATAATACCCTTGTACCTGACCTTGCGGTATTTACCGCAGTAACATTCCCAATCTTTGGTGGGTCCGAAAATACGCTCTGAAAATAAGCCATCCTTCTCGGGACGCTGAGTGCGGTAGTTTATCGTTTCTGGTTTCAGCACCTCACCGTATGACCAGCCGAGGATGTCTTCGGGAGAAGCGATCTTTATCTTTAGAGCCTTGAAGTCTGTTGAATTTTTCATGGTATTAAACTTTTGAATTTTAAGTTTTTACTTTTTAGCTTCATCATTTTCGACCGGCTCGACCGACAGTCCTAACGCTTTCAACTCGTTTATCATTACGTTGAAAGATGCAGGGATGTTTGGCTTCTTGATGGCTTCGCCGCGGATTATCGATTCGTAAGCAGATGACCTTCCTAAAACGTCGTCGGACTTGATAGTCAGCATTTCTTGAAGAATGTGCGCTGCGCCGTAACCTTCGAGCGCCCACACCTCCATTTCACCAAATCTCTGGCCGCCCAACTGGGCTTTGCCGCGAAGAGGCTGCTGAGTGATAAGGGAGTAAGGGCCTATGGACCTCATGTTGATCTTGTCCACAACCAAGTGATTAAGCTTCAACATATAGATGACGCCAACCGTAACCTGACGGTCGAAAGGCGAACCTGTTTTACCGTCGTAGAGCGTTACCTGGCCGCTTTCGGGAAGTCCGGCGGCTTTTAGTTCCGCCTTGATCTGGATTTCAGATGCGCCGGAGAAAACCGGAGTAATGGCCCGGTAGCCAAGAGTTTTCGCAGCCCAGCCGAGGTGAGTTTCGAGTATCTGGCCGAGGTTCATACGAGAAACGACGCCGAGCGGGTTCAAAATGATATCAACCGGTGTGCCGTCGGCCAAGTGGGGCATATCTTCGATTGGGCGGACCACGGAAACGACGCCTTTGTTGCCGTGACGTCCGGCCATCTTGTCTCCAGCCTGGATGTTACGCAATTCGGCCACCTGAATCTTCAACTTTGAGATTATACCCGAGTCTAGTCTGTCGCCCTTGTCGCGCGAGAATATCTTGATACCAACAACGCGTCCGGCCTTGCCGTTCGGAAGCTCAAGCGAAGTGTCTTTAACGTCTCTCGCCTTCTCTCCGAATATGGCGCGGAGCAAGCGTTCTTCAGGCGTCAGTTCGGACTCGCCTTTGGGCGAAATCTTGCCAACCAATATGTCGCCGCCGCGGACCTCTGCGCCGATACGGACAATACCTTCTTCGTCAAGGTTCTTAAGTTTATCTTCCGATACGTTCGGAATGTCGGGCGTGGTTATTTCTGGACCCAGTTTGGTATCACGAACGTCGACTTCAAATTCTTCGATGTGTATGGAACTAAAAAGGTCGTCGCGCTGAACGCGCTCTGAAAGTATTATCGCGTCCTCGAAGTTAGAACCCTCGGAAGACATAAAAGCCACGAGCAAGTTCTGACCCAGAGCCAGAGTGCCGCCTTCCATCGACTGGCCGTCGGCGAGTACATCGCCCTTTTTAACCTTGTCGCCCTTCTGCACGACCGGCTTTTGGGAGATAGACATGTATTGGTTCGACATCTTGAACTTGTCGAGATCATAGCGCCTGGATTTGCCGTCGGTCGTCTTTAGCGCTATGTGCTTGCCGTCAACTTCGGTTACTGTGCCGTCTTTTTCGGCAACAACCAAGTGTCCAGAGTTTCGAGCCACAACATCTTCGACTCCGGTGCCGACATACGGTGCCGATGCTTTAACACACGGAACAGCCTGGCGTTGCATGTTCGAAGCCATCAGGGCTCGATTCGCATCATCATGCTCCAAGAAAGGAACAAGCGATGTCGCAACCGAAAGAAACTGATTCGGAGCGATGTCGATAAGATCAATCTCAGAGGCAGGGCAGATTCCCGGCGCGCCGTTTATTCTCGCGTCAACGTGTTCGGTCGTTATCCGGCCGGACTTGTCGATAGTCGAAGTTGAAACCGCGATCTTGCTCTTTTGCTCTTCAATCGCATCAAACCACACCACTTCGCCGGTCACTTTGCTGTTCTTAACCTTGACGTAGGGAGTGAGTATGAAGCCATGCTCATTCAGCTTCGCGTAGTTCGCGAGCTGGTTCACCAAGCCGATGTTCTGGCCTTCGGGAGACTGAATCGGACAAATGCGTCCGTAATATGAAACGTGAACGTCGCGAACTTCCATGCCCGCGCGCTCGCGGGTGAGACCGCCTGGGCCCATCGAAGTAACCCTCCTCTTGTGCTCGAGCTCGTCGAGGGGGTTCACCTGGCCCATGAACTGAGACATCTGCGAAGACGAAAAAAACTCCTTGACGATGGAGACAAGCGGCCGTGAATTGATGAGCTGAACCGGGGTAACGGCCTCGATGTCGGCGGTCGATATCCTGTCCTGGACATTCCTCCGCATTCTAGAAAATCCGACGCGAAGGCGGTTCTGCAAAAGCTCGCCGACGGCCCTGATGCGGCGGTTGCCAAGATGGTCGATGTCGTCCTCTTCGGCCTTGGGATCACCGTTAAGGCGGATGATCTCTTTCATTACACGGACAATATCGTCAAGTGTAAGCAGGCGGCTCCGCGAATCTTTTATGCCAAGACGCTGATTGAGTTTGAAACGTCCGACAGTCGAGAGGTCATAGCGGTCAGCAGCAGTAAACATGCTGTCGATAAGTTTCTTGGCATCTTCAGCGGTCGCGAGGTCGCCAGGGCGTACGCGGCGGTAAATCTCTAGATAAGAGTCCTCGAGCGTCTGGGCCGAGTCCTTGTTGAGGGTAGCTGTGATGTGCTCAGCAAATGTTTTCAATATGTCGGCGTTCGACATCCCGAAAACACGCAACAACGAAGTAGCCGCCACTTTCCTGTGCCGGTCAATCTTTACCGCAATCATACCGTTCGCGTCGGTCTCGAACTCGAGCCATGTGCCGCGGTTCGGGATAAGCTTGGCGCCAAAGAGCTTTTTACCTCTGTAGCTCGCAGCCGTAAAATACGCACCAGGCGATCTGATAAGTTGAGAAATAACAACGCGCTCGACGCCATTAATAATAAAAGTACCCCGCGGGGTCATCGCTGGAAAATCACCCATGTAGACTTCCTGGTCCTTGCTCTTGCCGGTGCGCTTATTGGCCAGCTTCACCTTGGCCCGCAACGGCGCCTCATACGTTATGCCTTTGGCCACGGACTCGAGTTCGGTATATTTTGGTTCGTCAAAATAATAATCTGAAAAATACAGTTCCAGGTCTTTGCCTGAATAATCTTTAATTGGCGAGATCTCGTTGCACAGCTCTTTCAATCCGTCCCGCACGAACCATTTGTAAGAATCGGTCTGGATGGCCAGGAGGTCCGGCTGATCCATAAGTGGCCCAGCGTACGTCGAGAAAATTTTTGTTGGTAGTTTCTGCATATTATTTTGGTTTATAAATTTTAATTTCTAAGTTTTGTTTCGGCGAAGCCCCGCTTAGAACTTACTGCTAGTCCTTATGACTTTTCTAGGTTTCCACTCCCTATCTCTTAAGGTATCGGTAAACGTTTTTGTTGTGCTCATCAAGATCGATCGAGAAAATAGTCCTGCCTTTCTTCGGCTCCGTCAGATAAAACCAATATGGCGACTCTTTTGGACTCATGGCCGCGATGATTGCATCCAATCCCGGGTTCGAGATAGGAGTCGGCGGCAAACCCTTGTACATATATGTGTTGTATGGGGAATCAACCGCAAAGTCATCCTTGGTAACGGGGTAGCATGGCTCAGGCTTCACATAACAGATAGCCGAATCAACCTGAATCGGGAATCTGTTGCGGAGACGCTTCCAAATTATGCCCGCGACAATCCGGCGGTCATCGCTTCCCGGCACCTCCTTTTCGATAAGAGACGCGACCTTAATGATGTCGTTAAGGTTTCTACTGGGAAGAATGCTTGACCTATCCTCCACGGCTTTAGCAAAGGAAGGCAATGCCTTTGTGTCAAAATTTTCGCCCATCCGCCTGGCAACGGCCACGGCCTTGGATCCGGCGAAAAACTCGTATGTGTCGGGGAAGAGATATCCTTCCAGATCGGTTGAAAGAGACTCGCCCGAGAGCACTCCCGCTTGTAATAATAATTCCGATATTTGGGGAATGCTGAGACCCTCGCGGATCACGACTCGTACCAAATCCGGCTTCGGCGGCGGCTGGGGGTGGAAAAGCAGACGCAGAAGAAAAAGAGCTGTCAGTAGCAAAAGACTAGCTGTTAGAATTAGGATGTCTCGCTTCATATTCGCATGCGCTATTCGTAAAGCGTACCCAATCTAAAAGCCCGATCGCCTTTTTGCAGTGTTCTGAATGATACCGATGAGGATGGCGGTTGTCAACAGATTCGAGCCGCCGTAACTTAAAAACGGAAAACTTACCCCAACCACCGGGAAGAGCCCCAGGTTCGAGCCGACATTGATGGTGAAATGAGCTAGAAGCATTATGGCCGTCCCTAGAGCCGCAAGCTTAGAAAAGTTATTGTCACTAGAAAGGCCGATGACTAATATCCGATAGACTAAAAAGGTAAAAACGGCGAGCAGCGCGGCGCCGCCCAGAAGCCCCCACTCTTCGGTAAAGGCGGCGAACGCAAAATCGTTGCCCTTCTCGGGCAGAAACCCCAACTGTGTCTGAGTCCCCTGCCGGAACCCCTTACCGAACAAGCCCGCCGAGCCAATCGCTATCTTCGACTGGATAACACTATAATTTACACCCAGAGGGTCATAGTCAGGATTGAAGAGGGCTATTATCCTGTCCTTCTGGTAATCCGCGAGACCGAAACTCCAGCCAGCGGCGGCCACGACGCAAAAAAGTAGAAACATGAATATCAAGCTACGAATAGGTATCTCGCTCACCAAGAGATACCCGAACCAGATCGCAAAAAGAATTAGCGTGGTTCCCAGGTCCGGCTGGATGAGCACTAACGCAGCGGGCAGAATAAAATAGACAAATGAGGCGATGACGATGCCGGTCCGTTTTATCGAAACGTGCTTTACGGCAAAAAAACTCGAGAACAATATAATAAGCGCGACCTTCACAAACTCCGACGGTTGAATTTGGAACCCGCCCTGGCCGGACAGGCCAAATATCAGCCAGCTTTTAGTATTCGCAACAACCGGCGCAAAAAAATAAGCCGCGACGAGTAGGAACAAAGCGGACAAGTAGATGCCTAATATAACCCACCGATAACTAAAAAAGGCTTTCAGGTTCAGCGCCGGCAGGATAAAAATAGCGGCCGCGGCAACAGCGACCCAGATAAGTTGTTTGTGAAACAAGACAGAGTCCGCCGAAAAAAGATTTGTGAGCCCGGCGAGCATCAAAAACCCCACCGCCCCCAATAACTGCAAATCGTAATGTTTCATAAAAACTAAATCCTAATGTCCAACAAATTCGATCATCTTTTGAGACTTGAACTTGGTCATTTGGATTTATGTATGATTTGGGATTTATCGCGCAATTTGTGCTTGAACGCGCGCATAGTTTTCGGCTGGCATAAAAATTTTGAACGGGGTTTTCGAAAACGGGCCGATATCCTCAACTTCAGTGGACGAAGCCTTGATGAGTTTACCGCTTGCGTCAAAACCTAGACCGATCACAGTCACCAATGCTGCGCGCGCAGGCGAATCGTTGTTAATGGCACCCTCTATAGTCAAAACACCCTTCATATCTATAAGCTTAACATCCGCAACAACAAGTCCTAGCCTGGGCGGCAATGCATCTTTTAGAATCCATTGAGCATCTCCGAGCGTGAGAGTCGCCGTTTCAACGTCTCTCTGGTCAATGTCAATGCCGGAAACAAAAAGATATTTCCTTTCGGCCGGGTAAAGAACCGTTTCCCCCGTTGCTCGCAAACGAATTCCCGATCGACCAGTCAATTCAAAAACATACTTAATGCTAGATGCGCCGTAATTCCGGCTGGGATTTGATATCTCCGCAACCACGCTTGAAATCGAACCGGAAAGCGAAAAAACGTTTGGCGTTCCAACCCCGGCTTTTAAATTTTTCAATTCGCACGGCACACATCCGTTCAGGCTCGTCTCTCCTGGAAGCGCCGGCCCACAATCCACCTTCGTCTCTGATTGATTTAGGACATTATCAAAACAACTTGGCGCCGGGTCAAAAGACCGCAAATAATACACCCCAACACCAATCGCGGCAAAAAAAACTACATACGCAAAACCGTACAGGAATTTCTTCAGTAAGCGCATATGTTTAGTATAAAGCGGCTAGTGGCTAGTGGCTAGTTATGCCAACCATTAGCAAGGACCGTCCTTGCTAATGAATTGCTATGGAGATTTCTCGGCTAATTCGATATCAAAATAATCCTCGGCAAAATTCTTGAACGACTTAGAATCTTTAAAATAATCAGGGAAAGCTTCTCTGGTGATTATATTTTTCTCTATTCTGTCTTCGCCAATATATTCCGGATAACTTGAGTATCTATATGATTTGAGAAATGCTCCCATTGTCGATGAAGTTTTATCCACTTCTTTCCAACTTGGAAAAACTATATCTAAAGGATTTAAATGAATATATCCAAAAAGATGCTTCATGTAGCGATCGTCCGTACCAATCAATTTTGCTTTAAAGAGTCCGCCGAATAAGGCTCCTTTTCGTTGGTATTTTATATTGAAGAACATTGAGTATCCAGTACCCAACTTCCTCATAAACTTGGTTATTCCCCCATCTACTTCCTGCCTCACTAATAAATGAAAATGATTTGTCATCAAGCACCATGCGCCGATAGAAACAAGAGACTCTCCTTTATCTAAGGCCAAAATCTCATCAAATTTCTTATGTAACCGATTAATCAGATTATCAAGACGATAAATCTCACTTGAATTTGATACATACAAAAGCATCATGAACCGCTCATAATCTCTCTTAAGTTTAAAAATAACTCGCTTATCTATCCCACGATTATATATATGATAGTATTCGCCAGTTACAAACGGATCTTTACGGAGCATAAACCTATTCTATCACATCCACTAGCAAGGACCGTCCTTGCTAACGCAAAATTCTGATTCCGCGAAAGCGGAATCATCCATCAGTCTCCAAAATCGGCGCAGAGGGCGCGGGTATTGGCTAATGATGTGGAGCAGTACACATTCGCATCAAAAATGATATCAGCTTCGCCGTGCATGCCGCCACTCCAAGAAGATGCGGCGGGTATTACGTTTGCTCCATTCGTACTATGAGGAGTAATAATATCAATTCCACCAGAGGTAGGAAAACTCCCGCTGCCACTAGTATTAAAACCACTATAACAATAAGTACTATCTGTTCCAGGTCCCACTGAAACTAAATATGTCTTATTAGTAGAATCAATATCTATAGCCGGCGTGAGAGTCGCATAAGTCCACGTTCCGTCCAACTGTGGCGATATTGAGAAACTAGCTAGGAGAACTGGCGAACCCGATACGGTGTAATCATATAAACGAAGTGGCCTTAATGCAGTTGATGGACAGCGTACGCCAATGTGAGTAATCTTGCCCTTAACACCGGTTTGTAATTTAAAACTATAACCGCCAGTAATGGTACCGCTCACTAATACTGGTGTATTTGGATCATTATCCTTGAGCGGATTTGAAACCCCGTAGCTGGTGCCGTCGGAACTGAAATGACTCAGACAAACCGCAGTTGAGGAGACTGTCTGGCAAAGCGCCGTTCCGGTGAGCGCGGTCGCATCGCCCACAGCCGGGAAGAGATCAACGCTCCCAGCGGTTCCAGCGGTCTTCTTTATACGCATGGCGCTCTGGGTGGCAGACAGCACCTCAAGCTTAGCCGGCGGGTTTGAAGAAGATCCAATGCCCACATTCCCGCCGTCGAAAACGGTGAAAACCCTGGTTAAATTATCATAGAAGGAAGCTATGTCGCCCGTTCCGTTTTGCGCTATTTCTATGCCGGCGGCGGTTCCGGAAGGAACATTGCCGTAAAAAGCCGACTTTGCGGTATCGGACCAAAAGCTGAAAGCGGATATTGCGCCGTGATGAAGCCCGCTCATGCCGACAGATATGGCGCTGGGAGTGCTAAGGGCATATAGAGAACCGGGGCAAGCGCCGGAACAAGTGATCGCGCTATTGGCATTGTTAGAGACTTGTACATCTCCGGCGACTTGGAACTTGCTCGTCGGGGAAGAAACGCCGATGCCGATGTTGCCATTGTCGGCAACGGACGAAGAAATCATATTCGATGGCGGCGACGAACGATTCACCAGTGTATTCGCAGTGCCGGAATTGCCGGTAAGTGCCGCCGTGCTTTGGACCGCACCGCCAGGAAACATTAGACCGATCGAACTCGAGGCGACCGTGCCGGCCACGACAAGCTTTTCAGAAAAACCGGCGGGATCCTCGCCGATGCCGGCCTTGCCAGAAACGATCAGCATATTGTCGCTATCCGCCGAATTTGTTTCAACCTCAAAAGTTACATCCGCCAAGCCGTGCATAACGGAATTACTTGCGACCGTGGGGAAATCTCCTCCGGCGGTATTGGTCCGACCCTCGTTTATGACCAGGTTCCCGGCCGGACTGGTAATCGGGGTGCTGAAACTGCCTCCGCAATAACTCTGTTGCGTACCGGGATTGAGACAAATGTCGCCTGTCGGACAAATATTATCTATTTCAAAATTTCGGACAGCCACAACGTAACTCGTTCCGGCAGTGACATTCACCGGCCCAGCCGAAATATCGGCATAAGCCCAAGACGAATCAGTGGTAATGACATCAACACTGGCCAAAGGCGCTCCGCCAGAATCATTATAAAGCGATACCGTGCGCTGTCCGGGATCGCACTTTGCCCCAAGCTGGGTTATGGAACCATTAACCAAGGGCGTAAAGCGGTAGCCGTTATTCAACTCATTACTGGCTAACACGCTGCTCGGCGGATTTAGTTCGGAAAGCGGATTGCTGGTTGTGGTCGTGGTGATGGCATTCGGCGACTTCAAATGAAGCTTCTCAAGCGGACTCGCGGTGCCGATGCCGACTTTGCGCGATGTATTGGTGGTGTAAATCTTATTGTTTCCAGGAACCTCGGTCCAGCCATTGGTCGAAGCCGGCGGAGTGGCACAGGTAAGAGCGCTGGCACCGAGCGACTTGAGCAGATCTCCGGAGTTGCAGCCAGCCGGGAAAACGATCAGGCGCGTCCACGGAACGGAACCGGCGGTAACAGTACCCGCATCGCTTATGGTAAAAGTGGGAGCCGTATCCGTAGTGTTCCTGATACTCAATGCGGCCATTCCGGCTATGGCTTTAATGGTAAATTTATCATTGTTGTTTGAAACTGAACTGTTTATGCCGACATTTTTAGCCGTCGCGTTAACATAAGTAGCATTATTGTTCACGTCGTTGTCTTGCCAGCCGCCCACGCTGCCATCGCTGCTCGTGGTATGCCAGGCTAAAGCGCCGGTAGCGCTGTTGTCCATGGTCAAAACGGAACTAGCCCCGCCTTGATCTCCTGGCCAGGCATAACTGAGATCATTGATCTTTACAATATCTCCGTCCGAGTTCACCTGGAAAGCATTCGGGCCGACCGAGAATAGCTGGGTCGGTGCGCTAGTACCAATGCCGACCTTGGCATTCCCGTTGCCGAGAACTATCAAGTTCGAATCCGCTGGAACAGCGCTCGCGCCTATGCCTGAGGCATTCGCAAGCAGGGCCGCTCCCCCCTTAGCCTCATAACCAACATAAGTCGCGCCTCCTGCGGAAGTAGAAGTATTCCCCGCGTTGTAGCCGACGGCGACGTTGTTATCCAGATTATTCCTTAACTTCAGGGCTGAGTAACCCGCAGCGGTATTGTTGCTGCCCATGACGTTCTGGCTATCTAAAATAAGATCGATGGCCGATGCTCCGACGGCAGTATTCGAAGAACCGGTCGAAGTTTGGCTTCTAAGAGCAGAGTATCCAACAGCGGCATCACGATTGCCGTCTGTTCCGATCAAAGCATATGAACCAATTGCAGTCGTATTCGTAAATTGTCCGGTAACGCCATTGCCAGTCAAGCCATTTAAGCCGACAAAATACCCGGCAAAAAAACTACCCAAAGAGGAGCTGCTGCCTGAGTGGATATACGGCTGACTTGCTGCCGGTGGAACCCTTAGCTTGATGAAAGCTCCATCCGACAAACCGATATTTCCCAGTACGTCGAGACGGCTCTCGGGGGTTATCGTTCCGATGCCGACATTATGATCGGTATCGGTGGCATAAACCTTGGTATTAAAAGGGTCCTCCGTCCACCCGCCAGCCGTACCGCCGGAACCGAGAACATACCATATAAACTTACCAGAACCGTCTTCGTTCATAAGAATAGAAGATGACCCGCCCTGAATCGCTGGCCAGGAATAAGGAACGCCCTTTATGGCTTTAATGTCTCCGGCCGAATCGACCTTAAAACCTCCCGAACTGCCAACAGAAAGGCTTGTGCTGGGTGAGGCATTTCCGATACCGACGTTTCCAGCCGGATTCAACAAAAATGGCCCGCCTGTCCCTAAAAGGGAACTTATGTCGCCATTCGCACCCGCACCAGCCATTCCTAAACCAGTCCGCACAGCATTGGAATTGCTAACCGATAGACCAGTTCCGCCATACAGAGAATCGAGCAAAGTCCCCCGCCACACACCCGCGGAAATGTCTCCCAAAGAATCTATGACAAGCGACCCTGCTGGCGCATCCGGATCGGCCTGGATATATCCCTGGCCACCTGGCGGATCTTCGGCCGGCGCGGCAAAAATCGTCGCAACCCAAAATACTGGCAGTACTGCCGAAGCTATAAAAAGGGTCTTTACTCCGGTGTGCCAGTTGCGCATCATTTTATGGATTCGGATTGAATATCCTCCATGGAGTGAAATTGACACCATCAGACACTTTATCGCCAGACCCCGACGGGTTACTTGAGTGAGTTGGCCCCCTTAACGAACCCCAATAATGGCTAGTTGCATTTATGGCAGCAGGAGTGTTGTTATACAGACCAAATAGAGTATTACCAATGAAACTATTCGAGTTCAAAGTAAGCATTCCGTTATTTAGATAAATACCGTATCCAGGGTGATTACATTTATCGGAACATCCAGTTGACCAGCGACAGTATTAGCATCTCTCTCCCACAGATAAAAAGCACCCAATAAGACCATTGATGCTATTACTAAAAAAATTATTTTTTTCATTTGTTTATTAATTACCAAAACCTGTACAAAGAGCCCGACCATTTGTCGTTGTTCCAGAGCAACCATTCGCCCCCCCACCAGACACAAGCGCACCTCCGGACGTCCAATATCCCAGGCAAACCCCGGAGCTCGTTGCTCCTGAAACAACCGTA
>Ga0155884_101_pt1 | contig 17298 bp, 17 predicted proteins | sample RifCSPlowO2_01_FD_107538 | JGI IMG/M metagenome (GOLD analysis project Ga0155884, IMG submission 107538) | Candidatus Colwellbacteria bacterium RIFCSPLOWO2_01_FULL_48_10
GTTTCTATTTCTTTGTATCCAAGCGGGTCGGTAAATCCAGCGACAAAAACAACCCCGCCAATCTGTTCACCCGGTGCTAATGACTCCAAATAACGCATAATGGTCGCGCAACCGATGCTATGGCCAATAAGGTACAGGTCTAGGCCGGGCGTTCCGATAACTTCTTTCAATTTCGGCAGCCATTTCGCCAAGTCCGGCGCATCATTGTCTGGCATCGCGGGCACAGTGACCTCAAAACCCCTTTTCTCAAGTTCCCTCTTCGCGTACGGATACCAGCAGTATTCCGGACTCCCGCCCCAACAATGCACGATAATTGCCCGTTTTATATTCATAGATCAATCTGTAAGAACATTCAACTCGTTCTCGGGAGTGACTTCCAAGAACCCGGCGCCGATCTGTATAGCGGTGCGCTGGTTCTGCTTGTCGGTTATGTGCGCAGTACCTTTTTCGAACATCGAGATCATGGGCTCATGATCGTCGAGGATGGTTATCTCGCCGGACAGGGTTTTGATGTTCAAGGCTAAAATTTCACCCTTGAATTTCGTTTCGGTCGGAGTAAGAATCTTAAGCTTCATTGAAATTAATTTAAAGATTAAAAATAAAATATCAAAATGACAGTGTAAAATGTTAAAGTTTTCAATCCAGTTATTTTTTAAACTTTAATCTGTGATTTTGATTTTTGCCTGCCCGGCCAGGGATATTTAAACTTTGATTTATTGCCCGCTTTCGGCATCAGCCAAGCTGCCCTTCAGATAGAAAAAGTCTTCGGGTTTGTCGTCGTACTTACCGTCCAGAATGGCGCGGAAATCTTTGATGGTCTGCTCGCGCTTCACGAATTTTCCGGCGCGGCCGGTAAATTGCTCCGCGACGAAGAAGGGCTGAGACAAAAACCTCTGCACCTTCCTCGCGCGCGCGACGACCAAACGGTCTTCGTCGGACAATTCTTCGACGCCTAGGATGTTGATGATGTCCTGGAGCTCGGTGTAGCGTTGGAGGGTTTTCTGCACGTCGCGAGCAACTTGGTAGTGGTCGGCACCGACAATCTTTGGGTCAAGGGCCGAGGATGTCGATGCCAACGGGTCAACGGCCGGGTAAATACCCAGCTCCGAGATGGCACGCGACAAAACTATGGTCGAATCGATGTGGCTGAAGGTTGTGGCTGGCGCCGGGTCGGTAATATCGTCGGCCGGAACATAGATCGCCTGCACCGAGGTAATCGATCCTTTGTTGGTCGAAGTTATTCTTTCCTGCAACTGGCCCATTTCGGAAGCCAATGTCGGCTGGTAACCGACGGCCGAAGGCACACGGCCGAGCAGGGCCGAAACCTCTGATCCAGCCTGAGAAAACCTAAAAATGTTGTCAATAAAGAGAAGTACGTCGCGCGATTCTTCGTCGCGGAAATACTCGGCCATGGTCAGCGCAACGAGCGGCGTTCGGAGCCTCGCGCCCGGAACTTCGTTCATCTGCCCAAAAACGAGCGCGGTCTTGTCTAAAACTCCCGACTCCTGCATCTCTTTGTAGAGATCGCTGCCCTCGCGGGTACGCTCGCCCACGCCTGCAAAAACCGATGCGCCGCCGGACTCTTCGGCCACGTTGCGGATAAGTTCCATCAGCAACACCGTCTTGCCCACGCCTGCGCCGCCAAACAAACCGACCTTGCCGCCTCTGATGAAGGGAGCCAGAAGATCGATAACCTTTATACCAGTTTCAAAAACCTCAGTTTTTGTGGAAAGCTCGGTAAAGTCCGGCGCTTTACGATGGATCGGCCACAGCTTATCGAATTTAACGCCCTTCTTTTCGGCATTGATGGCCTTGCCGAGCACGTTGAAGAGGCCGCCCAAAACTTCTTTGCCCACCGGCACCGAAATCGGCGCGCCGGTTGAGGTAACTTCCAAACCTCTGGTTAATCCATCGGTTGAGGCAAGCGATATCGCGCGAACTTTGCCGAAACCGAGATGCTTGGCAACCTCAAGCACAATTTCCACGCCCTCGTGGTTTTTAAGTATCAAGGCCTCGTAGAGGGCGGGCATCGCACCGGCGCCGAATTCTACGTCCACCACCGGGCCCAATATCTGAATTATCTTTCCTTTATTTTGATTGGTCATAATTTTAATTATTCAATGCTTCTCTGCCAGCCGTGATCTCGATAAGCTCCCTAGTGATTCCTGCCTGTCTGAGCTTGTTGTATTTAAGGCTGAGGCCGGCAATCAGGTCTTTGGCGTTGTCCGAGGCGTTCTTCATCGCCACCATTCTGGAAGAATGTTCCGAGGCGTTGGCCTCAAGGATTATGTGATGAATATGCATCGAGAGCAACTTGGGGACCAACGCGTTAAGTATATTCGCCGGGTCGGGCTCGAAAACATATTGGAAACTGTACCGGCTCTGAATGGCTTTTTCAATGGACCCCTGCGCCTTAGGCGCGTAGCGGCCGTGTTCGGGCAAAATCCCTAGAACCATCTCCGCAATGCCGTCCTTAGTGACTGGCAAAATACGCCTTACTGAAACTTCCTGGCGTAAAGTTGTTTTAAAATTAGTATAGACGGCAAACGCTTCATCGTACGATTTTCTCATAAACCAAGCTGTTACAAAATCAGCGACCGGATTGGTTTCCTTAAGCGCCGAAAGATCGCTGAAACCCGAGAAGCTTTTAACAACTTCTGCGCCGCGCCTCGAAAAATATTCCTTAGCCTTTCGACCGACAGTAACGACTGCGAAAGACTGGCCGGCTTTCTTCATTTTATCCGCAAGCTTCTCGGCCGAGCGCAGGACATTCGAATTATATGCGCCGGCCAACCCCTTATCTGAAGTAACAACGAGAATCAGCGACTTTTTTATCGGCCGCTCGGCGAAAAAATCCGGCAAAACTGGCGTGCGGGATATCAGGTTATCGAGCATCTCGAGGGCAGTGACGGCGTATGGTCTTGCGCTTAGGGCGACCATCTGGCTTTTTCTCATTTTGTTCGCCGAGACAGCCTCCATCGCCTTCGTAATCTGGGCGATGTTCTTGACCGACTTTATCCTCCTTTTTATGTCGCGGACTGATTCAGCCATAGTAGTATTCGCTAATAATGCGAATATTTAGGCAAATAATGCGAATTGCATATCTGCTTTATCCGACTTCTTTGTGTTTCTTGTGTTCATTCGCATTATTTGATTTGATTAGCATTATTCGTGATTACTATCTTTGAATTCTGAAATGGCACGCTTGAGCTTCTCCTCGGTCTCCTTAGATATCTCGCCGGACTTCAGTATTTCAGCAAAGACTCCCTGGTGCATCTTATCCATATAACCGAGCATCTGGTAAGAAATCTCCAACGCCTTCTCCGAATCTATGTCATCGAAGTAACCGTTCGTCGCGGCAAAGATCGCCGCCACTTGGCGCTCAAACGGCATAGGCTGGAGCTCGCCCTGCTTCAAAACTTGGGACAATATCTTGCCTCTCTGAATCCTTTTCTTCGTCCCTTCGTCTAGGTCAGATGCAAACTGCGCGAAAGCCGCCAGTTCCCTGAACTGCGCAAGCTCTAGCCTCAATTTTCCGGCAACTTTCTTCATGGCCTTGGTCTGCGCGGCCGAACCGACACGGGAAACCGAGAGGCCGACGTTCACGGCGGGCCGCATGCCTTGGTTAAAAAGTTCCGGCTCCAGGTATATCTGCCCGTCGGTTATGGAAATGACGTTCGTCGGAATGTAGGCCGACACATCGCCCAGTTGTGTTTCGATTATCGGAATAGCGGTAAGCGATCCTCCTCCGTTTTCTTTGTTCAGCCGAGCCGCTCTCTCTAAAAGCCTTGAATGCACGTAGAAGATGTCTCCTGGGTAAGCCTCGCGGCCTGGTGGACGCCTGGAGAGAAGCGCCATCTCGCGATAGGCCCATGCTTGCTTCGAAAGGTCGTCATATATCACCAAGGCATCCTTGCCCTGATGCATAAAATATTCACCGATGGTGCACCCAGCGTAAGGCGCGAGGAACCACAGCGACGACGGAGAGGAAGACGGCGCGGAAACGACCACGGTATATTCCATCGCGCCCGCTTTGGTGAGCGTGTCGACGATCTTCGCGACCTTAGATTCTTTCTGGCCGATCGCGACATAAATGCAGATGGGGCGGGAATATCTGGTCTCTTTACCCTGGTTGATTATCGCGTCGATGACAATCGAGCTTTTACCAATCTGCCGGTCGCCGATGATGAGCTCCCTCTGTCCGCGGCCGATGGGGATCATCGAATCAATGGCCTTGATGCCGGTGTGGAGCGGAGTGTTTACGGACTCGCGGGCGGTAACGCCAGGAGCGATACGGTCCACCGGGTAAAACACTTCGGCGGCGCCGGACTTGAATATCGGACCCTTTCCGTCCTGCGGTTCGCCTAAAGCGTTCACAACGCGTCCAATAAGCTCATCCCCAACCCGAAGCGAAAGCACGCGCCCGGTCGGCCGCACCACATCGCCCTCTTTAACTTTTAAATAATCGCCAAGGATAATGGCGCCAATATTATCTTCCTCCAAGTTAAAGGCGATTCCCTTTATGACCCCGTTCGAGGTCTCGAAATCAAGCATTTCTTGGGATGCCGCGCCGGACAATCCTGAAACTCTGGCGATGCCGTCGCCGACCTCCAAAACCTTGCCGATCTTTTCGGACCTTATCTCGCGGTCAAATCCCTCGATCTCTTTTTTTAGCGTATCAATAATTGAATCAGGCATAATAGTGTTCGCTAATAATACGAATTTACGCAAATAATGCTAATTTTTGGATTCGACCCATTTGATTTTTATTCGCATTATTCGTGATTACTCTAGAGTTCGACTTCTTTGTGTTTTTTGTGTTCATTCGCATTATTTGATCTGATTAGCATTATTCGTGATTACTCTAGTGGGTTCTGGTAAATATTTTGTTCAGCCTGCTTAGCGCGCTCGCGTCGATCAGCGTTTCGTCGTCAATCAGTATCTTGATGCCTCCGATCATGGCCGGGTTTACTTTTTCGCTCATGACTATTTTTCTGCCCACCGCTTCTTCGATGTCTTTCCTCAGCGTCTCGGCTGCAAGAGACTTTCCAGCAACCTCGACCTCTACCCTGCTCATGCCGCTAGCCCTGAAATACCCCCGTTCCGTCTCCCGGAGAATCTGGCTTCTTTTGGCCGAATCGCCGTTCTTCCTCAGTAGGGCTAGAAATCTCTTTATCATTGCCGGTTGTTCGTTCGCCGACTTGCCGTCCAAGGCCGATAAAAGTGAGTTTGCGTACTGTTTGTTGGTGTATTTCATCAGGAGTTTTCGCTAATAATACGAATTTATGCAAATAATGCTAATTCCGTATTCGACTTTTCGTATCCATTCGCATTATTTGATCTGATTAGCATTATTCGTGATTACTCTCGCTTCTTTCAGCGCATCTTTAATGAGCTCTCTATCCCTCTCCTCGACCGGCATCCGGCCCAAAACCTTCTCTAAAGCTAGTCTTAGAAACCCTTCAGCTTCAGAATAGGCGCCTTCAATCATCTTACCCTTATGCTCGTCAATGATCGTCCGCGCCTCCGCGACAACGTTGTCGCGCTTCGCGGCGGCATCTTTCAACATCTCCGCCTTGCGCAGATCGGCCGACGCTTCGGCCTGGGCTACGATGGAAAGAGCCTTGTCTTTCGCATCCTTGATTGTGGCCGACTTCGTTTCGTCGGCGTTTTTAAGGTTTTCCTCCGCGAGTCTGGTGAAATCAATTCCCTTTTCTATGTCCGTCTTGCGCTTGCGCAAAATGCTTACGATTGGTCCGTACACAAACTTCTTCAGGATAAAAAAGAGAATGAAAAAATTGATTCCCTGCGCGAGAAGCAATTTCCAGTCTACTCCAAATTTATCAAGAATTTCGTTCATGGTACATATATGACTGATTTAGTTCTAAGTCGTTTTCTGGCAGCGCGAGGCATGGAGAAAAAAGCGAGGAGATGGAGGAGGGCCTCCATCGACGAAGCTTCAGAGGCTCCATAACGAAGCGATTCCGGAAAACTGCAAAGAACTAAGCGAACTTGACGATAAGGGCCACTACCAACGCATAGATGGCGATAGCCTCAACGAAGGCGACGCCCAAGATCATGGTTGTCTGTATCTTCGGGCTGGCTTCCGGGTTGCGGCCGATGGCTTCCAAAGCTTTTGACACAAGCATGCCGATGCCGATAGCCGGGCCCAGCGCTCCGGCGCCGATTGCTATGGCTGCCGCCAATGCTTTTACTGATTCGATTTCCATTTTGTTTTTTATGATTTTGACCTTTTAGTGATGCTCCTTGACCGCAATACTTATGAAAACCGATGCGAGTATTGCGAACACCGCTGCCTGTATCAGGCCCACGAATATCTCCAGGGCTAACAAGGGCACCGGCAGGACATAGGGCAAAAAGAAGGCGGCGATCACAAGCATTACCTCGCCGGCGAAAATGTTGCCGAACAGCCTGAAAGAGAACGACACCATTCTAGCAACTTCGGAGATAAGTTCAAGTATGCCTACGAAAAAAGATATCGGACTTTTGAACGATATGAACTTGCCGAAATGCTTAAAGAAGCCGATGGCCACTATGCCTAGGATGTTGACACCGAGAACGGTAATTACCGCGAGGGCCAGAGTAAAATTGAGATCGCTGCCAGCAGACCTGAAAAACGGGACTAAGATGGTGTGACCGTTGTGCTCCTCGTAAACGCCAAGAGAACCGACGCCCGGCAATATCCCGAACCAGTTCGAGAACAGCACGAATATAAAAATGGTGGCGATGAAGGGCAGATATTTTTCTGCGTCCTTTCTCGAGCCGAAAATGCCCTCGGTCAGGTTCAGCAGCTGCTCTATCATCCACTCGAAAAGATTCTGCAAGCCTTTCGGAATGGCGTTAAACCCAAGCTTAATGCATAAAGCGAGAATGCCGAGGAATACGATGACTATCCAGCTCAGAAGAAGCGTATTGGTAACGTGAAAGCCGCCTATCTCGAAAATCTTTTCAGCCGCAACCGTAGGGATATTAATCATTGGTTCAGGGCATTATATCAGAGAGTGGCTTTTTGGGAATCGCTAAGAAAAAAGGTTGAGTCTATCGCAACGAACACAAACTCCTGCTATAACTTTTCACGGCCGTGAAAAGTTATAGCAGAGACAAGAACCAATTATCCATGGGGGGGCAGAGTCAGGGGGGTATGAAAGGAAATACCGTGCGGGTATTGTAGATGATCAAGCCTTCTCGCCGGCAAAACCTCCGGCCTGGATATCCCACAGTCTCTGATACAGACCCTGCTTGGCCTTCAGCAATTCTTCGTGCTTGCCCTGTTCAACAACTTTCCCACCGTCGATAACGAGTATGCGGTCCATCTGCATGATGGTCGAGAGGCGATGCGCGACAACGATGGTGGTCCGGCCTTTCATCAGCTTCTTCAAGGCTTCTTGGATGTACATTTCGCTTTCGCTGTCGAGCGATGACGTGGCCTCGTCCAGCACCAAGATCGGCGCGTCTTTCAAAATTGCGCGCGCTATGGCCACCCTCTGCCTTTCTCCGCCGGAGAGCTTCATGCCCCGCTCCCCGACCAACGTGCCGTACCCAGCAGGAAACGACGAAGCAAATTCGTGGACGTGGGCGAGCTTAGCCGCCTCGATCACCTCGGCATCGGTGGCGCCTGGCCGTGCATAGCGAATGTTTTCCATCAGGCTCCGGTGGAAAAGCATTGGTTCCTGCGGCACCAGCGCGAGGACGCGCCGCAGAGAATCCTGCGTTATCCGGGCGATGTTCTGGTCGTCAACACTTACCTCACCCTGATCAAGATCGTAAAACCGGAAGAGTAGTTTTATGATAGTCGACTTGCCGCCACCCGATGGACCGACAAAGGCAACGCGCTCTCCGGGAGCGATCAACAGGTTAAAATCTTTCAAAACTTCGACCCCCTCGCGGTAGGCAAAAGAAACTGACTTGAAATCTATCTTGCCTTTGCCCGGCTGCAATTCTCTGGCGGCAGGCACATCTTTAACGTCCTGCGGACGCAAAAGGATCTCGGTCATCTCATTCGCATCCGCCAATGCCTCGTAGATATAGCGGGTGTTTTTGGCAGTGTTCCAAAGGTTATCTATTATCCTAATGATATAGGCCTGTAAAAGTGCAACGTCCCCTATCTGCAAGGCGCCGTCCCGCCACAGCCGCAACCCAACATAGAGCATGCCCGCCTCGAGGGCGATCATAAGGATGTTCTGGATGAAATCGCAGAGCACTCCCAAATTAAGACTCTTTCGCCTGAAGTTGTACTGGTTATGCACAACATTACCGAACTCTTTGTTTTCGAGCGCATAGTTAGTAAACAGCTTGACGTTGATGTTGTTGGTTACGCTGTCGGCCAATCGGCCGGTCATTTCCGTGTCAGCTTCGGCTTGGCGGATGTCATAAGGAAGCTTAAAGCGCGCGAACCACAATGAGAACGCCAGGAAAACCACCATCCAAGCAAGCAAAACAAACCCCAGCGCCCGGTATTGCCACAAAAGCACAACCAATATCATCGCCACGATCAAGAACTGACGCCCCATGTCGTAAATAAACTGATCAGCCAATCTTTCAAAAGCCTTTTCGTATCGCTTAACCTTCGTAACCAGACTGCCGGTGAAGTTCGAGGTGAAAAATCCGAAAGAGTGCTTTTGCAAAGTCTGGTAACATGTATTATCCAGGTCGCGCATGACCGATGGCTTCACAAAATTCGTAAAAAAGTTGATTACGCGCCTGGTAACCGACGAAACCAGACTTAGGATGGCGATAACAATCACAATGTGTAGTCCTATCTCGAAAACACCCGGCTGTCTCCCCGCCGTAAGCGTGTTAATGAGGTCTCGGTACATAAGTGGTATGTAGATGTGGAGGGCAGTGAGCACCACATTGCCCACGGCAAGAACCGCCATCGAAAATGGATATTTCTTGCTGTGGTCCCAGAAGATCCTTAGCGTTTGTTTCGTTAAATACTGCATACGGACAAATAATCTTACTTTTCGACGAAAAAAGAAAGGGACTGACACTGGCTCGTTAGCGACATAGCTCTTTAGCTTGTTAGTAAACCCAGGTTACTATCGAGCTTTATTAACCAATACTACTGCATCGGCCCAATATCACATCTGAGTGCCGATCGGCACTCAGATGTGATATTGCGAAATTGAATTAAAGAGTTAGTAGACTACTGCTATGGATCTGATTCGCTATGCCGCTATCGAGCTTCTGCACTAACGAGCTATTCCCAGTTATCTCAAAACTATGGTCTTCCCGCCGCGGATCTCTATGAGTCTTGATGGCGCGCTGTCGATCGTTCCGCCGTCGGCATACAAGTTCACTTCTTTGCCAAAATACCGCTTGGCTTCCCTTATGTTCCGTGCGGGCGGCTGACCTTCAGGGTTCGCGCTCGGGGCAACCAATGGGCCGGTTTTCTTGATAAGCGCGCGAAGGCGCGCGTTCTGCGGCAGGCGGAAAGCTATGGATTTCTTGCCGCGATGAAGATATTGGAATCGGGACGAACGGCAGGCAAGGATAATGCTCACCTTTCCAGGCCAAATTCCGGCCAAAATCTTTTTCACCCTCACGCCGGGCCAAATGCCGAAAAGATCCAAATCTTTAATAGAGCCTATCAGGATTATCATCGGCTTCTTCAAATTCCTGCGGCGAAGCTTATAAAGGCGACTCACAACGTCCGGTCTAAGCGCCGAACCGACAACGCCATAGATGGTGTCCGTGGGCATGACCGCCACGCCTCCATCACCAATAACCTGCGCAAGTTTTTTGTAATTAATCACGATATTGTCTATTGCTTCAGCCGAGTATCTTTAACAGCTTGGGATACAGATATTTGTTCGCCGCAAGCAGTTCTTTGTCGCCGAACGACCACTCTTTCCCCTTGAAATTGGTAACCCTATAGCCAGCTTCCTTCAATATTATTGAAACGGCCGCATAATCCCATAGGCACGATCCGCTCGAGACGCACCAATCGCGCCGGCCGGAGGCCAGATAGATCGCGTTTATCCCTATGCACCCGAAGGAGTTGGCCCAAAAGGGTTCTCGCGGCTTGTGATCCATAAACTGAGCTATGATCTTCCTACCATTGTCGGAGAAGCGCGAGGTGAGCGATCCCCAGCTTTCGGCCCATTTTTTGCAATCCGAACCGCGCACTCTTTGGCCGTTCAAAAAAGTCCCCTTACCCCTTCTAGCCAGAACCAGCTCGTCCATGGAAGGATCGTAAACCGCGCCAAGTTCCATCTTCCCATTTCTGGCCAGGCCAATCATAACGGCAAAGAGCGGAGCGGCTTTGGAAAAATTACGCGTTCCGTCTATCGGGTCTATTATCCAAACGTACTCCGCGCCGGACTGGTGTTCGCCGTTTTCCTCCGAGATTATCCCATGGCTCGGATACTTCTTTTTGATGGTGCACACAATGAAATCGTCGACGGCGAGGTCGGCCTCGGTTACTACGTCGGTCGGGCTGGACTTGGTATATTTGACGCCAACCTTCCCGAATTTTTTAAGTGCGATCTTCCCCGCCGTTCTTATAGTTTCTTGCAAAAACTTCTCCATTGTCATGTTGAGAAGTATAGCAAAGTTGGCACAAACTGTTTTTGGGTGCCTAACGGGGATCGAACCCGTGTATCTTCCTCCACAGGGAAGCGCTCTACCATTGAGCTATAGGCACCATAACGAACCTATACTATAACGATGGAAACCAAATGACAAACTTGTCGGGCTGCTGGGACACTTCGTTATCTCACGTCGCTCATATCCACTCGCTCCCGATAGGGCTTCCGCCCTCTCGCCCGAGGCTAAACGTCTCGGTCACCCCCACGGGGAAACGCTAACGCCTTTCCCCGACCCCCTTTCGGGTTCGATTCCCAGCGGAATAAAATGATCCGAGTTTTTCTCGGATTATTTTATTATGTCGGGCTGCTGGGAATCGAACCCAGACCGTATGCCCGCCCCGTAGCGAGCTATGCTCTGCTACCGGGGCTCCCAAAGTCCCAGTACTAAAAATCATCTAGCTTTGTCGGAGCGCTGGGAATTGAACCCAGGCCACGTGCTCCCAAAGCACGTATACTACCACTATACTACGCTCCGTTAATTTTAGTACGGGACTGGCGCATATATACTACCATTATACTACAGCCCGCTTCGGGCTCTCGTGAGCCTATTTCGAAGTGTCCTCCCGGTTGGAATCGAACCAACATTAACGCCTTAGAAGAGCGCAGTTCTATCCATTGAACTACAGGAGGAATCAGCTTATTTCAGCCGCTATCAGATTATATTGATTTTGGAGTTATTTTCCAGGATGTGCCGCGGGTCAGAGTCTCACTGCTCGTCTCGCTTAGCGGGACTGCGCTTTCAGAACCCTCGGTTCTGAATAAAGATTATCATCTTTGCTCCGACGTCGCTCGGCCCAAATGCAAATGACTACATTTCCATTTGGCTCTCTCGCTAGTCGTAGTAATCTCCTCCACGGGAGGAAGCCGGTTGCCTTCCTCCCGACCCCTCCTTTGTTCGATTCTGACATGCGGAAAACTATCAACCCCATGAATGGGTTTGATAATTTTTTGTGCCGCGGGTCAGAATCGAACTGACAACCACTTCCTCTTCAGGGAAATGCTCTACCATTGAGCTACCGCGGCAAATGAGACGGCAGCGTACAGGAATATTATCACTGCCGCCGCAAAAATTGCAATTCGTGAACATGCAATATATTCTAGAAGCGCAATGCCTTCGTCGTTCAATGGATAGGACAGAGGTTTCCTAAACCTTAAATGGAGGTTCGATTCCTCCCGAAGGCACCAGACAGGAATCGAACCCGAAAGGGGGTCGGGGAAAAGCGTTAGCGTTTCCCTGTGGGGGTGACCGAGGCTTTAGCCTCGGGCGAGAGGGCGGAAGCCCTATCGGAAGGTTCGATGAATATCGAACTGACGTTCGCTTCCTCCCGAAGGCACCTCGTAAAAACTTATATCCGCCTTTTGGCGGATTTATAAGTTAACGGGGTAGGCCCGTGATAAAATCGGAGATTTTATTTTACGGACCACCCATCTATCACCCCTTATATCTCCTTCGGTGCGGTTTCGGGGTTACGGTCTCGCCAACTACGCGCGGATGCGGTCTGACCATAATAGCAGCGACAACCCAAGTGATGATGACAGGAATCGCGCCAACGGCCATGGTCCATTGCGGCCCTATGACATTGAACAAAAATCCGGCGGATATTGGGCCTATTGTCCAGCCGAGATCGCAGAAAAAGGTTATTATGCCGGAGAGCAGTCCGTCCTCGGTGTGTTTTTTATCAAGCCGATCAAGCCAAGCCCAGAGAGTAAGGCCAGCCAACTCATCGCCCACGGTTGCGATAAAACCGAGAAGTAGAAACCAGATACTCGTGCTAAAACCAATTGCGCTGCCGGCTATGGCAAAGATAAGTAATCCCGAGAAGACCAGTAGGCGCTGATTAAATTTGTCGGCCAGCCGCCCAAGAATAAATCCCAAAGCCACGACGGCAAAGTCAAAAATGGCCAAGCCAACGCTGGGAATGGGCGATCCACCGTTCGCGCTATCGAGAAGCAGAGGCACTACGAACCATATGGTCGCATAAAATATGCTTGCGCTGAATCCGAGTATTAATAGCATGCCGGAAGCAGGATTCATCTTCTTTAAAACGGCAAACGTGTGGTGTATGAAATGGCGCCGCACGTAGTAGTGATGGGCGGGGTGCTTCTTTTCGGCAACAGCCGAGACTTTATCCTTTGGCGCAAACATGACCGCGAGGAATGCAACCGCTATTAGAACCATCACTATAACAGCCATTACGGACATAGGAAGTCCAAGGACAAAACCAAGTGCGGCCGTCGCCAGAACGATACCCAGCGAAGAAAGCGTGTCGCGCACCGACATAACTCGGCCGGCATATTCGGATTGGGTATGCGAAAGGAGGTAGGCATCTACACCGGGACCAAAGAAGAGCCAGCCGAAAGCGCTGAGCATAAGCGTGGCGATAATGACCGGTGTCGACAAGCCGAAAAGCATCGCTGCGGCGGCCAATATGAATATGACCGAGGTGATCTTCAAGAACTTGCGGTAACCGTAACGATCCATTATAAATCCGGCCGGGACATCGAGAATAAGCTGTATAAAGGCCGAGCCTCCGATAAGCAAACCCATCACCCAAATCGGCAAAACCCTTGCTCCCAGCGGGGACATGAGAGTGTAGTGGAGACCGGCTCCGAATTTGAAGAGGAAGATAAATATCCAAATCGGAAGCAACTTAAGAATCGGTCTTGCAACGTTTGCGGCGGTCATTCTTATCTTTAGGCGCTATTCCTCTTTTCGAGTAAGGCCGTCGAACTTAGCCATAAGTTCACGGTATTTGTAATTCAAGTCATTGATGGATTGAGATTCTTCGTTCATTTGCTTGATGATGTCGGCCACCTCTTTAGCGCCCGAGGCTCCTTTGTTGGAAAATCGGACGCGCAACACATCAAGCAACTCGTAAATATAGCCGTTGTAATTGATGAGTCTTTGGACTAGCTGCGACTGGCCTATGATGGCCTGCAATCCCACATTCATGGCCGCTTTTGGCTTCACATCTCCGAGCTTCAGAGCCATCACTTCTAATTCGTTCGAAAGGCTGAGTGCAGATGCGCGTGCAAGCTCGTTCCTGGAAATCTCGCCGATCACTAGGTTAAGCCCATTGGAATAATCTCCCGCTTTGTCGGCATCGCTTATCTTTTCGAGATTTTTCAGAGATTCTTGGGAAAGTTTAATGATGTTTTCCGACAGCACAGATCCTCTCGCCCTTGCTTCCAAAAACGCGGGTGGTATGAACGGCGCCGAATTCCAGAAGAAGCGGACCGCAAAATATGCAGCGAGTCCGACAAGAATGACTATCGTAGCCGACCTAATTATATTGTTCTTTGTGCTTGTCATTATTTTGGGAGGCGGGTCTCCGCAATCAGTACTCCGAATGATATTACAGCGGCGGTGGGTTGTGAAGTCTCTAAATTATCTGCACCGGTTCTTTGCCTATTTCGCTAGCGCCCCGTATACAAATAGCTTGCCATGATAAGTTATTTGTATACGGGGCGCTAGATTGATATTTTTCCGAAAAAATGTATCATTCCAAATACTAAATATCTCGTTCCGGCTTAGCGGGGTTTGTCCGCCTAAACCGCAACGCAGTTTAGGCGGGATTAGTATAGTGGCAGTACGCTACCTTGCCAAGGTAATGGCGCCGGTTCGATTCCGGTATCCCGCTCACAATATAAAACACTCGCCTAGGCGAGTGTTTTATGGAGAGAATAACGGAATCATGGGAAAGGGGTCGGGAAAACGGGAGTTTTCCCGTAGCGGAAAAGCGAGCTCCAGCGAGCGATTTAAAACCGCTGGGTTTTAAGGAGCGCATGAATATGAGCGACGATTAGGGTATCCCGCTCAAAAAAACAAAAGACGGATTGTATGATCCGTCTTTTGTTTTTTTGAGTCCCTATATGATACACCCCGCAATTCGGGCGTACTTCCGTTGAGGTCGTAACTATAGTCATTCTCCATTGGCTAATTTTTCCATACCGGTCTAAAATCCAAGTATGGATGTAATAAAACTCCTAATTCGCTTGGTGAAGATCGATTCAGTTAATGGCAATGAAAAAAAGATTTGCGATTTCGTTTTCAAGCTGCTTCGTGAACTCGGATTCAAACCGAAGAAAATACCAGTTGATGAGAACGGGTATAATATTGTCGTTAAATTCGGGCAGCCAAAAGTATATCTCTCGGCACATCTTGATACCGTCGCTCCATATTCGCCGCCACAAGTGAGGCGCACCCATGTCTACGGACGCGGAGCGGCTGATGCTAAGGGTTCGGCCGCGGCGATGATCGTTGCCGCGATCGAAGCACGGAAAGAAAATATCAGCAATTTCGGCTTGATATTCACGGTGGGCGAAGAGTTCGACATCCGCGGGGCCATGGCGGTCGTCAAAAGCGGCCTTAAAATCCCGTTCGTAGTGGCAGGCGAACCGACTAAGCTGAAGGTCATAAACAGACATTTCGGCCACACAGACATTAAAATAAGGATTCGCGGGGTTAATGTCCGTGGCGATGTTGAAGAAGGACGGGTAAATTCCATAGACCGGATGGTTGATGCTATTAACATAGTTGATAAGGCCCTGGATGATGGCAAATTCCCCAAAGGGTCCCTGCTTAATATCAGCATGATCAGAGGCGGAGAGGCCTACGGGGCAGTTCCCAGACATGCTGAGGCGTATATAGATATAACGATACCGCCGCACAGTAATGTGGACCTTTTAAAAAAGATAAAAAGATTGGTAAAAAAAATCGGCGGAACAAAAATTGAGCAGGTAAGTTTCTTAAAATGGGTTGATTCCAAGATTCCCAGAGAACTGTCATTCATCCCTGTGGAAAAGAGTATTTCTAATTTTGCCTCTGATATTGCGGCTTTCAGAAAAGGCGTACTCCTGGGCCCGGGCAAGATAACCGAATCGCACGTTGCAAACGAGCGCATTGAAATAAAATCTCTGTTTAAGGCCATCCAGATATACAAGCAAGTCCTTCGTAACTTCCAAGTTAAAGCTTGAGATGACGATTATATATCCCTAAAATATTTTTTTGGGTTACCCCAAATTTTTCTTCGGATAGTCCCTCGCGAACCAACTCATCAAAATTGGCGACAAAGTGCGCCTGGACCTCATCCACCATAACCGACTCGTGATAGCCGATGTTTATCATATCCCAAAATTCTTTTAGATCGGCCCGCGGAATCAAGGAAATTATTTCCATAACGTCGCTCTTATATCCCTTATTAGTTGAAAACAACGCATGCGCGAGCTCATGGTCCATATATTCTGAGGGATTTCCCTTGGATGTGCCGATTATGTAGAAAGGTTCCTTGCGGCCGCGGAAAAGCTGCAGAAATTCTTTTTCTTCGGCTGAAAGAGGATCGAACCTGCCGTCGTAGAATGGCCTTAATATTTCGGAAGGGATGTTAAACCCTGGCCAGTCCTGCGCATATGAGAAACTCCCTCTTTTCTCGATATACCACCTCTCGAATTCTTCGCGTGTAAATACCCGACCGCGGAACTCCGGAGATTCGTAGTATTCCTGGAATCTCAAGAAAGTCATGGCCATTAATTCCTGTGTCGGAAAATCCAAATGAATCACTCCTGGGCGTATTTCTTCCAATATCACTTTTTCAAGAGACATACTCATGATGATAACAAAAAAACGCCCATGGTTAAAAGGACGTGCTTGGTGTTGGTCGTCTGGATAATCAGCATGTTTCTCAAGTACGCTTTCTATTTTGATTTTGAATAAAAATTAGAGTACTTTTACACTGTTGGGCCTATAGTTCAATGGTAGAATGATCGTCTCCAAAACGATCGACCTAGGTTCGATTCCTAGTGGGCCCGCATTAAAAATAATAAATTAATCTATATATCATGATTCCCGGTTGGCTAATCTCCGTCTTTACTTTTCCGGGTATTATTATCCACGAGTGGGCTCACAAGAAGTTCTGTGAGTGGCTTGGAGTTTTAGTCCATCAAGTAAAGTACTTTCGCTTTGGCAATCCTGCCGGATACGTTCTACACGAAGAACCCAAAACTTATAAACAAACTTTCTGGATATCGACTGGTCCTTTGATTATAAATTCGACCGTAGCAATATTTCTCGGTTTCCTGGCCTCTATAATAAATTCCGAGAGTATTATGTGGTATTTTCTACTTTGGACAGCTCTTTCGTCGGGAATGCATTCATTTCCAAGCGATCATGATATGAGCCATATTTCAAAATTTACCAAATCGAAAATAAAAGATGGCGGTTCGATATTTTATTATTTAGCTTTTCCATTTGTATGGCTTATATGGATTGCGAATAAGTTAAAATTCTTTTGGTGGGATTTAGCATATGCCATCTTGTTAATTTATATAGGTGGTGGATTTAAAATATAGACTTATGAATGAACAAGAAAAGCAAAAGATTGAGTTACTAAAAAGTAATATTAGAGTTGTTGAAAGCCATTCCGAGGTGTTGAAAGATATTATAAAAGCTCACAATGACGTTAGAGAAAGAGCCATCAAATATACCTACCAGTTGATTACAATTATAGGTGTTGTCGCTGGATTTGGCTTTACTGCGATATCAGCAGTTAATACAATTTATTTATTCGTTCTAGGAGAGTTGTTTCTTTTCTCTGCAATGGCCTTTGGTATGAGGTTTGTGAGAAAGGGATTTATTGATGAGGCGGAGCTTTACGCCACCTATGTGACTAAAGTCGGCAATGCTATAAAA
>Ga0155884_128_pt5 | contig 16359 bp, 13 predicted proteins | sample RifCSPlowO2_01_FD_107538 | JGI IMG/M metagenome (GOLD analysis project Ga0155884, IMG submission 107538) | Candidatus Colwellbacteria bacterium RIFCSPLOWO2_01_FULL_48_10
GCTCGCTTTCATACTCGACCATGCAGGATTAAATCCCAACGCGCTCATCGGCGGAGAGGTTCTTAACTGGAATTCGAACGCGATCGTGTCCGCACCATCCGTAGCTTCAGCGAAGGAGGGGCAAAAGAACATCTTTGTGCTCGAGGCTGACGAATATAAAGATGCCTTCCTGAACTACCGCCCCGACATCGCGGTCGTTCTGAACACCGACTGGGACCACCCCGACTATTTTAAAAGTCACGCAGATTATAAAAAATCTTTCAAAAAGTTCACGCAAAGCGTGAAGCCGGGCGGCAAGGTCTTTACTGCCAAAGACTTCGCCAAGACACCCGGGAAAATAGAAACACCCCTCATCGGCGAACATAACCAGTTTAATCTTCGGGCGGCCTGGATTGTCGCGCGCTACCTAGGCGTTCCGGAAAGAACGATTCGCGACGCTCTGAAAAAATTCAAAGGCACGCGGCGAAGGCTGGAAACCGTGGGCCGGCTAGGCACAAGCATCCTCATTGATGACTATGCTCACAACCCGCAAAAAGTTGCCGCCTCGCTCCAGGCCCTGAAAAAGCACTATCCCAAGAAAAAGATCATTGTCGTCTTCCAACCGCATACCTATTCCCGCACCGAAGCCTTCCTCGGTGACTTCGCGAAAGTGCTTCTCTTGGCCGACGAAACGCACCTCCTCGACATCTATGCCTCCGCCCGCGAGGTAAAGGGCACAGTGACAAGCGACGATATCGTCCTCGAGGTACAGCGCCTCGGCAAGAATGCCGTAAACCTCAGGACCGTTGAGAACGCGGCTGAATTTTTCAAAAAGAACCCGCCGAAGAACGCCGTCCTCGCCGCGATGGGCGCCGGCAACGTTGGCGACCTCGCGCATATCCTCGCTCGGGAAAAATAAAGCAGTCCTCGATGGGACTGCAAATTGGAAAAAGGTGGAGAAGGTCAGAGCGCTAGCCGAAAATGAGCTGGTTGATCTCGTTGAGCGCGTCTTGAGCGGCCTCGCGGATGAGGTCATCCTTGGCTTCGGTTGCCAAGGCATGAAGCGCCATGATGTGGTGGCGCTTGCCGTAGCCGCCGACGATCTCCTTGTTGCGAGCCATCTCCTGAAGCTTGTCGAAGTGGACCCAGCGAACGGCGCCAGAATCGATTGCTTCTGCTCCGACATGATCTGCCAGACTGTCAGGCAGGGGGTAAACGATGGTGAGATCGGGTCCAGTCTCTGCGTTGAAGAAGAGAGGAAGCCCTGGAACAGCAAGCCTCTCATCCTCTTCAACAATGACTCCGGCTTCCTCGTTGAGCTCGCGAAGAGCCTCACGGAAAACGTAGTAGTAGTCGGTCTTCTGGTCGCCGATCGGCTCGGCCGCTCCGCCGGGCAATTCCCACTGCCCGGTGTAGTCTCTGCCGGTGATCGAAGCCCTCTCGCCCTTCGTACGCTGTCGAAGGAGAATCGCATCCCCACCGACGAGACCGATGAAAGCTCCGATGTTCGGTTGGAGCTTGGGCCGCTTGTCGAGCTGTCCTGCCGGTACTTGTTCAGCCAAGTTTCTTCACCTCAAAGGTATGTCAAAGGACCTTCCGTCCAATGCCATGGTAAATTAACACAGGGCCTGATCTGTGTCCACTTGCTTCCGTATTCGATTACTAAAAAGCCAACGAGCTAGACCTGATTTGAGCGAAGAGCTAACGAGCTAATTCTTTCACAAACTTCTTGAACAAGTCCCCTTTTTCCTCAAAGTTCTTCCAGATAGAATAACTCGGTGAAGCGCACGAGAGCAGTACCGCCTTCCCCGGCGAGGTATGTTCGTATGCAAATCGTACAGCTTCCCGCATTTCTTTCGTCTCCAAAATTTTCAATTTTAAATTTTCAATTTTAAATTTTCGGAGCTCTTGGTCTATTTTCTCGCCAGAATCGGGAAAGAGGACAATATTTTTTATTTCAGAACTAACGAGCTTCTGCGCTAACGAGCTGAAGTCATACCCTCTATCTTTGCCTCCTAAGAATATCGTCTCGACGTTCGGGATGGCTTCCAGCGCCTGGATGGTCGACTCGGGCGTGGTCGAGATCGCATCATCGTAGAAGTCGATTCCATGAAAATTGCCCACAAACTCGAGACGGTGCGGCAATGAACGGAAATTCTTTACCGCTTTCACTATACTCTCATCCGACACATTCATCAGCTTCGCGACAGTACAGGCCGCTCTCACGTTATCAAAGTTGTGCTCGCCCTTCAGCGGAATAATGTCTTTTAAAAAAGGCAGAACCTCGACGAACGGCACTGATTTCGCAGCAGTCGTACTGGCTAATTCCAAAAGTTCCGGATAACGCGGGTTATAAACAAAATAATCCCGGCCGGTGGAATATTTTATGATATTTTTCTTGGCGGCCTTATAGGCTTCGAAACTTCCGTGATAATCCATGTGCTCTGGGAAAAGATTGAGTATCAACGATATATGAGGCGAGTGCGTTATGTCGTCCAGCTGATAGCTCGACAATTCGACAACATAAACGGTTTTGTCGCCGACCGGCTTACTAATCTCGTCGAGCATCGGTTTGCCGATGTTCCCGCACAACCGAGCATCGTACCCGCCCTCCTTAAGCATCGCGTGGATAAGGGTCGTGGTCGTACTTTTACCCTTCGTTCCGGTAATGCCTATTATCGGCTTCTGCGCGTTCGCAAAGAAAATGTTGGTAGCGGTCGTATGCGCCGCAGTTACAAGCTGTTTTGGGATGCCTGGCGACTTTATCACCAAATCGTACTCTTTCTGTTTCTCCAAGTAATCCGGTCCATCCTTCTGGTCAGCGATGCCGATCAAAGAATCAGGCGCGAATTTCTTCAAAAATTGGTGGGTCGCTTTGCCCTCGATGCCATAGCCCAATATCAAGATTTTCTTGTTTTTTAATTGTTCGATTTTCATGTTTCTGCGTTATCACACTTATGTCGCCATAGCGACATAAGTGTGATATTTGATTTCAGACTAATTTCACGGTTTTTGAAAATTCCGAGGGAATCAGATCTTTGCTCTTCGCAAAAAGCTTCTTCTCCATCTGTTTCAACTTGGCCGGAGAGATAACGATCTCATCAACAAACATTCGCATAACAAGATCCCTTGCGTATTCGCCTCCCTTGGCCGCCCGGGAAAGAGCATAGACCATCTCCTCCGGCGTACCGACACACTCAAAAGGCTTGAATTTGCGCAAGCCCAGGAGCTCACGATAGAGCGGCAAGAGGCTCTTGTCAGCAAACAGATTCTTGCCTGCCCCGCTTTGGCGGTGGCCGAATATTCCTAGAACTTCTTTTTTCGATAGGAACGCCGAGAGCATGGCAAAAACAAAGGCACATTTCGGACAGTGCCCGCACCAAAGCTCCCCTTTCTTGAGCCGGTCCTTAAAAACCTTGAAGTTAGCGTTACAGCTCGTAAAACTCTTGAAATATTTCCTGCCCAGCCGGCTGAACAGCTCAACAATCTTCACCTCATGAAACGGCCGCAACAGGGAAAACGAGGTAACTGACTTGGTTATCCAGCACCCAGTATAATCCTGCACCATCTTTTCGGCTTCCAGGGACTTGCTCCATTGATGATTTATGGTTTTGTCCAGATATTTTAGATTGCCATAATCCGCGCTCTTCTCATTCGAGAAAATAACGTAGCGATAGCCGTAGAGCAGAGCAGAAAGTTCCGCAATAAAGGCGATGAGCATCGAGATTGGGATATGGCCGTTCAAAACGCCCGGCTTTTTATTGAGCTCGATAAGTCTCGGATCGATATATCTCTTCACTATGATCGAACCTTTAGGCAGGAGCTTGTCCGCAACGTCCGCCAAGGCGCCGCTCGCCACAAAAAAGAAATCAAACTTTTTCTTCGCTCGTTTCATCAGCTCCGCCGAAACAAGAGAATCCTTCCCGCCGCCGAACAAAAGTAGCGACTTAGCTCGATAGCTCTTTAGCTCGATAGCTCTAGAGATAGAACCATTGGACCCATAGGGAAAATTGATAAGGCCACGTGGGTCGATCTTGTTGCGGTAGAAAAACTCTCCCAACCCTTTTGCATAGACCCTATTCCAAAAAACAGCCTGCCTTTTGTTCAGCGAACCGTTTTTGATCTCAATCTTCTTGGGACAATACGCCTTCCAATAGCTTATCCCTGATATAAGGTGAACCGCCTGAAGCGCCGGAGCCAGAACTTCAGCGGGGATATTATCCCACTTCAAATGAGGCGGAAAAACAAGCCTTTCGGTGAAGAGGATGTCTTCGCCGTCCTTGCTCAACCGATAATTAAGCTTAACCTCCTTGGTTTCGGGGTTGACATCGTAGCTTTCAAACGCAAAAGCTGTATTCTTAGGCAGTTTTTCCATTCGCCTTGAATTATAGCCCAATCCGCCCGAAAAGTAATTTTGAGAGAAAATAAAGGCCCGGAGAAAGCAGTAATGCTTTGTCCGGGCTAGAACGTTGAATGGGCCGGCCTTCAACGCGACTTCTTGTAACGGCCATGCCCCTCCCTCAACTCGCGCCGACCGTTCGCAGTGACGCGCATCTCATCCTTGTAGCCCTTGATGAAGCCGCGCTTGCGGAGAGTGCTGAGATGAGTTCCCATGTTCCTCCCGGGAACGCGGGCGAGGCTTGCGATCTCCTTCACTCCCCTTGCTCCGTTCTCGATCGCTCGCAAGACCTTCCGCCACTCGGGCATCCGAGGGCGTCCAAGCTGGCGTTTCGCGTGTCCTCTAGCTGTCTTTAGTGTTGACATAGTCCCCCTCCAAGATCACAGCACGTCGAAAACCACATAGAATCTATTTGGTTTTCAATGTGCGCGTGGAGACTTTTTAATATATCTGCATTGTTTAGTCAAATAGCAACGCCAGGGTGGCTTTGACACCTCTTCCAGTCAGTAGCTATAATGAAACGTTCCAAATGTGGCCGTGGTGTAGCCCGGTTAACACGCCTCCCTGTCACGGAGGAGACCGCCGGTTCAAATCCGGTCGGCCACGCGGCGTAATAAAACAAAGAACCTCAAGTTGAGGTTCTTTGTTTTAAACGCCGCTGTCGCGTTTGAATCTTTGATTCATTACGCGACGCATAATCCTATTACTAAACGTTGCTGGCACGTTAGTTTTGCGAAGCAAAATTTTACGTGCCGCATATTCCGTCCAAATTTGTTAGAATTATCAAATATTCCATTGCGTATATGTTCTTAGAAGTTTGAAGAATAGAAGTTTATATATTGGTTATACAGCTGATCTAAAAAAGAGATTCACTGAACACAATAATGGCTTAAGCCAAGCTACAAAACCTTTCCGGCCATACGAATTAATATTCTATGAAGCTTTTAGAAATAAAATTGATGCTAAAAATAGAGAAGAATATTTGAAAAGTGGTTATGGTAGGAAAAGTATAAAAACAATGTTGGATAAATTTCTCTGTGAATAAGCGACGTTCAACTCCCGGTCGACCGCAAAGGACTTAAAAACTCCTTTCGTTACTGTCTTAATTTCGGCAGAAGCACGAAGAATGATGTCCCCTTTCCGACTTCTGATCTAAACCATATCTTTCCATTAAGCAAATTAACGTAGGAACGGCTTATAAAAAGCCCCATGCCCGCGCCGGGTATTTTCGAGGTATCATAATTAGCTCCCCTAAAGAATTTAGTAAAAATAAGGGGATGTTGATTTTCAATGATTCCTATTCCCGTATCTTTGATTTCAAATAAAACCTGGGATCCATCTTCAGTCATCGCAATAAGCACTTCTCCATTCTCTTTATTATATTTTATTCCATTATCAACGAGTTCAGACAAAAACCTTTTAACAAGAATCTTATCGGTCTCGATCTTGCTATCGTCAATATTATTCACAAAAGAAAGCCTGATCTTCTCCTTATCGGCATTGGGCTTTAGTTCTCGCAATATTTCTCCTATGATCTCAGCCGCATCCACCGCCTCGTGGCGCGGCACTACAACATTCTGCTCGATCTCGGCTACGGCAAGGAGTTGATCGCTCATTTTACTGATACTTCTTGCCGAATCATGAGCATCCGTGAGCAATTCCTGTCTCTCTTTTTCATCTTTGGAATCAATAGCCACTTCAATGTCCCACAAAACCTTTGTCACCGGGGTTCTCATTTGGTGCGCCGCGTATTTGAAATCCGTTTTTAAACTCTGCGATTCCAGTTCCTTGGTCATATCACGAAATACGATAATCACTCCGATGACTTTTTTATTTTCGTCGAAAATTGGCGCGGCGCTATCGCCTATGGAAATTTCACTTTTATCTTTTCTAACAAGAATAGTATGGTTCTCCATTGATTTAGCCTTGCCATAGAGCATCGCCTCTTGAATAAAAATTATATTCTCAGACCGATCGCGTTCTCGTATAAAATGGATATGATCACGAAATGGTTTTCCCAATACTTCCCGCTTGCTCCAGCCGGAAATAGTCTCTGCCGCGCTATTCCACTCAATGATATTCCAGTTTATATCGATCGCTATCACTCCATCACTGATACTTTCGACTAATGTTACTATCTTATCCTTGGCCTTTTTGACATCGCTATACGAATTCATAATTTTATCCGCCATTAAGTTGAAAGATGTTGTCAAATCTCCGATCTCATCCTGTGCCTTAACTTCTGCTCTCTTTGCTAAATCACCATTAGCAATAACATCGGTAATTTTAGTAAGTTTCACAACGGGCTGAACGATAAGACGATTAAGTAAGTATAATATTGTGACCATTACCAATGAGATAATCGGTATTAATACCGAAACGATAATCCAAGCTGTTTTTTTAGCAGGGGCGAATGCGATAGCCGTGGGAGTTTCGGCGAATAAAACCCACCCGTTGCCCTTATAGCTAAGATAACCAGCCGATGTTGTCTGTGTAATTAATGCTTCGAAATGATTCTCTAACTCGATGGATACCTCAGAAGAATTTTTGGGATTCTGGATAACCTTGGTAACTTCCTCATTCTTATGGAAAAGATTTGGTTCAGTTTCCTGATTAGTGGCTATTAAAACCCCTTCGTGATTATACAGATCAAATTCCGTGGTGGATGACAGGTTCTTTAGTATTTCCGAGATAACCGGCCAGGCAATATGTCCGATAACAGCGCCAACAATAGGATTGCCAGATTTCTCCTGATCGCGAATCGGAGCGGCAAAAATCATTGTCGGCCTGTCCAATTCTCCATCAGCTGCGATAAAATCAGAATAATATACATGGCCGGCAAACGCCGCTTTAAGCGCGGCCAGGTTGCTTGGACTGTTTTCCACAAATCCTCTACCTGCTCTTTGCTGAGTATTAGAAACTACTATGACTTTATCCAAATTTACAATTTTTAATTGATCCCAAGGACCGCTCAAAAACGGCAGCTCTTTAATACGCCGTTCTATGACTCGCAAATCCGTCAACTCGCCGCCAAGAGTTCGCTCGATATGTTCTTCTTCACCGATATTCTGGATGCTCACATAATAACCAAATAGTAGCCGGTCTACTTTATCCATAGTTTGCCTCGATAGCTCTTCTTGGTTCGCCTGAATGATTACTTGAAGAGCGGATTTAGTAAATACAAATGTGGCAAAGGCCCCGCTAGCCAACATCAAAACAGCCCCCGCGATGATTGGGATGGATACTTTTTTTGATAATCGCATGTGCCTTGATTTGCCGAACCTTATTATTTATTGCAAAACTATCGTTATTTCAAAACTTTCCTGATAAAAAGCGGCTCGATCATCAAATCTGTATCGAAACTAAAGTCTTTACTATCTTTGCTGTGAATATCTTTAATAAATTCGCCGATCTGACGCATGTTGCCATAAAGGGATTGCAAACCTACTGCAAAAGTAAAGGCGTTCTTGTTATCGTCCAGGCTAAGAATTGTAACTCCATTGAGTTGCGCAGGAACTTGGTCAACGGACACACCAAGATACTTGGCTAAAATAATATTCGCCTCTTGCGGGCTATCCTTAAACAATTTAATCCCCTTGAAATATGCACCGACAATCGCCTGAATGGCATCAGAATGCTCATTAATAAAATCCAAACGAAATGTAAGCACGTCGGTGACTAAACCTGGCGCATCCGCTGAAGAGTAAATCTTGTTGCCGCCGATTTGGGCAAGAGCCTTGCTCATAAAAGGCTCGTAGGTTACCGCAACATCAGCAATTCCACTTGAAATCGCTTCAGCAGATTCCTCCGGATTCAGATTAATTGGGATAATATCATTTAAACCAAGTTGGTTTTGATCAAGCGCATAGCGCAGAAAAAATTCCTCCAGTGTCCCGTGTTCGAATGCCACTCGTTTACCCTTTATATCTTTAATCGCTTTTATATTACGGGAGGCGATAATGCCATCTGATCCGTTGCTATAATCAATCGCAGCAACGATTCTATGTTCTAAGCCGCCATAAGCTTCATTTATCGCCTCGAGCGTAATATTAGCCCTGCCCTGTATACTCCCCGCAACATAATCTTTAGAAAGTTCTTCAAATCCGGGATAAGCTTTCAACTCAATATCTAGACCAGCCTCCTTAAAATACTCCTTGCTATCGGCAATAAATAAGCCAGCATAACCAGGCCATGGCGCGTACCCGATTATTATTTTATCTTTATAAATAACTTTGGTATTGCTGTCGGCATTAAAAAATAGATAAGCTAACAATCCCAAGGATAGCGATATAAAAATAGAAACCAATATAAATATCTTCTTCATAAATGTTATGTCCATCAACTGTGAAAGTATAACTTATGGGTATGAAGAAAACATAAAGAAATTATTAAGTATTCTTGCTCTGTTTCGAACCACTCGATAAACTCGGAGGGAGCCGTCCCAATTGTTATTCCGACAAGCGAGAGAGCCAAATGGATACGCCAGTATCCATGTGGGCCGAGCGCAGTCGGAATAAGGGAAATCAAGCTTGTCCTGCCTGAATCTCGAACCAAAAAGTGCTGCCTTTGCTCTCCTCGCTTATAAAACCAATCTTGCCGCCCTGGCTCTCTTGATAGCGTTTGACTATGGAAAGGGATACGCCTGAGCCGTCAGGGCTCTGAATTTGGGCGTTGGAAGCGCGGAAAAAAATAGTGAATATCTTCGACTGATCCGCCTTGGGAACGCCTATGCCCGTGTCAGTTACTTCAAAACGGATCTTATCTCCATGCTTATTGAGCGAAGCTGAAATACGACCCCCATCTTTTGTATACACGATCGCGTTCTCGATCAGCTTCCTGAATACATAAATCAATTTGACCTCATCGCAGTTTATGAGCGGCAGTTTCTCCATGGGCGCGGAATACTCGAAAATCAGACCCTTACTCTTCATCTTGTCTCTTAGCTTCTCCACAACGCCATTAAGCAATTTTTCCAGAGAATTTGGCTTTTTATCAACCACGCCCTTGTCCTCAAGAACGTTAATCGCGGTTATCAGATCATTAATTCGATCATTGATCTTTAGACTCGCACTGCGGGCGTCTTTCAGCGCACTGACATCTAATTTACCATGATGGCCATCGGATTGATCAATCATATTCTCCAAGCTCCATAAAATTGTCGTAAGCGGTGTACGAAGTTGGTGCGAAATAACATGGACGAATTCAGAGCGAAGTTTGTTCAGCTCATCTATCTTCCTATCAGCCTCAACCTTCTCGGTAATATCTTCCACTAGTCCAGCCACGCGATAAGGTTCACCAAGATTATCTTTAACGCTAAAGTAGCGGGCCCGCACGAACCTCACCTCTCCATCCCTGCGCTTGATCCTATAACTTTCTTCACTGCCCGCGCCCACAGACTCCTGCAAAGCCATGTTAAAAGACCTCTGCATCTTTGGCTTGTCTTCCTCGACCACGAAATTCAGCCAGCCAGACGGATTGACATATAATGTCTCCGGCCGGTCGCCAAAGATATTTTCATAGGCCGGACTCATATACAACATCTCAAGCTTAAGCGGATCTAGAAGAAAAAATACCTCGTTAATATTCTCCGTAATCTGTCGGAAATTCTCTTCGCTTTGTTTTAAAAGCTTCTGCGCCTGCACGAGCTTGCGGCGCGCCGCGCCTTCCTTTATTGCACGTCTCACGACCGGCACCAGGCGTTCAAGGTTCTGTTTTAATACATAATCCGCCGCGCCTTTCCGTAAAAGCTCTGCAGCCGTATCCTCGCCGACACTACCCGAAACAAAGATGCACGGCACCTCCGGCAATTCTGCCTTAGCCAAATTCAGGCCCTGAAGACCGCTGTAATTAGGCAATGAGCAATCAAGTAAAATAAGGTCGGGGCTAAAGAAATCTAGCGCTTTCTTAAAATCATTCTCAGTATCGACTCGGCGCGCCGTAAATTTAATGCCAGCCTCTTTCAATACCCGCTCAGCGAGCTCCGCATCGGTCGCCCTGTCTTCGAGGATCAAGATACGAGCCTCCCTCTCTTCTCCAACGGCCATTCTGAATTTCTCAAACTCGTTTTTTAAAAGCGAATCAATCTTCTCTTTCTCTTTTCTAATTTCCACCATAATAATCGCCCGCTTTACAGCTGGAGATAATTTCTCAAGGTTATTCTTTAAAACGTAATCCAAAGCGCCCAGCCGGAGAGTCTCCACAGCCAGTTCTTGTCCGATTGAACCGGAAACAAAAATGGCCGGCGCATCCGGCAAAACCTTATGTGCGATTGCAAGCGCGTTTGGGCCGTCAAAATCCGGCAACTTGTAATCGAGAAGTATGATGTCTGGATTAAATTCCTTCAGCGAAACTCTAAAGTCTTTCTCGTTCGCTACAACCCTGGAATCGAAAACGATGCCGGCCTCCTTAAGCGCGCGATTCTCAAGTTCGGCGTCGGCTGGCGAATCCTCTAAAAACAATATTCTCGTTTTGACAGTCATCGGCCTTATTTTATCGGGGGCTTGTTCACGGCCAGCCAATAAAGACCCACGGAGCTCAGCGCCTTCACAAACTTATCAAAATCAACCGGCTTCACGATGTAACTATTAACACCCAGCCTATAACTTTCTTCCAGGTCGCTATTCTCCTGTGAAGACGTCACCACAACTACCGGAGTTGATTTAGTACGTTCATCGGCCTTTACCCTGGCTAAAACCTCGAGCCCGTCAATCTTCGGGAGCTTCAGGTCCAGCAGTATGACCTTGGGCGGGATCTGGATATTGCGGCTGACATATCTCCCCGTGCAAAAAATAAATTCCAGGGCTTCCTCGCCATCTTTTACCCAATAGATCTTGTTGGCAAAATTATTGGTTTTAAGCGCGCGCATTATCAGCTCGGCATCGTTGGGATTATCCTCGACCAACAGTACTTCGAACTCGTTATAATTTTGCATTTGTTTCATTCTTATCTATCCTAAATTATTTTAGGTAGCGCAAAATAGAAAGTTGCGCCCTCCCCGACCTTTCCTTCGGCCCACACTTCACCGTTATGCCTGGAAATAACGCGCTTCACGTTCGCCAAGCCCACGCCGGTGCCCTCAAACTCATCCACCGAGTGAAGCCGCTGAAACACCCCGAAAAGCTTGTCTCTATATTGCATATCAAAACCAGCCCCATTGTCTTTGATGAAATACGTAATGACATTAGCTGCCGCTTTACTACCAACCTCTATGACCGCCTTATCCTTCACGCGGGTAAATTTAATGGCATTGGAAATAAGATTTGTCCACACCACGCGCATCATGTCGGCGTCGGCCCTTGCTTCTGGAATATCCTGCACTGTAAATTCTATCTTCCTGTCCGGCAATGCCGATCTCTGCAATCCAAATATTTCTTTGACCATCGCACCCATATTGACGTATTCCTTTTTTATTTCGTTACGTCCCAGCCGGGAGAAAGAAAGAAGATCGTCTATCAGTTTCCCCATTTGGAGGGCGTTTGTCTGTATGATGCCGATAACCCGCCTGCCTTCGTCATCGAGCTTATTCGCGTATTCGTTCGACAAAACTTTTGCAAAACCATCAATGGCGCGGAGCGGCGCCCTAAGGTCGTGCGAAACGGAATAACTGAAAGCCTCCAGTTCTTTATTGCTCGATTCGACTTCCTCGGTTGTCTGCTTAACCCGAGTATAATCTCTGGCCCCCGCAAAAACTCCGAGTACGTTTCCTTTGTCGTCTTTATAAACGGAGGCGTTGTAAAGAACGTCGGTCAACTTGCCGGCGGCCGAACGGATAGTAAGAGGGTAATCGGTTACGAAACCCTGCTTGAAAACCTTCTCATAACCTTCGCGAGCCTTATCCGGCGCGGTGAAATAGTTGGAAAAGTCGGTACCAATAAGCTTATCTCTGGATACACCGGTAACCTTAACAGTTGCCTCATTAACGTCCGTAACCTTTCCTTCCGGGCTTATAGTTACCAACGGGTCGAGGGAAGCTTCGATCAAGCTGCGGGCATATTGCGAGGCTTTCTTTGTCGTCGTAACATCGCGCGCCGCCGCGAAAATTCCCCGCACCTGCCCGGCCGCATCCTTGTAAACAGAAGCGTTATACAAGACATCGATAACCTTGCCGGAGGCGTTATGGATGGCCAAAGGATAGTCTCTGACTGATCCCTCTTTGAAGACTTTCCTGTAACCGTCGCGGGCCTTTCTGGGCTCGGTAAAATAGTTCGAAAAATCGGTACCGATGAGCCATTCCCTGGAAACTCCCGTGATGACTTCCGTGGCGTGGTTGACATCCGTAATCTTGCCGTCAGGAGAAATGGTGACAAGAGGATCAAGCGAAGCCTCGATCAAGCTGCGCGCATAGGCGGACGTAAGATGGGCCTGCTCTTCAACTTTTTTCCTTTCTGTTATGTCGCGCGCCGCCGCGAAAACTCCCTGAACATTGCTCGAGGCGTCTTTATAAACCGTTGCGTTGTACAAAACATCAGTAATGGTCCCGTTCGAGTGACGTATGGCCAGCGGATAATCGCGCACAGCGCCCTCTTTGAAAACCTGCTGGTATCCCTGGCGCGCCTCCTCCGGATCAGTAAAGTAGTTTGAAAAATCGCTCCCGATGAGCTGTTGCCTCGGAACGCCGGTTATCTGGATGGTCGCTTCGTTCACGTCCGTAATCTTGCCTTCGGGGCTAATGGTAACCAGCGGGTCGAGGGAAGCTTCGATCAAACTGCGGGCATATTGCGAGGCCTGTTTTTGCGTCGTCACATCGCGCGCCGCCGCGAAAACTCCAAGCACATTCCCTTTGTCATCTTTATAAACGGAGGCGTTGTAAAGAACATCGATGGTCTTGCCTTCAGAATGACGAATCGTGAGCGGATAATCAGTAACTTTTTCCTTCGAAAAGACCAGCTGGTAACCTTCGCGAGCTTTTTCCGGCTCGGTGAAATAATTCGAGAAATCACTACCTATAAGCTCTTTGCGCGGAACTCCGGTAACTCCTACGGTCGCCTCGTTCACATCGGTTATCTTTCCTTCGGGACTGATGGTGACCAACGGGTCAAGGGAAGCCTCGATAAGCGACCGGGCATATTGGGCGGCGCGCTTTTGACCAGTTATGTCGCGGATGATCTTAGATATGCCTATGATCGTCCCCTTCTCATCCTTGATCGGAGAGATCCTCTCGGACGCATCTATAATGGCGCCATCTTTTGTCTTTCTCTGAGTCTCAAAGTGTTCGATCTGCTCGCCTTTCTTGATCTTTGACGCGATTTCGGCAAATTCTTCCGAACTCTCCACCGGATAGATGATGCTTATCTTTTTACTAATTGCTTCCGCGGGAGCATATCCGAACATTTTCTCCGCGCCGGTATTCCAACTGCTGATGTTACCATCGAGCGTCAAGCTCAAAATGGCGTCAGCGGACGATTGCACGATGGCGGCAAGAAGCGCCGATTTTTCTTCGACTTGCTTGGCGTACTTTTCAACGCGCTCCTGCCCGGCAAATGGACGAGAAATAACTGAAAGTCCGATAAGCTTGCCAGCACTGTCTTTTATGGGAGACGCGCTGATCGCAACATCGATGACAGATCCCTTCTTATCAATCCTCTGGGTCACGAACGGCTTTGCGTGTCCGCCTGCCTTGATAGTCGTAATTATCTTTGCCAGCTCTTCGGAACGGTTTTTGGGATAAACTGTAAGCACCGACTTGTTTATCATCTCTGCCGAATTATATCCATACAACTCTTCGGAACCCTTGTTCCAAAACAATACATTCCCGTCGAAAGACAAACCCTCTATCGCGTCATCAGAGGATTCAACTATAGATGCCGGCAAAACAATATTGGTCATTTCTTCTTTTACATTTTGAGAATCTGCCATATTGATATGTGAGATTAGGATCTTCGGTGATCATTAAAATGATAACCAATGAACGTAAAGGAAAAATGAAGAAGGCATAAAGAAACGCTCAATGAATAAAGCTGCTCTCTTCATGCCACAAATTACGAAACTCCTATGAATGGCGGCATTCGGAAGAGCCTCCCGGAGCGCGACGGCGGCGAGGGCGAGACAGAAATTCAGCAGGATTTCATGTCGTGCTCTTCCGAATGCCGCTAGAATAGAAGGGAAAGTCTATCTCTCATACAATCTGCCCATTCCGAGAATATCCGCTTCGCGCCACTTCCGGCCGATGAGCTGGAATCCTATTGGAAGTTTCCCTGCTCCGAGCAAAGTCGATAGGCCGCCTCTTCCTTTCACCGGAATCGAAATACCCGGGAGTCCGGCAAGATTCGCGGGAATGGTGAAAATGTCTGAGAGATACATCTGGAGGGGGTTCGCCGCCTTCTCACCTATCTTAAACGCAGGTGTGGGAGCGACCGGACCAAGGATGACATCTACGCCGGACGAGAAAACTTTGTCAAAGTCGGATTTTATGAGTGCCCGAACCTTTTGCGCCTGGCCGTAGTAGGCATCGTAGTGTCCGGCCGAAAGCACGTAGGTTCCCAAGATAATCCTCCGTTTCGGCTCAGGGCCGAAACCGGCACTCTTGTTGTCGTAGTAAAGGTCCAGAAGCTTGGCTGACTTTCCTCTCGTCCCATAACGGATGCCGTCAAACCTGGCGAGGTTCGTGCTAACCTCGGCTGGCTGAATAATATAGTAGACCGAAAGAGCATATTTACTGTGAGGTAATGATACTTCCTTGAATTTTACTCCCTTCGATTTGAACTCCGCGATCACCTCTTCCATGGCGGCAGCCACTTCCCCGTCCAACCCCTCGCCGAAATATTCGTCGGGAATGCCAACGGTCATCCCGGATATTTTTTTCAAATCCGGATTTAAAAGGTCATCGCCGTAAGACGGATCAAAGCTCGTGGCATCATATTTGTCCAAGCCGCGGATCACATCGAACACAATGGCGGCATCTTCAACCGTTCTAGTAAGCGGGCCTATCTGATCAAGCGAAGATGACATGGCAATAAGGCCGTAACGGGAAACCGCGCCATAGGTCGGTTTAAGTCCGACAACCCCGCAAAGGCTAGCGGGCTGGCGGATAGAACCTCCAGTATCGGAACCTAGTGAGGCCAAAGCCATATTCCCCGCAACCGCCGCCGCCGAACCGCCGGAGGAACCGCCGGGAACACGAGACAAGTCGTGAGGGTTACGGGTGATTTTAAAAGCCGAATTTTCGGTGGAACTGCCCATAGCGAACTCATCCAGGTTTGTTTTTCCGAGGAAGATGGCGCCGGCCTCCTTAAGCTTTCTGACCACAGTGCCGTCGTATGAGGCGATGTAGTCCTTCAATATCTTCGAACCGGCGGTCGTCCGCTTCCCCTCAAGGAGCATATTGTCTTTCAAAGCTATCGGCACTCCCGAAAGAAGCCCCAGCTTCTCGCCCTTAGCGGCCGCAAGGTCAGCGTTGTGGGCGGTCTCAAGAGCCTCATCGCGGTAAACGTCGAGATATGCGCTGATCTTCCCGTCGGACTCGTCTATCTCATCCAGAAAAAGCTTAGTAGTCTCATAAGCCGATATCTCGCGCTTCGCGAGGCTGTCCCGGAAAGACTTTATTGTAAGATTATTTGTTTTCATTTATTCAAAGACTTGCGGCACCTTCAATAAACCGCCTTTCGAATCCGGAAAGGCCTTCTTGAACGCGGAGGAATCGCGCGTCTCCACGTCAGCATCCGGGCGGAAAATATTCGTGAGGTCAGTCCCACCCATCATCGGCAAAACGTCGTCAGTATTGACCTTTTCCAGTTCCTTGAAATACCCGAGGATCTTATCCAGCTCCTTGGAAAACTTCTCGCTTTCCTCGTCAGTCAGTTTTATGCGCGCAAGCTTCGCGATGTGGTGAATATCAAGATCCATGGTTGAGATTATACAAGAAATCTTGTAATTGGTCAGTAACTATCTATGTCTAGTAAGACAAAGGGCAAGTTCAATAAGTAAGTGCACCACTCTGACATAATCAGAGTGCAATGAAATACAAGCAATTTTCAATCGAAGAA
>Ga0155884_123_pt11 | contig 15499 bp, 20 predicted proteins | sample RifCSPlowO2_01_FD_107538 | JGI IMG/M metagenome (GOLD analysis project Ga0155884, IMG submission 107538) | Candidatus Colwellbacteria bacterium RIFCSPLOWO2_01_FULL_48_10
CAGAGACAGAGAAGTAAAAGTCGTCCTACACAGAACTCAAAATGAGTTCGTAAAGAAGAATCCAATAAGTTAAATGGCTAAGAGATTATATGTTGGTGGTTTGCCTTACAGCACCACCATGGATGCTTTGAAGGCTGCCTTTGAGAAGGTCGGAGCCGTCGCGTCAGCTACTGTAATTACTGACAAGATGTCCGGACGCTCGAAGGGTTTTGGTTTCGTTGAAATGGTCAACGACGCCGATGCTGACAAGGCTATCGACATGTACAACGGCAAGGACTTCGAAGGAAGGACTTTGACGGTGAACGAAGCTCGCCCGATGGGTGAGAGGACCGGCAACGGTGGTGGCGGTTTCGGCGGTGGACGCGGAGGTTTCCGCGGACGCGACGATCGCTAACAGCGTTCCGTTCTAAAAAAAACCGCCCCGAGTTCATCGAGGGGCGGTTTTTTGTTCCTGGTGTTGTATAATTGTACAAAGGTCGCAGTTAGAATATATGTATAATATGAACCAGCAAAACTATAATCGCGTAACCGGTTCCATTTTTCTCGTCATCTTTGCTCTCCACGCGGCGCGTCTCGTTTTCGGTTGGGACGCTTTCGTCAATTATTACGAGATCCCGCTTTGGTTGAGTGTTGTTGCGGCGGTATTGTCCGGATACTTATCCTTTGCCGCTTTTCGCGCAAAATAACCCGGTTGGCTTGTGAGATAGAATAATGAACACAAGACCCCTCCCCCAATAATCATTTTGTCCCTTTTGCTCATATTTCGGCTGCGAATTCATGAAAATTCTTCAACATACACGTTGTGTATGCTTCATAATTTTCATTTCTTCTCGCTCGAAATATGAGCAAAATCATACAAAAATTATTAGGGGACAGGTCTATAGAAAAATACAAAGACTACGGGCCGTTGTTTTTACGGGTGGGGTTGGGAATCGTATTTCTTCTTTTTGGCTATCAAAAACTCTCGGTTCCCGAACAAACAGCGTCTCAGATACAGGCCATCCTTAATGTGAGCCTGAGCTTGGCTGCGGCGGCAAATCTCTCCATGGGGTTGGCTGAAATATTGCTCGGGATCGGGCTTATCGCGGGGGCTTTCAACAGGTATGTCGCGCCGCTTGCCGCCGCCATGGTAACGCTCATATTCGTTTCCATTACTCTAAAGTATGGTATTCAGAATGATCCCAGTTTGTACCGAGATATTGCTATTATCGGCGGCGCGCTCTGCCTGTGGTTTATCGGCCCCGGGGCGCTTAGCTGGGACAATCGCAACAAAAAGACCATCGTCTAACATGGTAATCAAAAAATATCTCCACTCGTGCATATTGATCGAAGAGGGCGGCAAGCGGTTGCTTATTGACCCTGGGTCTCTCTCTTTCATCGAGGGTAAGATCGAGCCGAAAGACATCGGACAGGTCGATGTTGTTATATTTACGCACAAGCATCAGGATCACTACTATCCCGAAGTTCTTAAAGATTTTATGGGCACAGACACTAAGATAGTGTCGAGCGCGGAGATAGCGGTGCTGTTAAAACAAGACGGTTTCTCGGCGGAGATAGCAAGCGAAGGGGAAGAACTCGATATAGCCGGTTTCAAGATCAAGCCACTACGCGCCCCACACGAAAGAATACCGACCGAGATCCCGCACAATTTTGCCTATCTGATAAACAACTCATTTCTACACACAGGGGATTCGCTTTCAGTTTTCGGGGCCGGTTATGCGAAAGTTCTGGCCTTGCCCGTCGCCGGGCCGTGGAACAAGCTTTCCGAAGCGCTGGACTTTGCTATAAAATTGAAACCCAGAATCGTGATTCCCATTCATGACGCCATCATAAAAGATTTTTTCCTGGATAGGATATATAACTACATGTGCAAGCCAGTTTTGGCCAAGGAGGGGATAGAGTTCAAACCTTTGGCCCTGGGCGAGGAGATTGAGGTGCAATAGCGGCGCTACGGAATTTCTATGGACTTCCTAAGAAACCGAAAAACCTTGGTAATGGGCATCCTGAATGTTACCCCGGACTCTTTTTCTGACGGCGGGTTGTATTATGGGAATGTGCGGGCGGCCATAAAAAGAGCCAAACAGATGGCTAAAGAAGGGGCGGATATCATTGATGTCGGCGGGGAATCTACTCGTCCTGGCTCAGTGCCGATTTCGGTCGAGGAAGAACTGAAAAGAGTTTTGCCGGTTGTGCGAGCGCTCAAAAAGAGTTTTGGTAAAAGAATGCTGATCTCAGTGGATACTTGTAAGGCCAGGGTTGCGGAAAAGTGTTTGAAAAACGGCGCGGACATGATTAATAGCGTTGGCGGTTTTAAATTTGATGCCCGTCTTGCCGATGTCGTGGCGAGCTTCGGCTGTCCTATTGCGATTTACCACATTAAAGGCGAACCCAGCACGATGCAGTCGAAGAAGATAATCTATAGAAAAGGTGTTATCCCAGAGATCAAGGATTTTTTTCAAGCCCAGATAAATTATGGACTTAAGCGCGGCGTTAAAAAGTCGCGATTTATTTTGGACCCAGGAATAGGATTCGGCAAGAGCGTTCGGGATAATTTGGAGATCATCAGGCGCTTCAAGGAGTTCAAGAGTTTCAATATGCCACTGCTTATTGGCGTTTCCCGCAAAAGCCATTTAGGATTACTCCTGCTGGATGAGTTAGGCTTAAAGAAGACGCCCCCGCCCCAGGAAAGAATTGAGGCGGGTTTAGCCGAAGTTGGGGTTGCGGTGTTGAATGGCGCAAAGATAGTCCGAACGCACGACATCCTGGCCACCAAGAGATTTTTGGCTATTCTAGATAAATTAAATAGTAACCGATGAAACCCGAAACTATTGTTTTGGCGCTCGGATCCAATGTCGGCGATCGGAAGAAAAACATTCTCGATGCCATTGAGATGCTAAAGAAAAAGATTTCTTCGATAGACACCGCCCCGATCTACGAAACCAAGCCAGTTGGCTATACCGACCAGGCTGATTTTCTAAACACCGCTATAAAAGGAGAAACTCTTTTGTCCCCCGGCGAGCTCTTGTCGTATGTTAAGGAGATAGAGAAAAAGGTAGGGCGAGTGGATAGGTTTCGATGGGGGCCGAGGGAGATAGACATAGATATCATCTTTTACGGCGATAGGATTCATGATGGTGAAGGCCTGACAATCCCGCACCCCATGATGCACGAAAGAGATTTTGTTTTAAGACCCATCAGCGATCTGGATGCGGATTTCAAACATCCAATTCTCGGAAAGACTATTAGAGAAATGTTGGCTGATTTACTGGAGTCGAGCGAGCATTCCCGCGAAGGAATGTCGCGGAAGCTGAAATTAAATGGGCGCAAGCCCCGCTAAGCGGGGCGGTTACTGAGGGGAATGCGAGCGAGTATTTGACCGCGGAAACCGATTTGCTAATATAGTAGTATGGATTTCAACGTCATACATGGCTATCGGGTAGAGTGGGACAGATCGCAAAAAGGCATCGCGTACGGTGTTTATCATCTCAGATACGTTCTTGAACGCAATGAGATGGAGACTCTTTTTTATGCCGCCAGCAGGAGTCCGCGTCGGGAGGCTTATTTTGAAAACCGCCGCCGAGGCCAGTTTACGCTCCACCATAAGGGTGGGCATAACCTATTTTTGGAGACTCGCGAGGACCGCTAGTTTACGTGTTTGACCAGGTTAGCAGAAACTCGACGATTTGTTTTCTCTTGTATCCTTTCAATCATATGAGCTTGTATGGTTATAGATATTTTAGAGATAATCTTTGTGTCCGATGAGAAAACTAAAACGCCTATCGAGTTTTCACTGCTCGACTTGCAAATCATCCAGCTGTAGTTTATATTTATTGTGCGTTTGACAGTAGCCCCAGAAGGGCTTTTTAGGTTGAGGAGCGAAGGCGACGAAATACTGAGCAGAGCACTGCGAACGTGTTGAGTTTGATAAGACTCAGTCCAACAAAGTATTAAACACTATGAGCAGATTAAAGAATTTCATCAACGAATCGAGGCAAGAATTCGGCCGCATCAATTGGCCAACTCGCGCTGAGACCGTGAAGATGGTTTTGATGGTCATCGGCATATCCGCTGTCGTGTCTCTTTTCCTCGGAGCGGTTGACTTAGGATTCGTTGAATTTATCAGATATATCCTTCCGTAATTTTCAATAACATGATGAAGACGGCAAAATCAGACAAGGAGAAAGTCAGGCACTGGTACGCTGTGCACACCTATGCGGGTTATGAAGACGCAGTGGCCAGATATTTGCAGACCAGAGTTGAGTCGCTTGGTATGGGTGACAAAGTGTTCAACATTATTGTTCCGAAAGAAAAGAAGGTGAAGATCAGGAACAGCAAGCGGGTGAACTACGAGGAGAAGATATATCCCGGCTATGTTCTAGTGGAAATGATAATGGAGCCAGATTCTTGGTATGCGGTTCGCAACACTCCGCGCGTGACGGGATTTGTGGGCGCAAACCCGACTGAACCATCGCCGCTTTCCCACGAAGAGGTTGAGGAGCTTATGGTCCGCATGGGCAAGAAGGAGGCCAAGTTTAAGGTTGATTTTATGGTCGGCGAGATGGTTCGCATCAACGACGGACCTTTCAAAGACTATGACGGCAAGATTTCCGAGATTGACGACGAGCGCGGGCGTGTTAAAGTATTGGTCCCGATATTCGGGCGTGACACCGCGATAGAGTTGGACACGTTACAGGTTAAGAAATTATAATCACCAGTCGATAAACACTATCAACTAATTACTATCCATATGGCTGCACCAGCAAAGAAAGCAATAAAGACGGTATTAAAACTTCAGATCGAAGCGGGCAAAGCCAATCCGGCTCCGCCGATTGGTCCGGCCTTGGGTCAGCACGGCATTGCGATCGCCGAGTTCTGCAAGCAGTTTAACGAGCGCACCAAGGAGATGATGGGGAATGTCGTTCCGGCCGAGATCACGATCTACGAGGACCGCAGTTTTACCTTTGTTTTGAAAACATCTCCGGCTTCGGCTCTTTTGAAGAAAGCCGCTGGCATAGAGAAGGGTTCCGGCACTCCGAACAAGCTGAAGGTTGGAAAAGTTACCAAAGCCCAGGTGCGCGAGATAGCTGAGAAGAAAATGGTTGACTTGAATGCCAACGATTTGGACGCAGCCGAGCAGATTATCCGCGGCACAGCCAAAAATATGGGAATCGAAGTCATAGACTAGATTCACATATTACGCGAATCAAAGCGAGACTTTTTATGTTAAAATATCCTCCATGCGGGGATATTTTATTGTGATCGAGGGGCCGGATGGGGTTGGTAAAAGCGTTCAGGCTGCATTACTGAGAGCGTATCTTGATACGCGCGGATGCAAAGTTGTGCTTACTAAAGAACCAACTAAAGAAGGTTCAGCCGCTTCGAAAATACGCGAGGTACTGTCGAGAAATTCCAAAGCCGATCCGTATGAGTTGCAGCGGCTTTTTGCCGAAGATCGGCGTAATCACCTGGAAACCGTGATTAAACCCGCGCTTGCGCGCGGAGAAACGGTGATATCCGACCGATATTTTTTTTCCAGCTTTGCTTACGGTTCACTGGAGTGTGATTTGGAAAAGATCGTTGAATTAAACAAGGATTTTCCGATACCCGACCTGACCATTGTTCTGTCGGCCAGTCCGGAAGTTTGCGTCGATCGCATGAAGAAACGCGGTGATAAGAGCCCCGAATTTTTTGAGGAAGCTGAGAAATTAAAGAAAGTTACGGAGGTATATAAATCTCTAATGAGCAAATTTCCCAATATGCAGCTGATCGATAGCGAAGAGGGTATTGAGAGTATTCATCAAAGGATAATATCTTTGTTGCCGGAGAATTTGGGAGTATGATGATGGAGTTATGAGTATGTATAAACCCACTATTGGACTGGAAATACACGCTGAGTTGTCCACGCGGACGAAGATGTTTTGCCGGTGTTTGAATATGGATTCCGAAGAACCGAACAAGAATGTCTGCCCGATTTGCCTTGCTCATCCAGGAACTCTGCCCACTATAAATCACGAAGCCGTAGAGGCCGTATTGAAGCTAGGATTGGCCCTGAAAGGCAAAACGCCGCCGGTATCGAAGTTCGACCGCAAGAACTATTTTTATCCCGATCTGCCGAAGGGCTATCAGATCTCGCAATATGACCTGCCGCTCGTGGTGGGAGGCAAGCTTGCGGGCGTGAAGATCACGCGCGTGCATTTGGAGGAGGATACGGGCAGGCTGCAGCATGGAGAAGACGGCAGTACTTACGTTGATTTTAATCGCGCTGGCAGGGCTTTGATGGAGCTAGTGACCGATCCAGTTGTTCAAAACGCCGAGGAGGCCTTGGTTTTTGCGAGAGAGCTCCAACTGATGCTCCGTTACCTAGATATTTCCGATGCCGACATGGAGTGCGGACTTATGCGTGTCGAGGCGAATATTTCTATAAGCAAGGACCCCGTAAAGCCGCAAGGCGGCCAGGGGGCAAGCAAGTTAGGCACGAAGGTTGAGGTGAAGAACTTGAACTCCTTCCGCGCGGTCGCGGGGGCTATTGCCTACGAGATCAAGCGCCAGGAGGAAGTATTAGAGTCGGGCGGGAAAGTGGTGCAAGAGACGCGTGGCTGGGACGACGTTAAGGCTGAGACCTACACCCAGCGCGTGAAGGAAGAGGCTCACGACTACCGCTATCTGCCTGAGCCCGATCTGCCTCAGATGAAATTCATGTCTGATGACCTAGAGAAACTTCGCGCAGAGCTCCCCGAGCTTCCGGAAGAAAAGCGTGTGCGTTTCATGAAAGAATTCAAGCTGAAGCGAGAGCAAGCCGATCTTCTCGTTTCCGACAGATGGCTCGCCGCGTTCTTCGAGGAGACCGTATCAGAGCTCGAAGAAGAGGAGTTCAAGGCTAAGGATGCCATTGGTCTTGCGTTCAACTACCTCACCTCCGACCTCATCGGCAAAATGGCCGAAGCAAGGCTTGGCGTGAAGGAGATAAAGATAACTCCTGAGAACTTCGCAGACTTAATCAAGCTCATTGTTTCTGGCCAGTTGAATAGCCGTTCGGCGAAGGAGATTCTGGCGCAAATGTTCAAGATGGGGGGCGACCCGCATGAGTTTATGAAGAGCGGGGGGATGACTCAAATTAGCGATGAAAGCGAGCTAATGAAAATAGTTAATGAAATTATAGCCGGAAACCCGAACGTGGTTGGCGATTATAAGAAGGGCAAGCTCCCGGCGCTTGAGGCCCTCATCGGCCGGGCCATGGGCAAGCTTAAAGGCACGGGAAACCCTGAGGTTCTAAGGAGGCTTTTTGTGGAAGAGCTGAAGTAGGCCGCTCGCTTTTCTGGTGTGTCTATTAGAACCAGAATATTTTTCTGCTGAAAAATTTCTTCCCGCTCGTCGCCTACGCTCCTACGCGACGTTCTCTATGACACACCAGACAGGCTCGCTAGTATTCAAGTTACGGTTTGTCGCCTGAAAGGCATCCACCGGATTGCAAATATTAACTCAAGATTGCTAGGAGCCTCATGAATCCAAGCTGATTTGTCTGACTTTACTATTTAGTTAGTCTGTGTTATACATAGGCCATGGTTTCTGATTGGCCTTTGACATTTTGGAGCGTGAGCAATTGACCCATGTAAATCCCAAGAAGCAGGGTCGTCTGGCCGAGCTGAGTAACATGAGCGTGATCAAGTATTCTCGTGTTGCTTTCAGCAAGGGTGCCCTGTCTACCAGGATTGGGCGGTGCGGCTTTGACTTTATCAGTCCCGGTGCTCTCAAGTTCTCTATCCCGAAGCGCAACCGCAAGACGGAGAAAACGATTCCCATGGTCCTGTTCTACGACATGTCCGTAAGGATGGCGCTTAAGGAACTCGGCGAGATCGGTGTCAGCGGTGCGTCCATCGACAGCCTGCTGGCCTTGATGGAACACTTCAAGCGATGTGGGCTTGTTGACGACACGAATCATGCCTACATTGCTCCTGGTTCTTCCAAGAACAATGTGGCGCCAGTGAGTATGCGGGATAGCGAGGAGCGATTACTTTTGAAGACGGTGCCGATGGGTGAGGTCATTAGAGGGCCTTTCTGGGTCCTGGTTACCCACCACGCGCCTGAATAGGATACCCGGAGGGTTGGTGCGATTACGCGCCACACCCTCCATTTTATTTTTTAATAGATTCGGAGACCATTTTTTTTATCTTGTCTAGATTATTTTTTTGGTTATTATTGACAAATTGCTATGTGTGTTGTAATGTATCCACACATGCTGAAAGGGTGTATCTGAATCAATCAGGTATGCCCAGCATGCCGAGATCGGTCTTTTACAGCCGAATAAGCTTGGAGGAATGACGCATGAAAATAAAGTCTTTTGTAATGGGTATCAGCTTTGTGGCTGTCCTTGCTCTCTTTGTCTACATCGTGGCTTTCGGCCCGAACGGTTTCGAAACCGATTGTGTTGCCACCGGAGTGGGCACGGATAGCGGCGGCGAATGGCTCGGCCTCGACTGCGAGAACGGTGCGAACCTGAAAGACCGTGATCCCGAGAACATCGATGCCTACCACGACGGCGTCCGCTCGTTCCACTGTGAACGCGCGCGGCCAATTGGAGCATTTTGCTCACCGGTTGGCGACAGCAACGGAACGTAGCGCCAAGACGCTATCTATCCTCCTTTTTTCCAAAAGGTTTGGCGGCAACCTAAAGGCCGCTCCCTCGAAAGGATTCATCCAATCGAGGCCTTTTTCTTTTTGGGAAGACTTTTTATCGAGGGAGATAATATGACGGAGGTGGTATGACATGTCATACCACCTCAAAAAGATTCATCCACAAGATTTATCTACCCGGGGCTTCTCTTTTCTAGGCGTGTAGAAATCGGATAGATTTCAACAGCTAGCATCTGGAACATATAACACTTTGTGCTAAATCTAATTTCACAACTCAGCGAGCCGGGTAGCTAAATTTAACCCAAGTAAATTACCCGATTTTAATGAACTCCGAAGCCAGCTTCTGTGCTTTTTTAAGATATGGTGGCTGTATCCAATCAATATCCTTTTGCCGCTTCCACCAGGTCATTTGGCGCTTGGCGTAATGCAAGCTTTCTTTCAATATTTCAGCTTTCATTTGTTGGTAGCGTATCCCGTTAGAGGCAGAGGGTCGTTGCGAGCCCTCGCGGCCTCTAACGGGACGGAGATAGCGCGAGATGTAGCGATATTCTAGGCCGAAGCTGTCGAGGCGTTTCCAGGAGAGGCCATTCTTATGGAGACCTGAAACTTCTTTTACCATTCCAAGCCTTAACCGTTTTTGTAGCTTCTTTTCAAGCCGTTTCTTGAGTTCTTCTTTTGCCAAATTTAGACCAATTTTAAGGACCTCATATGGAGACTGTTTTTCCAGTTCCGGCACCTTGCCGAGCGCTTTTGCGATCTCGATCGCGCGGATGAGGCGCGGGCGATTGTGGGGGTCGATTGTTGCGGCGCGAGCCGGGTCTAATTCTCTAATTCGCGCGAATAAGCGAATAGTGCTCATTGCCTCGAGTTTTTTGCGCAGTTTCGGGTTAGGCGGAACTTTTGGGAATTGCGTGTTGTAGATTATTGAGTCGATGTAAAGTCCGGTTCCGCCGCAGACGATGGGCAGTTTGCCTCGTTTCAAAATATCGGCGATTGCTTTCTGAGCAAGCTTTTGATATCTCTGCACTGTAAACATAGAGCGAGGCGAGGTGACATCAAGAAGGTGGTGGTGCACGCCCTTCATGTCGCGTTTCGTGATTTTGCCGGAGCCCAGGTCGAGACCTTTATAGACCTGCCGGGAGTCGGCCGAGACAACTTCTCCGTTGAAGCGTTTGGCTAGCTTTACCGCAAGGTCAGACTTGCCGGTCGCGGTAGGACCTAATATAATCACTATTTTTGACTTGCTGTATGCGGTGCGTAAATACATATTTCTATAATCCCGTGTTTATAAGGCTATAGCCTTATAAACACGGGATTGATGTGGTATGATTGTAGGATTAATAAGCGTGAATACGAAAATCAACACAGATCGGTTTAGAGTTCCGGACAAGCCTCGAGCGGGTAAAATAGGCAAAAAGATTATGCTTTTGTTATTAGGCGGTTTAGCGTTGGGCTTATCGGGCCGACCCGATAGGTATTTTAAGATATTAGGAGGAATTACTAAAGAATGGAAATCTTTGGATAACGACGGCCTCCATGAATCTATTAAGAGATTATATCAATCTAAGATAATTGCTTATACTGATAACTCTGATGGAACCATCGCTCTGGTTTTAACTGAAAAGGGCAAAAGATTGGCACTTAGGTATAACTTGGATCATATGAAGATCAGTAAACCTGATCATTGGGATGGGATGTGGCGAGTGGTGATATTTGATATACCTGAGAAATATCGGCAAGGAAGGGGCGAGTTAGGAGGAAAATTAATTCAATTGGGTTTTAAGCCGATACAAAAAAGCGTTTTTATATTTCCTTATGAATGTAAAAACGAGATCGAGTTTATAATCGAGGTATTTAATCTACGACCCTATGTCCGCCAGTTATTAGTAAAGGGAATAGATATCGACATCGAACTAAGGCGATATTTCAGATTAAAATAGGCGTTATGCAATCCGGCCTTTTCTAGGCTATCGCCTAATAAAGGCGGGATTGGTTTTTTGGGGGTTAAAGGCGTTTTTCGATCTCGTTGCGGAGTTGGAGGACGAACTGGGCTATTTCCATCTCGCCCAGATTTTTATTGCCTCGGCCGCGGATGCTTACAGTCTTCGAGCCGGCTTCTTTTTCTCCGACAATGACGGTATAAGGGATTTTTTGTGTTTCGGCTTCGCGAATGCGTTTGCCGAGCGTGTCGTTGGAGTCATAGACCTCGACGCGCACATTTTCTGTCGAAAGCGCATTTTTAACCGACCAGGCGTATTCTTTTTGGTTTTCGCTTATGGGAATTATGGCGATCTGAACGGGGGCGAGCCAAAGTGGGAATGCTCCGCCGTAGTGCTCTATCAATATGCCCATGAACCGGTCAGGTGAACCGACCAGGGCGCGGTGTATCATGACGGGCGTTTTTTCGCTGCCGTCTTTGTCTGTATAAGCTAACTTGAAGCGGCCGGGCTGGTTAAAGTCGAGCTGAATGGTCGATATCTGCCACACGCGTCCCAGAGCGTCTACGGCCATAATATCTATCTTAGGGCCGTAGAAAGCGGCTTCACCCTCGGCTTCTTTGTGCTGGATCTTTTTGTGAATCAGCAATTTTCTCATTATTTCCTGGGATTGTTTCCACACAGCATCATCGCCGAGATATTTCTCTTTCTTTTTTGGATCGCGCAGCGATAGGCGCATCCAGTAATCTATTCGATAAGTTTTTAGAGCTTTTTGTATAGCTTCGAGGATGTTGGATATTTCTTGTTCGATCTGGTCTTCACGGCAGAAGATGTGCCCGTCGTCTTGAGCGAACGAGCGCAGGCGAGTGAGACCGGAGAGCTCGCCCGGGCGCTCATCGCGGTACAGCACGGCAAAATCTGAATAACGGATGGGTAAGTCGCGGTAGCTTCTTGGTCGGGAGGCATATATCTGGGTGTGCTGAGGGCAGTTCATCGGCTTCATGAAGAAGTCCTCGGTGCTGTACTGTGAGCGGACGGTTAGCATATCTTCCTTGTATTTATCGTAATGGCCGGAAATTTTGAACAATTCTGCCTTGTTTATGTTCGGCGTATGGACTTCTTCGAAGCCGAGCCCGGCATTGAGTTCACGGGAGAAATTTATTATTCCATTTCTGACGTGGTTGCCTTTTGGGGTAAACATGGGCATACCGGAACCGACCAGATCAGAGAAGACGAAGAGATCAAGTTCCTTGCCTAGTTTCCGGTGGTCGCGTTTTTTGGCTTCCTCTTGCTGGAGAAGATATTTTTCCAGTTCTTCTTTGGTTTCGAAAGCTACGCCGTAGACTCTCTGCATTTGCGGGTTTTTCTCGTCTCCGCGCCAGTATGCGCCAGCGACGTGCGTGAGCTTGAAGGCGTCTGCGTTTATCTCCGAGGTATTTTCGACGTGTCCGCCTTTACAAAGATCCATAAAGACGTCGCCGGTGCGGTAGAGCGTCAACTGTTTCTTTTCTTTCGAGAATTCTTTTATGAGCTCTAGCTTGAATGGTTGGTCTTTGAAGGTTGCCTTAGCCTTTGCGGGCGTAAGCTTTTCGCCTTGGAAACCGAGTTTGCGGTGCATGAGGCCCCGCATTTCTTTTTCGAGTTTCGGAAGGTCTTCGGTTGAAAGGTTCTCCGACAAGAGGAAATCGTAATAGAAGCCGTTTTCTATGGTCGGGCCTACGCCGAGCTTGGTCTTGGGATGTTTCTTCAAAACCGCCGCCGCGAGAAGATGGGCGAGGGAGTGGCGGATATTATCTATATTGTTCGGATGCTCCATGGATTAATGAATTTCAAATGTCAAAGCTCAAATTTCAAATGAATGACTAAATTATTTAATGTTTGAATCATTTAGATTTGGTTTGACATTTGGATTTTGTAATTTGTCATTTCTTAGCATTTTTGCCTCATTGCATATTATCTTGACTTCGCCGTCGCGCTTGCTGGGACGGCCGGATATCTCGATAACATTGCCTTCGGTCCAGATTTCGCGGTCCTTGGACAGAACGTCCTTGAACACGAGAACCTCGATATTATCGCTTAGGTCTTCGATTTTCGCAAAGACCATTGGGTCGCCGTTCTTTGTCTGAATCGGCTGAATCCTGTTGATAAGTCCATATGTTTTAATGGTTTTGCGTTCGTCGGTTGCTTTTAACACTTCAGCGATAGAAGACAGTTTTTTGTTCTTGGCTACTGGAGAGTAGTCTTTGAGGGGATGGTCGGTGACATATAGACCAAGGAGCTCTTTTTCCCAGGCCAAGCGCTGCATTTTGGGAGCTGGGGGAACCGGTTTGAATTTTATCTTCACGGCCACGGGCTCGCTTGCGAAGAGGTTTATCTGGTTTTCATTCGCTCTAGTCTTGTCGACTGATTTGATTCTCAATATTTCATCGAGGTTTTCCAGCGCGGACATTCTCTCAACCCCCAGCGAATCTATCGCCCCGCCCTTAATGAGCGCTTCCATGGATTTTTTGTTCAGGTCGCGGTGGCTGATACGGGTTACGAAATCTTCCAGGCCTTGGTACGGCCCGCCGCGCAAGCGTTCTTCGACTATCATTCTCGTTATATTTTCGCCGATGTTCTTGATGGCCGAGATGCCGAACCGGATGCCGCCAACTTTTCCTTTCTTCGTGGCCGAATCGGCATCAACTTCTGGCACGAAGGCCGATGAACTTTTATTGATGTCCGGCGGCAAAACCTCGACGCCCATTCTCTTGCACTCGTTTACGACAAGGGCGATGCGTTCGATGTCGTCGGAAGCGTTATTTAAGACTGCCGCCATGAATTCGACGGGATAGTTTGCCTTGAGATAGGCTGTTTGATAGCCGATCAAGGCGTAGCAGACGGAGTGCGACTTATTGAAACCGTAGCGGGCAAAGGGTGGGAAAAGCTCCCATATCTTTCGCGCGATCCTTTCGTCTATGCCGTTTATGATCATGCCCTTTGTTAGCTTTTCGCCCTGTTCGTCGAGCAAAGATTTTATCTTCTTGCCGATGGCTTTGCGCAGCGTGTCGGCTTCGGGCAGGGTGTAGCCGCCAAGGTCGCGGGCGATCTGCATCATTTGTTCCTGGTAAACGGCGATGCCATAAGTGGTTTTGAGTATCGGTTCCATGCCGGGGTGGACGTAGGAAACTTTTTCTGCGCCGTTTTTGCGGTCGATGTAGACATCCACCATGTTCCGGCCATCGGGGAGCCTGTAGTCGAGCGTGCCGGGACGGTAGAGGGCGACCAGTACGGTCAGGTCTTCGATGTCGGTCGGTTTGATGCCTTTCATGTACCGTCTCATGCCGGTGGATTCGTATTGGAATACGCCTATTGTTTCGACCCGTTGAAGCAGTTCGAAAGTCTTTTTGTCATCAAGGGGTATCTTCGATATTTCGATCTCGATGTTTCGGGTTTCTCGGAGCAGACGGATGGTTTCTTCGATGATGGTGAGCGTTTTCAACCCCAGCAGATCTATCTTCAAAAGACCCAGGTCCTCGACGCTGTGCATTTCGAATTGGGTTATGACGGCGTTCTCGTCCTGAGGCGACCTCTGGAGCGCCATATAGTTTGTCAGCGGTTCGCGTGAGACCACTGTGCCGCAGGCGTGGACCGAGGCATGCCGGGCGACACCTTCGAGCTTCATGGCTGTGTCGAGCAATTTTTTGGAATCTGGGTTGCTGGCGTATTCGGCTTTAAGTTCGGGTACGGACTCGAGGTATTTGTCGAGCTTGGTCTCAGACTTATCGGTGTTGGGTTCGAGCGGAATCAGTTTCGCCAGCCGGTCGCAGAAGGCGTAGGGGAGCCCCAAGGCGCGTCCGGCGTCGCGAACAGAAGCGCGCGCCGCCATGGTCCCGAAGGTTATTATCTGAGCCACGCGGTCGGAGCCGTATTTGTCTTTAAGATATCCCAGCACTTCGTCGCGTCTCAGATCGGCGAAGTCGATGTCGATATCGGGCATGGAAATACGCATCGGGTTCAAGAATCTCTCGAAGAGCAGATTGTAGTGAATCGGGTCCACGTCGGTGATTTTTAGGATGTAGGAAATGATGCTCCCGGCGGCGGAGCCGCGGCCCGGGCCGACTACGATGCCGCGGTTTCTGGCCCAGTTAACGAAGTCTTGAACGATAAGGAAGTAGTCGGCAAAGCCGGTTTTTTCGATGACGGAGAATTCATATTCGAATCGTTCCCGGACCTCCGCTGACGGGTTGGGATATCTTTCCGGTAATTTTGTCTCGAGTATTTCTTTCAGATAGGCGTTAGCGGTTTTGCCGTCGGGGACGCCGTACTGTGGAATCAGTATTTTGCCGAGCTCGAACTCGAAATTACATTTCTCAGCGATCTTAACGGTACTCTCGATTGCTTCAGGCATGTGTTTCATAGCCTCACTCATTTCCTCCGCCGAACGGAAAGAGGCATCGTGTTTTTTGAACGAAAAGCGGTCTTCATCGTCGAGCCGGTTGTTGGTCTGTATCGCAAGCAATACGTCATGGACCGCCGCATCTTCTTTTAGTAGATAGTGTGAGTCTTGGGTGGCGACGAGAGGTATGCCGAGTTTTTTGGAAAGCGCGATAAGCTTGGCGTGAAGGTCGGGGGATTCGGGTTGGACTTCAAGATAGTAATCGTCGCCGAAAATGCTGTGATAATATTTCGCGGCTTCTTCGGCTTCGCGGTCGCGGTTTTCGCGGAGCATTTTCGATACTTCGCCCGAGAAACAGCCCGATAGAACGATCAGTCCTTCGTGGTGGGCTTCCAAGAGCTCTTTGTCGATGCGCGGTTTATAGTAAAAGCCTTCGAGATGCGATTTTGTAACTAGCGCAACTAGGTTTTTATACCCGACGGCGTTTTTCGCGAGAAGCGTAAGGTGGTAGCGGACATTGTCTATCTTAGGATCTTTCGAGAGGCGCGAGTTT
>Ga0155884_134_pt5 | contig 14485 bp, 7 predicted proteins | sample RifCSPlowO2_01_FD_107538 | JGI IMG/M metagenome (GOLD analysis project Ga0155884, IMG submission 107538) | Candidatus Colwellbacteria bacterium RIFCSPLOWO2_01_FULL_48_10
GGTAATATAGGTCGCGTCAGTTGGAGCGCCTGAGCCGGTCGCATCGATCGTGATTGAGCCATTGCCGTTTGTTATCGAAATTCCCGTGCCCGCGGTAATCGTAGCTTTAGTAAGTGTGTTGCCAGTCGAATTACCGATCAAAAGCTGACCATCAATATAAGACGTCTGGCCTGTGCCTCCCTTGTTTACCGCGATAGTGGTCGCGCCCCAAGTACCACTCGTGATCGTGCCGACACCGGTGAGCGATGAACTCACGACTGTCGAGTTGAGCGTGGTTCCGGTAAGCGTTCCGGCGGCTGAAGCAACAGTGATATTGCCGGTTCCGTCGAATGAAACGCCATTGATAGTTCTCGCGGTTTGCAAAGCGGTGGCCGTTCCAGCGTTGCCAGAAACCGATGTTTGGTCGCCAGTATTTGTGCCGGACAAGTTGGAACCAGTTACGGTGCCACTCGCGGCCACCGAGGTCGGAGTGACTGCTCCAAGACTCAAAGTGATTGCCGGAGTGGTTGTCGAGGTGGCAACGGATCCGGAAACGCCGTTAGCAGTCACAACCGAAACCGAAGTTACCGTACCGCCCGAAGAAAGTGTCTGGAAAGTCGGAAGCGCTCCCGCACCGTTTGAGGTCAAAACCTGGCCAACCGTTCCAACCGCGCCACTCTGGAGAGCGCTGGTTGCAGTCGTGCCGCCAAAGATCGGCGCGAAGGCGGTAAATGATGTGGCGCCAGTGCCGCCACTGGCAACGCCGACAGCTGTCCCGCCAGTGATACTTCCACCACTGATGGTAACATTGCTCAAAGTCCCACCGGTGATGTTAACGTTCGAAGCATCCTGAGTAGCCATCGTGCCGAGACCGGAAATATCTGCGGTCGAGATACCGGCCCAAGCCGGTGCCGCTGAGATCGCCCCGGTTCCGATCTGAGACAAGAATTGCTTTCCAATGGTCGTGTTGCCAGGCAAGCGCACATTTCCGGTTCCATTGTTATAGACTAAATCGCCTAAAGTCGTGGTTGGTGAAAAAGCGTTAAAAGCCGCCGATGCGCTGGTCGCGCCGGTTCCACCCTGAGGAATGGAAAGCGCAGTTGTAAGGCCGGTAAGAGACGTGATGTCCGAATTGGCGCCGGACGCGGCCGCGCCGAGGTTGGTCCGCGCGCCAGCAGTGCTCGATGAACCAGTTCCACCCTGGGGAACGGTAACCGCAGTCGCATCGCTAAGAAGATTACCAGAGGCTGGCAGAGTTACCGTGCCCGATCCGGCGACTGCCGGAGCATTAATCGTTATCGCACCGCTGGTCGAACCACCCAGAAGAAATTTGCCCGAGCTGAATGTTTTTGTACCAGTTACAGTCTGAACGCCGGAGAGAAGCATGTCGCCGGTTCCCGAAACAGAAACCCACGAAAGGCCGCCCAAGCCATCGTTCTGCAAAACAGTTCCGGCTACGCCTTGAACCGCAGGAAAAGCATAAGAGGCGCCGTTCAATATCAAAGAAACGAAACTCGCCACGCCGGAAGAAGTTATACTCCAGTTATTGTCGGTAATGGACACGTTCTGGGAGGTGGTCGAGCCTATGGCTATTGCCCCGGTCGTCGAGGTTGCGCCGATTGAAATAGCCGACGCTGTAGCGCCGGTCAGAGATAGTCCAGCATCACTGGTAACGCCTGTACCGCTTACGGTAACAACCGCTTGCGCCGCATGGACGCCAAAACCGCCGAAAAGCATCAGCACAGTTAAAACGGCCCTAATAGCCATATATTTCCTCATATTCATTGTTATCATATTAGTATAACGTTTTATTGGGTGAATCAGTAATTAACAACGCAAATAATACCAGATTTAAGCTATCCTGTCAAGGGCATTTGCGAGTTCAAACAAAATCCCCCGCAATCTGCGGGGGATCCTTGGATTGAGAAACCCAAGACTACTTATTCAACTCATCAGTACGTTCGGCACACTCAGTACCAATCTCTATTGTCCAGAAAGTTGATTGGCCTTCGCCCTGGTCTTGGGGCCGAAGTTGCCGTAGCCAGCTTCGCCTTCATTCGCAATTCCATATTTGACTTGGAATCTCTGGATGGCTCGGGTTGTGGCTGGGCCGAAGTAGCCGGTGACTGAACCTTCGGGGTAGATGTCTACGCCCTGGGCTTTGAGGAAGTTTTGGAGAGCGGTTACGCTCGCATTCTGGCTGCCTAGAGCCAGGTCAAGCTTGAAGGTTGTGGTGGTAGTCACAGTCGTGGTTTCACCAGCCGGGGTGGTAGTAGTTGTCGTTGTCGTCACCGTTCCGGACAACTCATTCACCTTGGCTCGCGTCTTGGGACCCAGGATGCCGTACCCGACCTCTCCGGGTTTCGCGATGCCGTGCTTCTCCTGGAACTTCTGGATGGCACGCTTGGTGGCTGGGCCGAAGTAGCCGGTGACTGAGCCTTCGGGGTAGATGTCTACGCCCTGGGCTTTGAGGAAGTTTTGGAGAACCGTAACCTCATTGCCTTTGGCTCCGATGTTTAGGGCTTTGGTGAGGATGCCCTTGGGGACTTGGCCGGATTGGCCCACAGTTGTGCCTTCGATGGCTTTCCTCAGAGCATCGATCTTGGCTTGGAGTTCTGCAGCGGTCGGAGTGGTTGAGGAAGGCGGGATTACTACAGGAGTTGGCGGCGGAGTTGAGGCTGGAACGATGACAGGCGATGAAATCGAAACACCAGAACCGCTGCTTCTGCTTGTTGTTGCTCCTGATATTGCACTAGAAGATGCTGATTCGCCCGAGAGATTAAGCGAAGTAATCTTATAGTAATAGGTGGTAGAAGAGTCCAATCCAACGTTGATGTAGGTATTGGTTGATTCGCCAGAAACCGTCGGTTCATTGCCGACCCTGGTAAATGTTCCGCCAGAGGTAGCTGAACGATAAATGTCGTAGCTGGTTGCACCAGTCACCGCCGTCCACGATAGAGCGATGTAATCTCCGCCGTTGCTGGTAACTTGGAAGCCAGATGGAATTGCCGGAGCCCCACCACTAGCCACGAGCGGAGCGAAGTCAGAGAAGTGATCTACGATCGCAGTCAATGTGTCGGCAGTAATGTCGACTGTCGTTGATAACGTATCGTAGTTATTGGTCGTTGCATTCCAAACACCGATTACTAAACTGGACTCTGCCGTACCCGTAGGAAGATCTGCTTCGGTATAAGGAATGGTTATCGTAACCGAGTCATTCAGCGTCTTGATTGGCGCACCAGACGAATCAGTAGCGCTAATTGAGACGGCGTTTTTGCTTAAGATCGTGCCAGTCGGCGGGTTAGGCAAAGAGGTGTTCGTCTGCGTTTTAATTGTTGAGGCGTTAGAGGAAGTGCCTAATGCATTTGCTGGAATGTTCATCTTGAAATTAGCACCGATGTCGGTATTAGTGAAGAAGCCACCGGAAGTTGGGGTTATGGTTTCCTGCTTCTCGGGCCTGATCGTAAATCCGGAGATGGCAGTAAGCGTTAGAGTGTTATTAGCCGAATTTGAGCCACTTATCGTCACGGTAATTGCTGAACTTTCGTAGCCAATACTTCCCGCACGAACTGTCCACGTTCCGTTTGATACCGGCAGACTGTAAGCGCCGGTTGAATCGGTTTGCGCGACAGCGAACCCACCATTCCCATCGGTCGCGTCAACAAAAGCATTGGAAACTCCAGCCGAATTCAGAACCACGGTACCGGTTATGGTAAGAGATGCTGTGGTAAGTGCGATCGTTCCAGCTGAAACCGTTACGCCATTAACCGTAACCGCCCCGCCAACAGGTGACTTATATCCTGGCTTGTCAGCGCGGACTCTATAGATACCATTCGGTACAGAGATTGAGAATGCGCCGCTAGAGTTAGTCAGTCCTCCAAGGTTTATAATGTTTGTTTGTCCGGTCGGGGTTCCATTGATCGAAACCCAAGAATTTGCTAGAGCCGTGCCGTCACCGGTTACGGTTCCTGTTACGGCAAAAGTTGCTCCAACAGATGCGGTGTAAGTGATTGTTGTATTGGCTGAATAGGCAGCAGAAGCAGTTGTACCAATCATGCCGTAAGATGGGTGACCGGCGCGCACTACATACGTACCCGCAGGGACCAAAACTGTGTAAACAGCATTTGCGCCAGACGTGGTGTATGTGCCCATGCTGTTGCCACGGCCATTTGAAGCCCTAACATCCACGAACCCTCCAGTTATCGGATTTGTGCCATCAGTTAAATTAACCGTGATTGTTATTGGCGCAGTTAGCGAACAATCTTTGCCAGTTGTGTCTGTGCTAGCCGTAACTGTAACGCCCGTGACTGGCGCGCTCTCTCCTACTCCCGGGAAATAACATGTAATAGCGTAAGTGCCGGCTGGAACTTTCAAGGCATAATTACCGCTTGCATCCGTTACAGCCATATTGCCGCCATTAGACCCCTCAGCGCGAACCATAACACCCTGTTGAGCAACGGTGGCTTTAGTCGCCTGACCTTTAATCGTACCTGTAGCTAATGTTTGAGCAGAGAAATCCTGGCCCGTTAAGCTCGTCGTAGAAACGGTAACAGTCTTTGTCCCAAGTCGGCCAAAACCGGGAGCAAATGATTCAAGCACCCATGTGCCAGCCGAAATATAGAGGGTGTAAGCACCGTTGGCATCAGTTGGACCACCCACGAAGTTTCCAGAATCTCCTCCAACCGGCGTTGTGTCAGAAGTAGAGACTACTTTTCTGCCACCCACACCAGCATAAGGGATTGCGTTACCAGAATCATCGGTAACTGTACCGCTTATGGTAAGCGATGATGTGCTAGCATCTAGCACGAAAGCAAGGGTTGCCGGGGTGTTGGCGCCAGATGACGGAACAGTGATTTGCTGATCTTGAGTCGGAGGCATGCCTGGCTTAAATACACCTACCAAATAGACACCAGGGGGGACGTTAAGAGTAAACGCTCCTTGAGTATCAGTTTGCGCACCAACACCGGCTCCAGAAGAAGTGCCGGTTGTTGAGCTTTGGCTAGGGCGGGCAAAAACCTGCGCTCCGTTTATGCCAGTACCGGCAGAATCCTTGACTGTACCAGCAATCGTCTTACCAGCCGCTACTAAAGTAAAGTTTTGGGTAAGGTTGTCCGTAACAATCTGAACCTCAGTCGGGGGCGCCGGCATGAAAGTGAAGGTCGGCTGTGGTGGCGGTGGAGACCCCGGTTGATGGAAGCTGGCTGGTATAGATGGGCCAACTCCTACTTGATAAGTCGTATTGTTGAGAGCCGGCAATGAATATGCAACGCTACCTCCATATTCAGTGCCACTAACCGTAACGGCGGTGCTGTTTGTTGTAACTGTCTTCTTCACAAATCCATTCTGACTTGAAGCGAAGACATCCATTTTGGTAGCAGCAGGACCGTAATTGTGCCTGATATGAGTCGAGGAGCAGCAGTGAGGCCATATGGTTTAGAAACGTTGCCGGCAACATTGACCGGTTGGGGCATAGAATTGAAGATAAAGTTCCCTGCCGCGGCGACACTGCCCGGATCAAGACCAAGCTGATAATCGCCATCCGCAATGCTTGTGAACTGCACCTGACCGCTTGAAGTAACGCCATTTTGTCCACCAGAAGCAGGACTAAATAGAAAAACGGTTACGTTATCCACATCGGCCTCAGAACCATTTTTAATGTTGTCATTAGCCACTCCACCACCGCCAGGATTTGCGCCATTGTCGTTAAAAACTGTTACGGTAACAGTTCTTGTACCGGCTTGGCCCAAGAAGAAATCACCGGAAGTTAGCGTCTCTAAAATTGTTCCAGTATCATTCTTGGTTTTTATGTCTACTGTATAACCGGAACTATTCGGAACGGTAGAGTTTTTGATGCCCTTCAAATCAAACCGCAGAAAGGTGTTCGCACCTGTGGCCGCGCCCGCAATTGGAACCGTCACCGTCCTCGCACTCACGTTCACCGCAACTGTGCCTATCGTCACCGCGCCAGCGCCAGGGCCATTGATGTCCCCGTTTGATGGGCTTTCCGTGCCAGCGGTCATTTTATTAGCGCTGGTTACGTCGAATCCTGTTGGGAAAGTAAGCACAATGGAACCGTCTACGGGAATTGTTGTTGTGACTGGCATTTCAACCATGTAATTAGAGGTTGCGCCAGCGGCTCTGGTCATCGGAGAAACGCGGATCGGAGTCATTCCCATCTGGCCTCCAGTCTGTTGTTGACCGCTTCCTGGGCCAAGCTGTCCGCCAGTTTGTGAAGAGTTAGCTACCGTACCCTGAGTAGTATTGTTAGCTGATGCCGACATACTACGGCCAGATAAGTCCTGTAAAACATTTGATGCTGTTAATTTAAATGTAACTCCGTTTTGGAGAGATAAACCGGAGATTTTAGCAGTCATCGTTGGCCCATCATAGGTAACGGCCTTACCTCCTAAAGAAATGGTTGTTCCAACCGGGCTTTCGAGCGTGTAGTTCGTAATATTGTCCGCCGCCGAAGGTCCCCCGCCGGATTTCATGCCCTCGGAAAAAGTGATGGCAACATTGAAATTGTCCGCATTCGCGAACTGAACTGTCGGATCAACCGTATCGGCTGTGGCCGAGGTGCCAAATGTGTAAGCATAGCTTGATAAGGCATCCGCCGCTGTTACTGCATTATCTACACCACCGTTGCCTCGGAGACCGTTTCCGGAAATATCTTTAACGGTCGTTCCGATACTACCTGTTCCGATCGTCACTCTATAGGTCTTACTTGCAATCAAGGCAGCTGTCGGGGAGAAGTGAGCAGCGCGCTGTTGAGGGTTGTATGTGATGTTTCCAGCAACATCAGTGCTGTCGGTAACATTCCGAAGAACTACATTAGTTGCCGTGAATGTACTACCATCAATATCTTCTGAAAAACCGATAGAGATGTCGCTCACCGGAAGCGCAACGCTAGACGCGTTCACTCCTGGGAAAACTCCGGTTATTGTCGGTTTTATAGTGTCAGCGGCACCGGAAGCAGTCCTGAAATAAAGCCGGAAACCCATAACAGCCGCGCCAGTCGAGGAAGTGGTAGTCGAAGCAACAGTCACGACATAATCAGTGCTTGCAGTAAGATCAGCGGTCGGATTTATAGTCAGTGTGTTGGTAGCTGAAGCATATGACAAAGCGCTACCTATCGCTGATCCGGATGGATTACCGTTAGTATTCAGGAACAATCCTACGTTCGTTGCGGAAGTGACTGACCCAGCCCCGGACTCTGACATCGCAACAGAGAACTGCAAAGAGATGTTTGCGCCTATCGGGAAGGTCTGACTGCCGGGCTGTGGCGTGGTTGTCTGAACCGAAGGAGGCGTATTGTTTGTTCCACTGTTTCCGCCGGTGGTAAAGGTTAAAGTAGATGCTGAAGCAAGCGGGTTACCGGCAGAATCCTTAACGCCAGTGCCAGTCGTCAATATGTATGTTGTGGAAGGCAAAAGATCGGCGGAGGAATTGTCAAAACGAAGACTTGTGCTATTTGCGCCAGTTGCTCCGCTAGAAACCAAGTGGAAGTTATAGACACCGTTGCTCGAAGCGTTCGCCGTTGTCTTTGCAAAAGCAATATTGCCGGCAGAAAATACAGTAGCGCTTTCAGTTACGGCGCCAGTCGCGGCTGTCGCAAGCTGTGAGATCTGTGAGCTTACAGCAAAAGTTGGAGCCGTTGCGTTGCTATCAAGCCGTAGAGTTGTGGCCGCTGTGTCGGTTGTAAAGTTCTGCGCGGCTGTGACAAGATGCCAAGCATAAGAGTTAAGATTGTCGGCATTGGCCGTTATATTCGCAAAGAGTAAGTCGCCCACAGCAAGGTTGATGCCACTGCCTCCTGTGCCAACAACTTGGCTTGAACTGTTTACCGCAGAGGTGTCGGTCGGAGTGATCCTAGAAACACGGGAACTCGGACTTGTCACGAAAGTTGGAGCCGCGGCGGCGCCATCAAGGCGCAAGTTAGCATCATTAACATTGTTACCTGCAGTCACCAAGTGCCAATTATATTTAACACCGGTCGGGTTCGCAGAAACGTTCGCCACCACTATATCACCAACCACAAGAGCCGTACTCGCGCCTTGAAGTCCGGTGGCAGCAACCGTGCCGAATTTTATAAGCTGTTGGCCGCCAAATAAGTTGAAATCATTTACAGCGAAGGTTCCTGAAGTAAGGGTGGCATTAGTAACGACCCCGACTTCGGGCGGAAACGATTGGTTCTGGAAAAAAACTACATCCCCAGTTACCGGAGTTGTGTATGAGCCCTGCGGCACTATCGGATTTGAACCCTGCATGAAATAGAAGGCCGAGGAAGTGCTGGCCGCTTTGGCAAAAGAAGAGCTCGCGGTATAAGTAGGAGGAAGCGAGGTAATTACATCGAATCCATTCGGAAAAGGACGGATAGAAGCAGCGACGTTATTGCTATTTTGAGTTAAGTTAACGTTCCCGGAAGGACCATATGTAAGTGTTGATTGATCAAGATTCTCTGAAAGGCCCACGTGGATAAACATGCTTACCGGAACATTGGTCGAGTTGTTCTGCGGGCCGGTCATGTTGATGTCTACCGTCGGGGCAACAGTGTCAACGGCTATGGCGCTCGTCACAACTGCCACGCCAAGAGTCGGATCGTTAGCATTCATGTCAATGCCGTTGGTCGGCATTGTGATGACAAAAGAGTGACCGTTCACAGTCGCTGAAGCCGTGCGGAAAACTATGTAATAAGTTCCTGCTGCTCCGGCGCTTGCTAAGGTAAGAGTTGTTGAACCACTTGAAAAAGCAGAGGCGGATGAAAGTGTCACCACGGCATCAGTAGCATCAAATGAACCAGCGGTTGCACCCGCATCGTTATAGATAGCGATACCGGAAGTAGCATCAGTCGCGAGGGCCGCCAAATCAGTAGACGGGTTAAACGACGTTGCCGCGCTGTCAGTTGCGGTAACTCGCAATGATGTCAGAGTTTCCGCGGCATCGACTGCAATAACAACCTTGAGAGCCGCTCTTGGGGTACTACTGGCTTTTGCAGTGGTAGCCTGGGTAATCAAGCTCGTTACGGTCGGAGTAACCGTAGCCCGCGCGAGCGGCAAAAATGCCGACGACCCCAAAGACGAAAAAATGACAGCGAGAACTGTCACGAAGATGATCGACCGGTTTATAAGCAAACGGAACGAGGAAGAAATAATTTTCTCCATTTTATTGGGTTTATTTTATGGCACCGACTAAAATGCCAATATGGTTTCTATTATAGCAAATGGACTGATCGACAAGAGTGCATAACTCGACTGTCGGCCAATGACTACTATTAAAGTATAAACAACGGACATGAAGAAAAAATAAAGGTGTTCGACCCTTGTTCCGACATCGCTCGGCCTTGCTCGCCTCGATTCGGCGAAGCGGGCCGGCGAGGTAGGTCGGTCCAAATGTAAATGAACACATTTCCATTTGACTCTCTCGCTTGTCGGAATAAAGGTTCCTCGGGACAAGCCCCGCGGTATTTGTTGGGACTCGCTCAGGCTCGCGCACTCTCGCGCCAAGGCGCGGGGTATTTACCCCGTTCTGCTATTCATTTCACTCCTCGCTAGTCGGGATAATGGAAATCTCATTACGCAAAAACCGCCCATATGGGCGGTTTTTGCAAACCCCAGTAAAGGCGCGTCATTCGCCTTTCTCCGACTTCGCTCGGCCCAAATGAATCTTCGTTCATTTGGCTCTCTCGCTTGTCGTAGTAAATCTCAAGTACCGTAGGTCGTTTGTGCTACTTATTTAGCTCGTTGATTTTGGCTCTAGTCTTTGGGCCAAGAGTGCCATAACCCGGGTCGCCGGCTTTGGCCACAATGCCATATTTAAGCTGGAAACGTTGAATGGCTTTTTTAGTCAGAGAACCGAAGTAGCCGGTTGCCAATCCTTCCGGATAGATATCTGCTCCTTGGGCTTTGAGGAAGTTTTGGAGAACCGTAACCTCATTGCCTTTGGCTCCGATGTTCAAAGCTTTGGTGAGGATGCCCTTGGGGACTTGGCCGGATTGGCCAGCTTGGGCGGCATTGATCTTCGCAACCAAGGCGTTAATCTGGGCCTGAAGAGTGGCTATCTGTTCAGCCTTGGTTGGAGAAACAGGAGTAACCGGGGTTACCACAGCAGAAATGTCTAGGTTAATTGAATCCGACACTGCCGCAGAAATGTTCCCGACTGAATCCTTAAACTTCGCGTAAACAATTTTTGCGCCGTTGCCGGAAGTTAATGTCCATGCTTTGGTCGTCGCGTATGTCTCGAATGTCGCGCCAGTGAAAGCCGAATCATTTGCGATCATCATGCTTGATACGCCGGACGAATCAACGGCTCCCAGAGTTAGGGTAACCGCGGTAGTATTCGCAACAGAAGCGCCACCATTGATCGAAATTGATGTGCTTACCGGAGCAGTGGTGTCGGTGGGCGTGGGCGAACCACCACCCCCGCCACCTCCGCCTCCACCGGTATTACAAACGCCTCCATTAGGAGTAATGGTATAGGTACCTGCGGATGCAGCCGTTGTGGTAATAACAGCCGTGTTGGTCGTGCCGCTACAAGATTGAGTTGCGGTACTGCCAGAACCGCCTGAACCACTAGCCGGACTGAAGTCCACTAGGTTGGGTAATGTGACGGTAAATGTATTGTCAGTTGTACCAGCTGGCACAACAACATCAATACTTGAAGCGTTTATAACTAGTGAAGTGGCATCAGAGCCAGATTTAATAGTCAAAGTAGCGCCATTACCGGTAAGATTGACATTGGTATCGGCAGAGTAGTTAAGGTTGGAGGCATATACCGCGCCAACCGAAAAACTCATTGCTACCACAGCCCCAATCGTCGCTAAGCCTAGTTTTATTTTGTTTTTTGTCATTTATGTTTTTGTTTTATCCCCCGCTCCGATTTAGATCGGAGCGGGGCGAGTCGCAGATTCGACCTTAAGTAGATTAAGACCTACGACATAGACAACTAGGTTAGATTAAGACTGTATCGCAGTTCTAGCCACTTCATTCCAAACTGTGCCATCACTTATAAAGGTGACAGTGTAGCGTTGAGCGGTAGCGTTAGCCAGGGTCAATGTTCCTACAGAGTTTACAAGAGTTGTCTCAAACGTGATAACTTCATCGCCTGATCCACCCGAGTCAGTCTGGAAGATAATCGTCAACATATCTCCAGCTGTACCACCGGCTGAAAATGTGATCGTCTGATCCTGGTTGTCAGTTGTGATTGTGTCGGTGTAGAGGTTCGAAAGTCCGACGGTCAAAGTTGGTGTGGCACCAGCGGTAATAACACTAGCCGCGGAAGCCATCTGAACTTGTCCAGTCTTATTTGGGATTGTTACCGTCCTGTCAGCTGTAGCATCTGTCACAGCCAATGTGGTTTCAAAACCGTTGGCTGTTGCGCCCTCAAAAGACAAAGGTGAAGCGCCATTGATCGCTCCAGTGATCGTTATACCACCGGTTGTGTCATCCACACCTGCGTTAAGAGCCAAGGTAGATGTGGTGTTGGTAGAACCAAGGGTAACAACGTTGGCGGCAGCGCCATTACCGATGGCAATGGTTTTTACGCCCGTGCCGCCAGTACCTATGTTGATGCCGTTTGCGCCTGTTCCATCACCGATGTTGATGGCGGTCTTATTGCCATTTCCTCCACCGATAGAAATTTCGGTAACAACCGAAGCGGCTGTGTCACCGATAGCGATAGCTCCTGTCTGAGCCGTACCACCAATCGTGACAGTACCAGTTGTGGTAGCAGCGCCGACCGTGTAGTCAGATGCTGCAACACCGTTAAGAGTTACGTCGTCGCCAGAAGCTACTGCAAAATCTCCAGCGCCAGTGGTAGTAACAAGCATTCCGCCTGTTCCGGTGTTTACGTTAACAGCGGTTGCGCTGGTTACGTTACCAACGGTAATCGTGTGCTCAACTGCAGTTGTGCCAATGGTGATAGCTGCGCTTGCGCCAGCTCCATTGATGGCTACATCATCACCAGAAGCTACAGTAAAGTCGCCAGCGCCAGTTGTGGTGATAGTACTTCCGCCTGTTCCGGTGTTTACGTTAACAGCTGTTGCGGCAGTGACGTTACCGAGAGTAATGGTCGCGTCAATGGCGCCAGTACCAACGTTTACCGTGTTAGCAACTGTACCGCCCGTGGCAATATTAACCGTGTTACCCAATGCGTTCACGCCGATGTTTATAACATGGGCGAAAGCCGAGGTACCAAGGTTAATTATTGAACCTGTAGAACCTCCGTTAAGCGTAATGTCGTCCGTTGCGTTCCAGATGAAATCATCTGTAGAAGTAATAGTTACATCCGCTGAACCAGACAAAAGCGTCACAGCAGCTGCGCCAGTTGCTGAACCAATGGTGACCACATTAGCAGCAGCGCCAGTACCGATGGCAATGGTTTTTACACCAGTATCACCTATGCCAATGTTGACGTTGTTTGCCGCAGTCCCACCAGCAATGTTAACAGTGGTTACGCCAGCTCCTGATCCAATCGCAACTGTATTGGTGCCAGATGAAGAACCTATGGTAATAGTTCCGGTCTGGGCAGTGCCGCCGATAGTCGTAACGCCAGTTGTTGTCGCTGCGCCTATTACAGTATCGGTGGCGGCAACCGTAGTGAATGTTAAAGCTGCATCAGTTGTCACTGATGTCGCTCCGAAAGTTAAAGCGGCTGAAGCCGGAGTAACAAAGACTGTGCCGAACGCCAAAACTGTGGCGGCCGGAACAAGAAACCTTACAATTTTATTTTTTATTGTCATTTTTATTTTGTGTTTTGATTAGGGAAATTAAATTCATAAACTTTTTGCTCCGGTCGATGGGAGCAGACCTAAAAAATAACCGACCGATAATATTCTCTGAGGTTTTAATTTATAAACTTAATTTATTTTTTTATTTATTGAATCTATAAGAGAACTCTTTAATCGACCTTTTCATACCGCTCTTTAGCGGATGTATTTATTATAGCAAAGCCATTCAGAACGATAATTATTAGATGTGGATAACACGTTAGCTTGTCTTTATATTTTCTTTATTTAAAATTTCCTTCGAACCCAAATCATTGAACAAGCGCATTTAGCCTCTGACCATAAGTCTAAACGGCAATTTTAAATTGCCGTTTAGAATTAGCCAGATAAGTTGCTAATTATGGCCTCTACTGGGCCTTTGTCTTTGCCTCCAGCAACTTGACTTTGTCGATATATACTTGGTTATCTGGTTCCACCTCCAGGAAGGCCCTCCATAAGGCAAGCGCTGGTTCCGGATCATTGATATCTTCCAGATAAAAGGCGTAGAGCTTTACCACATCGAAATTGTTGTTTGTTGTTTTAAGGATGTCGGCAAAAAAGGGCATCATAAAATCAGGATGCTTTCTAAAATCATATCGGTACAAATCATACAGTTTCCGATACACAGAAACCGCTTGCGGATCTATAGCCAAGGCCTTCTTAAAGGATTCCTCTGCTTTTACAAAGTCCTTCTGATTCCTATAAATACTGCCGATATTGGAATATGGAACATACTCTTTCGGCGAAGTCTTCGCTGCCTGTTCGTAAGACGCAAGAGCTTTATCCAAGTCTCCCGAGGATTCATAGTCGATGCCCTGCTGAAGATATTCCGCATAGGTTGTCTCTGGACTAGAAGAGATCATAAAGAACGCGCCTAGAGCAATCAATGCGAGAACCGAAACAGCTAAGATAAATTTTAATTTCATAATGCTAATTTAGCAGAAAACAAGCTCTCAGTAAAGAGTATGTACGTACAGTTAACCATATGGGGTGACGTTCTCAACGGATTGAGTCATCACCATTTTTCACGGCCGTGAAAAATGGTGATGGTGAGAATTGGGGGAAGAAGAATGCTAAGGAATTTATTCAGCCTGTTGATTTGAATTACCAAGCATAGACTCGGACTTCGCCGCGACCGCCGTTGCAGCCTGTACCCGAAACCACCGACTAGTATGTATTGTCTGATCTTCTTTCTGCCGCAATTAGTCTGAAATTGTTACCTTTACGAGAGTAAATTATTCTAACTTTGCCCTTTCTAACCCTATAAACAGAATCTCTGCCTTTTAACTTTTTGACATCAAGATCTTTTAGGTCGCCAGCAAGAATAGAAGTAATTATCTGTTGTATCTTTTCTCTTTCGTCCGAATTAAGCTTAGTTAAAGCCTTCTCAATTTTGTCCATCTAACTAATGAAGAAAGTTATAATCGGGCGAGAATGTCCTTAAAATCAACGCCACCCCTTTTTATCTTCGTGAAATCCGCAACCGTTTCCCACATTCCCTCGTCATCTATAGGCGTTAGTTTAAACACTGGTTTTGATTTGCGAACAATTACAAAAGACTTACCCTTTTCAACTTCGGATATATACACGCCAATATTAGAACGCAGCTCCTTTAGTCCTACGATTTTATTCACAGGCTAAGTTTACCTTAAGATAAACTTGTAAGTCAAGCGGGCGTACAGTTAACCATATGGGGTGACGTTCTCAACGGATTGAGTCATCACCATTTTTCACGGCCGTGAAAAA
>Ga0155884_133_pt1 | contig 13867 bp, 20 predicted proteins | sample RifCSPlowO2_01_FD_107538 | JGI IMG/M metagenome (GOLD analysis project Ga0155884, IMG submission 107538) | Candidatus Colwellbacteria bacterium RIFCSPLOWO2_01_FULL_48_10
CCAGTTCCGTTCACGGTCAGGGTAAAGGCGCTATCTCCCGCCGTTTTGGAAGTTGGCGAGATAGAAGTGGTCGTCGGCACGGGGTTGTTCACCGTTAGGACTTGGGCGTTGGACGTCCCGCCTCCGGGAGTTCCGTTGGTCACGGTGATATTGAAAGTTCCGCTAGTCGTAAGATCAGACGCGAGGATGGAGGCGGTCAGTTGGGTAGTCGAGACAAAGGTTGTGGTGCGGGCCAGTCCGGCAAAGTTAACAACCGAGGTTGGAATAAAATTCGTGCCGTTCACGGTTAACGTGAAGGTCGCATCGCCTGCGTTTTTGGAAGTTGGCGAAACCGAGGTTGTGGTCGGAACCGGATTTGCTATGGTAACCGTCGGAGATGAGAGAATATTGGTCAGAGTCCCGTCGTCTGAAGACCGAGATTGAGTGGTAAATGTATAGACACCGCTTGTGGAGGGAGCGGTAACACCGCTCGTTCCGCCGCCGGAGCCGTACGTAACGGTAATAGTCTGCCCAACTGTGAGCGCAAGGGAATTGATGCTGATCGTGTTGCCGGTAAATGTCGGCACTACGCCGGAACTGCCGCCGATCTGAAAATTATCCACCCACGCAGTGGTATTGGCCATTGCAGACAGGTTGGCGATCTTCAGCCCGAAGCTGGCCACGGACGTTCTCGTACCGCTCAAAGCAAAATCGACATGGGTCCACGTATTCGCCGGTATGGCCTTGCCCAAAGAAGGGGTTGCGATCGGGCTCGCAATATTGGTGTTATTGTCATAGGCAAACTGCAGATCGCCGTTGTTGATGGGAGAGTTGGTCCTTATCCAGAACCCGACCCTCGTGTGAGAAGACCAATCTTGAGCAGTTATATTGTGATACCAAGTGCCGTTGTTACTATCGGAACTGTTCACGCACTTCACCGAACCGGTCCCTTCGTGTTTGACAACTGTATCTATAGAAAACGCGCCGCTACAGGCTTTTGGATTAGTGGTTCGGTGATTCCAGCCGGTCAGACTGTCGGCGGAATCGAGTACTATGCCCACGGTGCCGGTAGTTGAAACGGTTGTGTAGCCGGCGATTCCCGCAACGCCCTGCGGGGCGCTCCAACCGGAGGGAACAGTGATAGAAATCCCTCCGCTGTCCATCGTTTCGGTTGCGGTATAAGTGAAGGTGTATGTCCCGCCGGTGGAACCAACAGTAGTGGTTATGGGGCTGACAATATTGGTCCCGGAACCATCGGCCGCAAGAACTATCTGCGCCGCAACAAGAAATACAAAAAAAGAGACTGGAATCAGCTTTTTGAATAGGTTAGTCATTAGGTTAATTGTACTCTATTTGACAATCGATACCTCGAAATTGACTTCCAAGCGAGCATTTAAATTAAAGATTGGAAATGCGAAGTTATTTTTATGGCCCATCGTGGACGTCAGAACCTTTTAATGTTTAGATAGTGAGTATGGATATAAAAATAATCCTCACTATCATTGCTACAGTTATTGGAGTTGCGGCCTTCTTCCCATATTTGAGGGACACTATTTTACTCAAAACCAAACCCCACGCTTACACTTGGCTTATTTGGGCTCTGACACAAGGAACAGCGGTCGTTGGTATATGGTATGGCGGTGGCGGTTGGGGTGCGCTGAATCTAACAGTAGGAACGATTTTTGTTATCGGTGTTTTTCTATTTTCCTTGAGATATGGGACCAGAAATATAACCAAAGGCGATACCGCCATTTTGATCACTGCCTTATCCGCAATAATTATTTGGTGGCAATTAGATAAACCGCTTGTTTCTGTAATCATGATTTCAGCAATAGATGTTATCGGATACATCCCTAGTTTTAGGAAATCATATATGGAACCTTGGAGTGAGACGCTTACAACTTGGATGGCTTTTACTATTTCAAATTTATTGGCGATACTGTCATTAAGCGAATACAACTTGCTTACCACAACATATTTGGTTGCTATAATATTAGCCAATATCGCATTATTTTCTTTCTGTTCTTATAGAAGAAAATATATCCCAAGGCCTCAATCAATCTAAACGCTCTTTCTCAACGCCTATTTCCAAAGACTGAATTTCTTGGTCAGAATCTTTATCTCGTCCTTGTCGCCGAAGATTCCAATCCCTAAATACTCTACGTCTTTATCTTCTTTGGCGGAAAGAATTGTCTGTATCTCAGTGTCATCAGTCGCGTCAATCATTTCCCTGATGAAAGCCATAGATTCCATGCCTGAGCCCCTCACCTCCTTCATGCAGTCGGCCATCTGTTCCGGCTTGGCGGAGAGAACAACAATCGCATATTGGGTGTTCCGAGGATACTGTACACCATCCTTAGTTATGAAAAATTCCCCCGTGCCGAAGCCTACGCCCACTTTATTGCCGAAATAAGCGCTCACGTGGGCGACCGTATTCAAAACCTGCCAGTGCGGCAAGTCATTCCTGACAATTATCGAAATCTTTCGGTTAAAATCTTGGGGCATTGTCTTTTATCCTATTTCAGTAACGCTTTCTAATCCACCATTTCTTAATTGGCGGGATAGACAAAGTTGATAATAGATAACCGATCGTTGGGATGAGCGCATTTAAAAAATAGTTTTCGATGCCGATAAACAATAAAGCAACTGATGCAGTAAGATATGTAATAGTCGCGATTAGAAAAACTCTAAGCACACTCGTTTCCCAGGCCTTATCCGCCTCAACACGTTTGTTGCGTTCTTTGACTGCTAATAACTCTTCTTCGATTTTCTGTAAGCGTTCTTCCATATGCTAATTTAATTCACCAATAATCCAATCAAAATATTTCTTATTGGAACTAACGGGAATCTTAACTATACACGGAACAGTATATGAGTGGATTTTCTCTGTCTCGCGAACAACCTTATTGTAATTTTTGTTAATCGTCTTGGCGATCAAGACAAATTCTTTCTCATCGGCGATCTTACCCTTCCAATGATACATGCTTTCAATTGGTCCAAGAATATTTGCGCAGGCAATCAGCTTTCTTTTGAGTAAATACAAGGCAATCTTTTTAGCCTCAGCTTTAGTTCGATTAGTTATGTAGATATAAATAAAATTGGTCATTTTATAAATCCTTCATGACCTCCCGGAGCTCGTCGCGGATCATGCTCATTTCGAGCTTCATATCTACACGGGAATCTGGAGCTTCTTTGTCAAAACATTCGTTGCATAACTCAATATATTTCTTGTCGTCTGGGTCTTGAGATTGTAATAAATGAGAAGCTCCTTCGCCTTGAATGTTATACCAATAAAGATATTCATCCTCACCTCGTTTCTCGTAGAAGATACTTTCCACGAACATCTTCTCGGCCTTAAAGGCTTCCTTCTGTCTCGGTACTGATTCTCGAATGTGTTTGACTAATTCTTGAACTTTCTCACTTTTCCCTCTTTTCATTTTGAACCTGGTGAGTTCTACCATTAATCTCTGTGGCTGAGTTTTATCAGGAGCATAGCCATTTTCTATTACTGATTTTAATTTATCTAGGTGAGCTTGGGCAAAAGGACCTGATAAGTCGCTATTGTCGTCCATCCATACTAAAAAGGTAAGCTTAGTTCTGTTTTCTCCGAGTGGTGTGAAAGTGTAGCGAACGTGACATGGGTTATTCTTCTTTTTTATCTCGAACAGTTTGTGCGGTTCGAATTTAACCATCTCATATTCATTGAGTTCGGAGAAATCAGGTTTACCCGGCACAACCCTTCGATTTCGATAAAGCGTACCCAGTTTTACTGGCCAAGTATTTGTTTCTTCCATTATTATCGAATCAATCCACTTATGGGTGTTTTGAGGATTGATGGCGAACTCAAACACCTCCGCCGCGGGCCGATCTATCTCGATCGAAAGTTCGTTTTGTTTCATATACAATAATTATATCAGAACCTGACGCTATTAGATTGCTGGGTTGGTCTTCTGTGTGCTTTTCTTTTCCCACTTGGTCTTACATTAAATACCATCTATCATATTCACATGCGCCTGCACAGATTTATACGGCTGATCGACCTATCCCCCGGCAAGATGCGACTCGACGACGAGGAATTGTTTAACCAGGTTAAAAATGTTTTTCGGCTGGAGCCTGGTGATAAAATAATCCTCGCTAACGGCAAGGGTAGCGAAGGAACGGCGGAAATAAGATCATTTTATAAACATGGCATCGAACTGGAGATTTTAAACATCGACGAAAAATCATCGGCCAGCAAAAAAACCGTCCTATATCTCGCGATCATCAAAAAAGACAATTTCGAACTCGCGGTCCAAAAAGCGGTCGAATGCGGAATCGGAAAAATCGTCCCGATGATCACCGACCGGATAGTCAAGCTCAACCTGAACATGGACCGCCTTAAAAAAATTTCCATCGAAGCGGCCGAGCAGTCCGGACGGGCCGATATCCCGGAGATATCGGAACCCATTAAATTCAGCGAAGCGCTAGGAGCGGCCCGCGGGACGAACCTATTCTTCGATATGGGCGGAGAGCCCATCGCAAACATTATGGATAAAAACCAAACCGAGATTGGGGCGTGGATAGGCCCCGAAGGGGGCTGGAGCGAGAGCGAACTCGTAATGGCGAAGCAAAAAGGATTTAAGACGGCTTCGCTCGGCGCAACAACCTTCCGCGCAGAAACCGCGGCGATAGTGGGGGCGTATTTAATATCAAACTGAGTTGGGGGGCCGCTCGCTAGCTTCTGTCACGTATCGTTGTGTTATATCAAATCAATTCCGGGGAGGCTGATTCATTATGACCGCTATGGCGGTCATAATGAATCAGAAAATACCCCAATTTCGGTGCCGCTGACTGTAAATAAGTTACGCGACGGAATTAGCCAGAGTGCTTTTGGTATAATTAATGCGTCGAAAAAAACTAAATATAAAAAATGATAGTCGAAATTAATTATTGGGCGGTTTTGGTGGCTGCGGTTGCGAGCATGGTTATCGGTTTCTTGTGGTACGGACCCATATTCGGAAAGCTGTGGATACGCCTTTCTGGCTTCACCGCCGAACAGATAAGCGCGGGTAAGACCAAAAGCATGGGCGGAACATACATGATCTCGTTCTTCGGGTCGCTCGCGATGAGCTATGTGCTCGCGCACGCGCTCATCTTTGCAAGCGAATATCTGCAGATATTCGGCCTAACCGCCGGACTCACCGCAGCCTTCTGGAATTGGTTCGGATTTGTAATGCCGGTAACGCTCAGCAACGTGCTGTGGGAAGGGAAATCTTGGAAACTGTGGGTCTTGGGCAACGGCTATTATCTGGTCTCGCTGTCAGTGATGGGAATGATATTGTCGGTTTGGAACTAACGACTGACGAATTAATCAGCTCAATCTCACCTCAACAACTGTCCGACCCTTCTTCGCTAAAAGCTACGAACGGGCAAGTCGAAAAGTTGTTGAGTGGTTCTGGCTCAAATTCAGCGTTTTGGTATAATACCGATAATGTTTGGAGATAACTTTTTCTGGAATTTCATGGCGCCTCTGCAGGATTTCGCAGATTGGGGATTCTTGGGACTGCGGTTAGCATTAGGCGCGATATTTATCTCGCACGGGCTCTCAAAGCACGGCATGTGGAAAGTGGCGCCATCGGAACAGATGTCGCGGGGAATGTTGAACACATTAAGATTTCTTTCGGTCGCTGAACCGGTTGGCGCTCTATGCGTCATGTTCGGTCTCTTTACCCAGATTGCCGCCGCCGGACTCGCCCTCGTGATGATCGGCGCAACTTATTTTAAGATGTTCAAGTGGAAAACCGGCTTCGTGGCCCAAAACAGGCTGGGCTGGGAATTCGACCTTATACTTTTCGCTGCCTCGATGGCACTCTTTTTAAACGGTGCCGGCGGCATCTCCCTTGACCGCTTACTATTCTTTTAGTCCTGTTTTGGAGCCGATTTTTCGGCCAGCTCAGCAGACTTTATGACCTTCTTTTTTGTGAATTGCGAGATGACAACAATGACCGCGAGCAGGAGCAATATAAAACCACCTCTTGAGATCCAAACCGAGACCGAGCTCCACGCATAGCCGAAGAAATAGCCGATAAGCGTATAAAAAGCACTCCACGAAAACGCGCTCAACACATTCCAAAAAAGAAATTTGCGCCAGTGCATTTTGAAAACTCCGGCCACAAATGGAATAAAAGGCCGGACAACGGCGATAAACCGCCCGATGAAAACGCTCTTGTCACCGTGCCGCTGGAAATAATCTTCACCCAGCCTGACATAGTCCGTCCTCTTAAAAAATCGGCCGAACTTTTCCGCTATCCACTCGCCGCGCTTCGCGCCGAGATAGAAACTGATATAATCTCCGACGCAGGCGCCCAACACAGTCGAGACGATCAAGTACGGCAAGCTCAAAAAACCTTGCACGGAGATGAACCCGAGGAAAACAACAACCAGCGTGCCGGGTATCAGAAGGCCAATGAAAACAACCGATTCGAAAGCGGAGATTAGGAAAACCGCCAAGTAAGCAAACGTGCCTAAGGCTTCCAAATGAGGAATAAGCGAATTGAGAAATTCCATATAACGTATCTGATTGGTATTATATAACACATGGATAATCACAAAGGAAATCTAAGGTGGGCAAATATCTGCTTCCGGAGCGAGTGCTTCAGCGTGCAGATGGCGGAGACGATGTTCCAAAAAATGAGAGGCCTGAAATTCGTGGACGACTTGAGGCGGAATGAAGGCATGATATTTATGTTCCGCAGCGAGCGCAGGCGTGCCTTCTGGATGAAAGACGTATTTGTTCCGCTCGACCTCATCTGGTTGGACGAAAAATTCCGGGTAGTAGAAATAACAAGCGACCAGAAACCCTGCCAGGGACTGTTCTGCCCGATCATAATCTCAAAAAACAAGGCGCAGCATGTCGTCGAGTTGAATGGCGGAACAGCCGACAGGATCGGCATCCGCGTCGGAGAACTGGCGGTAGTTACTCTTCCGTCTTAGCAACCGTCTTTTCGTCGATTATCTTATTAAGCATCTTCCGTACCGCTTCAAGGCTCTTGTCGTCGAGGATGGATATAGCCATTGCTTTCGGATTTAATTTTTTAAGTTTTTTGAGCTTGTCCGCAACATCTTCAGCGGAAACGGCATCGCTCTTGCTGAGAAATAGGTATTCGGGCTTGTCGGCGAGTTCGGTGTTGTATTCTCCAAGCTCTTTCTTGATGACTTTGTAATCTTTTATCGGATCTTCAGACTCGGCCGAAATAAAGTGAAACAATATCCTGGTCCGCTCGACGTGGCGCAGGAATTTTATGCCCAATCCCCGCCCCCGCGAGGCGCCTTCTATCAGCCCAGGAAGGTCGGCGAGTATCAGATCGTAGTAAACGCCGAGGTTCGGTTCGAGAGTCGTAAAGGGATAGTTAGCCACCTTACTCTGAGCGCGGGTGAGTTCGTTCAACAGACTCGACTTGCCGACATTCGGAAAACCCACGAAACCCACGTCCGCGATAAGCTTCAGCTCCAAGCGGACATTGAAAGATTCTCCCGGCTTCCCATATTCAAATTCAGTGGGGCTGGTGTTGATCGGCGAACGGAAATGAAAGTTGCCCCGTCCGCCGCGGCCGCCTTTTGCGGCGAGGATGCGCTCGCCAATTTTTACTATCTCTTTATCTTCGGCGCTGTCCAGGTTGTGGACCACTGTACCCACCGGAACTTTCAGGACCAGGTCTTCCGCATCCGGACCGTCGCAATACTGGCCCTTGCCGTCTTTGCCGCTGCCAGCCGAGAGCTCTTTCTTAAAGCGGAATTGGTTAAGGGCGCTCAAATTCGAAACTCCTTCGAAATAAATGCTTCCGCCGCGACCGCCGGAAGCGCCCGCGGGGCCAATGGCCATCTTATTTTTGTCGAAGGCGACTTTGCCCGTACCGCCGTTGCCGGCCGACACCCTGATTGTTACATCATCGATAAGCATAGTAGTACTTGTACAATAGGCCATCAATGACTAATATTCAATCAGGACGTTGATATTATGGTTCGAAAAGAAGACCTACCGCCAGGGCTCGCCGAAAAACTCAAGAAAACAGGGCAGAAGCCGGAAAACTTTGTCTCGCTCGTGGCGCCATACCGCCCCGGCGATGAGAACATTGTTCTGGAAGGCGAAGACGCCAAGCGTTTCGTGGAGATGCGGAAGCACAACGAGACCTGCCGCGGCGCGAATGCAAGCCCGCCCTGCGAGCCGTGCGCGCGGAGGAATGAAGGCCTTTTCCGCGCTTTGGACAATTTCGGCGAGCCAACCAAGGGCGACTTCGAATGCCCCCAGTGCGAGGCCTGCCGCGACAGCGAGCCGCGCCTGAACTGGCACATCAAGATGGCGCATCAGGAACCGCCGGCCGACTTCGACTAGCGGAATCGCAGAGCAACAATTAAGTTGCTCTTTTCTTTTTTCCGGCGAATGGATAAAATATTCATTATGAAAAATTACATATCTTATGCAGTGACGGCGCTGGTCGTAGTCGGCACGATAATCGGCTACAATAGATATGCAAATACAAACACCCAAACAGCTGATACAAATATGGAAAATAACATTAAAGGATATACAGCCGTTCTCCACACAACCGCGGGCGACATCACTATCGAATTCAATAAAGACCAGACACCGAAGACTGTAAAAAACTTCGTGGACCTCGCAAAGGGCAACAAATACAACAACACCATTTTCCACCGCGCGATTAAGGGCTTTATGATCCAGGGGGGCGACGTGGAAAATCTCAACGGCATGGGCGGACCCGGCTACAAGTTTGCCGACGAACCTTTCACCGGGGAATACCTCCGCGGCACGGTCGCGATGGCGAACTCCGGCCCGAACACTAACGGCAGTCAGTTCTTCATAATGCACGCAGACTATCCCCTGCCTAAGAACTACGTGATCTTCGGCAAAGTAACTTCTGGCCTTGAAGTGGTTGATAAAATAGCCACTGCGCCGGTGAAGCCAAACCCCTACACAGGCGAAATGTCCGTGCCGGTAAATCCGGTGAAAGTGACTTCGGTTGAGATAGTAGAAAAATAATCTTTGACGGATCGCCACCGCTAGCCTATTATGGCCCCAGCACCAAAGGAGGCGCTTATCTTGGACCAAACCAGACCTCCAACATCAAGAGTGGTAAAGTGTCCCGGTTGCCCGCTGGAGCTATCGGAGAATGACATGGCCGCACAACGCGCGCACATGGACACCCAACATCCGGAGATCGTCGCCAAGCGCCTTGCAGAAGTCGAACGTCTTCGCGGCTGGGCGAACGATTAGACAAGGCATCCATGGACCAGCATGCACGACTCGCTGAGACAACATCAAAGCGGGTCCTTTTCTTTTTTGACTAATTTGTACTAATAATGGTAGTCTTTGCTCGCAAAATTGCCCAGAAGGGCAGTTTTTGATTAATCAAATTAATAAACACCATGAAACTTCGTAACATCGCCATCATTGCTCACGTAGACGTCGTTCCGCCTTCGCGGAACTCCTTAAAACCCAGCGGTTTTAAATCGCTCGCCGAAGCTCACTTTTCCGCCACAGGAAAACTCCCGTTTTCCCGGCCCCTTTCCCGTCAACGTGAGCAATAAACAAATATATAAATTTATGACTAAATTAAGGAACATAGCCATCATTGCGCACGTTGACCACGGTAAGACGACCCTTGTAGACGCCCTTCTTAAACAGTCGGTCGGTTTCAAAGCCAAGACTGATGCGCCTGGTGACCTGATAATGGATTCTAACGACCTCGAGCGCGAGCGCGGTATTACGATTTTCTCAAAAAACTGTTCGATCAAGTACAAGGACTATAAGATAAATATTGTCGACACCCCCGGCCACGCCGACTTCGGTGGCGAGGTCGAGCGCATCATGAGAATGGTTGACGGCGTACTATTACTCGTCGACGCCAAAGAAGGCCCGATGCCGCAGACAAAGTTCGTACTTAGAAAAGCCATTCAAGCCGGACACAAAATAATCGTGGTCATCAATAAGATCGACAAGCCCGCCGCTAGGCCGGAGTGGACGCTTAACGCCACCTTCGATCTCTTTATAGAACTGGGCGCAACCGATGACCAGGTAAACTTCCCGGTCATCTACGCCGTCGGCTCGCAGGGAATAGCCGGATTAAAACCGGACATGGGATCAATGAAGGACATTCAGCCAGTCTTTGAAAAGATTGTAGAATACATTCCTGAGCCGAAGATCGACCCGAACGCTCCCCTGCAATTCCTGACCGTCAACCTCGCTTACGACAACTACAAAGGCAAGATTGCGATCGGCCGGCTTTACAGCGGCATCATGAAGAAAGGAATGCGCGCGCTCCACGTGAACCGCAAGGGCGAATCAGAAAAGATACAGCTCAGCTCGGTCATGCTTTTTGACGGCTTGGCGAAAGTTGATGCCGAAACGGTTGAGACCGGCGACATCGCCGCGATTTCCGGCATTCCATCGATTTCGATCGGCGAAACGATAACCGACATTGATAATCCGGCTCCGCTTCCAGTAATCCAGATCGACGAACCGACCATAAAAATGACCTTCGGCATTAACACTTCGCCATTTGCCGGACAAGAAGGAAAGCACACCACTTCACGCAACCTTAAAGAGCGTTTGGAGCGCGAGCTGGAAACCGATGTTGCGCTAGCTGTTAGCGCGACTGATTCGGCTGACCGCTGGACTGTCGCCGGCCGCGGAGAGCTTCACCTGGCCATATTGATAGAAAAAATGCGCCGCGAGGGCTATGAGATAGAGGTTTCCAAGCCAGTGGTCATATTTAAAGAAGAGAACGGAAAAAAGGTGGAACCGATGGAATTAGTTTCCATAGAGGTGCCGGAAAATTACTCGGGAACGGTCATTGAGATCATGGGCCGCAGGCTTGGCGTAATGAAAGACATGAAAGTGGACCGCGGCCAGACCTTTATGGACTTCACCATCCCCACCCGCGGGCTTATCGGCATCCGCAACCAGTTCCTCACCAGTACCAAGGGCATGGGCATAATGAACAGCATTTTTCTCGGCTACGAAGAACACAAAGGCAACCTAACGGTTAATCCTCACGGTTCGCTGGTGTCGAGTGAGTCTGGCGAATCGAACAGCTACGGCCTCCTGGCTTCGCAAAGCCGCGGGAACCTGTTTATCGGCCCGGGCGTAAAAGTTTATGCGGGAATGGTAGTCGGCGAAAACGCCAAAGACGAAGACATCATCGTGAACGTCTGCCGTGAGAAAACTCTCAACAACTTCCGAACCAAAAACTTCGGCGTTCAGGAGGCTCTCGAGGTGCCGAGAATAATGGAACTTGAGGACGCGCTCGACTACATCGGCGACGACGAGTTGGTGGAGGTTACTCCTAAGGGCGTTAGGGTCAGGAAGATGTTTTTGAACGAGAACGATAGGAAAAAAGGGAAGAAATAGAGGGGCTCCGTCTTTGTGTTTTCAGGAAACAGGATAATTTTCTGCTGAAAATTTCCCTCGCGCTCACCCGCCTACGCGGGTTCCGCGACGTTCCTGATAAACACAAGAGACTACGTTTTGTTTGAATCAAAATTCTAACATTAACTAGGATTTTGCTGTTACGTCTTCATTTTACAAACCGACCATTTCAATGTTACAACGGTAAGGTTAGCTAAGAATAGCGGGAGGAGCAGACTCCGCAACTATGACGGACAATTTCTGTTCTTTTCAAAGTTCAAAGCCTACGAAGGAGAAAAAGATCACCATGGCAAAACAACCTGCATCAAGTAAGTTCAAGCTGAATGGTGGGGCGGACAGAACAATCGTCGGACTGTTTCTTGAGATCAGATTGCAAGCGCAGGGAGGGATGTACGGATACCAAGCTTCCGCATTGATCAAGCAGCTTCGGCGCATGGTCGATGGCAAATTCCATGGCGGGAAGCATGCCGACAGACCCGCGGATCATCAAGCTGATGACCCCACATGATCATCTTCTCCCAACTTGTAGGCTCAACTACGAACCTTCAACGGCTCTAATTGCGAACTTGTTCGCAGTTGGAGCTATCTTTTTTTCAAAACTAAAATAGCGCTAAACTTTTAATCCACCGCTTTCATTAATGAAAGCGGGCAAATCTTCTTCTCTAGTACTTTGATCTCTACATTCCATCCTCTATCTTCTGTATACTATTCATATGTCTAAAGCCGCTGAACTCGAGAAGATCAAGGCCGAAATGGAGACGAACGCTTCGCTTCCGCTCAGAGCCGAGGGTATAAATCTAGTCTTCGGCGTTGGTTCGGCTGAGGCCGAGCTTGTTTTCATCGGCGAGGCGCCGGGGTTCCATGAAAACAAACATATGGAGCCGTTCGTCGGGCGCGCCGGACAACTTTTAAATAAACTTTTGGAACGGGTTAAGATTCCGAGGGCGCAGGTTTACATAACCAATATCGTTAAGCACCGTCCACCGGGCAACCGCGACCCAGAACCGGACGAGCTCTCTGCGTATAAGCCATATCTCACGCGCGAACTGCACATCATAAAACCAAAGATAGTTGCGACGCTGGGCAGATTTTCGATGAATTATTTTCTGCCCTACGCGAAAATTTCTACCGACCACGGCAAAATTTACAAGATGAACCAAACTCTTATTTATCCCCTCTACCACCCGGCCGCCGCACTACGCTCAACGACCGTGCTGGGAGAACTCGAAAAGGATTTCCTAAAAATTCCGGCGATTTTGAAAAAATATGACTCGCTGATAACTAAGGTAGAGCGGCCTAAGGAAATCATTGAAACGAAAAAAGGAACGATAGAAAAACAACAACCCTTGTTCTAATTTGCTATAATATAAGCATGACAGAAAAAATTACAAATCTTGCGGGTGTTTCGGCGGTGGCGGTCATGTTCATGGTGGGTTTTGCGGCATTGCAATACTCCAGCGCATATTCGAGATCAATACAGCCGTCATCCTTCCGAAGCTTCTCGGTTTCGGGCGAGGGTAAGTCTATCGGCATCCCAGATGTCGCAGAGTTCAGTTTCGCAGTCGTAACCCAGGGCGGGAAAGATATCGGCGCGCTGCAAACCGACAATACCGAAAAAGCAAACGCCGTCATTGCGTTCGTAAAATCGAATGGCGTGGAATCTAAAGACATTAAAACCGAGGCCTACGATCTCTCACCCAGATATCAGTACGCGAACTGCGGCGGCTACAACAATAATTCGGTCTGTCCCCCGCCGGAGATAGTGGGCTACACGGTAACGCAAGCTGTCAGTATAAAGGTGCGCGACTTTACCAAGACCGGCACGATCCTTTCCGGAGTCATCGGCAAGGGCGCAAACTCGGTCTCCCAGCTTAACTTCAAGATAGACGATCCGACCGAGGTCCAGAACATGGCGCGCGCCGAGGCGGTAGAAAAAGCGAAGGCCAAGGCTGTCTCGATCGCCAAAGCCGGAGGGTTTAGGATAGGGCGATTGCTTTCGATCGAAGAGGGTGGCGGATACTACCCCGCATACTATGAACGCGGTATCGGCATAGCAGCCGACGCAGCGGGCGCTCCCAAGACCACCATCGAGCCAGGCTCAGAGGACGTAAACGTTACCGTTACACTGAGGTACGAGATACGATAAAAACAGTGAGTAGGGAGTAGTTGATAGTTTTTAGAAAAAACGCAAAATGATCTACAAACTACTCACTACCAACTACAAACCATGCAAGGAATTTTCGGCATCTACAAGCCTGTCGGCCCGACGTCCTTTGGGATTGTTGCCGAGCTAAGGAAGATTACGGGCGTTAAACGCATCGGACACGCCGGCACGCTCGATCCCCTCGCCAAAGGGATTATAGTGGTGGCTATTGGCGCGGAATACACCAAAAAGATACACGAAGCGGTGGCGGCAGAGAAAGAATACGTGGCTGAGATAAAGCTCGGCGAAACGAGCGCGAC
>Ga0155884_112_pt3 | contig 13651 bp, 13 predicted proteins | sample RifCSPlowO2_01_FD_107538 | JGI IMG/M metagenome (GOLD analysis project Ga0155884, IMG submission 107538) | Candidatus Colwellbacteria bacterium RIFCSPLOWO2_01_FULL_48_10
ATACTTGGAAGTTTGGCACCACGACATCGAAGATTTCTTGGAGCTCAGGAAAAACACCGGCGATGAACGCCGCCGCACCCACGACATCAGTACCGCGAACTGGATCCCCGACCTATTCATGAAGCGCGTTCGCGATGGCGGACAGTGGACGCTTTTCTCGCCCGACGAGACCCCCGACCTCCACGAAATATACGGGGCTGAATTCGAAGAGCGCTACGCATATTATGAAAAGATGGCCGACGATGGCAAAATAAAACTTTGGAAGAGAATGGCAGCCGCCGATCTCTGGAAAAAAATGATCGGTATGCTCTTTGAAACCGGCCACCCGTGGATCACCTGGAAAGACCCGTCGAACATCCGCAGCCCTCAGGACCACTGCGGCGTCGTTCACAGCTCAAACCTCTGTACCGAAATTACTTTAAACACGGCTGCCAACGAGACCGCGGTGTGCAACCTCGGTTCGCTGAACTTTGCCAAATTTGTTGTGAATGGAAAGTTTGACGAGGCGATGGTCGGCAAAGTCGTGCAGGTTGCGATGCGCATGCTCGACAATGTTATCGACGTTAACTATTATCCCACCGAAGACGCGAAGCGCGGCAACATGCGCCACCGTCCGGTTGGCCTTGGCGTTCGCGGCTACCACGACGCGCTCTATATGTTGGGCATCAATTTTGACTCGGCCGAATCAGTTCAATTTGCCGACGAGTCGATGGAAATAGTTTCGTACTACGCTATCCTCGCTTCGTCCAAACTCGCAAAAGAACGCGGCACATATTCGACCTATCAAGGATCAAAATGGGATCGCGGAATTTTCCCGGCTGACACTGTCGAGCTTCTTGAGAAAGAACGCGGCGAGAAAATCGAGGTTAAGCGCGGTGGCAAGCTCAATTGGGCTCCCGTCTATGAGCACGTTAAGAAACACGGCATGAGGAATTCCAACACCATGGCGATCGCCCCGACCGCCTCGACCGCAAACCTTGTCGGCTGTATACCGTGCGTTGAGCCGATCTATAAAAACATCTATGTTAAATCGAACAAAGAAGGCGACTTCGTCGTTGTTAACAAATACCTCGTCGCCGAACTCAAATCTCTTGGTCTGTGGAGCGGCGAGATGTTGGAGAAGCTGAAATATCACGATGGCAGCATTCAGGAGATAGACAGTATCCCAGCAAACGTTAAAGACAAATACAAAGAAGTTTTCGAGATCAATTCGCGCTGGCTCATCGAGACCGCCGCTCAGCGCGGCAAGTGGATCGACCAGTCCCAATCGCTGAATATCTTCTTCAAAGGCACATCCGGCCGCGATCTCTCCGATATTTATTTCTACGCCTGGAAGATGGGCCTCAAGACAACATATTACCTCCGCACACTTGGTGCTTCTCAAGTCGAAAAATCAACAGTGAGCACAGCTCAGTTCGGCTCAACCCACACCCGCAAGTTCGCAGAGACAGTAAAAGCCACTCCAGTAGTGGAGGCGCAGACACCAATCAAAACTACCCTAGCCGAAGTCACGGCGTCGCCACAGAAAGTTGATATGGAACACTTGGCTCGAGTTGCCGCCGGCGAAGAAGTAGGTATCTGTGAGTCGTGCCAGGGATAAACTTAGAATAAAAAAACATGCCAATACAAAAGAGCGACAAGAAAGTTGATATAAACCAACGCCGAATCATAAACGGTGCCGATGCCGATGTGGTCCAGCTTTACCCCATGCGCCACAAATTCGCTTGGGATGCGTATAACGTTGGCAATGCTAACCACTGGTTGCCGACCGAAATTTCGATGCAAAAAGACATCGAGCAGTGGAAATCGACTACCGTTCTTTCCGCCGATGAACGCCAAGCATTTGAAACGGTGTTGGGATTTTTTACGACTGCTGATTCCATCGCCGCGAACAACATCGTTCTCGCGCTCTATAAACACATCACCTCACCGGAATGCCGCCTTTATCTATTGCGGCAGGGCTATGAAGAAGCGGTACACACCCACGCCTATCAATATATCGTCGAGAGCTTGGGCATGGATCAATCCAAAATCTTCAATATGTATCGCGAGATCCAGGCGATCTACGACAAAGACAACCTGGTCCTCGGCTTCAATGAAGGCATATTCGATCCCAATTTCAAAACCGGAACTTTCGAGAACGACCAGAAATTCCTCGAGAATATAATCGTTTTCTCGCTCATCATGGAAGGAATATTTTTCTACAGTTCATTTGCCGTTATGTTCGGTTTCCAGAGGCAGAACAAACTTGTGGGGTCCGCCGAGCAGATCCAGTACATCATGCGCGATGAATCCATGCATTTGAATTTCGGCATCAATCTGGTAAACACCATCAAAGAAGAACAGCCCGAATTATGGACTCCGGAGTTCCAGAAAAAGATGATCGATCTCATCCGCCGCGCGGTTGTTTTGGAATACACCTTTGCCAAGGAAGTTTTCCCGAAGGGGATTTTCGGCATGAACGCCGACGGTTTCAAGCAATACATCGAGCATATCGCCGACCGCAGGCTCGCACGGATAGGACTATCGGCGCAATACAATAGTCCCAACCCATTTCCATGGATGTCGGAAGCGATCGACCTAAGCAAAGAAAAGAATTTCTTCGAAACCCGCGTTACCGAGTACAAAACCGGCGGAACGCTGAATTGGTAATGCCATAACCTCCAATCTTAACTATGTTCTCGGCGAGCAGGCAAAGAATTCTTTACCCTCGCTCCCTCTATTCTTATCCGCAAGCTTTTGAACCCCCGTGGCCTGCGAACTCGCCGAGCGGCGACGAGGCGAGATTTGTAGACGATTCCCGCTACTCGCTCTAAAAATTATTACGACTAGCGAGAGAACCAAATAGAAATATGCCTATTTCTATTTGGGCCGACCCGCTTCGCCGGAGCTCCAGCGAGGCGAGGCGACGTCGTAACAAAGGTTTAACCCCGTAAAGCTTCGCCACGGGGCAGATACCTCGCGCTTATAGCGCGAGTGGTGGGCCCCGATTAGCGGGGCTCCACGAATACCACGGGGCTTTGCCCCGTGGAACCTTTATTTAAAAAGAAAAAGAAGCGATATGATTTCTGCGACGCAAGACTCGCTTCAGATCTTGCATAGAACGATGGGTGGTCCATACCCCTTGGAGTTGTACTGCCTGGCCAACGCCTGCATCATCGTGATGCCGAAGATGGGGAAGGCAAAGGACGTGATGAGAACAACGAACGCCAGCACGGGCACGTTGTCATGGTTGAGCATGATCACGAACACCAAGAATCCGACCATTGGTAGGATGATCGAGGCGTAGCAGTAGTTCATTGCTTTCCTGGCCAGAGTCTCTGCTTTGGTGGGTTTTGTCATGGGTATCACCATCAATCTCACCTTGACGATGAGACGGGTGTTTTGTAAACGCAGATCGCGTATGCAAAGCACCAGCCTCATCGGTATTAAATAACTGATGGTAAGTGTACACATACCAACAACATTGTCAAGGGTCGACGACCATGCAGGAATAAAATGCTATAATTCATCGTTAGAAAACGAAATATCAGCAAACAGTGAACAAGTTCAAGGAAAGAATATATTACATATTTTCAGACGGGGTTATGGTCGCCCTTGCGCTTCTCATCATTCCCGTTATTCTAGCTCAAACCCTCCTGGAGCTCTCCCCCGCACAGCAAATATTGGTCTCGGTCATTGACTGGGGCATATGGATCGCGTTTTTCCTAGAATTCTTCTTAAAATTAACAGCGGAAGAGAAAAAACTAAAGTGGCTCAGGGATAATTGGTTTGATTCTTTGGTGAGCATCATAATTATTATCTCTCCTATCCTGGAAAATGCCGAAACTATCTTTTCAGTCGTCCCCGGCTTGCGGCTACTGCGTTTGGGTCGGATAGCAAGACTAAGCAGGCTACTGAGGTTCTTGAGGCTCTTCGTCCTTGGTGGAAAAATAAAACATACTTGGAAGAGGATAAACCTTAAAATATATGTGGTCTTTTTCTTCGTGTTGGGCATCGGTTTCGCCGCTTCTTTCATCGCTACCGGCTTCGAATATTCCAGCACAGACACAACATGGATATCTCTCTTCGTCTCCGTTTTCGGAGTATTCTACTCGGTTCTGATAAGTTTCTTTGTTGTGCATATCTGGGGCAAATTCAACGACATCGGCGGGGAAATAGGAAAACAGGTTAATTCCCTGAGAAACGTATACATCCTGACAAGACAATTGCCTCACGCCGCAGAATTATCTAAATTCCCTTCGATGTTGGTGGAATATGTCAATTGCGTTATAGATACGCTCTGGACCAAAAAAACAGCGCATCAATCCATCAATGATAAATTCATGCGGCTGGTCAATTTCTTTGACGACATCAGGGTGTCATCCAAAACAGACGAGATAGTGATTAATAATATATTTGAGGAATTAAGAATATCCTCTGGATCTCAAACTAATCTGATCAACTTATCCCAGGACAAGACGCCCAAGATCCTCTGGATACTTCTATTGCTCTTGTCCATCGTTCTTGTGGGCAGTTTCATTTTCTTGGGATTTCAAAACCAATTATTGGCCACCACGCTGATTACCCTTGTATCGGTAGTAACAGGATTAGTGGTTACCCTGATCTTTGATATCGACACTCCGTTTCAAGCTGGTTTCTGGAACATATCATCCCAGCCGTACCTAGACCTGAAAGAATTTGTTGAGAAATAGATGCTTCTAATGGCTGGCTTCGCTCAGCTCCGCCAAACTACTGCCGTAAAGCTGATTTATTTTCTTAAGCATAGCCGCATCCACATAGCCCGATCGGGCTAATTTGTAGCGGGCCTGGAAAGCCAGAACGCCTTTTCGCGTGCATGGGCCGAAAATCCCGCTTATCGGACAATCGTTCCTCGAAAAACCGGCGGGCGGGTATAGGCCATCTTTGGTCAGCGCGATTTGCAGAGCAAGAATCTGCTGGTTGCCTTTGGGATTGCGCTTCATTTCGCTATTCCAGACGAAGGGCTTAGTCGACGTTTCTCCAAGAGCTTCATTCCATGCCGGCTCTAAAGATTTCTTTACCCCGACATAGGTCTGATAAGCCAACTCCTTGATGATCATCGGTCTTGTGTCCGAATTTATCCAAGCCGACTCATAGATATAGCCGTATTCTATAAGAATCGCGGCGACGTCGCTGTTCAGCGTGCTACTACCGCCAACGGCAATAAGTTTCTGCTCTTCTATCGGCCCTCCCAACTCCGTCGGATTATCACTGGTTGGAAAATGCTTCTTAAGCTGAGACCAGACCGATCTCCCGACCGGTGCGCTCACATGGTGATTGGTGAGCTGCCCCTCGGGAACAAAGATCATAAAACCGGAATATTTACCGATCCGGCTGAGAGTCCTTCCGGCGTAGTCGTTGAAATGCACATGAAGCGCAAGACGAACGCCGTTTTCGTTTATCCATTTGTTCGCGCCATACAACTTTATCGAAGCCTCGTTGCCGGAGCTGTTGGCCGAAGAAGCAACGTTTCTCACCCGGCCAGTCTTTATTAATTCCCTCGCAAAGACTATGGAAGCGTTGCGGAAAGCGATAATAGCGTCCCGGCTGTCTTTAAAATATGACGCGAACGGCTCCTTGGGCCCGTTTACATCGCGAGTGATAAAAACTTCAAAGCGTTCGTCAGCGCCAAAAAGCTTCACCAGCTCTTCAGAGAGTTGGAGGTTAAGCCTCGCCTCGGTGAGGCCTCGAAACTGCGTCCCGCCGGAAGCCAAATCATCGTCGTGGCCGGGCACAATAACCATTCTGACTTTGGAATTGTTGTAATCGTCTAAAATACTCCCGGCCGAAACTACCGCCGGGGAGAACAACAGAAAAGCATAGGCTAAAAGCAGAATTATTTTTGGGTTCATCATTACGCGCAACATCTTGAGTAAAGTTATCACACAAAGGTTCCTCGCGGCAAAGACATAAGAAGTTAAACGAGCCGACAACACCATTATCCCCATTTTATTCATTATGACCGCCATGGCGGTCATAATGAATAAAATGATAGTTTTGAGTGTTTTTCCTAAACAGCTCGCAAATTCACCAAAACTATAATGAGGATCATGAATCCGACATGTAGATATGTATAATTTATTTTAGCCGCGGACGATATCCACCTCAACAACTGGCCGATCGGCCAGTTGTTGAGGTGGTCCGCAATCGCAATTTCAAACCAAAACTTTATCCATGAGAGCGGGCCAATCCATACCCAAATACCGCAAACGCCAAGATTGAGCGCAGAAATGGCTAAGAACGCAGTCTTGGGGTATATTTCTGTGATGGAATCTACCAGAATCCTCCTACTCCACGGCTGGGGCAGTTCGCACAGATACTGGAAAAAAGTAATTGATATCCTGGGTAAGCGCGGGGTAGAGCTTATCGTGCCGGACATGCCCGGGTTCGGCGACAATCCCCCACCACCCAAACCCTGGCGCGGCTCGGACTATCAAAACTGGGTCTTGAAATTCATCGCCGAGAACGGGCTGCAAACCCCGCTAATTCTCGCCGGACACTCCTTCGGCGGAGGCCTGGCCATGAAACTTGCGATCGATCGCCCCGAGCTTATAAAAAAACTTGTGCTTATCGCCTCGGCCAGAATGTATGTCAAAAAATCTCTTTATAAAAAAATATTGTCAGAGATCGCAAAGTTCGGCAAAAAGTTCTCGCCGTTCATACCGTTCTTCGATATAGTCAGAAAAATAGTTTACCGCTTCGTAATCAGGGAAATGGACTACGCGCGCACATCGGGCACGATGAAAGCAACTTTCATAAACGTGATCAAGGAAGACCTGACTCCGCAAATCGGCAGAATAAAGACGCCGACGCTCATAGTCTGGGGCAATAAGGATAGGGCAACGCCGCTGGAACACGCCTATCTGCTCAACGAGAAAATCGATGGGTCGGAACTGGTGGTCATAGAAAGCGCAGGCCACGCTGTAAATCTCGAAGCCCCTGAAAAAGTGGCCGAGGCGGTCTATAATTTCATAAAATAACAACACAATGAATTCTATCGCCGCCGCCATCATCGGATTACTATGGTTCATGCGCACTCTGAAAATAAATTTATTCTGGGCGTATCTCCTGCAGCTCAAAGAATATCGCTTCGACCGCCTTCGCGATCATATCCAAACTGAAAAAGGGAAAAGTCTCGTGATAAACCGCCTCATTGCTCTAAAGCTTTGCGCATTCGGCTTGCTTGCGGTCTCCAATCTCGCCTCCGGCGCGCCGGAAATCCTCTTTGGTCTGGCCATTATCGGCATCATCGGCGCATACACGGCCGAAACCGCAGCGGCTTTTAACAGCCTTAGAAATAGATCGCTCAAAATGCCGGTCTTCACGGTAAACGCAACGGCAGTAACTGCGCTTATAATCCTTATTCAAACGCTTTTTGCAGCGCTGCTGTGGCGTGCCGATTTGCCGCTCGCGCTCTTCGCTTTCTGTCTGCTCGCTTTCGACCTCCTCGCGCCGCTTGTCGCCATTGACGTAGTCACAGCCTTAAAACCGTTGAACTTCGCCTTCAGGCGACGCCTATTCGCACAAGCCGCGAAACGCCGCGCGAGCCTCAAAAACCTGCTTGTAATAGGCATAACCGGCAGTTACGGCAAGACATCGACTAAAGAAATGCTCTCAACGATATTGGAAACGAAATTCAACGTGATCAAAACAAAAGAGCATGAGAACACGGAAGTCTCGATAGCAAAACTGGTCATAAAAGAATTGAATGACAGGCACGAAATATTCATCTGCGAGATGGGCGCTTATCGCGCCAGCGAAATAAAAACCGTGTGCGATATCGTGAAGCCCAAAGTCGGAATTTTTATAGGCGCGAACGAACAACATCTGTCGCTCTTCGGCTCAATGGAAAACCTGCTCTCCGGCGAGGGCGGCGGCGAGCTGCTTCAGTCCCTCGGTGGCGGGTCACTGGGCATCTTCAACGGTGAAAACAAGCATTCGGCCGAACTTTACCAAAAAGCGCGCATAACAAAAAAACTCTGCTCGGTTTCGCACCGGGGACTGCCGGAAACGGGCGACGTTTGGGCAAAAGACATTAAGGCCAGCACTGACTCTGTTTCTTTTAGAGTCTGCACGAAAAAAAATCCCGGCGGAGAGGAATTCGATCTGAAACTTCTAGGCGCGCAAAACGTGGAGAACATCCTACTCAGCACCGCCGCCGCCGAAGAACTGGGCATGAGCCTGAAAGAAATAGCCTCCGCCGCGAAAAAAATAAAACCGATGCCGAGGACCATGTCGCTCACAAAGGGCAAGTGGGGAACCAGCGTGATCGATTCGACCTATTCGTCGAATCCGGACGGCGTCCGCGCACACATTGATTATCTCCGCTCCTGGACCAACGCCCGAAAGGTCTTCGTAATGCCCTGCCTCATAGAACTCGGGGCAGCCTCCGCGAAAATACACTACGGTATAGGCCGCCATCTGGGCGAAGTGGCCGACACTGTCATCGTTACGAGTCGCGAGAGGTTTGACGACATAAAACGCGGCTTCTACGAGGTGGCCAAAGAAAAAGCCCAGACCAAAAAAAGGATAGTCTACTCGGATGACATTGAAGAGGTACTCAAAACCATAAAAGTGTCTGCCAGCGAAGGCGACGTGATTTTCCTGGAGGGCCGTTTGCCGGAAGCTCTGATAAAAGCGCTGAAGAAATAATGAAAAACCACCCGATAAATCTGGGGCTTTCCCCGAACACCGAATCCGACGATGTCGCGCTTGCCGCGCGATTACTCCGCAAGCCGGCATCTTGGCTCGAAGGCGGGGCCGTCGGAGAACTGGAAAATGAGGTAAAAAACTTGACCGGCGTTAAGCACGCGCTTGCCTTCCGCAGCGGGCGCTCCGCGCTTTATGCGATTTTTTCGTCGCTCGGGCTCAAAACCGGCGATGAGGTTTTGCTCCAGTCGTTCACCTGTGTAGCCGTGCCCAACGCCGCGATCTGGGCCGGACTAAAACCGGTCTATGTCGACATCGGAAATGATTTTAATATGTCTCCGGATGACCTCGCGAAAAAAATAAGCTCAAAGAGTAAGGCGCTTATAATCCAGCACACTTTCGGACTGCCTGCAGACATGGACAGCCTGCTCGCAGTCGCCCGCGAGCGCAAACTCATCGTAATCGAAGATTGCGCGCACTCACTGGGTGCAGAATATAAGGGCCGGCAAACCGGAACCATGGGCGACTTTGCGATTTTCAGTTTCGGCCGCGACAAAACAATTTCGTCCGTCTTCGGCGGCATCGCCGCCGCACGCGATGAGGCGTCAGCCGAAAAAATATGCGCCATCCGCGACAAATCTCCTCTGCCGCGAGCCTCCTGGGTCAGGCAACAACTCAGGCATCCGGTTCTCATGAATGGATTTGTGCTTCCAAACTACAGCCGACTCGACATCGGCAAAATGATATTGGAGGCGGCCAAAAGAATGGGTCTCATGAGCAAAGCCGTATATCCCGAGGAGCGGCTTGGGCAAAAAGCCGAAAGCGTTTTAGGCCGGATGCCTAATGCTCTAGCGCTCCTCGCTCTCAGCCAGCTCAAAAAACTCGATCGCTTCAATGAGCACAGGCGCAAGATTGTCGCACTTTATGCCGAGCGTCTAACCGAAGCGAATTTGCCCATTGAGCTCCCAAAGGTCGGGGAAACCTGTCTTCGCTACAGCATTAAAACCGACAAAGCATCTGAACTCATTAAGACAAGCCGGACACGCAACATATTGCTCGACAACTGGTATAATCCCGCCATCGCTCCGTCTGGCACAGACTATTCGGCCATCCATTACCGCCCCGAATCCTGTCCGAATGCCGAACGGATATCAAAATTGGTCGTCAATCTCCCGACGAATATAAACACTTCGGAGGAAGACGCAGAAAAAGTAATAAGACTTATAAAAGATGTCTGTGGAAATTAAACCAATCGAAGACAGGAAAATCTGGAATGTTTTCTTGGAAGACAATCCGACGCACTCGTTCCTTCAATCCTGGAACTGGGCGGACTTCAACGCATCCATGGGACACAAGGTTTTCCGCCTCGGAATTTATGAAGAGAGTGTCCTCGCGGGAGTCTGCCTTGTCCTAAAGATAGAAGCCCGCCGCGGTTCTTTCCTGTTTGTTCCGCATGGACCAATCCTGAACAATTTTAAATTAGAAACCCTAATTTCCTACCTGAAGGCGCTGGCGGAAAAGGAACGTTGCTCTTTCATTCGCATAAGTCCCATTCTTGAAAAGACTCCTGCTACTGAGGATTTGTTTAGGAAATTAGGATTTCGCAAGGCGCCCATCCATATGCACGCCGAGCTCTTGTGGCTTCTGGACATCTCAAGATCTGAGGAAGAAATCCTGAAAGGCATGCGTAAGACCACGCGCTACTCTATAAATAGGGCTGCGGCTGACGGAGTGACGATCGAAAAGAGCATCGATCCTAGCGACCTTGTAAAATTCAACAAACTATACGAAGCCACGGTCACCCGCCAGCATTTCGTACCGTTCTCACCGGATTATATCAAAAAGGAATTCTCCGCTTTCTCTCCAGACAGGATTTCCATCTTCTTCGCCAAATATCAGGGCGAAGTTGTCTCCTCCGCGATAATAGTCTATGAAAATCATGAAGCTTTTTACCATCACGGCGCCTCCAGCCAGAAATTCCAGAAAGTTACTCCCACTCACCTGCTCCAGTGGGAAATCATACGCGATGCGAAAGCGCGCGGCTGTAAATTCTATAACTTCTGGGGCATCGCGCCCGATAACAGGCCCAAGCATCCAATGGCCGGCCTGTCGCTCTTCAAAAAAGGCTTCGGCGGATTTTTGGAAGAGCTCATGCCGGCCCAGGATCTGATCATAAGCCCCAAATACTGGCTGAATTTCTTAGTGGAAAAAATAAGAAAGATAAGAAGGAGGCTTTAAATTTTAGAAAAGAAATTGCCGCATTAAACATAACGCGGCAGCCGCCAATGGCGGTCAGGCCTTATCTCTCGCGGAAGAGAGCTTTTTTTCCATGGGTGTGCGGATAGCAACTCGCGGGGTCGGTGGCGCAAGAACAGGTCAACTCGTGCGCGCGCCTGATGAGAAAATGGTTCGGGCCCTCGCCTGGCTGAGGAAGGTCTGCCGGATCAACTTCTCCGGCTGCGATTCTCCTCTGGAGCTCCAGCGATGCGGCTTTGATGTCTGCCTCGAACTCGGCAATCTCCACTCCAGCCCAGAATTGGGCAATAGTTCGTCCCAACTCATGGTCTGCGTCGGCAACAAGTGTCTGCATGATCAAGTCTCCATGCCTTCCACACGGAAGGTGCTGATGAGAATATATCATGGAACAGCAATATGTCTATTTATTCTAAATTAGCCATAAACCATTTTCCATGCTACTATTGACCATAGAATAGTGATTTAGACCTGTATTTATGAGGCTTTTGTAACTATTTGACATAAAAATCGTTATACTATGTTGGAGGACGAAAAACAGTTAATAGAAAGGGCTAAGGGTGGGGAAGGCCAGGCTTTCGGCTTGCTTTATGACCATTATCTTCCAAGGATATATAGGTTCGTCCTACTTAAAGTAAGCCACCGTGAGGAAGCCGAAGATCTTACCCACCTCGCCTTTCTAAAGGCTTGGGAGAACATCGAGAAGTACAGCGACCTGGGATTTCCCTTCGGCAGCTGGCTCTATCACATCTCCCGGAACATTATCATCGACCACTATCGCAGTTCCAGCCACTCGGCCGGCGAAACCAACATCGACGATCTGGCTGAAAGTCTTCAGGATGAACAGGAACCTTTGGAAACAAAGATCGACCGCAAGCTGGCCCTGAGCGAAATAGCTAAAGCCATCGCCCAGCTCAAAGACGTCGAACAGGATGTCATCATCATGAGATTTGTCGACGATCTCCCCCACGAAGAAGTGGCCAAGGCCATCGGCAAGACCGAAGGCGCAGTGAAACTTATCCAGCACCGGGCCGTCAAAAATCTCAAAAAAATCCTCGAAAATGTCTGAACAAGAAATCATTAAGCAAATAAGCAGATTAAGCAAGATCGCGCCGGAGGCGGAATACGCGACGGTGTCCAGACTTTTAATACTCGCTTCTAAGGACGCGGCGTACGAAATGGCGCCAGAAAAGGCCTTCGTCGAGACCGTCTCGGCCCTGAGAAACGTTGCCCCGTCGCATCAATTCGCCGCCGAATCCAGGGAACTCCTCATCGCCCACCCCAGGACCATATTAGAAAAGGCGGTGAAGATGTTCTCGCCGCGAAATCTGGCCTATCAGGGCGTTAATTACGGCCTTTCCGTCGTGATGGCGTCAGTTCTCTTTGCGATTGTGATCGGCGGAGCTTCAGCTTTGTTCAGGGCAGCACCCGGCATCGACGGGTCAGCACTCACAGCTGAAGCGCAAAGCGTAATAAAAGACATCGATATCCACCTTGAGGAAGCCGGTTACTTTATCGTCACAGCCGACAAAGCCCGGGTAGCCCTTGGGGATGCAACCGGCAACGGCCCGGAACACGCCAATCAAAGGATCATTGAGAAAGAAAACCGCGATATGCAATTTAACGATCCCACAAATCGGGATATAGACGAACTCTTAAACCAAGCAACCCTATAAATATGAAATCTCTCTTTAAATATCTGACTATAATCCTTACCCTTGCCACGTCTCTTGTGACCGCCTCCGCAGCTACGCCGTCCACGATCGAAGGCCTTAAAGAAAAGGCTGCTCAAATAAGCGAGAGTCAGGATGAACTTGCGTCAATCAAGGACAACGGCGCGCTTTCGGCCGAGGACAAACTTCAAAAAGAAATATCCGCCCGCAAACAAATAATCGCAGACGCCTTGTCGCTCTCGCTCCAGGAAACAGGCAACCTGCGCGGCAATCTGGAAAAACTCACCCTTGAGGACGACAGCCGCGAAAGCGAGTTGCGGAATGTATTTCTGGACGAACTTAACGCCTACGACGAATACTATTCCACCAAAGCAACCGCCCTTAAGAACGCTGTGAACCTGGGTCTCGGCGACGTAAAGGCTATCGCCAAAGAAATAATCGCCTACCGCGACGCGGTCTACAACACATCCATAAAGAATATTGTGGATTTTCTGCTGCTTTTCTACGGCCAGGATGCCGTCTCAACTGCCCAAAACCGAATTGAAAAAATGTCCGGCGACATAAAGAAACTCGAAAGATTAAACCTTATAAAACCAGGCGCATTCCGCAGCGGCCTTGAAAAGGCAGCTGGTCTCATAAAAGAGGCTGGTGAACTTCTCGAAAAAGCGCGAGCACTCATACTTGCAGTCCCGGCCGAAGAAAATGAAACCGCAGACGCAACCCCCGCAGATAGTGACACGCCGATTCCTACGACAAGCGCAATCGCAACCGGCGAACCAGCCGATGAGGACAAACAGGAACCTACGGCCAACGAACTCCTAACAGCCAGCCTTAACAAGGTAAAATCGGCCTATGAAGTCTTTCTCCAGATCAGCAAAGACATTAAGAAAGCGGTTGGTATTAAGTAAACTGCCTCGCAGCAAGCTGCGAAGGCGGCTGAGACTGAAGAAATCCGCTAGCAAGCGGATATTCTGTTTTACAAAAACACAAAGACTTAGTCTCCATAACTTTGAATTACGAAACTCCTGTGAATGGCGGCATTCGGAATAGCCTCC
>Ga0155884_121_pt8 | contig 12842 bp, 13 predicted proteins | sample RifCSPlowO2_01_FD_107538 | JGI IMG/M metagenome (GOLD analysis project Ga0155884, IMG submission 107538) | Candidatus Colwellbacteria bacterium RIFCSPLOWO2_01_FULL_48_10
AGTTTTCCTGTGGCGGAGCCCACGAACCGATGGGTTCGTGAACGCAGTCACGCAAAGCGGGACGAGTAGCGAGACTCTTCTTTCGGGCTCGGAATTTGCATTTATTACGATTATTGGCTAGTATAGTTGACACTATTAGCGATCACTCACATGCCAAAGAAGTTTTCCGAAAATTTAATAAGGTTGAAATGCGCCACTTGCAAGCGAGTGAATTACTATACCCGCAAGAACAAGAAGACCACCGAAAGGAAGCTTGATTACAGCAAATTCTGCTCGTGGTGTAGAGTTCACACCAAACACAAAGAAGCTAGAATAAAATAGCGACAAAACCCCGGCTGCCGGGGTTTTGAAATTCGGCAAAAAGTTATACAATTAAAGAAACTCACCATGAAAATAAACATCACCGCGAACAATATCGAAGTTACCGAACCGCTCAAGGCTCACATCGAGGAAAGGATTCATTCGCTTGATAAATTTCTCTCAAAGCACGACCCGGACAACGTGCAAACTTGGGTTGTCGTGGCCAGGACCACCAATCACCACAAGCATGGCGATGTTTACCAGGCCGAAATAAATCTGCGTGTCGGTGGAGACGCTTTTATGGCCAAGGCCGAAGGATCTGACATGCGCGCCGTCATCGACGAAGTTAAGGATAAGGTGAAAGCAGAGCTTATTCAACATAAAGACAAGAATCTCAGGCACTCGGAGTAACCCATAACGGTTAACTAATAACTTTTAACAAATCCCAAATTCATTGGGAACTTTCCCGTCGCCATAATTAGTTTAATTCCAGCGTTAATCCAGTACTTATAAATTCAATATCCAATTTACCCCGCGGTCGCGGGGTAAATTGGATACAACGTAATTGGATTATTCTGAATTACGAAACTCCTGTGAATGGCGGCATTCGGAAGAGCCTCCCAGAGCGCGGCGGCGCGAGGGTGAGACAGAAATTCAGCAGAATTTCATGTCGTGCTCTTCCGAATGTTGTGAGACTAGGAAAGTTTCGTGATTCAGGGTGGATTAGTTATTAGAGCAAGAGATGCCTGACAATTATATGGTGCTATCAAATAGCATTGAAATAGGGCCTGATTTCGTCTAGGATTCATCTACCATGCTAGGTTTTACAAGAAGGTTCCTCGGGGGTGGACCGAAACGTCCCGTCCAAATTGATGCTATAAATGCGCTTGAGAGTCAGGTTGCTGCGTTGGACGACGCGGGTTTGAGAAGAGAGAGTGATGTCTTGAAAGAGAAAGCCACAAACGGCGAGTCGCTTGATGAGCTTTTACCGAGGGCGTACGCATTAGTGCGCGAATCAGCCAAGCGCGTCTTGGGCCAGCGTCACTTTGACGCTCAGCTTTGGGGCGGCCTCGTGCTTCACCGTGGAGCGATAGCCGAGATGCTCACCGGCGAGGGCAAGACCTTGACCGCAACGCTTGCAACCTATCTGAACGCTTTGCCGGGAAATGGTGCGCACGTCATCACCGTAAACGATTATCTCGCTAAGCGCGATGCTGTTTGGATGGGCCAAGTTTACCATCTGCTGGGCTTGAAGACCGCCTGCATATTGCATAACGCGGCTTTTATTTATGATCCTCAATACGCTTTACAGCGTATTGCGCGGACTAACGCAGACGGAACGCAGACAGACGCGGAAAAGGAGCTCGCGCGTATCGATAAAGAGCGAGACGAGAAAGGCACATTCTTAGTTGAGATGGAATTTTTGCGTCCCGTTCCTAGGCGCGAGGCGTATGAAGCTGATATAACCTACGGCACCAACCACGAATTCGGCTTTGATTATTTGCGTGACAACTTGGCCCAAGATGTTGCGGGCCGTGTTCAGCGTACGCTCAATTTCGCAATCATCGACGAAGTTGACTCCATTTTGATAGACGAAGCCAGGACACCTCTTATTATTTCTATCGCTGACAAAGAATCCTCGGAGTATTACAAAGTTTTCGCGCGGGCTGTTAAGAATCTGAATCGGGACGCAGACTATGTCGTCGATGAGAAACTAAAATCGGTCGAGATCACTGAGCCCGGGATAGACAAGGTCGAGCGGATGTCGGGCGTGAAAAACATGTATGCCGTAGAGAACATCCGCCTGGTACATTATTTGGAGGCTAGCCTAAAGGCCAAGGCGCTTTTTGAAAGGGACAAGGATTACGTCGTAAAAAACGGCGAGATAATAATAGTTGACCAATTTACCGGCCGGCTTATGCCCGGGCGGCGGTATTCGGCTGGTCTGCACCAGGCCATCGAGGCCAAGGAAAGCGTTTTCGTTAAAGAAGAAACCCGCACTTACGCCCAGATAACCATTCAGAACTACTTCCGCTTATATAAAAAGATTTCTGGCATGACGGGCACGGCGCAGACCTCGGCCGAGGAGTTCCACAAGGTCTACAACCTCGAGGTCGAAAGTATTCCGCCCAATCGCCCGCTGGTGAGGCGCGACGAGCCCGATCTCATTTTCAAAGATTCGGAATCGAAGTACCGAGCGATTGTGCGTGAGGTTAAAGAGAGGCATAAAGTCGGCCAGCCGGTATTAATTGGCACAGTTTCCATCGAGAAAAACGAGCTTCTGGGCAAGATTTTAAAAGAAGAGGGCCTGCCCTTTGAGATATTGAATGCGAAGAATCACGAGCGCGAGGGTGCCATAATCGCGCAGGCCGGGCGGCTTGGTGCGATAACGGTCGCGACCAATATGGCTGGCCGCGGGGTCGACATTGTTTTGGGCGGCAAGCCGGCTGAGCGGGGAGAGGCCGAGAAAGTGAGGGAGGTCGGCGGGCTTTATGTTATCGGTACGGAACGGCACGAGGCGCGGCGCATAGATAATCAGCTTCGAGGACGTTCAGGACGACAGGGCGATCCGGGCGCTTCGCAATTTTTTCTCTCTTTCGAAGATGATCTTTTGCGTGTTTTCGGCGGGGACCGGATGAAGTCCATAATGACGCGGTTTAATTTGCAGGACGAGATACCCTCGACTGGCATAATGTCGCGCATGATCGCACAGGCCCAAAGTCGCGTCGAAGGTTTCAACTTCGATTCGCGCAAGCATCTCTTGGAATACGACGACGTTCTAAACAAGCAGAGGATAAACTATTACGACCGCCGCCTGAAGATATTGAATTCTTTAGACAAGCCGGAGCTCGCCGGCGTTGTGAAGGCCTTGTTCGAAAACTATCTGGCCAGGCTGGAAAAATCGTTTGACGCGCAGACTGGCATGGATATGGAGGAGGTCATCAAGCTCCTGGTAGCGGCGAACATAATCACCAAACAAGTCGCCGACTCGCTGAAAAACCGTGACGAAGTCATGGTTGCGGCTCGCGATGCGTTCGAACGCAAGCTCGCGGCGCATAAGAACATTCCTTTGCTGGGACGGCAGATGCTTGGAGTTCTGGATTTTCTCTGGATGAACCACCTAGAAGACATTGATGCGGTAACCGAGTCGGTGCGCATCCGCGCCTATGGTCAGCGGGACCCGCTCGTCGAATACCGGCGCGAAAGCCACAAGCTGTTTGAAGACCTGCGGGCCAATTTTGAGGCTTGGGTTTTTAATAACGCGTTTAAATCGGAGGTTGCAGAATCTGATGCCCGCAATGTTTCACCAGCGCCCAATCCGGCGATTGTTTCTATTCCTAAACATACCGAGCTTGAAACCGGAAGCGTGGGCAGGAATGATCCCTGTCCGTGCGGAAGCGGCAAGAAGTACAAGAAGTGCCACGGAAAGTAACGGCTTCGCCGTCAAGATTTAAAAATTGAAATATTTAAACATTAAAAGAAGCGCATGGGTTAACAATATTTACATCTTTATATTTTTAAATATTTAAATTTTAGAAAAACATGGCAACGATTGAAAGATTCGAAGATCTGATCTGCTGGCAGAAGGCGAGGGAGCTTACAAAACGGGTCTATGTGGCGCTCAAGGATTGCAAAGACTTCGGCTTTCGGGATCAGATCCAGCGTGCCGCGGTGTCGGTTTTAAGCAATATCGCTGAGGGTTTTGAGCGTGGCACGAAACAGGAATTCCTGAACTATCTTTATATCGCCAAGGGTTCGGCCGGCGAGGTCCGCGCCCAGCTCTATGTCGCGCTCGACGTAGGATATTTAAACATAGAAACATTTAAAAATTTAAATAGCTTGGCAGTCGATTGCTCCCGTCTAATTCAAAGCTTTGCCGAAAAGGTGAAGGACGGCGCGCGTTCCGGTACGCAATTCAAGAGTATTCCCAAGAAAGACATCGGCTTGGAATTATTAAAACAGCACGCGCCCGAAATTTACGAGAGATATCATGGAAGGTAAAGAACCAAAATTTGGCGGCGGTCAAGAATTTCTTAATGACGAGAGGATATTTGAGTTAGAGAGATTGGTCAGCGAGATTATCTATCCACTTACTCCGAAGGAAAGATTAGAGCCGGCATTTGAAGAACTGCAGAATAAATGGAATAAGCTCCAGAGAGAGTATATAGATGAAGCTCCCGAGGATAGTCCTGATTCAGAGAGATTCAGAAAATTCATAGAGTTTAAACTTAAGCATATGGATTTAGGTGGAATGAACGTTGGGAGACATCCCGTAAGTAAGTTTATTGACCAGAAAGCGAAAGAGCTGTTGGCGTATTCTAATAAGCTTAAAGAGCGAGAAAAGATGGAAGAATTTAGGCGGATGGGTTGCGATAGAGTTTCTACAAAAGATGAGCCGATGTATAAGGAAGAGATTGACGGTTCACATCCATTTGATACATATCTTTTTATTCTTTCGGGTCAAATGGATATTAAAATTGGGGATGATGAACGTGGAGATTATTATTTAGAAGGGATGAGCGTTATAATCCCACGTAATACAAAACACTCTTCAAGAAATGGGCTCGATGGTTGCCGATTCATTGTTGGGGAGAAAGACTAGGTCACCAACATCTCGAGACAATGCAAAATAATCCACAATATCCCAAGTGCGGTTTGGCGGTGATGGTTTTAAAAGACGACCCTTCGACTGGCTCAGGGCAAGCAAAGGTATTGCTGGGCAAGCGTAAGGGCGCGCATGGCGCGGGCGATTATGCCTTCCCTGGCGGGAAGCTTGAATGGATGGAATCTTTCGAGGACTGTGCGCGTCGCGAGACGCGCGAGGAGGCCGGAATCGAGATAAAGAATGTACGATTCCTACGGCTTTTGAATTTTAGATTTTACGAAAAGCATTTCGTGGATGTGGGCGTGATTGCGGAGTGGGCAAGCGGGGACCCAAAAGTAATGGAACCGGAGAAATGCGAGGGCTGGGCTTGGTATGATCTGGATAAATTGCCAGAGCCCTTATTCAAAGGATGTATCAGCGCAATTGAGGCATATAAAACCGGCAAGATATATTTTGATATATAATTAACCGCATGAAGGAAGTAACTATGCGCTTGAAAACCGGTGATGATCTGCGCGATGGGATAGAGGTCTTGCTTAAGGATAACGATGTCAAGGCCGGGTGTTTATTGTCCGTTGTCGGGAGTCTGAGTAAGGCGAAATTGCGTATGCCTGGAGGGAAGATCGTTCGGGATTGGAGCGAGGAGCTTGAGATCGTTGGCGGAACTGGAACGCTTTCTATCAACGGATCACACATCCATATTTCTGTTTCTGACAAAGACGGCAAAGTTTTCGGCGGCCATTTAGTTAAGGACTGTATGGTCAGGACGACGGTCGAAATCGTGATTCTTATTCTCTCCGGAACGGAGTATGTACGTGTTTTCGATGAGAGAACTGGCTTTGCCGAACTGGAGGTTAAGTAGCTTGCTGTCATGAACAACAAAATCAAAGCAGTCGTATTCGACATAGACGGGACGCTTATGCCTGAGTTCCCAGAGCTTCGATCATGGCTCAGGTTGACTAGTGATTTAGGGCTTTCAGCTGATGAACTTGAAAAAATATTTCAAGATATGAGAAATGGCAAAATTTCTTATCCTCAGGCGAAAACTGAATTAATTAAGTTATGGCAAAGCTTCGGAAAGGCAACCAAGAAAGAATTTTCAGAGATATTTTCTAATTGGGCCCTAAAAGAAGACGCTGAACCTATTTTTAAATATTTAAATGGAAAAGGATATAAGACTGGATTAATAACAGGATCAGTGGACTTGTTTGCTGAAATTGTAGCCAGGAAAGTCGGAGCGGACGAATGGTATGCGAATACAGAGCTCATGTGGGATGAGGCGGGAAAATTGGATGACTTTGTCTACACGCTAAAGCAGGGCGAGAAGAAGCTGGAGCAGTTCAAGGCGTTTTGCGCGAAGAATATGCTTCTGCCTACCGAGTGTGCCGCGGTCGGCGACGGAGAGAATGACGTCGAGATATTCAAGGCATCTGGGCACGGCATTGCCGTCCATTCGCCAAGTTCGCTTCACCTCGACCCATTCGCCTGGAAGAAGGTGAAAGACCTAGGCGAAATAGAACAACTTTTACCATGAACAGGCCGGACAGAAGTGAGGTGGCGAAATACTACGATGAGACGCTGTTGTTCTATAAATATATTTGGTACAAGGCGGGCGGGAGCAACGGCATACATTATGGTTTCTGGGATAAGGACACGCAAAATATCGAGGCAGCTCTTTTGAACCAAAATAAGTTCATGGCGGAGCTTGCTAAAATAGATCCGAGTTCCAGGGTCTTAGATGCCGGCTGCGGTGTTGGCGGAAGCGTAGTTTGGCTCGCAAAAAACATAGGCGTTAAAGTGATGGGCATAACTATAAGCCGTAAACAGCTTAAAGAGGCTGGAAAGGTTGTTCTCAGAAGTGGAGTTGGGGACAAGGTTGAGTTTTTTCTGCGTGATTATAGAGAAACCGGTTTCCCGGACGGCAGTTTTGATGTTGTCTGGGCAAGCGAAAGCGTTTGTTACGCCGAGGATAAAAAAGATTTCATCAAAGAAGCGTTCAGGCTTTTAAAACCAGGCGGAAGACTAGTGGTCGCCGATGGATTTTTATCAAGATTGCCCGATGGATTGCAACAGAAAAACTATTGTGACTTGTTGGGGGGATGGGCGTTGCCGAATCTGGCTATCAAAGACGCATTCGAGACCGATGTTAAGGAATGCGGATTTAAAAATGTCAGATTTATAGACAAGACTGAAGCAGTCAGGAATTCTTCCGAACGCATCAAAAAACTATTCTCAAAATACGCTCTCTGCGTGAGAATCGCTGAGATTCTGGGCATTTTTCGCCAGGCGACCAAAACAAAACTTGCCGCTAGTGGACAATACGAGCTCATGAGGCGGGGTATAATGATCTACGGAGTTTTTTATGCCGAGAAATAGCCTCGATTAGTATGATGAAAAAATATAACAAACTGGTCAGAGACGAAATCCCCGAGATAATCAAAGCCAAAGGGCAAGAAGTAAAATTTCATATTGCCAGCGAAGACGAATATAGGCAGAAGCTTTTTGAGAAGCTCCAAGAGGAAACGGCAGAATTGGTTGCCGACGAGAGCATCGGCGAGGTTGCCGATGTTCTTGAGGTGGTGGAAGCGATTTGTAAGCTGAAGGGATATTCTCAGGCAGAAGTGCAAGCCATGAAGGCCAAGAAAGCGAATGAGAGGGGAAGATTTGATAAGAGAATCATCTTGGACGAATCCTAGAGTTCTAAACTGTTAACGATTTCCAGCATGCGGCGCTGGAAGTTGCTTTTTGAGAATTTTGCCGCGGTGGCGGCTACCTCGCGCCGGTCAAAACGCATCTTTTCCAGTTTTTGGACGGCGCCGATTATGGCCTCTGCGCTTTGTTCTTCAAGGCCTATCCCGTTTATGCCGTCCTGGAGTATGTCGCGGAAACCGCCGCGGTTAAGGGCGATTATCGGCGTTCCGCAAGCTATAGATTCGGCGGCTACCAGGCCGAATTCTTCGATCTGAGGGAATATGCATGCCTGCGCGCCGTTTATAAGCGCGCGCAGTTCGTGATCGTGGACGCGCCCGATCATTTTTATATTCGGAGATTTGATGAGTCTTCGTATGATTCTTTCATCGGTTCCCGCGCCGGCGATTACGAGCGGCAAGCTGAGTTTCTCAAATGCCTCGATAATTATGTCGTGGCGCTTGTAGTTGATGATGCGGCCGAAAGACAAAAAATAATTTCCTTTGGCGACCGATGCGTCGAGATAGAATTTTGATTCGTCGAGCGGCGGGTGGATTATTCCCGCATCGCGTCCGTAGTGCGCTTTTATTTTCGCCTGCGTGTGGCGGGAGTTGGTGAGAATAAGGTCGGGTTTCTGGCCGGTTTTGCGGTCCCACCATTTTAGATAGCCAGCTATGGGCAGGATAAGTTTAACGACCGCCGCGGGGAAATATGTTTTCAAATGCGCGTCTGCATCCCAAGCATAGCGCAAAAGCGCGTGCACATAAGACAGGTGCTTGCCGTGCCCATATCTGACTCCCTTAGCGAAGCTTGCGGAGCTGGTGATAATGAGATCGTACCGATCGCCAAGGTTTATGCTCGCCGCGGCGAGGGCCATAAAGGGTATGAAAAGGCGGTGATATCGGCGCACAACGGGATTATCAAGAAAGCTGGTTTTTATTTCCCGCCCGGAGAAAAATCCGCCGAAAATTTCCTTGTCGTAAAAAAGGGTATATATCGGAGCATCGTGGAATATCTCCGCGAGAGCAAGCAGTACCCGTTCTGCGCCGCCGAATTGGTTTAGGCCGTCGTGCACCAGCGCCACGCGGAGAGGTTTTTTAAGTGGAGCATGTGCATCAGAATATCTCTTTTTATCCATTTGACCATATAATACTATGCGCGAATCAATGAACAAAACTTATCCAACTTGGAAACGCTTTGAAGATATCGTAGGCGCTATTGCTGGCATGTTGTTTTTTCTGCCTTTTGCGCCTTTTGTGGCGTTAGCGGTGAAGCTGGAGCATCCCAAGAGTCCGGTTTTAGTGAGGCTTCCTAGGATAAGCGGCGGGGAAATTATAATGATTTATAAGTTCCGCAACATGGTGCCGGACGCGGACAAGATGAAGCCCGGGCTCGCGCATTTGAATGAGCGCGCCGACGGACCGTTTTTCAAGATACGAAAAGATCCGCGGGTAACGCGCGTCGGGCGGGTCTTGCGAAAATTCCGCATTGACGAATTTCCCCAGCTCTTGAACGTCTTGAAGGGGGAGCTGTCGCTGGTCGGGCCCAGGCCGCATGAACCTGGCGAAGTCGATAAGTATCCTCCCGAATACCGCCATGTGCCGATGGCCCGCGCGGGCGCAACTGGATTGTCCCAGGTAAGCGGCGCTTCCAGTCTGCCTTTTGAAAAAGAGCTTGAACTCGACAGTCTTTATTTGGCCCGCCAGTCGCTTTTTATCGATACGAAGATAATATTAAAGACGGTGTTGATACTTTTTTCAGACCCAACAGCCGTATGAAAGTAATCGCGAACAACGCGAATAAAATTAATAATGCGAATGAATAGGCAAAAGTCGTACAATACAGATAACTAATTAGCACTATTTGCTTAAATTCGTATTATTAGTGAATACTCTTGTGAAAATCTTCAGGAAAAACAATTCAAAAGGTTCGAATCATGTCATGGCCGACATACGGCAGTCTTCGTTTCGCAATGATTCTAAAACAACGGAACGCCGTGGATATTTTTCGCGCGCCGGATGGCGGCCTAAAGAGCAGATCATAATTCGAAACCGTTTCCGCTGGCTTAAAAGAACAGTTTTTGGGATCATCGCCGTTTTATTTTTATTAGTTGGGGGTTATTCGGCTTATCTCTGGGTTCACCGGTATGAAGTGGTAGATTCAATATCTGAAATCTTCGGCGGGCTAAGATCAGCTGGAAGCGAACTGACCAAACTGGAGACCGATGGAGTGTCGGAATCTTTGGCTAAAATTAATTCGAACATCGAAATCCTTAGAGGACTTACGAAATATTTGACCGGCACGCCGTTCTTGAAGCAGGTTCCCGACGCTTTCTCTAAAGTTAAGGAATTAGTCGCGAGAGTTGATTCTATTAACAAAGGCTTAGTGGAGGTCAAAGACAATGGAGTGAAATTATTCTTCAAGGACAGCGGTGGCCGCTTACTGGAAATACTACGGACTACGGAGGGCGATCTGGTCGCGATTCGTTCGATCGCTGCCGATCTGTATGAGACCATCTCTAGGCTGAACAAAGGTTCCATACTCGAGGGCATAGGTCCAGAATATCTTTCCTTCAGCGCCTCGATCGACCGGGTGAATGCCGGGCTTACGGCCTTGATAGCGCTCTTGGAACGGCCGGGCGAAGTCCATTTCGCCGTTGCTTTTGAGAATCCGTCGGAGATAAGGCCGTCGGGCGGTTTTAACGGAAGCTACGCTGATTTAGTCTTGGAAAATGGGGAGATCTCGAAGATAGGCGTGGACGATATTTATCATCCCGATCTTTTCACGAAAGTTAAGGTTGTTCCGCCCATTCAGCTCCAGACAATTACGCCTGGCTGGGGAGCGCGTGACGCCAATTGGTTTTTCGATTTTCGCACGTCAGCCATGCAATTGATGGATTTTTTGGAGAGCTCGGACATCTATCGCGGCCAGGGCGTTAGATTTGACGGCGTAGTCGCTATAAACGTTAGGGTCATGGAAGATATTCTCAGAATTATTGGCGATATCAGTCTGCCTCAATACAAACTTGTTCTTAATAGCTCCAACTTCTTGCGCGAGGTGCAAGAAGAAGTCGAGGCGGGCCAGGATAAAAAGCCGGGCCAGAATCCGAAAAAGATACTTTCGGTCATAACCCCAATCATTATTGAGCGTTTGCAGAATCTAACCGATATCCAGAAAGAAGAGGTTCTGGGCTTGCTTGGAAAGCGATTGGCGAACAAAGACATAAAATTATATTTCCACGACAATACTTTGGAGTCGATCGTATTACAGTATGGCGTGACAGGCGATGTTTTCCAGCCTCCCGCCGGATGGAATGGTGACTATCTAGCCGTGGTGAACGCGAACATCGCAGGCGGCAAAAGTGATGCTTTCATATCCCAGTCCATTGAGCTTATCTCGGTCATTGGCTTGTCCGGTGAGGTTAAGAATACTCTGGCTGTGAAACGGACTCATGGCGGCGGAAAACAAAAGGAGTCTTGGTATCGCGCAACGAACCAGAATTATTTGAAAGTTTTCACACTCCCGAATGTCCGCCTGGCAGATGCGAAAGGCGGGGGCACGAAGGTGATAACGCCGAAAGTTGATTACAAAAAGGGCGGTTATGCGGTTGATGCAGACCTTGATGCCGTTGAAAAGACGCTTCAGGAAATTCCCGAGTTTAAATTGCAAAGATACGAGGAATCAGGCAAGTCCGTTTTTGCAACCTGGATCAATGTTGCCGCCGGGCAATCAAAAACTTTGGAACTCAACTACCAAAACCCGCGTAAACTTGTCCTTTCGGACGGATTAAAGTACTCTTTCGTTCTCGACAAGCAATCTGGGGTTGAATCAGCCTTCAAGTACAGCATCGAAGCGCCCGACGGGTTTATCTGGATCGAATCCGAATCGGCGGTTTTCACTTATTATTCCGCTTCTCTCCCGTCCCGATTAGTATTGGAACTCACACTGCGCTCCGCTGATATTTAAAGATTTAAACATTTAAATATGAAAAGTAATATAAGAAATTTCGTTATTATCGCCCACATAGACCACGGCAAGAGCACTCTGGCTGACAGGCTATTGGAGATAACCGGTACTGTCTCCGCCCACAAGATGCAAGCGCAGTATTTGGATTCCAACGAGCTCGAGCGTGAGAGGGGAATTACGATCAAAATGGCTCCTGTCAGGATGATCTACCGACCATCTGACATTGAAAAATCCCTGGCCGGGCAGGCAAAAATCCCTGGCCGGGCAGGCAAAAATCAAAATGATGGAACCGGATCAATTTTAAATTTTGATTCTTACATTTTGAATTTAATAGATACGCCAGGACACAGCGATTTCGGCTACGAAGTTTCCAGGTCTTTGAAGGCGGTTGAAGGCGCGATACTCTTGGTCGATGTTACCCAGGGTATACAGGCGCAGACTTTGGCGAACTTTGAGCTCGCCAAAAAAGCGGGTTTGAAAATTATCGGCGCGTTGAACAAAGTTGACGTGAATCCGGCTGGTATGGACGAGATGGCGATACAGCTCTCCGAGCTTATTGGGTGTCAGCCATCAGAAATACACCGCGTTTCAGGACGGACCGGACAGGGGGTTCCAGAATTGTTGAAGGCGGTCATTGAAGATGTTCCTCCACCTAAGGACACCGGGAAATTATCCGCTCTCATATTCAGCTCGAAGTACGACAATCACAAAGGCGTGGTGGCTTTTGTGCGCATTTTTGGCGGCCAATTTAAGGCGCAGGACACTACTAGGCTGATGGCTACCAATCACGAGTTCAAAATAAAAGAAGTGGGCTATTTTTCGCCCGAGCTTTCGCCCTCGCCCGCGTTATTGCCCGGAGATATAGGTTATATCGCGACCGGCATAAAGGACCCGGATTTCATTAAGATAGGCGATACCGCAGGCGTTGAGCTTATGCCGGGCTTTAAGATACCCGACCCCGTGGTTTTCGTTTCTATCTATCCGAACGACAGCAGTAATTATGACGATCTAAAGAGTGCGATGGGCAAGCTCCGCCTTAGCGATTCGGCGCTTGTTTTCACTGCCGATTTCAGCGAAGTGCTTGGCCGCGGGTTCCGCTGCGGTTTCTTAGGCCGGCTCCATTTCGAAATCACCATGCAGCGCTTGGAGCGTGAATTTAGCCTTGATGTTGTCAACAGCTTTCCGTCCGTTTCGTACAGAGTCTATCCCGCCCCTAACGCAAAAAACATACCGAAAGAAAAGATTGTGAGCGACCCGCCTGCCGGCGAGGCAGGCGGGTATT
>Ga0155884_110_pt2 | contig 12689 bp, 13 predicted proteins | sample RifCSPlowO2_01_FD_107538 | JGI IMG/M metagenome (GOLD analysis project Ga0155884, IMG submission 107538) | Candidatus Colwellbacteria bacterium RIFCSPLOWO2_01_FULL_48_10
AATAACGCTGGCCGATAAGTTCGAGAATCTCGGCTGCGAGCTTATCAAGCAAGCGGCCGATAAAACCAACGACAACGTAGGTGACGGCACCACTACGTCTGTTGTTCTCGCTCACGCTATCATCAACGAAGGCAGCAAGGTCATACACGAGAAGGGTTTTAACGTCATCCAGCTGGTGAAGGCGCTCGAGGCATCTTTGCCCGAAGTGATGAAAGGTTTAGAGGGTCAGCGTGAAGCCATTAACGAAAATAGAAAGATAAAGGAGGTTGCCTCTCTCTCGGCCAAAGACGCTGCCGTGGGCAGTCTTATCGCGGAAGTCATGGAAAAGATCGGCAAAGACGGCGTTGTGACCATCGACGACTCGAACACCGTTTCAAATTCGTATGAAGTCGTTGAGGGCATGCAGTTCGACCGAGGGTATATTTCTCCTTACATGATCAACAATGCCGAGCGGATGGAGTCTGCCCTGGACAACCCATATATACTCGTCACCGACAAAAAGATATCGGCCATCAAAGAGATTCTGCCTATTCTTGAGAAGGTGATGGAAACCGGCAAGAAAGACCTGGTCATAATCGCGGATGACATCGAGGGCGAGGCGCTCTCGACACTCGTGGTGAACAAGCTTCGCGGAGTTTTCAACGTTTTGGCCATTAAAGCCCCTGGTTTTGGCGACCGCAAAAAGGAAATGTTCGAAGACATCGCCAGCGTTACTGGCGCGGAATTTATTTCCGAAGAGCTTGCGAGAAAGCTGGAAACGACCGAGCTTGCATCATTGGGCCGCGCGCACCGCGTGGTTTCTAATAAGGACAACACGGTGATAGTAGGCGGGAAGGGCGCGAAAACAGAGATCGAGAAGAGGATTGCGAGCATAAATACCCAGATAAAGAAAACAGACAACGACTACGACAAGGAAAAGCTTCAGGAACGGCTTGGCAAGCTTTCCGGCGGAGTGGCCGTGATCAAAGTTGGCGCGCCAACCGAGTCTGCCCAAAAGGAGCTTAAACAGAGGGTCGAGGACGCTGTTGCTGCCACACGCGCAGCGATGGAGGAAGGGATTGTTCCCGGCGGTGGAGTAGCGCTCTTTAATGTGAGTCTCGCAAATGCCGGTAAAAAATCCGAACACGGCGATGAAGTGTCTGAGTCCGCCCGCCGCATCTTAAAGACCGCCTTGGAGGCTCCCATAAGGGCAATCGTCGCAAACAGCGGCGAAGCAGTGGATTCGACGATCGCGGCTCTCGCTCGGGCAAAGGAATCGGTCAAGGACGCGGGCGATAGGAATTGGAAAGGCTTCAATGCGGAAACGAATAAGATAGTCGATCTAAAATCCGCTGGCATCATCGACCCGCTCAAAGTTACCAAGCAGGCATTTTTGAATGCCATGTCGGTCGCAAGTAATTACCTAATGACCGGCGCCGCCATTACCGATATTCCCGAGGATAAGAAGTCGCCCATGGGCATGCCGCCAGGGATGGGTGGAGAATATTAAAACCTTGAGAACAGCGAAGGGTAATTTGATAATCGTGTCTCTGGGCGGATCAATCGTTTGCCCAGACGGCATAGACATCGGTTTCCTTAAAAGCTTTAATCTTTTCATAAGGCGGCATTTGAAAATCGGATACCGGTTTGGGATAGTGGTGGGCGGTGGCGGGCCAGCGCGTGTGTATCAGAATGCTGCGTCAGATATTCTGAGTTCGGTTTCGGACGAAGACAAGGACTGGATCGGCATACACGCCACGCGACTCAATGCCCAGCTGTTGAGGACGATATTCAAGGATGTGGCGAATCCGGTCGTCTTTGACAGCTCGCGGAAGATTACGCGATCTAAACATCCTGTTTTCATAGCTTCCGGGTGGGAACCGGGTTGGTCAACCGATTATATTGCCGCCTCAATTGCCGCCCATTTTGGAGCGCCCATGTTCATAAATGCCGGCAAGCCCAGCCATGTCTTCGACAAAGATCCGGCGCGGCACAAAGACGCGAAAAAATTCGACGCTCTGACCTGGCGCGAATACCGCCGCCTTATACCGCGCCGATGGTCACCAGGGCTTAGTAGTCCGATTGACCCTGTGGCCGCCAAACTTTGCGAAGAGCGTAGCATAAAGGCCGCAGTCATCAACGGGAAGGACCTCAAGAATTTTGCCAAAGTCATAGCCGGAAAAAAATTTAACGGTACGCTAATAAGCTGATATAATAAAAGGCATGAATACAACAACGTATGGTTTGATAGCGTTAGGACTTGTCGCAGCATACATCATCGCCGTTTACAACGGCCTTGTCCGTCGCCGCAACCGCGCCAAAGAGGCGATATCCGACATCGATGTCCAGACTAAACGCCGTTATGACTTAATACCCAACCTCGTGGAAACGGTGAAAGGCTATTTGACCCATGAGAAAGGAGTGCTTGAAAATGTTACTAAGGCGCGCGCAGAAGCGATGAGTTCGCCCGCCGGCGCCATCGAAAAAGCCGGAGCCGAGAACGCTCTCTCGAACACGCTTAAAACCCTTTTTGCCGTATCCGAGAATTATCCTGATCTGAAGGCCAACGCCAACTTCCTTGATTTGCAGAGAGAGTTAGCCGATACCGAAAACAAGATTCAAGCCTCGCGCCGCTTCTACAACACGACCGTCATGGAGTTGAATACTCAGATCCAGAGTTTCCCGTCGAACGTGATTGCCGGGCTTTTCCGCTTCCATGAAGAGAAGTTTTTCGAGTCCGCCGCCATTGAAAAGGAGCCAGTAAGGGTTAAATTCTAACCCCCCCCATGTCTAGCGTCTATTCTCATAAGGATTCCAATATCCGGAGGACTTGGATGATGTTTGTTTGTTTTTTCTTGGTGGTGATCGGAATCGGCTGGACTTTCAGTTATGTTTATAACAGCTTCGCCATTCTTATTTTTGCCGTCGTTTTCAGTTCTTTTATGAGTATTTTCAGTTATTGGTTTTCGGATAAGATCGTTTTGAGTATGGCTAAGGCTCAGCCAGTCGAGATGGCCAGCCATCCCGAGCTTTACCGCATTGTCGAGAATCTTTCTATCACTGCCGGACTTCCGATGCCCAAGGTCTATATCGTGCCTGAAGCTGCTCCGAACGCTTTCGCCACTGGGCGGGATCCAAAACACGCGGTGGTTGCCGTAACCGAGGGATTGCTGTCCAGACTCGACCGTACCGAGCTTGAAGGCGTGATCGCGCATGAACTTTCGCATATTGGCAATCGCGATATGCTCGTGGGGACCATGGCAGTCGTTCTCGTTGGCTTTATTTCACTTTTGGCAGACATATTCATGCGGTCCATGTGGTTCGGGGGAATGCGTCGCCGGAGTGATAACGCCGGAGGTTCGTATCTATTCATCATCGGCATAGTCCTCTCCATACTTGCCCCAATTGCTGCGACACTCATCCGGCTTGCCATTTCTCGTCGACGCGAGTCATTGGCCGACGCCTCCGGCGCGCTCCTGACCCGCTATCCCCAGGGGTTAGCAAGCGCCCTACGGAAGATCGCAGACGACACTACCCCCATGAGATTCGCCAACAACACCACTTCCCATCTTTGGCTTGAAGATCCGTTTCACGACCAGAAGAAGACTCCCATTTTCCACAAGCTTTTTATGAGCCACCCCCCGACAGAGGATAGAATTAAAGCACTGCATGAAATGTCGCTATGACTAGAACTGACCCAAACACATCTGATCGGATTTTGGCTAAGACTGTTCTTTGGCTTGTCCCACGTTTCGTAACGCCCAACCACATAACCATACTCAGATTTTTATCAATACCTTTAATAGTCTATTTGCTTTTGCGCCGTGAGTACCACCTTGCCTTCCCGATATTTGCCCTTTCTGCTTTCACTGATGCCCTCGACGGCGCGCTCGCGCGAACCAGAGGCCAGATTACCGAGTGGGGGAAGCTCTTTGACCCGATGGCCGACAAAATACTGATCGCCAGTTCCGCAGTCGTTCTTATCGTAACCGAAATGAGCTTCCTGCTCGGAATCATTATGATCTCGGTCGATGCCGCCATCGCTTTCGCGGTTGTCTACCAATACAATGTCAAAAAACAAATATTGAGCCCGCATTGGACCGGCAAAACCAAGATGTTTTTACAGTCCTTAGGGCTTTCTGTTTTTTTGCTTTCGTTCATAGCGCAAATCCCGTTCATCGAGCTTGCCGCCATCGGTATTCTTTATTTCGCTGTTTGTTTCGGCCTTTTGAGCCTGTTTATATACCACTCGTCCTAATTTGGTGCTTCAGTGCGGAGGCGGTGAGATTCGAACTCACGATACCGATTAAGGTATGCCATCTTTCTCCCGATGATTAATTTTCTACTATGCGGAGGCGGTGAGATTCGAACTCACGATACCGATTAAGGTATACCATCTTTCCAAGATGGCGCACTAGACCGCTATGCGACGCCTCCGCGCAGAAGAAAATTGTAAATCATCGAGGATCCTCGATTTTATTGTTCTGCGTTGCAGAAGTAAAATCGGGACAAGATGGTGCATTAAACCGCTGTGCTACAAGTATTTTTTTCAACGCTAGTCCTCCTTTATAAGATTTAAGTTTCTTTTCTCTTTCGAAAGCCTCTTTGGCTGAAGTATAAATTTCGGTATATACAAGCTTTAGTGGCTTTCGATGTCTCAAAGATACAGTTTTGCCCGAATTATGACAAGCTATCCTCTGGTTCAAGTTCGAAGAACATCCTATATAGAAACCGTTGTCTTTTTCGCTTTGTAATATATAAACAAAATACACAGACTGTGCACCCCGCATTCTGCGGGGCGAGCTAGACCCTTGTCCCGACTAGGCGGGGGCTATGCGACGCCTCCTGTGCTAAAAAGAAAGATACATTACTCGGCAGTTTCTCTCAAGCTTGACGCCTAGGATTAAGATAGGCTAATTTAGAGTCAGTGGTTCTGCTATGTCTTCGAGAAGAAAGAAACTGATCTTTACGGCGAATCTGCTCGCTGTCTGCACCTTTTGCTTCCTCGTCCCCGCTATAGTCTTTATGTTCATGACATGGCTTGCCCCGACAATAATCTTCGGGATTCTGATGCTTGCGAGCTTTGTAGTCAGCCTTTCGATCGAGCTTGCCGTAAAGCCCAAGCCCGACAGAGCGGGCAACCAGATCTAAAAACCATGCAACCGCATGGCTCTCTTTTTTGTTGACCGACAGCTAAGTAAGTGGTATGTTCATGTCGTGCGCCTGTACCTTTACCGACCAGACGCTTGGATCTGACACTATGCAACCCCACTCCCGCCTAATGATGATTAGCGATTATCTCTTTACCCCGTCAATCCCCATCGCAGCAATCCTGGGCATTGCTGTTTTGGCGGGTATTGGGTTTTTTATACCCTCTCTCGCTCCTCTGGCACTTGTTTTCGTGCTAGGAGTCAGTCTTTTCTTGGTTGCGAAAGATTTAATCGACTTGCGATTTGCGTATTCGACTGGCACATACGGCGAGAACGACGACCCGGTGGAGACCAGCTTAGACGGCTCGATGCGTAAACACCCGGACGATCCGCGAGTCGGGTTAGCCGATTCCGGATCTCGCAAACCGCCCCCGCCTGGCTTCGCTGGCTATTCGTAACCCTTCCCCGGAATGATGTGATCATTTCCGGGGCATTTCTTTTTCCTATTTTTTGTTTATAATAAGGTAATTGCGGCAAACGCAATGCTTGAACCTTTTGAGGCGAAACCTATGTCACAAGCTGTTCTTGAATTAACGGAATCGCTACGGAAGAGACTGCCAAGGTTGTGTGTTGGCAGGGCGCGAGATCTCCTCAATACCCTGGGTGAGCGTCATCGTCTTGAGTTGGAGCAGCTGCTTCATCTCGCCTGTGATACCGACAGCGTTTATTCGCTACTTGATACTCTGCGAGAACGTTGGCAGGAACTCTTGGCGGTAGAAGGCCTTCCCAATGTGGAACTAAAGCGGCACGAAGCTATGGGCAGATTCATGAGAATGCTGATCAAGCCTCCTGCACCGAAGTCGCTTCTTGTGCTAGAGTAGATTAACCCGATTCGTTGAATCGGGTATTTTTTTCTCCGAATAAAGGTTCCGCGGGGCAAGCCCCGCGGTATTTGCGGAGCGAGTTCAGACTCGCTCACTCTCGCGCCAAGGCGCGAGGTATTCGACCTTTGTTCCGCCTTCGCTCGGAGGAAATGGAAATGTATTCATTTCCATTTCCCATCCTCGCTTGTCGGAATAACGAGTGGCCGTTAGTGCAAGGAGTCCTTTTGGCTCTTAATGAATGCGCGGAAGTTTTCCACGAACTCGATGAATACCTGGAAGGGCAGTTCGATTATCAAATTGAAAATGATGACAAGAATGTTGAGCCGGCTCAAGGCGGTTAACCCCCACTTGCCGACGGTGATGAAGGGCATTGCAAATATATCTATCAGAAACAGCGAGAACTTCGGCTTTTTTTGTTCCATGCTTATCTCTTTGGAGCGGTTATGAATCTTAACGCCGGTTGCGGCCACGAGCGACACGAAGAAGGCGAATATCACTATATTAGCCATGCTGAATTTGATGGCGACAAGTGCCAGATAGAGGTAATAAAAACAGGCGGCAAATATGGTCATATAAAGCAGCTGGATGAAGGTTCTGGTGAACAGGTTTTTCTTCTTGGGCGCCTTAATTACATAGCTCTTGCCGCCGTTGAATCCACAAATCGCTTTAACCTCTTTTAGAACCACGGCGAAGTTATTTTCCGAAGGCATCTTGATGGAAAGGATTATGATGAGCATCAGGAAGCCGGGGATCAGTATGTTTAGAACCAGGTTAACGAGCGAGAAGTTGTGGGTTATGTATTTGTCGATTGGTATTTCTATCGCGATCGCTACCACAATCTTCGAAAGCAGGATGGACAATATGCTAAAAAGCGCTATGCGATGGAGCTTGGACCTTTGTTTCGCGAAGCGCCCGCTGTAGGCGGTTTCGATTTCTTGTTCAAGCGCTTGATCGTTTTCGAAGAGTGTTTTTAGGTCTTCGTAACTAAGGCCTCTATCGAGCATGTCGCCAATGAGGTAAAAAACCGTATTGAAATAATTACAGAGCTTGAAAAAATATCGGCTGGCGGGGGGACTGAGATGCTTGCGCAGTTGGACCTGGATAGCCGGCAGTTCCCTTACGATTTGTTCCAGATTGCCGGCGTTCAGGCTATTCCAATCTGGGTACATGAACTTCAGCAGTCGATAGGTTAGCTGGTCTTGGTCGACCCTAAGGAGTGCTTTTTGTATGCCCATGAAGAGTTGGAGATTTATCTCGTTCTCGGTAAGTTCAAGGCCGCTTATCGAAAGTTTTTCACGGACGGTCCAGAACATGAATTCTGAAAGCATCGTATCCTTCACCGGCGGAAAGAGGTTCTCTTCGATGGCGTTTACGGTTACTTTTATCAGCCAGTCGTAGGTTTCCTCCTCGCGCGGGTCGCGTATCTGACGCAAAGCCGCCGTAAGGGCCAGAAAGTTGTCTATTATCGCTTGAACTTCGCCTATCTTGGATTCGGAGACGGTGTCGTTGGGTAGGCGGCCGGCGCGGATTATCTCTTTAATCAGCGGCTCCGCAATGTTTTTGTTGAGATTCAGGTCTTTCAGTAGCAGTCGGCGGCGCAAGGTGCGGCCGATGAAGTTTTTGCGGAGTAAGTGCTCCTCCTGATAATCGATGATGCTGCGCATCCGTTCGTAGAATACGGCGACTTTTGATGCGATCTCGTCAACGTGTATCTTGGGCGCCTTTTCGTCTGGCCTAGTGGTCGATAGGTGCGCCCTATAGCTTTCCAGGAGATTTTCGAGAGGTTTAGGTGTCATAAGTTAGGCGATACCAAACAAAAAGAGGCTGATGCCTCTATACCACTTAGCCTATACGAATTCTCGGCTTTGTCAATGTGAAAGCTGGCATTTAAAATGGCAGTCTTTTTTCAACCTTTTGCTCGACAGAAGTTAATTTTACATTTTGATTTTTAAACTTTACATTAAGGACATGCAACCATCCGAACGCATAAAGGAGAAGATCAATATTGTCGATTTCCTGCGGAGCTATTTGGAGATGAGGCCAGCCGGCCGCAATTTCAAAGCCAACTGCCCGTTCCACCAGGAAAAGACGCCGTCTTTTATAATTTCGCCCGATCGGCAGATCTGGCATTGTTTCGGTTGCGGCTTGGGTGGCGACGTTTTCAAGTTCTTGATGACTTACGAGAACATCGAGTTCTACGAGGCGCTGAAGATTCTCGCCGAGAAGGCTGGCGTGGAACTTAAGAATCTAAGTTCGCAAGATTACCGCCAATTCGGCGTGCTCTATGAGATCAATGAAGTCACGAAGGATTTCTACTACAAGCAATTAGTTAAGAGTCAAAATGTTAAGAGTTATTTATCCAAGCGCGGATTGCACGAGGCGACTATCGAAGATTTTGAGATTGGCTATGCGCCGAACGATTTTGACGCCACCTCGACCCATCTCTTGAAGAGTGGTTACAAGATCGACGACATCTTGCGCGCCGGTATTGTCTTCAAGACCGAGCAGGGAAAATACGGTGACCGTTTTCGCGGGCGAGTCATGTTCCCGATACACAATCATTTTGGGAAAATCGTTGGTTTCACGGGTCGGGTTTTGCCCGAGTACGACAACCCGAATATGGGCAAATACATAAATAGCCCCGAAACGCAGATATTCAACAAATCAAAGGTGATGTACGGCTATTGGAAGACCAAGCAGAACATCCGGGAAAATAAAACGGCCGTTTTGGTTGAAGGGCAGATGGATTTTCTGATGATGTGGCAGTCAGGCATAAAGAACGCGGCCGCCAGCTCCGGCACGGCCCTGACTATCGAGCACCTTAAGGTCTTGAAGCCTATCGCAGAAACTGTGGTTATCGCCTATGACAACGACGAGGCTGGTAAGATCGCCACTGAGCGTGCGCTTGACCTCTTGGGCGCGAACGATTTTAAATCGGCAGTAGTGGATCTGGGTTCCTATAAAGACCCCGCTGATGCGGCGGCTGATAAAGATTTCTTGTCTGTCGCGGTGGCATCGGCCAAACCTGCGATGCAGTATTATTTCAGCCGTTATCTGGACGGCTCGACGAGTGATCGCAAAAGCGCCATCAGAATAATTCTTCGTAAGATAGCGAGACTCTATAGCCAAATAGATCAGTCGGACTTTTTGCGCGAACTGTCTCATTCGACCGGGCTATCGGAGAACGATCTCCGCGCTGAGATGGAAAAAGTCAAAGCGGATGATGAGACGCCGCGCACCGCCGCGCCGCTTGCGGGACAGTTGGTCGGAGCTTCTGTTTCGGCCAAGGCCAGCCGGTTGGAATTAGTGGCTTTGAGAGTTCTTGGCTTGCTTTCGGTGAACGATGCCCTGCGTCCGCTTGCGGTTTCACACCTCGGCTTCATGCCGGAAAATTACCGCCTCGCCCATATTGCCATGTTCGGAGAGAACGCTGATTCGCAGCCGGACGCGGAAACCGTCCTAGCCGACCCAGCTATAAAACAGCTCATTGATTTTGTGAGTCTCGGTTCAGGTATGGTTTTCCTGACTACGCCCGCGAACCAGGAAGAGGAGTTTAAGCATCTTCTGCGCGAGCTTGAGCTGGAGCACTTGAAGCAAAAGACAGATGACTTGAAGAATCAAATAAGGATAGCGGAGTCAAAAGGCAATGAGGCTATGCTGACCGATAAACTGCGCGAATTTGACGTTGTCTCCAGAAGAATGCAAGATATAAGGCGAAACAAGTCCTCTGAGGGTAAAAATAATAAATTTTATGGCAAAAAAGACCAAGAAAATTGAGGAGCGAAAGCGACGAAATACTGAGCGCAACAGCGCGAACGTAAAGAAATCTGCCCCGAAGAAGGTCAAAAAAACCGCAAAACTCGCGCAAAAGGAATCGCAGACCCCAAAACCGGTGAAGGCTGGCAAGAAGAAGAACGAAGCGCTCGATCTGACTCAGCTTACCGAGCTCATTACCCGCGGCCGGCCGAAAGGCTTTGTGACCGACTTGGAGATCATGGATTATTTTCCGAGGATAGAGAACAACCCAGGTTTTCTAGACACCATCTATGATGAACTCGCAAAGGCGAACATCAAGGTTGTCGAGGTTGAGTCTCTTATCGGCTCAGTTGAGGAAGTCTCCGAAGCAGAACTTAAAAATGCTACCAAGATCGATGGACCATTGCCCGACAATGTGCAGATTTACTTGCGCGAGATAGGCAAGACACCGCTTTTGAAACGTCATGAAGAAAAGGAGCTCGCGAAGCGCATCCTAAAAGCCGACGAAGAGGCCCGTCAGCATCTCATCAAGGCCAACCTCCGTCTCGTCGTTTCCATCGCCAAACGTTATATTAACAGAGGCCCGCTCGGCATATCGGACTTGATACAAGAAGGGAACATCGGACTCTTCAAGGCCGTCGAGAAGTTTGACTACACCCGCGGCTTCAAGTTTTCGACCTACGCCACCTGGTGGATCCGCCAGGCCATCACCCGCGCCTTGGCCGACCAGTCCCGCACCATTCGCATTCCGGTCCATATGGTCGAGACCATTTCGAAGTTCACCCAGGTGAAGCGCAAGCTCGCCCAGGAGCTCGGCCGCGAACCATTGGCCGAGGAGATCGCAGTTCAAATGAATATCTCGATCGACAAGGTTCGCCACATTCAGAAAATTTCACAAGAGGTCATCTCTCTCGAGTCGCCGATCGGGGACAGCGACGATAAATCCACTCTGGCGGAATTCATCAAGGACGAGAAAGGCATTACGCCTTCCCAGCACACCTCACAGGAATTGCTTCGCGACCAGATCCGCGAAATTTTAGGCGACCTTACCGAGCGCGAGCGCGTGATACTCGAAATGCGTTTCGGCCTCAAAGACGGCGTAGTCCACACGCTCGAAGAAGTCGGCAAGGTTTTTAACGTCACCCGCGAACGTATCCGGCAGATCGAATCCAAGGCTCTCGAACGCATCAAAACTCACGAAGCTTCATTAAAACTGACCGATTATTAGAACATGTTTAAATCTGAAATGCCGCCTGAGGGCGGCTCGAACGATAAAGCCGAAGCGTTAGCGCGGCAAGGTGTCGCCGAAGATGCTACCCAGTTCGATATAGACGAAGCGCTTGAAGTTGAGGCCGGGTTAGACAGGGTTGATAGCGAGTCTAGAAAAATGGAGCAGAAAACCCACGAGAAGTTCGAAAATCGCGCTCTTGATATCATCGAGGAACTTATGGACGAGAAAGGCGATCCTGCAATGCTCAGCGGTGCTCTGGTAGGATTCGATTCGGATCGGTCTTGGGCGCTCCGAAAACGTCTTTTAGACGAAGGCTTGGCCATGAATAATTTGCTCTCGAGTATTGCGGGGCTTGATTCAGACGCGGCCTGGGATCTGCGGGATACGACTTTGTCTCTAAAAGGAGATTTTGCTTCTGAAGTTGTCGCGAGTCTTGCTGGCGTGGATTCTTCTCGAAGCTGGGAGATGAGAAATAAGCTAATGGAGGGGAGAGTAAATCTTAGAACCATGGCCGCAAGCATAAATGGATTAGATTCCGATGACGCAGGCCGGATGAGAGAGAGGCTTAGCAGCTTGGGATTTGGTGAAGCCGACATCTTGGCGACTTTTTCCGGTATTGATTCTGTTAAGGCCTGGAATTTGAGAGAGAAACTATTCAAAGAGCGCGACAAAATGGGCGCTATCGATAGCGTGGCGGTCAATAATGGCTTATTAATAAGTTTGGCTGGGCTGGATTCGCCGCGCGCTTGGGAAATGCGCGACGCTTTGATCAAAGAAAGGCATGCCGATAAGATTAATATGTGCGTTAGCCTGATAGGGCTCGATTCCCAGCGGGCTAACGTGAAGAGATTAGCAATGATAGAGTCTGGCGATTTTCCCGAAGAAGATGTTGCGATAAGCTTGGCCGGATTAAATTCATACAATGACTGGCGCATAAGAGACGTGTTGATGAGAGATGGCGCTCCGCGCGACGAAATGGCGCGCAGCTTGTCTAACCGGTTGGCTGTTGTTGTTGCCGCTGCTAAAGGCATCAAGAACATTAAAGAGTCGACCATTGCCTCTATAAGAGAGGCGAAAGTGACAGCTCACGAAAATGTTCCGACCGAAGAAGAAAAAGAAGTAGAGAGCCGTCTCGAAAAAGTACTTGAGCAGTCTCGCAGAAAAAGGAGGCCTAATTTGAAAAAATAACCCCCGTTTTAACACATCAATGCGCCGTTACCTATTAATTGGGTTGGCGCTTTTGGGTGTTCTTCTCGTCTGGCGCATATTTAGAGTTCCGCCAGTGGAAGGGCAGACTCAGCTGGCCGTGCTTTCGACAACTGAGTTCCAGGGCGACCTGGTTAAGATTCGCAACGTCCGCAATTTCCGCTATGGTCCGTTGGCCGATAGATTCCACTAAAATGTCTGACGGGTTTCCACTGGAAAATTGCCAGTAGATTCAGTCAATGATTTTTCCGCGTATTATGCCTAGGTTTGCAATCAGATCACCTAGAAATACGAAATCGACACCATATTAAAGTCGGACAAATACGTACCCTTCATGACGAGGAGTGCTGACGGAGGTAATAACGATGCCGCTTACGAAGTTGGCACGGACTTGGACGTCATAAGATAATTTCAAATAGGCATATACCAATTTTTCACTCAACCAATTTCCGACTCTACTTCACGTCGCAGAGGGGGACCGCG
>Ga0155884_105_pt2 | contig 12511 bp, 8 predicted proteins | sample RifCSPlowO2_01_FD_107538 | JGI IMG/M metagenome (GOLD analysis project Ga0155884, IMG submission 107538) | Candidatus Colwellbacteria bacterium RIFCSPLOWO2_01_FULL_48_10
GCCAAGCATCTCAAAATCGCCAGATTTTGACCCTGAGCCTGTCGAATGGGTCGCTTTATATATCACAGCAGACTGGCCTGGGGCGATAAATCTCTGAGGTTTGTCGAAAATCAGCTTGTAGTTTGTAGCTGATAGTTTGTAGAGACTCGCCGAGAAAAGTGGCTGCCTATACCTCACTCTGCACATCACTCTCATTGGCTTATTCCCTACTTCGCCAAGGCTACGGCGGGCAAGCGTACGAATAATGGATGTAGGGATTGGCGTAATTGTGTTTATGTTAGTCAGAAGAACTTCTTTGCGGTAAAGTGCTTCGTTGCTGCTTCCCTTCGCCACGACGAGCGTATTTGTACTAACTTTTTTTTCGGCAACATAGTACGGCTCGCTAGCGCCACCAATCCTTAAACCGTGCCGCTGGCCGATGGTATAGAATTGCACTCCGTCGTGATACCCCAAGTCCTCCCCACTCTCATCTATTATCCTTCCCTTCTTCTTAGGCAGATATTCGGTCAAAAAATCTTTAATGGAAACTTGGCCGATGAAACAAATGCCCTGGGAGTCCTTTTTTTCGGCTGTTGGCAAGCTAGCGCGCTTGGCGATGGCGCGAACTTCTGATTTTAAATAACCGCCTATCGGAAACAGACAATGCTTTAGCTGATCCTGAGTCAGAGTCCAGAGGAAATAACTCTGATCCTTGGACTTATCTTTTGCTACATGAAGCGCATCTTTAACTTTTAACTTTGAACTTTGAACTTTGAACTTTTTAACGTAGTGTCCGGTAGCAACATAATCAGCGCCAAGCTCCAATGCTTTCTTTAGAAACAATCCAAACTTTATCTCTTTGTTGCACATCACATCCGGATTGGGCGTGATACCCTTCTCGTATCCGGCGATCATGTAATCCACGACGGCTTTTTTGTATTCCTTCTCAAGATTAAAAATGTAGAACGGGATCCCTAGATGTTCGGCCACACGACGGGCGTATTCGGCCTCGCGCACGTCGCAACCGCCACGGTTCCAACAGCGCAGATGGACGCCGACAACATGATAGCCCTGCTTTTTCAACAGATAAGCCGCGACGGAAGAATCCACCCCGCCGGAAAGGCCGACGAAAACTCTTTCCAACCTATCATTTTTTCTAACCATTCTTATAAGAATATACTATTGCCATACTCACCAAGCTCGTTAGCGCTCCCGCTTTCATTAATGAAAGCGGCTCAGATCGGAGCGTCCGGCTCGTTAGCTCGCTAGTCAGAAAATAGTTTCGGGTTACTAACGAGCTTCTGTTCTAACGAGCTATTGAACTATCCACCTATTCCACCGTCACTGACTTGGCCAGATTCCTCGGCTTATCAACGTCAAGACCGCGCAAGACGCCTGAGTAATACGCAAAAAGTTGAAGCGGGATAACGGCAAGAATTGGTGTCAGCATCTCAAGTGTTTTAGGAATGTATATTACATCATCCACGATCTTGCCGATCTCCTTGTCGCCTTTGGTAGCTATCGCGATAATCGGGCCGCGACGCGCCTTTATCTCTTGGGTGTTTGAAATATTTTTTTCGTAGACGCTATCTTGCGGGACTATCACGACGGTCGGGAACTCCTCGTCGATCATGGCAAGCGGGCCGTGTTTCATCTCCCCGGAACCATAGCCTTCGGCGTGAACATAAGCAACTTCCTTAAGCTTGAGCGCGCCTTCATAAGCAGTAGCCAGATTGTATTTGCGTCCGATGAACAAAAAATCGCGGTAAGGAAGATATTTCTCGGCTATCTTTTTCATCTGTTCGGCGACTTTCAACGTCTCCTCAACGAGATCTGGAATCTTTAAGAGTTCTTTTACAATGCGCTTGCCCATGGTGAGAGATAAATTTCTCTGCCGGCCCAGGAAAAGCGTATAAAGGGCAAGCACGGCAAGCTGTGAAGTAAAAGCCTTGTAGGAAGCGACGCTCACCTCGGGACCAGCATGATTATAAACCCCGGCATCGGTCATCCTTGCAACCGAGGAACCGACGACATTCACTATGCCCAGCGTAAGTACGCCCTTTTCTTTCGCTTCCTTAAGCGCGCCGATCGTGTCTGCGGTTTCCCCAGACTGAGAGATTACCATCACCGCGGTTTTCTCGTCCAAGATGGGCTTGCGGTATCTGAATTCGGAAGCGAGATCAACTTCGGTTCTTACTCCCGCATATTCTTCCAACATATATTTTCCAATCATTCCGGCGAGGTTGGCCGTGCCGCAAGAAGTGATGATAAGGCGCTCGATCAAGCGCAGCTTCTCCTTGATCTCCTTTTTTTCTTCCAGCCCGCCTAATTTTGCCTTGCCTTCTTCCAAAAGCAACCGGCCTCTCAAAGTGCTTCTAAGCGCATCGGGCTGTTCCATGATTTCCTTGATGCTGAAATGCGGATAATTTCCTTTCTCTGCCATCTCAATGGTGTGGTCGACATGCTGCACTTCTCTCTGAACAAGCTGGTTAAAGACATTGACTATGCCGTAATTTTGCGGGGTAACGACCGCCATTTCGCCATCGTTTAAATATATTATTTGGCGGGTGTGCTTAAGAATTGGCGATGCGTCCGAAGCGATAATATATTCATTGTTTCCCACACCCAGAAGTAAAGGACTGAAATTCCTAACTGCCACCATTTTGTTCGGCTCGCCCTTTGACATAACCACCAGCCCATACGTTCCTTTCAACTTCGGCAAAACCTTCAAAACAAGTTCTTCGATGGGCGTATTTGGAACATCCTTCCCCTCATCTTCGATAAGATGAGCTATCACTTCCGTGTCGGTCTGCGAACGAAATTTATGCCCTCGTTTGATGAGGTCCTTTTTTAAGTCGTGGTAGTTTTCGATGACACCGTTGTGAGCAATGAATATCTGCTCCAGACAATCGAAGTGAGGATGGGCATTCGCGTCATTTGGCTCGCCATGAGTGGCCCAGCGGGTATGGCCCATGGCAATGCTGGCGTAGCTTCCGCTCGCATCGACGAGCTTTACCAAATCGTCCACTCTACCCGCGGTCTTGATAACCTTGATGTTGTCATTGTCTAGAAAAGCGATGCCGGCGGAATCATAACCGCGGTATTCCAATGCCCGCAATCCATCTACGACGACGGAAACTGGGTTCTTTTTGCCCACATAGCCAACTATTCCGCACATGATAATAAATTTAAAACTTAAAGCTAAAAGCTAAAAGATCGGAAAGTGCGACATTTTTGTTTGGAATTTTCATTTTGAGTTTTTAGTTTTTACTTTTGAGTTTATTTGCTGACCCTATCGACATACAACCCCGTCTCGGTATTGACCCTTATTATGTCACCCTCATTTATGAAAAGCGGCGTGAGGACCTTGGCCCCACCCTCGATGGTCACGGCTTTGTTGCCACCCTGAGCTGTATTGCCCTTAACGGCTGGCGGGGCCTCGATAATCTTGTACTCGCACTTTATAGGCAAAGTTATGCCCAATATCTTGTCGTCAAACTTCAACGCAACCACAGTCGTGTTCGGTTTCAGAAAAATAGCCCTATCGCCGCCAACCTTGTCTTGCGGCATCGAAAAGCGTTTTGAGGGGTCCTTAGTTTCGGAAAACCAATACTCGCCACGGTGGTTATAGAGATATTTTATGTCCTCCTTGATTAACTCGGCTTCCTCAATCTTATCGCTCTGGTGGAATGTCCTCTCCTGGATGGCTCCGGTCATAAGGTTCTTGAGCTTGGTCTTCGCGACCGGCTTCCTCTGTTGCATCCTTAAAAAGGCGAAATCTAAAACCTCCCACGGGTCGCTGTCCAAGATCAAAAATGTTCCAGGCTTAAGTTCATTATATGCGAGCATAGTCGTATAGCTTTTATGGTATATTAGCCCTAGGTTAAACTTTAATCAAGTCATCGGCCAGCTTAAGATATATTCCGATATATCCTAGTCAGAACCGGCTTGCCGTGCTATCCTGAACCATAGATTTATATGCATCACAAGGAGCCCGCGGAAAAGATCGAAGATGTGGTCATAAAAAATGATTTCGTCGGCAAAAGCAAAGACGTGGTTTTCTTTGGGCGCACTAATTTTAGGAATCGGCAGCACCTTTTCGGCATAAAACGCAAAGACCGGCGCCAGCACATGTACGTGATCGGCAAAACCGGAACCGGCAAAAGCGCCCTACTCAAAAACCTGGCCCTCCAAGACATCTTTAACGGCGACGGCGTCTGTATTGTCGATCCGCACGGCGAGTTCGTAGAAGAGATCCTGGAAAAAATCCCACCGCACCGACTAGAAGACGTGATCTATTTCAACCCGGCGGACACTGACCATCACATCGGATTCAACGTGCTCGAACTGCCCGACCCGAAATATAAACACCTGGTCGCCTCTGGGCTCATGGGCATATTCACCAAGATCTGGTCGAATGTCTGGTCGGCACGCATGGAGTATATTTTAAACAACGCGATCCTGGCCCTACTCGACACGCCTGGTTCAACCCTCCTCGGCATCCCGCGGCTGCTCGTCGACAAAAGCTTCAGGCAAAAAATAGTGAACAACATCAAAGACCCGGTGGTCAAGGCTTTCTGGATACACGAATATGAAGGCTGGCAGGACAAGTTCCGAAGCGAGGCCATCGCTCCTATTCAGAACAAAGTCGGCCAATTCCTGTCGAGTAACATCGTGAGGAACGTGGTCGGCCAAGCCAAGAGCACTATCGATATCTTCGATCTGATGAACAACAGGAAGATATTCTTGATAAATGTTTCGAAGGGACGCATCGGAGAAGATAATTCGTCTCTCTTGGGAGCTATGTTCATAACAAAGATTCAGCTCTCCGCGATGGAGCGCGTAAGAATCCCCGAAGAAGAAAGACCTGACTTTTTCCTCTACGTCGACGAATTTCAAAATTTCGCCACCGATTCTTTCGCGAACGTATTGTCGGAGGCCCGCAAATACCGTCTGGACATAATACTCGCCCACCAATACGTCGGCCAACTAGTTACTGAGACCTCGACCAAGGTTAGAGATGCCGTTTTTGGCAACGTCGGCACGATGGTTGTTTTTAGGATCGGCGCGGCTGACGCGGAATTCATCGAAAATGAAATGACGCCCGAGTTCACAATCCAGGACATCGTGAATCTCCCCAACTACTCGGTTTACACGAAGCTCATGATCGACGGCATCACCAGCCGACCATTCTCGGCTGGCACCTTGCCGCCGCTCGACATACCGTCGGCTGCCGGCATGAAAGAAAAGATAATCGAATCCTCAAGAAGGCTCTACAGCCGCCCGCGCGCCGAGGTTGAACACGCCATAAACGAATGGAGCGGCATGACGATGCCGGGAGAAAGCGAAGGCTCTTACCGACCACCTCAAAAAAGCAGAGCGCCCGCAAGTACTCCTTTTTCCATGAACAGGACAGTGACAGACGCTAAACCAAGGCCCAGCAGTCAACATGTCCCCGATCTCGCCAACTTAGGCATCGAGTTTGAAGTGGAAAAAGAAAGACTCCCAGAGAGACGCGAAGACACAAGGCCCAGGCAATCCGCTCAACCGTCTCACAGCCAGGAACGCCGCCCAAGGCCAGGCAGCGTATCTTCTGGACCAGTAAAAACAATCTCATTGTCAGCCTTAAGGCCGATCACTGAAACGCCAAAACCGAAAGACCGGCCGAAACCGAATGTATCTTCCCTGCGCGACACTCTACAAGGCATCTTGAACCCGAAAGACGAACCTAAATAGACTATTATTGGTTGAACATCACTGTCCACCTCAACAATTGTCCGATCGGACAATTGTTGAGGTGTGAGTCGACTGCTTGATCGAGTTTTTCAAACAACTTCCTGCTGATAACACTTCTCGCAATATATGATCTCGGGCTTGTCGGGACTGTAGGCGGTTTTGAACTGATTCGGACAAATGGACACTCCATGAATGTGCTCGACTGTGTTTTTATAGATACCATTCTCCGACATTGCCCCCGCGCACTGGCAATTTCTGCTAAAGAGTTTCGGAAAGTTGCGCTGTTTAATTCTCTCCTTAAAACGGCAATTGTGACAAAGGCGCGGAAGCGGTATCTGAAAGCGTTTGTAAAATTCAAGCTCTTTGGGAATGATCCGGTATGCCTGTTTGCAGTTTGTGCACCCTATCGCTTCTTTGGTGACGGATTCCGCCACATCCTTGATGTGGTCAGGTAGGTCTTTCGATAGAATGGTGATCTTATATTCGGATGTTTTCGACTCTCTCCACGCAAGACCATATCGCAGAGCTTTCTCCATGGTCATATCGGTGAAATCCATAATGGCGGTTTCATTGGCCGCAAACGGTGCCATAGCCAATGGGAAAAACTCGCCATATTTGTATATGCGGCCGAGCTTGTCGACATAGGGCATTACATTCATATGCTCCACAATCTTGGCGCGCAGTTTCTCATATTCTTCTTTCGAGTATTGCTTGTTAAAGATGCAATATTTCTTTTTCTTGAGGCCAACGCAGCCGAAACAGTTCTCGGAAGAGAAACAACTTATTGAGTATTCCAGGTCCCGACAACCGGAGAAACAGCCGGAACAAAATTTCAAACCGCGCGACGAACTCCCGCAATCTACGGACTCATAGACAAGTTGGGAAGCCCTGCCCCAGTTGGTAAAGTCATAGCTGTCTTTCGTATGCTGGCCGACACTCTGGCAATAAGCTATGTTCTCGGCTTCATAGATTTCGTATGATTCTTTGACGTCTTTAGCCTGGTTGATATCGTCCCCGCTCACGTTGACATTGCTTAAGCCATTTATATATTTATGCGGGAATTTCAACACAAATTCCCGGAATTCCTTGCGCCATCTCTCAAAAGAAGCATGCGATCCCAGATTCATCTCTTTAAGCTTCCTAAAATAATCCTCTCTGGAATACGGCTCATTAAAAATATGATATTGTTTATGCCGCAGATTCACGCATCCGAAGCAGTCGCTCACATTCGAACAATTGTAGAGAAAATATGAATCGCGGCAATCGCTGACGCGCGCGCCGTAAAAAACGCGATAGCAATTACCTCCTGAATATATCTCCCAAGAAGATTCGAGCCAGTCGGAATCCAGAACATCAACGCTGTCCCTGGAGTCGGTAAAGAATACTCCGTAAAAGCAATCTTCACTCGTGCTGGCGTTAAAACACATATAACAATTCTTGATGTAGTCGGAAGCATTGGAATAGTCGCTATTAACCAGTCCAACGGTCAATCTCGACGGCAACGGAACAGAAAGCAGAAGCTCTCCAAACTGCTCGAAGAATGGGCGTGAAAAATCGTAATCACGACCATAAGAGGCCGCATCGAACTTGTCCGACCACCAAAAATCCCTGTCAATAACTTTGTGCGGCGACTCCTGCGGATACGTCGATAAAATCGCCTTGCCTCCCTCGTCTATTCTTTTAAAGAAATTGCGCTCGTTCCAAAACGCCATGCGCCGGATCATCCGGCACTCTGGGCACCAGGTGGGCGGCGGCACGTCCATCTTGGCGTAGAAAGCGAAATCTGCTGAATCGATCTCAAAAGGTGCTTTACAATTTTGGCAATCCTTGATTTCCCTGTCCATTGGTTCGTGTTAGTTTATCGGCTACACCAACGGAGGCGGAGACTCGTCTCTCTTGGGCTCGGCCGCGCTTACGGACTGCGCAAAGGATCTTTCTTTGGCTTCCCGCAACCGGGCTTCTTCGTCTTCACTTATTAAACGCTTAGCCGCATCGATCGGAAGGGAATATCGATTCCTGGACATAGCGATGATGTCGTTCTTGTATGATTGGTGCGTCGGTGGCAAAATCTTCAAAGTTTCCGCCGAGAAAGGATCATACGCTTCGCCATCGATGATCATCTTAATATAAAATTCCCGCATGCCGAGGTTAAGCATGTCTTTTGCCTCCAGGAATGGGGCCATGTCATGCTGAAGCAAGAAGGAATCGTCGCCGCCGACGCGGAAAACGATCATCGAACCAATGTTCCCCCGCACCGCCTGTTGCACTTTCGTGATCAGCTGACTGATGTACTGGTGGGCTATGGTAAGGCACAGGCCGTATTTGCGCGCCTCGGCCAGGATATTCACGAATGTTTCGGTAACCACGCTCTGGAACTCATCAACATACACATAGAAATCGGTGCGCTCGCTCTCGGGTATCGAGGCGCGGGCCATACCCGCCTGCTTTATTTTCGTTATGAGCATCGAACCCAAAAAACTGGAATTTTCTTCCCCTAACTTTCCTCTGGACAGATTTATGAGCAATATCTTCTTTTCTTTGATTATCTTCTCGAAGTCGATCTTGTTTTCCTCCTGGCTAAAAATGTTGCGCAGTAAAGGATTAGACAGAAACTGCCCCAGCTTATTGACCAGAGGCACGATAGCATCAGTATCAAACTTCTCTGACCAATCAGCAAATTCGATAGACCAGAATCGCTTAACGACATCGTCCTCGATATATTTGATGACCTTCTGGCGATAATTGCGGTCGGTCAGCATCAACAGCATACCCCGCATGGTCGCATGGGGATAATCGAGAAGCGCGAGACAGGTGAAGCGAAAAACGTGCTCAAGGCGCGGACTCCAGTTGGCTCCGAACTGCTTTTCCAGCACCTCAATAAGTCCCTGAGTCAGCTGATGCTTCAAGTCGGGATGAACGTTGGACAAAGGATTAAAAGAAACAGGATAGCTCGTGTCGCTGGGGTCTATCAACACCACGTCGTTGATGCGTTCTTGCGGGATAAAATGCAGCAGTTCCTCTATGACATCACCATGGGGATCCATAAGGCAAACGCCGTAACCGTAAGCGATATCCTGCCTGAGCATTAGCTCGAGAAGCTTTGACTTGCCGACGCCGCTCTTGCCGATAATATACATATGGCGGCGGCGGTCCGTCCGCTTGATGCCGAAAACGTATTTCTTTTCATCCAGCGAGGCGGAATAATTCGTCCGGCCGATGAAAGTTATGTCCTTGGCCGGCAAACTGCCAACCACCGGGAGCTCAGCCGGCGGAGGGGTATACTTTACCTTTTGTATCTTGTTAGAATCGGCCATGAACGGATATTGCTACTCTTCCAATATCGGCAAACTAAGAGGCGGACCGACCCTCTTCGCAGTCACCGGCTCCAATCTCTGAGTAACAGTGATGGGCGTACCCGGCGGATGAAATATAGTAGCCAGCTCTTCAGTGCTAAAGACTGATGTTTCGAAGGGCAACTCGCCAAAGTGGTGGTATTCATGTTCCGGCATGTGTCTCTCGCGGTAGGCGTGGAACATCTTGCGCTTTCTGCGCTCAAGACGCCATTTCTTAAGAATATGCTTCTTCGAGACCTTGAAAAAATTTATCTTGTCGCTGATGGTAAATGTTCCACCCACCGGACCGAGCGAATTAGTACTTCGATCGCTGAACTGCGTGACAGCGCCGAATATGGCCGCAACATTCTGCTGGGTAAAATCATTGCGATTGTCTATGTAAATGAAACGGAGTATGCCTTCGAAAAGCGATTTGGATGCCTTGTTCTCGACTGCCTTCATGATTACATTTTCGCCCGGGCTAAGGATTCGATATGAGAACATTGACTTCTCTTCATGACTTTCGCTCCATTTTAATTCTTTCGTCTCCAGGGGATTAACGGCCTGGAGAAAATTAGTGGTCCAAACAAAGATGGCGTTAAAGAACCCGCTGCCAGAAGCATGCTCGGCGGGACGCCCAGTCATCTTGCTTATGAAACTCTGAATCTCGTTCTGACGATGCGGATAATGCGGGTCACCGGTCGCTCTGAAAAGAAGCTGAAGAAGTATTGTCTCGCCTTCTTTCAGATTGGAGACAGCTTCAGTTATGGTGGCCATAGGATCGAGCTCTTTTTCTTCCGCCGGAGATTCAAAAAATTCGTAGGTCTTGATCGGGAAAATATCGGAATTCTTCATGTAATAATCGGTCGCGAATATATCGTACTCCTTGTTGGGCAGATCGTGTGGAAATTCGTCCATATAATCCGGAACCTCCTTTATTTCAATCTCGGGGTATTGGGCAAAAAAAGCCGACTCAACCATGTTCTTGTATTGAGAAAAGGTACGCACATAAAACTTGATGCCGGTCGAGCGACCGACTATTTCGATCGAGAACCAGTTTTCCAACTCCCCCACCAACCACTTTTTGCGGAAATTGAGACCAAAACTGTAATTGCCGTGCAAACTGGCGAACACTTGCTCCATCGCTTTAGGCGATTTGGTGTTTTCCTTGGGAAATTTGAGTTCCAGAGTCGTCCATGTGATCCCATGCATAAACCTATGATTGACGCGCATAAGCCACCCGCGCCTAATGAGCATCACTATGACGATCACCACCAAAACACCGGCCGACATGAATATAATGTCCTGCCAGTGGTCAGCGAGAAACCGGTCGATTATGGAAATAAACGTTGCAAACTTATTCATTCTCCCTCAGAGCATACACCCCACGCCCAACCAAGACAAATCTTGGGTCCTTGATGAGCTCGTTGTGCACGGTGTCTGGATGAGACCGTTTAACGCCTTCAAGCTTATTTATAAGATCGGCTATCTCCCGGAAGTGCATTGGCTTGCCGACCTTCTTGAGGACTAGAAAATTCTTGTTGCGAGTAGTCTTGGGGTTAACATGGATCCAATGCCTGGCTCCAAGATCACCGTAAGGACCAGTGCCAAACTCTTTAGAGATGCCGAGATAATTGATTATCGTCTTCTCGGACAATCCAAACTTCTTCACTGCGTCTTCGACGAACTTCGAAAAATTGTGTTCTTTGAAATCCAAGAGATGGCTAACCACCGCCCGGGCTTTCTTGTGGGACTCGGGATTGTTATGCCATGTGTCGTGCCAATTGTCGTCACCATAGGCAACCTTCGGTTCGCCGATAAGCTCGGCCAAGAAATGAAGGCGATTCAAGAAAACCGCTTCATCATAGTTGGGGTTCATAATGCCCTTTAAATCTTTTGCGAGGAGATGACTTGCGCGAACATTGCCCATCTTGTCGAGGTGACCGTTAACAAATTTAAGGAAAGCGGTTACATCCTTGTGACGAGCCATCTCTTCTTTGATGGTCTTCATTACATGAGCCTGTATTTGGCGTATTCGTTCGCGGGTAAGGCTATAAGATACGCCAAGCTCGGCCAAGGTCTTAATGTCCTTGGATTCGAGGCCATAACGGTTCGTGATTATCTTCGCCGAACGCTGGTTCTGAGAAGCTATGGCTTTGTTTATTAGGCTGTCTACTTTTGCAAAATCCATTTGATGTACGGGAATGATACAATGTTAACTAATCGGTGTCAAGACCGGTCGCGGTGGAAGAGGGTAAGCATGGGGCTGGCGACGAATATGGACGAATAAGTGCCGAAAGTCGTGCCAGCAAGCATGGTGAGAACAAAATATTTAAGACTGAGCGGACCCATGAAGTAAAGCGCGCTCAAAACCAGAATGAGGGTAAGCGAGGTGTTTATCGAGCGCCTTATCGTCTCGCCGATACTGCGGTTTATAATGTCGCCCAGATGGCCGACGTGCCGCGATTTAAGAATGTTCTCGCGGATGCGGTCGAAAACCACGATGGTATCGTGCACCGAGAAACCCATGACCACAAGGAGCGCCACGATGAAATTGGTATCGACAGCAAGCTGTAAATAATGGCCCAAAGCGGCAAAAAGGCCCGCCGGAATAAGGACGTTATGAACAAGTGTTATGAGCGTAATCAAGCCGTATTTCCATGAACTGACTGGCTGTGAGATTTTGCGAAAAACAAAAGCGATGTAGAGGGAAATGCCAACGAGCACCATGACTATCGCCATAATCGCCCCGCGTTTTATCTCATCCGAGACAGATGGGCTTACTGACCAGAAATCAAGTTCTTCGGCCGTTTTAGCAAATCCGGATTTGATGGAAGCTAAAGCGGCCTGGCGTTCGGCATCTGATATGTTCTCAAGGGTCAAGGCATAAGAGCTGTTTGCCGCATCAAACGAAATGCTGGAGAGCGGTAGCTTGAGCTTGGTATTAAAGAAACTCTGCACTTCTTCCGAAGAAACACCTTCTATTTTCAACTGCCAGAGAGAGCCGCCGGTGAAATCTATTCCCTGCCGAAAGCCGAAATAGGACATTGAAAAAATCGAGGCCGCAACCAAAGCGATCGAAACTCCGAGAAATATCCACTTGTGTTTGATGATGTTCATTTTCGATTTATTTTATTTTCTGATAAATACCCTAAGCATAGTTCTAGTTACAAAGATCGCCGAGAACATACTGACCAACACGCCAACGCCCAGAGTTAACGCGAACCCCTTAACGAAGCTCGAAGTAAAGTAGTAAAGGATGAGCGATGACATCAGAGTGCTGATGTTCGAGTCCCGAATAGATGTCCAGGCGCGGCGGAAACCCTCCTCAATGGCCGAACTGGCGGCCAGTCCCCTCTTTTTCTCCTCGCGGGTGCGCTCGAATATGAGAATATTCGCGTCAACGGCCATGCCGATGGAGAGGATGAAACCGGCTATTCCGGCCAAGCTCATGGTAAAGCCCG
>Ga0155884_123_pt16 | contig 12380 bp, 16 predicted proteins | sample RifCSPlowO2_01_FD_107538 | JGI IMG/M metagenome (GOLD analysis project Ga0155884, IMG submission 107538) | Candidatus Colwellbacteria bacterium RIFCSPLOWO2_01_FULL_48_10
AGTCCGTTGAGCATGAACCGGCATTCAGCCATCACAGGAACACTGGAGGGGGTTTTATGCGTCCGCGCGGGCATGGCGGCGGAATGAGAAATAGCGGCGGACGGCCACGATATAGGCAGTCACGCTAGCTTCTCCTTGTTTCCACTACTTCGCTGAAGCTTTGTAGCGCAAGCAGCCAGGCGGAATACTTTTCTGCCATATCTTCAAAGCTTTTTGAATTATCGGCGATCGTTTTTGTGCCATGGACTATTTTTATATTTGCGTTCAGCCGGACCGGCTTCGTGTATTCCGGAATGGGTTTCATGATTTCCAGCCGTCTTCTGGCCTGGGATAGGAAGCTCTCAATATTCATGTTCGCATTTTCTATGAATGCTTCCGGCGAGAGGTCATAGCCCGTCGCGATTTTTATGAACTCGCCGAATTTTTTGCTCGAACCAGGTGCCCAAATTTCCATCATCTCCCTGCCGACATTCGGATTGTCGACGATGTAGCCATATTTTTCGTAAAAATACTTTTTCCACTGTTCGAGTCCGAGTATGGCTAGCCCATAGGCGTGGTAGTACGCTGAGCTGTCTGAGTGATAAATATGTGGTATTGCAAGGGGAGAAAGAGAATCTTCGCTCCGGTCGGTATATTTTCGGTGCATCTCTTTTGCGATTTCCATCGTTTTCTCTTTGGTCAAATTCTCTGTTTCATAGATTCTTTTCTCGAAGTTGGATGTCATCATGATCTGGTGCAAACCGAGAGGCGAAAGCATCCTCATTTTTCTGGTTTTTTTCTCGAATAGGTCAAATGGATAACTGTTGCCGTTTTTGTCTTTTGCGTAGCGTACGCGCCATTCGATGCTTCCGAACATCGCTTCCAGAAATTGGCTGTGCGTTTCGGCCCAGGCGATCGAGGCTGGGGGCCACTCGGTGTTCAAGCAGACTTCCATTTCCTCGGAGTTCAACCGATCGGCGGCATGCCCGCCTTCGTGGAAAAGAGTCCTCATTCCTTCGGCCCCGGCTCCTATCTGCCCGTACACGACATTGCAGGTAAAGTTTGCGGCTCCCGGATTCCGTTTACCGCCGTTGAAATTAACAACCATCGGATAGTGACAAAAGCCGTTGTTGTGCTTGCCGGCCCTATCCAAGAGGTCGAGCTGGAGCATGCCGCCCTTGAAGTCGATGCCCAGAGCGGAGAACGACCGGCCCCATCTCACGAGCGCCGAGTCGAAGGTGCAATATGGATCTTCTTCCTGGGTAAACTGCCCCGACATCATGTAGGCGAAGTTCCAGGGCTTGCGCAGGCCGGGCATCGTCTTTTCCAGCTCGCGGATCTTTTCCAGCGCGCCTTTGGTTTCTTCGTAAATTTTGTCGAAGAGGCCGAAGACCTGATCTTTGGTCATTCCCTCGTTCATGTGGAGGCGATAGGCGTAGAAATCCTCGTAGCCGAGAGCCTTCGCATATTTATTGCGCAGTCCCACGACTTTTATAAAATCATCCAAAACGGTCGTAGAAAGCTCTTCAAGAGCAGTGAAGCATGCTTTGCGGATATCTTCGTTTGGATCTGTCGCCATCATCATGTGCATTTTTATTTTTGATGCGGGAGTAAATGCCTGCGTTTTGGGGTTGATGTATCCCTCGGCCTGCGTGGTAAGCGTCTGCGCGATCTTGGATTCGAGTTTCGCTATCTCATCGCCCACCAACGCGAGTTCCGGCGGGGCCTGGTAAAGCTGGAAGAAGTCTACCCAGATCTTCAGCCGTTTCTTTTCGGCCGGGGACGTTGCCGACATTTCGATCATCGCCTTCGTTTCGTTAAGGTTATTGGCTTCAGACCGGAAAGCGTCTCGCGCCTTTTCGGCTTTGTTCATTTCGTTTGCCATGGAACGGTCGCCCATGTTGACGACCCAATAAAGCTCCTCGAATTTTCGGTGGAGCTCGGTGTAATCCAAGTTTAATCTGTCGAGTAAGGTTTCGGCGGGTGACGGCATTTGGGTCATTATAAGACTTTTGTTTAGTTCGTTCCATGGGCTGGGTTGTTTCTGTTATTATTGATTTGCATGAATTTGCCCAACTTAAGTTTAAAAAGGAGATATCTCGGTTGGTTTGTCGTTATAGCGACGGCGTTGGCTTTTTGGGGCCATACATTCATTCCGGCCACTCCAGCCGTGGATATCGGCCGCGTGCATATTCCAGTCGAGATAGCGAGAGACGATGCGTCGCTCCAGAAGGGCCTTTCAGGCAGAGTTTCACTGGATCCAGAAAAAGGGATGCTGTTTGTTTTCCCAAAACCCGACATATATCCATTTTGGATGCCGGATATGTATTTTCCTATCGATATCATCTGGATCAATAGCGGCTATGTGGTGGATATAACCGCGGATGTTCCGAATGATTTTGACCCTCATAACCCGAAGTTCTACGCGCCAAAAACGCCGGTGCAGTACGTGCTGGAAGTAAATGCAGGTTTTGCGAGAACCCAGAATATAAACATCGGAGACAAGGCGGTTCTGAGAATTTAAATAATTGCGCCTGTATCACGCTTCGCTCACGATCGTGAGCGAAGCGTGATATGTGGTTTTGAACAATCCCAATAAGCTGACACCAACTAAGCCTTTATTTCCAAACTCTTTTGTTGTTCTCTTCCTCTTTCTTCCAGAATGCTTTTTCCAGATCAAGACCTAAGATATTTGAGAGATGAAGAGTATAGATCAGGATATCTGCAAGTTCTTCTTCCATTGCGTAAATCCGCTCCTTGTCATCCGTTTTGATGCCGGAGTGTTTTCTTATCGCTCTAGCTAACTCTCCAAGCTCCTCGGTCATCAAGAGAAGCGTATCCCTGGCGCTTTCGTGGCCAAATCCGCGTTCCTCGGCTTTCTGTTTATAGTATTTCTGCAGATCTGCAAGAGTTTTAATGTTTTTGTTCATAGAGTTATATTATACACCAGCTAGTTTGCAGACGAACAAGAAAACCGCCCCATGCCCAAAAGGGGCAGACGGGGCGGTTTTGCTTGCGTGGCGGTTAGGCGCGCGATACGTTCTTGGCGGCCGGGCCTTTGTCAGTCTCGACGACCTCAAAGGTGACGGCATCGCCGACCTTCAATTCATCGAACATAACGCCAGCCAACTCCTTGGAGTGGAAGAACAGATCCTTCGCCTCGCCTTCGCGGGCAATGAATCCGAATCCCTTCTCGGTCAGGGTCTTGATAATTCCGTTCATGTTATTGTTTTTTATTTTGTGAAATTCGACTTGTTTCAACGCCTATCACAATAGAACATAATCGGGATTTATACAAATTTTAGAAATGCGGCAAATTTAACGATGTGCATGATATAATGCGCACTATGGAATTAGAATCTAGAAGGGGCCATGAAAGCCAAGAGAAGAGGAGTATGAATGAACAGGAAACCAAGCTTTTTCTCGAAAGTAAAGGCATTAAGCCATTACTAGAGTGGCAGCCAAACCAGCCCGCCCTTTATGTTTTTGAAGACCTTTACCGAGGCGACGACACATTAATGCCTTTTAAAAATTTTCCCCCGGATCGCAGGCCGAGCATAGCGCGCATAGATGACCCGACAAGCCTTCGGGATGCTAGATACGGCGGAATACCTGGCCGTGTCATTCGCGATCTTGAAAACGAAGGCACGCGAGTAGATTTATATGCAATTGATCCAGAAACCCAGCAACCAGTGTTGGCGGTTTCGGAATATAAGATAAAGCTATATCAAGTGAAGATGGAGAATCTTTTTGAGTCGGCAGACGAATTATTTCCGCGGGGACGAAAGTAGATATTTTTTTATCAGCCCCGCCGCAGACAATTCTTTGATTAGTTTCGAGGTGGTTTTTTTCGGAATACTGTTGGTCGCATATATTGCTTTTACGCCGAATTTGGATAGCTGTTTCCATTTTGCGCCGGTGAACTGCCCATGGGTTACGAAGATATAGATTTCGTCGAATCCTAACCGCCTCAGTTCTTTGACCGCGCTTATCAGGGTCGCGCCCGTGTCGAGAATGTCATCATAGATTACCGCGATTTTTTCAATATCACCGTGATATTTTAGATGTTTCGTATAATTGTTTGTCCTGACCTTTTTGAAATAGCCGAATTGGCGGCAGCGCAGGAGTTCCGCAAGTTTGCCCGCGCGCGCCTTTGCGCCCTCGTCTGGCGCTATCACGCAATAATCCTGAAGGCAGATTTTTCTGATCTGATCGGCGAAAAGCTGGACCGTTTCGATTGATACCAACTTGTTTTTGAACATTTTTCGGCCGTATTCATTATGAAGATCAAGTGAAATTATGTTGTCGAATTTTGAGGACAAAAAGATGTTTGACAAGCTTTTCATGCCCCAGCTTTTATCCGGTTCACTTTTGTCCTGCCGGGACAAAGAAAAGTAGGGGACTACGGCTATAACTTTCTTCGCCCCGTCCTTTTTCAGCAGATCAGATAGGAATAATAGGTCGATAAGCTCGTTTGGCGCAGATATTCCACCCAAGATGGCGCAATTTTCACCCGCCACTTTAGACTTTAAGATAAGCTGGCTTTCTCCGTTCGGAAATATGCGTTTCTCGAACCCGCCCCGCTTTATTTTTTCGGATTTCCCGCGCGCGATCTCCTGCGCCAGCTTTTTATATTCAGGCAAATTAAAAATCAACATTTTAGGCCTAATTAACCTAGTGTTTTCATGTATCAGCTGCCGAAGGTCATGAAGTTCGAGCTTTCGTATTTCTTGATAGCCTTGTTGAACATGGCGACGGGGATGATGAGCCACACAATGGCTAGGGCGACGAGGATGGACAGCTTGGACATGGATATGTCGCGTATTATTTCTACCGGCAGGGCGCCCACGAGCAGGGAGGGAATGATGAACGTGAAGAAGAACCGCGTCGCCCCTTGGAATGCGCCGCCATGGAAGATGGCTGGCGTTAGGAATATTTCATAAAGGCTATTAGTCACTGATTCTGGGTCAGTAAAGAACAGACTCATCGCATATATTGCGGTTGATACACCCAGGAAGATGATAGTTGAGAGAATGATTAGCAGCACCATGAGCGCTATTTGGTATAAGGTGACCGAAGTAATGATGCCGTAAATAACAAGACATATCACCCCGAAAAGCGTGTCTCCGAGCGTGGACGGAACGAACCACGATGTTCCGATGCGGAGTAAGAGGTTTTTTGGCGAGAGTATGAACCTGTCTAATCCGCCGGTTGCCACATAGTCAGGTAGTTTTCTAATGCCTGCGAATAGAAAATAGGCGAGGCCGTAACTTAAGGCTGTAAATCCCTGAAGAGCTATAATGTCCAATGCAGTCCAGCCGTTTATGACCCCGACGGACTTTACGAAATAGACCCACAGGATTATGAAAGCGATATTGTTTACGGCCATGCCGCCAACATTCATCAAAAAACTCGTGCGCAGTTCGACGTTGTTTTGGATGTTCTTTTTTATCGCATATAATGCGAAACGTAGTTCTTTAAACATGGTTTTATCCTCCGTTTACCGACACTTTTTGCCGCGCTTTCATGAACATTGTCCAGGCTAAGAGGCTAAGCGCGATGGTCCAGACAGCTTGAGCGCCTAGCATGAAGACCCACTGTTCGGCCCACGAATCATAGACGGCATGTGTCATGAATTGGGATGCGCCGAAAGGACTATAGACGGTGAGCTTTTTCATGAAGTCGGGGAATAGGGCGAATGGCAGGAAGGATCCGCCTAGCATCATTACTGCCTTATCTACTATCCAAAAAATAGGTGTTATTTCTTCTATCCAAAAGGCGAGCAGGCCGATGATGCTGTAAATGGCGAGGGAAAGCATTGTTGCGCCCAGAAAAACCGGGATGATGGTCAGTATAAAGATGGTGGTCGTCATCGTTGTGGGCAATCCAACAATGAGGACGAGCACGACTACCCCGACTATAGTTATTGCCACAAATGAAAAAAGGCCCATGCCGATTTGCCACCAGACACGGTAGAGGAGATATGATATCGGTTTATTGAAAAGCGTTTCTACGTTGCCCGATCTCACATCTTGCATGATCGCTTTTGAAATATCACGCAGGCGGAAAACGGAGAACGAAAAGTAAAAGAACATGCTCCAGGCGGCCACGTTGAAAGTGATGCCGCCGATCGTCCCGCCGTTCAGCTGGAAGACCCTTGAATAAAGTAGTAGCAAGATGCCGCAGCGCGCGATCATGGCGAAAGCATCGACCAAAAGTCGGCCGGGGTATTGCATCCGGTCGCGCGTGAGCGTGCTGATTATCTTACTGGCGATCCGGATCTCTCTCATAGATGTGTCTAATGATGGTTTCTAGGTCCATGTTGTAGGCATCGATGTCCTCGACTCGGAATATATTCAGTAGTTTTTGCATTGCTTCTTGCAGGCTCATCTTAGTCATGTCTACCATGACGGTTACCTTGTCTTCATTCTTGAGTGCATAACGCATGCCCGCAGACAGTTCAGGGAATGCGCTAAAACGGTCCTCGGGGATGAGGTCGATATATTTTTCATAGGCAAAGGTCTTGGATAGTTCCTGGGTCGGTAAGTCTTTTATGAGTACTCCGTGATTGATGATGATGGTTCGGTCGCAAAGCGTCTCGATGTCGCCGACATCGTGGGAGGTTAGGAATATGGTAGTTTTTTCGTCGCGGTTTATCTTTAGAAGTAGGTCGCGCAGGGATTTTTTTGCCACGACGTCCAGGCCTATTGTTGGCTCGTCAAGGAAGATGATTTTCGGTTTGTGCATGAGCGAGGCAGCCACCTCGGCGCGCATGCGCTGACCGAGTGAAAGTTTGCGCACAGGCTGGTCGATGAACGAATCCATTTCGAAGAGGTGAGTGAGCTCGGCCATTCTCTTTTGGATTTCTTTTCCAGGCATATCATACATCGTGCCGAAGAATTCCAAGGAATCGGTGAGCGGTAGGTTTGGTAAGAGCTGAGATCTTTGCCCGAAAACGGTACCTATCTGATAGGCAAGTCTTTTTCTGTCTTTTGTTGGATCTAGGCCTAGAACGCTTATGCTGCCGGAGGTGGGGAACAGGATGCCGGTTAGCATTTTGATGGTAGTCGATTTACCCGCGCCATTAGGGCCAATGAATGCTATTTTTTCCCCGTGCTCGACCGAAAAAGAAATGTCGTCAACGGCTTTGACAGCCTTAGTGTGCGGTTTCAGTAGGTTTCGCATCCAGCCGGCCCTTTGATCTTTTACAGAGAAAGAAAAAATCTTCGATAGATTATGTATTTTGAGCGCCTTAGTTTCAGACATGAGGCTAATTATAAGGCAAAGCCGAGATTCTAGATAATATTAGTCCAGTGATTGTCCATTACGGGAATAAGGAGGTGAATGGGCGAGCTAGATCATTCGCTAGTCTTACAGCAGCCTTCACAATTGCCGCAACATTGACCAGAATCACAGGCCTCACATTGTTCTGTCCTAGAATTTTGGCGTGGAATGTTGTTGATGTCATTCACCTCTTCAGAAATACTATAATGTTTAGGACTGTTTGTGCAATGCTACGTCAGGCAGTGAAGTTGGACAGGTCGCCAGGGGCGACAATGGCCGTAGGCCAAGTCCAACTTCTACTCGCCTGATTGACAAACGCAACTTGGTTGCGTTATTATGAAGCGGCATGAAGAATACTAAGTTTACCCAAGAACTCCGCGGGATATTTGCGGCCAGCGCGAAGCCGCTCACCGTGGCGGATATTCTGGGCATTTTGAGGTTGAAAAAATTGAGACCGAACAAGACTACTATTTATCGTCAGTTGGAGAAGATGACGCGGGCGAAGGATCTAGAGCATGTTCATTTCGAGAGCAGAGGACTGGGTTACGAAAAGGCCCGGGAGCATCATCATCACTTGATTTGCAATAGTTGCGAGAAGATTGAAGACCTGGTGATCAAAGACGAGCAAAAGATGTTCGACCGTCTTTTGGGTCGTAAAGAGTTTAAGGCGCAGGAGCATCACTTGGAAATATTTGGCCTATGCATGGCCTGTAGCAGATAGATCGACATGAACAAAATTTTAAGCGTTGTGATCGGAGCAGTTCTTGTTCTCGGTATTGTGGGCATTGCGGTCGGGCAACGGCCAGCAGTTCAGGAATTGCCTGACGATAGATTAAAGGTGGCGGCGAGTTTCTACCCGCTTTATTTTATGGCGCGGGAAATCGGCGGAGACAAGGCGGAAGTGGCGAACATCACTCCCGCGGGCGCCGAACCACATGATTATGAGCCTACCGCCCGAGACATTTTGCGCCTGCAAGAGAGTAAGCTAGTTGTCTTGAACGGCGCCGGTTTGGAGCCTTGGAGCGACATTGTCGCCGAAGATGCTGATGCCGATAAGATCGTGATAGTCAAAGCCGGAGAAGATCTCGCCAACCGCGAAGTTGTGGAGGAAGGCGAGAAGACTATCGACCCGCATGTGTGGCTGAGCCCTCGGTTGACGGTCAAGATGGCTGATAAGATTTTAGCCGGTTTTGCGCAGGCTGATGTCTATAATGCGCCATACTACCGGGCCAATGCTGCAAAACTTAAGTCCGAATTTGCTAAGCTTGATGCTGAATATGTCGCCGGCCTGAAAGACTGTACTCAGAAGAACATAGTCACTTCCCACGTGGCTTTCGGTTATCTCGCGTCGGCATATGGTTTCCAGCAGGTAGCCATAAGCGGATTGTCTACCGAAAGCGAGCCCTCCATCGGCGAACTGGCCGAAATCGCCAAGTTCGCCAAAGCCAACAACATCAAATACATATTTTTTGAGAGCCTGCTGAGCCCCAAGTTTTCCGAAACTATAGCTCACGAAATAGGCGCTACAACCCTCGTCTTGAACCCACTGGAAGGATTAACCCCTGGCGAGCTTGCCGCAGGCAAGAACTATTTCACCGAAATGAGAAATAACTTGTTTAATTTACAAACTGCACTTCAATGCAAAAAATAGACATTCCACGGACAATGATCGAGGTCAAAGACATCTCGTTCTCGTACGGTCCGGATGAGATATTATCGAACATAAGCCTCCATATAGAAAAAGGGGATTATTTGGGCATTGTGGGGCCAAACGGTTCGGGTAAGACGACTTTGCTGAAGATTATGCTTGGACTCCTTCGTCCGGCATCCGGATTGGTGGCCTTGTTCGGCAAAGATGTTTCGAATTTCAAAGAATGGCCGAAGATCGGATATGTTCCGCAAAAAGTCACGAACTTTGACGCTAATTTTCCAGTTACGGTCAAAGAAGTTGTGATGATGGGCCGGTATGCCCGGCGCGGATTGTTCCACGAAACGACAGTCCAGGACGAAAGATTGGTAAGACAGGTCTTGGAGCAGGTTGAGATGTGGGAGCACAGAGACCGCCTTATTGGCGACTTGTCGGGCGGGCAGCAGCAGCGTGTATTTATTGCGCGAGCGCTCGCGACCGAGCCGGAGATAATATTTTTGGACGAGCCGACGACGGGCATCGACCAGAAAACCCAGAACGGATTCTACTCTTTACTCAGAAAGCTTAACCGCGAACTTCACCTGACTTTGGTCCTGATATCCCATGACATAGACATGATCGCGCGCGAGGCAAAGCATGTCGCCTGCATCAATCGGACGCTGGTGTGCTATGGCTTGCCGGCGGAATTCTTAAAATACAACAGTGCGACCGATATTTTTTCCGGAGGCGTAAAAATAATCGCGCACAAGCACGACCACTAGACACCCCATATGATCCTAGACATTTTTCAATATGGTTTTGCCCTACGCGCCATTGAGGCGGGGATCATTGTTGCCATCATCGCGCCGCTTATAGGCATATTTTTGGTTCTCCGCAGGTATTCGCTCATTGCTGACACACTGGCCCATGTATCGCTGGCTGGCGTGGCCGTCGGAGCGCTTATAGGCTTTAATCCCGTCATTACCGCCCTTTTAGCCACGGTAGTATCGTCGTTGGGCATAGAGCGTCTGCGCACATCAAAGAAGGTCTATGGCGAATCGGCGTTGTCGCTTTTCTTGTCGGGGAGCCTGGCTTTGGCCGTGGTCTTACTTAGTATCGCCAAAGGTCTCAACGCCAATCTTTTGAATTATCTGTTCGGGAGCATCGTTACAGTTACGACGAATGACATTTTTATTATTTCCGCGCTGGCCGCCGTTGTCATCGTTACGCTCTTACTTTTCTACAAAGAACTTATTTACATTACTTTTGACGAAGAAGCGGCTAGGGTGAGCGGAATACCTGTTCGCTCGATCAACGCCATACTCATGGTTCTCTCGGCATTCACCGTTTCCATTTCCATTCCGATCGTGGGCGTTCTTCTTATTGCCGCCCTTATCGTGATACCTGTAGTAGCTGCTCTCCAACTGCGACAGAGTTTTGCGAAGACCATTCTTTGCGCGGAGGCGATCTCTCTATTCTCGGTTCTCGCGGGCATCGTTGTTTCTTTTTATTTCGATCTCGCGACTGGCGGCACAATTGTGCTTATCATGCTAATCATATTCGGCGGTGTTTCGGTTTGGAAGAAGTGACACCTTTGCATTTAGGTTTCGTGTGATGTGTCACCTCAACAACTTCCCGATCGGGAAGTTGTTGAGGTGTTGGTTCGGCGAGGCTGGCAAGCGTAAGAACTTTACACAACCCAGGCGCCCATAATCTCGAGAAAATCATCCTTCCTTGCCTCCAGACATATTTCGCGCAGGTGCTTAAAGATGTTTGCTTCAGGAGCTATCTCGTAATGCCCGGTTATCCGGCCATTCTTATAAAACCTCAGATGATATTGAAAGATGCCCTCATGGACCTTGCGCATGCTAAAAAGTTCGTCGATGTCTTTGTAAGCCATAAAGTGTCTCCGGAAGCCCACACTTCTCATGTAGGCAAGAAATTCTTTAGGGGTTTTGTCGGGCTTAAGATAGCCCAAGTGCTTTTTATCCTTATCTTTTTCTCGCCAGACAATTCGCCACTTTCCCATACACATCCTCGCGAGAGGCCAAACCGGCGCCGTCAGCAGCCAGAAAGATTTTTTTGCCCTTCGCAGTATTTTTCGCACCATCTCTTAAGTATAACTCATGGCATCAAATTTTGACGGGCATCGGTGTATAATTAAGGTGTTATGTTGATAAAGATTTTTGCAGTCCTATGTTTTCTATTGATAAACGGCGGAATCGCATACGCCGACCATCAGGGTCCGGAACGGATAGTTGAGGGGAAGTACGGCATTGTTCTTTCGATAATCCCCGGCGACACCGTTAATTCGCTCAGCCTACGTTTTTTCATAAATGACGCCAGGACCGGAAAGCGCGTGTCGGACATAACCGCTGCCGTATCCATAGACGATCAGGACGGAGTGCTGGTGCTAACCGGCCAATCGGTGGAGGTAAAAGATGGCGCAGCGGAATTGAAATACATATTTCCCATGAGTGGCCTTTTCGATGTGTCGCTGGAGTTCAAGAAGAACGGGGAGGATCGTACTTATCGGCCGGAAGCATGGTCGGTATGGGTTCCGGGGAAAGATGGCGTCAGCATTGGTTCATCCTATCCGATAGGTTTTTCGGAGCTTGCGAGTATGGGCTTGGGCGTGTTTGCAATCGCGCTGATAATTTGGAGTTTCATTACTAACAGAAAGAAGGTTGCTTAAAAATAGCGATTCATATGGTATAATGCTATGCGTATGAGACTAGACATCACATCTGACATAAATCGCGGTTACGAAGCAGCTCTTAATTATCCTAGGACGGATAAATTGGTGGTTTTTATACATTGGTTTTCGTTCGCGGTAGTTGCGATCCTCGCCTTCACAAATTCTGTATTTAAGATTGCCATAAATTATCCCTCGCCGTTTTCTTGGAGGGTCATCTCGTTTCAGGAGGCATTGTGGACTCTTATCATAGGTTTATTTGCCGCCCTTTTACCCACGCTGTTGGTTGGTAAATTCAGCAATCACTATTACTGGCGTCTTTTTATTTCCTTCACGCTCAGCGTTTTCGCATACCTTGCTGTTTTCATAAGCGGCGGTTCCATCGAGATGCATTTCATGTTCTTCGGCATGATTGCTCTTGTGGCGATCTATGCGGATTGGCGGCTGGGATGGTTTATGTTCGTCCTCGTTGGCTTGCACCACGGCATATTAAATTACCTTGCTCCGACTTGGGTGTATTTTTACGGCCGGAACGATTTTTCCATTTTCGCGCACGCTTTCCCAGTAATCATCGAAGTTATATTTACGACCATACTCTGTGTCATACATCGAACTACTACCGAACAAGTGCAGCAGATAAGAGCCGATTTTCAGGAGATCAATAAGCAGATCGAGTTAGAAAAGAAGCACAATCATTAGGCCGTGGTTTTGCGGCAGTTACGTAAATTGGATCTTGTTAGTAGGGATGCTGTTTTCCAGATGCAAGTATGGCGCAGACTTTCTCAATTCGACCCG
>Ga0155884_115_pt2 | contig 12127 bp, 11 predicted proteins | sample RifCSPlowO2_01_FD_107538 | JGI IMG/M metagenome (GOLD analysis project Ga0155884, IMG submission 107538) | Candidatus Colwellbacteria bacterium RIFCSPLOWO2_01_FULL_48_10
GCCCCTTTACTCCCGGTATTGGCCCAATCCCCGAATGTTCCTTTGATGTCATTCTCATATTCGTCCCAAAGCGGCAATGGCCAGACGTAGTCCCCGCTCTCTTCTCCAAGCGCTCTTATTTTTTCCAGTAAAATATCGTCTTTAGAGAAGATTGCGGAGGCTCTGTTCCCAAGCGCAACTTCGGCCGCTCCAGTCAAAGTCGCAACATCCACCACCAACGCCGGGTCATATCTCTTCGCGTAGGTTAGGGCATCTGACAATATCACCCGCCCTTCGGCATCAGTGTTTAAAACCTCGATCGTCTGCCCGGACATCGTGCGCAGAACATCCCCGGGGTGATAACTCGAGCCCGACGGCATGTTTTCAACCGCGGGCACCAAAGCCACAATGTTCTTCTTCAGCTTTAGCTTTGCAGCCAACACCACGGCGTGTATCACCGCAGCTCCGCCGGACATGTCCATATGCATGTCTTTACCCCCATCAGTCTTGAGATTTATGCCGCCGGTATCGAAAGTAACGCCCTTACCGACCAAAACCATAGGTTTGTCTTTTTTGCCACTGCCGTGATACTCAACAATTATAAATTTAGGCTCTTCATCGGACCCCTTGGCCACGCCCAAGACGCCTCCCATGCCCAGCTTTCTTATCTGGCGCAAGTCCAACACCTTCACTGTGGCGCGGGTTCCAGCAGCAGCCTTCCTTGCCTCGACGGCAAGGATCGTCGGCGTCATATCCCCGCCGGGAGTGTTAGCGAGCGCGCGACATGCGTTTATCTCCTCGCCAATCGTAAGGCCTCTCTGAAAACCAGCCTTATCGGCGTGGCTAATCGCACCACGAACAATAATTTCCTTGATAAAATTCCACCCCTCTTTCGGCTTCGTTTTATATCTCACGAACTCAAAATTCGCGAGCTGAAAGTTAACAGCCATAATCTCTGCGAGTTCGCCGCGGCCAATCTTAAGGTGTGGAAACACGAAATCGCCGAAATTTACGGTAAACTTTTTCACACGCGCCTTCTTCGCCATGGCGACAACCATCCTCGGCAGGAGCATCAGTTTGCGCCTGGTCATCCCGCCCCTTTTGCCGATGCCTAACCTTACCTCCTTAGCGCCGGTAGGCAATAAAAGCGTTTCCGACTCATTGCTCTCAACGAGCTTTATCGCTACCAATACTTTTGAATTTTTTGCTGAAAAATTTATCTTCATAATCATTATTGTAACGGGTTTCTGTCGAATCCAACAAATAGAACTTCTGGTTCAATACGAACGCCAAATTTTTCCTCAACTCCGTTAATTATCTTCCCAGCCAGACGAACTATATCGACAGCCTTGGCTCCGCCTAAATTGATAAGCGACAAGGCATGCTTAGGTGAAATTCCAGCCGCGCCATCTTTAAATCCTTTATGGAATCCTGAAAGTTCTATGAGTTTGGCCGCCGATACTTTTACAGAACCATCGGGCTGCGGCCAGAACCAGCCCTTGGCTGGGTTATCCTCCGTCCCGACGATGCTCTTTATCTTAGCGAACTCCTCCGCAGAAACAACCTTGTTCTTGAAAAACGAACCGGCGCTTTTAAAAGATTCGTATTCCGGATGTATAACCATGCCCTTCTTCGCTCGTATCTCGAGGACCGCGAGGTGTACATCCTTCAGACTCGGCTTGGATTTGCCATCAAAATGGAGTTTGAGATCCTGATAGATCAATGCTGGCTCTCCATCTTTTTTAAGTTCGAAGACGACCTCAAGAACGATATACCTCCCCGGATACTTGGTGTTAAAAAGGCTTTTACGATATCCGAAGTCGCACTCCGCCCGGCCCAGCCCTATCACCCCGCCTTTTTCGGTGTCATATACCACCACCTGCTTTATGACATGCGAAACCTCCTGGCCATAGGCTCCGATGTTCTGTATCGGTGCGCCGCCAACGCTCCCCGGTATGCCCGACAAAGTCTCCACGCCAGCTAGACCGTTCTCGACCGCAAAATCCACCAACCTTTGCCAGTCTTCTCCGGCACCGGCGACGATTATGGCTCTGTCGCCTTCCTGGACATGTCTTATACCACTTATCCTGTTCAAAATGACCAGCCCTTTAAATCCATCATCGCTTACTAAGACATTGCTTCCCCGGCCCATCACGTGGACGGGCAACGTCTTTTCGCCGGCAAACTGCAAAGCGTGGACAACGTCGTCCACAGTCTTCGCTTCCACAAAATATTTGGCCGAACCGCCAATACCCAACGTCGTCATCGGCGCAAGCGGAATATTTTCACGAATACTCGAAGACATGTTTAAAAATCTAACAGATAAGGAAGATGATGACAAATTAAACTGGTGGTGAGGATGGAGAGAGAAGAGGAGATATGGAGCGGCAGAGACAACAGATTATTTTTCCATACTCTTCAGCACGCGAAGATAGAGACCCTCAACTATTTTTTCCTGCGCCCGGCCAATCTTGAAGTAGTGGTCGAGTCCTGGAGCGGAATTCACCTCGATCACCCAATATCGCCCCGGCTTCGTACTGATGTCGCCGTCTATCATAAGATCCACTCCGCACAACCGCAGACCCATGCCTTTCGTCAGGCTTATCGCAATCTTCTGAAACCCAAGATGAACGTACTTGGTCATATCGATCGAATCCCCGCCGGTCGAGAGATTGGCATTATCGAGAAGATATATGGTTTCGCGTTTCGCGGGAACCGACCTCATATTCAATCCCTGATGTTTCAGCTTCAACGCCATGCGCGGGTCATTCAATTTCAAAAGCGTGTCTCTCCCCTCTTTTTTGAACCGGCGCTGTTTTTCGATAAGCAATTTATTGATGCTCGACTTGCCATCACCGGTAACGCTAAGCGGGATGCGCTGGTAAGCGGAAACGATTTCGTTGTCCAACACGACCAGACGATAATCCTTGCCGTAAACCGGCCGCTGAACCAGCACAACATTATCTTCTTTGAAAGCGGCGTTCATAGCACGGTAGAATTCCTTTTTGTCGTAAGCGAGCGCAACGCCGACCCCCTGACTCCGGCTATTGGGCTTAACGATCACCGGAAATCCAAGTTTCCTGGCGTATTGATAACCGGCGTCCATCGTCCTTTTCGAGCCGATAACTTCGGCCCAATGGTCGGTAAAAAACGTCTTGCCGGGAATGGTCGGATAGCCCATGCGTTTCATGAAAAAATTGGCGAAGTCCTTGTCGCGGGCGATCTCAGATGCGCCCATGCGATTCAAGTCGAGGGTGGAATACCTAAAATACCTCTTGCGCCCGCTCTTGTAGGCAATCTGCCCGGCAATCCCCCACTCCGGTTCTAGCAGGACCTTCGCTCCGATCTTAGGAGCGATCTTTTGCAATAATTTCACCAGCACCAGCCGGTTGCCTTTTTTCTTCATGGATTTGATTGCATTATTATACCGTAATTATTCGTTTAACCGTTAAATTAAGCACTAGAAAAACTATTCGTCTATTCCCTCCTCCGCCAAGGCTACGGCGGGCAAGCGCGCGAATTAGAGAATATACTCTGGCACCTGCGAATTAAAAGTATTGACACTCTGCCGGCAAAGAGTAGGGTTAATTCAGAACACTGGTGATTTGCATGGACGAGCTCCTTAAACTGAAGATAGCAGAGAAAGAGGCGGCTATCATCGAAAAGATCCAACAGGCCATTCTCCATCTTATCCGCGAAGGACCGCAGAACTTAGATCACATTGAGAAAGAGATGTATAAGGCATTCCGCAACTCCTTCGCCTACAGAAAAGCCAAAAAGGCCATTGTAAAAAAGGGAACGGCGGTGAGGATAAACGTAACCCAGAACGCCCATGTTGAGCACCCTACCGGGCGGTGGCTGGCAACCGCGGAATGGGCGCAAGCTCATCAAAAATGAGCAAAAAGATTTTACACAGACCCACGGGTCTGTTTTTTATTTCTTGGTGATTATGAGCGGATGTCTAAGATCTAGCTCATCGCCTTGCGGAGGGCACACCATTCGCAGTCTTCTTTTTCACAATACATGTCCCAGAAGGTAAGGTCGAGAATCTCGGAGGAGACACGGAGTATCTCTGTTTTGAGGGCTTCAATCTCTTTCAGTTCTACGGTCAATTTTTCTTTCTTATATTTGCCTTTGGTTACGGGTTCGACGAAGTCGATCTCGCCGGAGAGCATTTTGAAGCGCTTGCCGCCCTCATATTCATTCAAGAGCAGGTTATAGAACACGAGCTGGCGTTTAATATTGCCCTCGGAATCCTTGGTCGTGCCTTCGATCTGGCCAAGCGTCTTGGGCTTGGAAGTTTTGTAATCTATTACATTAACTCCATACAGACTTTTTGCGCCCATAGGATAGGTTTCGACTATCTCGATCTTGTCGATCTTGCCGGTGAGCATGATCTCGGGCGTGAGTTGTATGCCGCGGATAGAAAACTCGGTGAAGACTGTTCTGGTCCATGTATCTTTGTAGAAATCGTAATAGCCGGCGAGAGAGGCTCTGCCCTTCGCGAGAGATTCCTTAAAATCACCCTTCTCCATGGGCTGACGTTCGAGCGCGTATTCGAACTTGTCGATAAGGAACTTCTTCGGCGGGACGGCGGACGCTCCACCAGCAATGGACCCGCCTTCGCGACTACGCTTCGGCGAGGCAAGCCAATCGAACGCGTCGAAGAACGCTTTGAACGCTTCATGGACGGCGATGCCGTACATCTGGGTCTTTTCGGGCGCGGCGGGGATGCGCAAAAGATTCTGGTAGAAATATTTCCAGGGGCAGTCGAGGTAGTTGTTCAAGGCGGTGACGGAGAGGCCGTTCCGCGTGAAGAGCTCACGCACGAGCGCCTTGTCGCGGATGTCGTAGTTCGCCTTGCTTTCATTAATGAAAGCAAGGTGGCGGTTGTCCGCAAAGGCCTGTTCGTGGCCGGAGGCGTCCTGCTCTTCGATGAGCTCGGGGAGCACCTCCCCCACGAACTGCGCAGGCAGCTGTTCGCGCTTTGTGGCGCCGAGGCGCGAGTATGTGATGGTCACGGTCTTTCGCGCACGAGTGAGCGCGACGTAGAAAAGCCGGCGCTCGTCCTCGTTGCTGTTGCGCTCAAGCGCGCGGCCGGAGAGCGAGTAGACGGTCGAAGGGAGATTTAGCCCGCCGCGCGAACGGCGGTTGCCCCAGTGGCCGTCGTGAGCATTCACGATATAGACATGCTCGAACTCCTGGCCTTTGGACTTGTGCGCGGTCATAAGCCGCACACGGTTCGGCACCGCAACGGTTCCCGCCTTTTTAATCGCTATATTGTGCGCCTCGAGAGCATCGAGATATTCGACAAGCTCTTTGAGGCCGTAGTTGCGGTGTTTTTCTACAAGCTGTTTCACTTCTTCGAAGAATGCGTTGAAGCGCGCCATTTTTTCTACCTTATCGGGGCGCGCAAGCAAGTGATTTACAAAGCCCGACTCGCGAGCCAGGATCTTGAGAAATTCAAGCAGGCTCCGGTTTTTTGATAAGGTGGCCCAGGTCGAAAACTTGGCGTAAAAGACTTTGATGGGTTCCTTATCGCTCTTCCGCACCTCGTCGTAGAATGTGGTCCGGAGCCTGCCGGCAGACTCCACGAGCCGGTAGAGATCGAGAGGGTCTAGTCCTAAAAAATCAACATGCATCGCCTCTACCAGCTCGCGGTCGGAACCAAAGACATCAACCGCCCGCAAGAGAAGAATGAGCTTCCGAATGTCGCGATCGGAAAGCGCGTCTTCCTCGGACTCGAGCGAATATTGCACGCCCGCCGTCTCGAAAGCCTGCATGAAAATCGCGGCATCGCGGTTGTCGCGGTAGAGCACGGCAACGTCCTCGGGCTTTGTGCCGCTCTCAATGCGTTTTTTTATGTCTTGCGCTACAAAATACGCTTCAGAATCGGGTGAGCCGAGCGGATAGAGTGTAATCGGCATACCCTCTCCTACGTCCACCGAACGAAGTTTTTTCTTTCCCGGCAGAACGCTGTGGGCAGAGTCTAATATCTTTTGTGTCGAGCGGTAATTCTCCTCGAGCACCACAAGCTTCGCCTTTGGATAGAGTCGCTGGAAGTGGAGGAAGTTCTCGATCGACGCCCCCTGGAAGCGGTAGATAGCCTGCTTCTCGTCTCCCACCACGAAAATGTTCGGGTTCGCGTGGAAATTACCCAGAAGCTCCACGATCTTGTTCTGGACATTGTTCGTGTCCTGGTGCTCGTCGACAAGAATGTACTGGTATTGCTCCTGAAGTATCAGCAGGAGTTCTTTGTTGGTGGAGAGCTCGCGCATCGCCTCCATCAGCATGTCGGTAAAATCGTAGATGTGTCGCTTCTGGAGCTCGGCCTCGTACGCCTTGTAGATCTTCACCAACTCCTCGTTCCGCTCGAGGTCTTTTTCGGCCGTTTGGTGCTCGCCCTTCATCTTGCCCTTATGCGCGCCTTTCGTGTGATAGAGGTCGGGCCGGGCGTAGAACTCCTTCTTTTCATTCTTCACGATCGCCTGAAGGTCCTCGGGGCTCACGCCTTCGCGCTTCGCTTCGTTTATGGCTCCTGCGATCTTCTTCAGGTAATAGAGCGGGTTGCCGAAGGGCTTCAGGTGCTTGAGCGTCTGCTTCTTCAAGATCCCTTCCAGGATGTTCAGCTGGTCGATCTCGGTGATGCTTTCCGCGCCGATGATGCGCGGGAACTCCTCGGGATAATCTTTGATGATGTCGTTGCAGAAGCCGTGGAAAGTGCTGATGGTGACCGCGTAGGCTGGCGTGCCGATGAGGTCCACGAGTCTGCGGCGCATAGCAGAGGCGCCGGACTCCGTGAAGGTGAGCGCGAGGACGTTCCCCGGCAGAGTGTCGGTCTTTTTGAGGATATTCGCTATGCGGAGCGAGAGGATCTGCGTCTTCCCTGTGCCGGGGCCAGCGACCACCATCACGGGGCCCTCCACGGCGTCCACCGCCTCCCGCTGGGCGAGGTTCAGAGCCTTGTAGGCTTGATCAAAGGTATTCATCCAAATGAAATCATACCCGAGTGGATGAAAAATACGAGGTCTATGAGACAAGGAAACCTATCAAAAGTATTCCGAGGAAATTGAATGCGTAGGATATGGGGACGAAGGCGATGGTTTTGAGCTTGGTCACGCCCATGAGCATGATGCCGACCTCGTCGGGGATGGGCGAAGCGATGATGAGCCCGCCGATGAGGAAAAGTGTCCAGCGGAAAAACCGTATCTTGAAGAGATGTTTGAGTTTTTCCTTGGGCCTGGTTTTCAGAAGATACATGAAGTCGTCGGTGATGCTATCGCGGACGAAGCGAAAGAGTATTAGATCGCCCAAGACGGCGCCGGATGCGCCAAGCAAAGCGGTCTGGAACACGTTCCCCGTATCCCCCGCGATAGTGGCGAATGCCACGATGGCCGGAGTGGTCGTGAAGATCGAAGTAAAAAAGAATCCGACGATAATCGTTCCCCAAACTCCGAACCCTCTGATGGAAGCCAGCAGTTCGTGAATCACTCCGGTCTTGATGAGGACGACGGCCACGATGACGCTGAAGATGATGATGCCGAGATCCTTCACTAAGTGCCGGATATGCTGTTCGATCTGTTCCGTCTTGGATTTTTGCTCTAGCCCTTCCATCGAAATAATTTTAAAGTTTAAATTTCAAAATTGAAAGTTGTCGCTTGGCAGTTCCTTTGAGTGCTCGGAGCTTCGACAAAAATGTATAAGCAGAGCGATACATTGAGGAGAAGCGACACCGCAATCGAAGGAACTGATAGCGACTAGCCGTGCCTGACGTTCACGACGTCTCCATCCTGCATTATATAATCCTTGCCTTCGATGCGCAGCCAACCTTTCTGCTTCGCGGCAGACTCGGACCCCGCTTCCAAAAGCTTTGCCCAGTTGATGACCTCGGCGCGGATGAACTTTTTTTCAAAATCACTGTGTATCACTCCGGCCGCTTGCGGAGCCTTCCATCCCCTCTCGATAGTCCACGCACGCGTCTCCTCCACTCCGGTTGTGAGAAAGCTAATGAGACCCAGTACTTCGTACGCCTTCTTTATCAAGAGATCGAGGTTTTCGGCACCCGCCAAATTCATGATGACGTAATCCGCGCCGAGCGCCTTGATCTTGTCCTTTAGCTCCTGACTCACGTGCGCTTCGTCGCCGTTCAAAAGATATACCTGCGGTTTTGCGGTTATCAAGTTAAGCTCTCGCACGACCTCATCATTCAAAATTTCTTTTGGCATCGTAAAGAGCAGATTGCCGGCGCCCAGCCTTTCTTTCACGGTCTTCAGGGTCGCGGCGTCTTTGATCTTCTTCTTGTCGCCAGATTTGGCCTCGGACTCGACTTTCGACAGACGGCGCTCGACGGAATCCAGGTCCTTCAGAATAAGCTCGGTATTGATGATGTCCATGTCGCGGACGGGGTTAACACCTTCTTCCACGTGGATGATCTCGTCCGACGGGAAGCACCGCACGACCTCGACGATCGCGCTCACTTCCTTGATATGCGACAAGAACTGGTTCCCCAGTCCTTCGCCCTCGTTTGCGCCCTTCACGAGGCCCGCGATGTCGTAGAACTCAACGACCGCGGGGACGATCTTCTTCGTCTGGCTCATTATTGAAAGTTTTTGGAGCCGTTCGTCGGGAACAGTGACCACGCCGATATTCGGGTCTATAGTCGCAAACGGGTAATTGGCGATATTCACCTCGATCTTGGTAAGAATCTTGAACAGGGTCGACTTGCCGACATTCGGAAGTCCGACTATACCTATTGATAAACGCATAGTGGATAGAATACTGCAATTGCTAGGTTTTAACAACAAATTAACCATAAAGATGTAACTGTGGTCAAGAGTAAACGTTATCTATATTGGAAGCAGCACCTTACAAAGGTGACCTCATGAATGACAAAAACCTACTGGGATGGAAAGCCATGCAATCGGTATTTGCCAAGAAGATCGGGGTAATCATCAAGGGCCGAGTGTACGAACGGGCTCTCGGCGCGCTTTTGCAGCTGGATCCGCAATATGCGCCGGCGATTACCGATATCTTCATGCGCGCGATCTATCTGAAGCCAAGGGGCGGAAAATCCCTAAAACTCAGAGATGCGGATGCGACGTACTCTTTGGTCGAAGCGATTCTGAAACGCCTGGAGGATCATCTGAACGATTCGAAGCGGTACGCGGATGTTTATCTGCGCCACGCTCCAGTCGGGCAGTTCCAAATCAGTCCGACCATGAGAGTCTTGTTCAAGATCTATGAGGAGATCCTCCATGAGAAAGCCGAGGCCAAGATGCTCCCCGACTCGTTCTTGCCTCCGGAAACGCACAGCGCAGCCCTGGCCATGGATCGCCACGCAGCGACAGCATACTCTTAACCCGCTTAGTCACTCCTGAAGCTACAAGGCCGACGGAGATTTTTTATACCAGGCACCATCTCACCAATATTCCTCGATAAGAGGTTTAATTTGCTATAATTATATCAGTCAGCAGTACCTTGATTGGTGTTGCCTCATGGACGAAAACGACCTCCAACCCGAAATCCGCAAGGATCTCGAACGCCAGCTTTCCCGGAGCCGCAGGCGGATCAGGGAGCCGCGCATGACCCGCCGCACTCTCAAGAAGTGGCGACGCGATGCGCGCCCTGGCCCGTTCTTCGATGACTTGATCATCCTGCAACGCGGCGGGAAGGCTGGCTTGGTCCTCTGGTGGCTCAGCACAACAACCCCCATCCCCAACTTTTTCTAAGGCCTTGCTCGCATCGAGTAGGGCAATTTTTCTCACGCGGTCTTTTCACCGCCCGGACGCGCCCACGCTTTGAAACTTTCGTAATCTGTTTCGCCGCAGATATAAGCCTTGGTCTCCGTATTGAAGAAAAACGGCACTCCTCCGCAAAGACCTTTGTCGTATCCCTTCATCTTCTCGAGATTAGAATCATTGTGCCAGACCTCGAACCGATTCACCTTCAGGCCCTCTTCTTTTTCCAGGCGCTCGACGAGCGGGACCATCCTTACGCAGTGCGGACACTCCTCGCCATAGAATTCAACAAGGTTGTTCACGCGCTCATTATAACATCGCTTGATGCGCGAAACAGAAACCTCGCCGGCTTGGGCGAGGTTTCAGCAGCAAAACTGCCTGGTTCGTTAGAACTTCAAATCTCCGCAAGCAACGTAAACACCTGCCTCGGCTGCGGACTTGTGGACGTTAATCGCAAGTGGCAATCCCGCCTTGATTTCCGGGAAGGTCGCAGTAAGTTCAGTCTCAGACTTGCCGTTCACGACATTGGTGAGCGGATACTTGACCGGACCAGGAGTGGGACATGAGCCGATGTGAATGTGAGCGGGGAGCACCGCGCCGGATGCAACGCCGGTCATGTTGAGCTTAACCTCCACCTTTCCATCATTGCTCTTAAGCATCGCCTTTCCTGATATCCCAGAGTTATTCTGAGACAACAAGTCGACATTGACACCATCCTTAGAAACCTTGACGGCACAGGCCTTCCTGGCTGTGGAATAGGTCTGCTTGGTTGCCTTCTTGGCTTCATAATAAGCCTTTCTCGCAGCAACGAGCGACTCTTTGTAGGTTTTCAAAGCGGCCTTCTTGGCTGGCTTTTCTATGGAACCTGACAAGGCGGCATCGCGGGCGGCCTTAGCTGCGTTTACAGAAGCTTCGCGCACAGCCTTTACGGCCTGATAAGCGTTCTGCTTATTCTCGACAGACACCTTCATACAGGCCGAACGGCCCGCATTCTCGGCATCATCGGCAAGAACCGGTGACACCAACCCGGCGGCAAACATCACCGCCAACAACACCTTAGTAACATGTCCTGCTAACATAAATTTCTTTTTTTGTTTTTTTATTTTCGACTGTCGATCATTATACCAAATCGGGCAAAAAATTCACAGCTCGCAACTTGCGGTGATAGCTGACGGCGAATCTGTGCGCTTCATCGCGGACCCTTATCAAAACTTTTTTATCCGCCCACACCGGAATGCGGCCGATAAAATCATTTCTTTTTCTTTCCGGCCCCTTGGCGATACCGACCACAGGCACAGATAACCTTCGTTTTGAAAGCGCTGCCTTGGCCGCATTCACCTGTCCCTTCCCGCCATCGATGACAATGAGATCGGGCATCGGCCATTCACCATCGTGCGCCCCCGAAAAACGCCTTGAAATAACTTCGGCTATCATGCCAGTGTCGTCTGGGCCGGCAATTCCTTTTATCTTAAATTTCCTGTAGTTGCTCTTTGCGGGCTGGCCGCCGACAAAGACAACCATTGACCCTACCGCATGCTGGCCCGAGATGTTGGAAATGTCGTACCCTTCGACTCTACTCAGGACAGGCCCCTCGACCCTTCTGGAATGACCAATTTCCAAACCCCAATGTCCAACTTCGGTGTCTGAGATGAGGGCTGAATCCTGAATATGCTTAAGGGCAAATAATTGCCGCTTCAGCTTCCCAGCGCGTTCGAAGTCAAGTTTCTTGCTCGCTGTTTTCATCTCCTTCTCAAGGGATCTCAAAATACGGTTTGTTTTTCCGGAGAAGATGAGCTTTATGTTCCGAATATCTTTCCGATACTCTTGCTTGCTGATGAGTCCGGCACATGTCCCAGGACAGAGTCCGATTTCGTAGTCGAAGCACGGTCGGGACGCGGTCATGTCGTTTCTGCCTATCCCAAACTTAGGCTTAACACTAAGTGCTAAGCCGTATGACGCTAGCGCGCGAGACGCCACGATCTGTTTCGCCGGATGTGTGGAAAACGGAAATATTCTTCTTACGATTCTCAGGGCTTCGCGGATATTCGATGACGAGACGAATGGGCCATAGAACCCGCCATATTTCTTTGCCTCAGCGCCCTTCCCGCGCACCAGGAAAACACGCGGGAACTCCTCTTTCGTCACCGCGACATAAAGAAAGCTTTTATCATCCTTCTCGCGAATATTGTACGGCGGCTGGTATTTCTTTATGAACTTCGATTCGAGAACAAGCGCCTCAAGCGCGTTCAGGGTTTCCTTGAAATCTATCTTGGCTATCTCGGAAACGAGCCGCTCTATCCGGAGATCATGCGGCCGGAGGAAGTAACTGGAAACCCGGCGCTTCAAGTTCGCCGCTTTGCCCACGTAGAGCAAGGCGCCTTTCGCATCCTTCATGAGGTATATGCCGGGAG
>Ga0155884_101_pt2 | contig 12083 bp, 14 predicted proteins | sample RifCSPlowO2_01_FD_107538 | JGI IMG/M metagenome (GOLD analysis project Ga0155884, IMG submission 107538) | Candidatus Colwellbacteria bacterium RIFCSPLOWO2_01_FULL_48_10
TATAGATTCAAAGTTTTTCTTCACGGTAATTTTATACTTATTTATGAGCGGTGGACTTTTTCTGTTATTAGCCTTACTCGATTTAAATTTTATACATGGGCTATTTAGTCAGTAAAAGTAAGATAAATGAGACACTCCAAATACCACGTTTCTGTGTCCCATTTGTGCCATTTACCCAAATAAGCCGATAGACACGTTCCCAGTCCTTTTTATAGTGTCTATTGTGTCTATCGAGACCCCGACCCACATGCCTAAAATTAACCCCTAGCGCGACCCTCGAAAAACCCTCATACTGATTGATATTACGAAGTTCTAGACCGACACACACCGCAGTCAAAGTATGAAGTATCAAGTGACTGAGCCGCATGCTTCTTATACTCGTAATTTTAAGTTAAACTTAATTTATGGAGTTTCAGAAAAATATTCCTGATTACGAGGGCAATAACCCAGATTCTGGAATAGATCTGGCTAGAGCTGAGTTATATAGAAAGATGAGTGGTCCAAGGATTTTAGACGGACTAAAAGATAGGAAAGATACCATACCTAAAATAGAGGCTAGAGAAAATATCTCGTTGGAAAATATCGCTGCAAAAGCCGGAGTATCTTTAGAAAATCTGGATAATTGGCTTAAAGATAAAATTGCTCTTTTTACTAAGCATCTTGATGGCGAAGTGAGCTATCCAAGTCAAGAATATTTTCCGCTTATTGATGATTTGTATAACATTTTTATTTTCTCTCAAGAAAATCCAGATGCTATTGGGGAATCTCCATGGCTAAAAAGTTTTCAGTCATTTGAAGAGTTTTGTACTTATTATTGTCCAAATGCTTCACCGCACACGCAAGCTTATTTAGCTCATAATATTCAGAAATTCGTGGAATGGCGCGTGTATCCATCCAGAGAAGTCAGCATTCGTCCTGGTAGTGCTTCTACGATAGTATCTGACAATAAGTTGTATATGGGTAAGGGTAATTGGACACTTATGCCTGAACCTTTTTGGGATACACCAGGAAGCGGGAGTTTTGTTGAAGAGGAAGTTATATTGGAAATAATATCTCTTATTAAAAATGGCTATAAGGAGCCGGATTACTCTCATGCATCAGGTTCTGAAGCCCTAGAAAATATAGGAAAACAGCAAGCGATACTTAGTGCCGCAGAAGCATTGAAATCGGGCGTGAAACCAAAAACAGGTGAATTTTTCTCGTACATTAATCACGATGGCAATTCTGTAACTGGCCGAGACACTGGCCTTGAGTCAGTTTACGCGGATCACGGAGGACCCAGATACGGATACCATATAATTCGTTGGTTTGATGAATTCTTTATAAATTTTGGTATTAACAAACAACACCAGGAAGAATTTATGGCCAAAACGGATTTTCGTTATGGGCACGGCGAAAATAGAAAAGATTTATCAGCAGATTGGGGTGGTGAAGGGATCCTTATTGGTAACAAAGTTCCGCTGTCTTCTATAGATTATGTTTATTACTGGAAACTTTATCATGACGTTATTAAGAAGTGGGCTGATAAGAATCTTCCCGGCATAAATCTAATATCTCTCGAAGCAGCCCAAGTTCTAGAAAAATATGGAAATAGTATTAATACTATCGCTTTACAAGAAGGCATTACTCCAGAAGAAGCCTGGGCTAAACTTATTGAAATATCGAAGACCGAGACACACCGCAGAGAGGTATTGCCTCAATCAGAGTATTCTATCGAATTTGTGAATTCCGAGAATGTTGGGTAAGGACCCTCGGTAATGTCTGCAAAGAACACAATACTTATTCTGGAAATGTTTTCATTGATGTTATTTTTTCGATCATGCGCTATTTCATGCCAACCCGGCCTGAAATCCTGGTTTGTTATGGAACGCATCCTAACTCCTGCCATTAAAATGGCTTGATTTTTTGCGGCCATGACTGGTTTTGTGGTTTTATTGTTTATGCCAATTCTTAGTCCCGGATTAGTTTCAGATAATAAGAGGGTCAAAGCGCACTTATCATAGTGTGGCCGCGCAGGGATCTTTTCTAAATCTTTGCCATATTTCATGAATACCAGGTGATATGGATTTACATTATGGTGGGGTACAAAATTTTTATGGATTCCAGGAAATTGTTTTTCTAGTTGAATTATTATCTCCTGCATGGCTGTTTTCGCCACCGCGTAGATTTTCTCCGCTGAAAGTATGAAATTATCTATTTCTGGAGAGTTAATGTTTCGTTTAATTCCCGGACTGTAACTTAAATATTCTTTATTTTCAGATTCGCTGTAGTTAATATTACTTTCTAGATTTGGACTAAGCTGATTCTTGAAAGAGTCTGGCAATTTAAGAAAATTAACAAAATTGTCGATAGCTTCTGATACATCCTCCTTTTTCACGGGAGATCGGATTATTAGATATCCGTTTTCTTTAAAACCCTTACTTATTTGGCTAAAAAAATCCATATTATATATAAGAATACCATCGTCAAACTTATATTAGCTTTATCCTGACCGACGCACGCCAATTTCGTTTGAATGTAGTGAAATTCAAAATTGAGCGCCCCGCCGAAGACGGGTCCTCTTTCTATTTCCTAACTCTCAAGAAATGTCTTTTGCCCACTTGAAGCACTCTTTCTTTTTTCAAGTCTACCGAGAACTCAAGATTGCCTACTTTTTCTCCGTCTATCTTAACCGCGCCCTGCTCTATCAATCTCCTCGCCTCGCTCTTTGAGGGAGTAAGTTTTGCTTCGAGTATAAGCTCGATGATGGTGATCGATCCGCGGCCAGCGGAAAAAACCGGCATATCCGACGGCAATCCTTTTGACTCGAAAACCTTCTTGAATTCTTCACGGGCACTTTCGGAAGCCTTGTCTCCATGATACAGCCTAACTATTTCCGAAGCGAGCTTTAATTTGGCCTCTTTGGGATTTATTTTCCCAGAAGACATGTCCGTAGACGTCTTCTTAATATCCTCCTCTGGAACAGAGGTGCAAAGCATAAAATATTTCTCGATGAGATTATCGGGAATAGCCATGACCTTGGAGAACATCGCATTCGAGTCTTCTTTGAGGCCGATATAATTCCCATAGCTCTTGCTCATCTTCTTAATTCCATCAGTCCCCTCGATCAGGGGTACAGTCATAACATCCTGCTCCTTCATACCGTAAAAACGCTGAACGCGGCGTCCCATGAGCAGATTGAATTTTTGGTCTGTGCCACCTAACTCGACATCGGCGGCTACTTTTACCGAATCATATCCTTGAAGAACTGGGTACATAAGTTCCAATAGGGTTATATCATTATCCTCGGAAAGTCTTTTTTTGAAATCTGCGCGGCGGAGAGTCTGTTGGACAGTTGCCGATGATGCAAGCTGCAGCATTGAGGCGAGACCCTGTTTCTTGTGCCACTCGCTGTTGTATCTCACCTCCAGATTCTTTTTGCTAAGGATTCTATGGGCCTGTTCGAGATACTTCTTAAAATTAGCCTTAACTTCCTTTTCAGTAAGAGGTTTGCGCGTTTCGGAGCGGCCGGATGGGTCGCCAATGGTAGCGGTAAAATCACCTATGATAAGAACGGCGGTATGCCCCAAATCCTGAAATTGCCTCAGCTTTCTTAAAACAACAGCGTGGCCTAAATGAAGGTCAGAGCCAGTCGGATCTATTCCAAACTTTATGCGCAGTTTCTGCCCCGAATCGAGCAACCCGATCAGATGGTCGCGTTCTATGACTTCCTCGACTCCGCGATCAAGGAGATTATTAATCTCGTTGGTATTCATGCTTCTTTGTGTCTAATCGTACAACGGGATGGAGATAGTATCAAAAATCCGCCGGGGCGGCGGATCCTATATGATGCTATTTTCCCTTTTTGATCACCTTGTCGATAACGCCGTACTTTTCGGCTTCCTCGGGCGTGAGCCAGAAGTCGCGGTCGGTATCGTTTCCGATCTTCGTGAGTGGCTGGCCGGTAATCTTCGCGAGTATCTGATTCATTCTTTCCTTGGTCTTAAGTATCTGCTTAGCGGCGATCTCGATGTCTGTTGCCTGGCCTCCAATGCCGCCATCGCCAAGATGGATCTGATGCAGGAGTATCTCCGAGTTCGGCAAAGAAAACCTTTTGCCCTTCTTGCCGGCGGCAAGCAAAAATGCGCCCATGGATGCGGCCATACCCACACAAATGGTCGAAACGTCCGGCCTAATGTGCTGCATAGTGTCGTATATAGCCATTCCGGAATAGACCGATCCGCCTGGAGAGTTGATGTAGAGCTTAATGTCTTCCTTCGGGTTCTGACTCTCCAAAAAAAGCATCTGCGCGATCACCGCGTTCGCAACTCCGTCGTTGATGCCTCCACCAAGGAAGATTATCCGGTCCTTCAAAAGGCGCGAGTAGATGTCGTAGGCGCGTTCACCGTACGGCGTCTTTTCGATGACGGTTGGGATCAAGTATTGACTCTCCGAGCTGATACTATTTTTTAACATAAGATTTGCTAATTACTGCTTCTGCCTCTTTAGCATCGCCCCAACCCTTCGGTTCAACTTTCTTGTTTTTCTCTAAATTCTTGTAGGTCTTGAAAAACTCTTCTATCTCTCTGGTTAAAGCTTCGGGGATGTCTTGCAGGTCTTCCCAGGATTCATAATAGCTATCACCCTCCGGCACGGCGATTATCTTTTCATCGTTATCGCCAGTATCCACCATTTTAAAAACGGCAATCGGCCGGCAAGGAACAACGCAACCCGGAAAAGTAGAAAAGCGGTTAATGATCATGACGTCCAGCGCATCGCCGTCATCGCACAAAGTGCCTTCGACATAGCCGTAATCCGCTGGGTAGCCGACCGAGCTTTTGAGCACACGGTCGAGTTTAATACGACCGCTCTCCTTATCAATTTCGTACTTGTTGCGCGAACCTTTAGTGATTTCAATTATTACGTCTAGCTTCATGGATTTATTCGCATTATTTGTTGCAATTCGCATTATTGGCGATTACTCCTACTCCTCGTCAGCTCCCTTAGGGTAAATAGGGGCTTCGCCATCGGAAACGGCAGCGCCAGAGGCCATGCCTCCCTCGGGGGCTTCGCTCGGCCGCGACTGCGAACGCACATCTATCTTATATCCAGTCAGCTTTGCCGCCAAGCGCACGTTCTGTCCGCCTTTGCCGATTGCAAGACTAAGCTCACTGTCGGGCACAAGCGCGAGCGCTTCGTTGCCGCGTATTTCGACTGACTTAACCTTGGTCGGCGACAGGGAATTAGCCACGAAATCTTCGGGCTTATCGGACCATTCGATGATATCGAGCTTTTCCGCTCCCAGCTCGTTCGTAACCGCCATTACGCGGGTTCCGCGCTGGCCTACGCACGAACCAACCGGATCAATGCCCTCAACCGGCGAATAAACGGCTATTTTCGTGCGGCTACCGGGTTCTCTGGCAATGCCTTTTATCTCAACTACACCGTCCGCGATCTCCGGAACTTCGAGCTCGAAGAGCTTGCTTACGAACTTCGGATGTGCGCGGGATACGATTATGGCCGGAGTTTTTAAATCAACTCCCACTGAAGATATGTAGAACCTTAAACGTTCGGCAACGCGGTAGTGTTCGCCGGGAATTGATTCGTTGTAAGGCAGTATGGCAGTTACACGGCCAAGGTCGACATAGACATTCCCACGCTCGAAACGCTGGACAACGCCACTTACGATTTGGCCCTCCTTGTCTTTATATTCCTTGAATATAGATTCACGCTCGATCTCGCGGAGCTTCTGTATAATGACTTGCTTCGCAGTCTGGGCGGCGATGCGGCCGAAATCAGTCTGGACCGGCAGGACTATTTCAATCTCGTCGCCAACCTTGATGTCTTTCTTCTTGGCCTGCCCGGCCAGGGCCTGCCCGGCCAGGGAAAATTCTTTTCTAGCATCGGCTATCAACACATGTCTCTCAGGAGAATAGCGCGGGAGCTTCTCTTCTCCTTCCACGGTTTCAGTCGCATCCTCGTCTGTCAGCCTTACAGTCGACTCATCAACAACCTCTTTTATCTGAGTAAACTTCAGGTCGCCGGTCTTGGTGTCCAGTTTGGCGCGCACCACTATCCCCTTTTCGCCATATTCTTTCTTGTAAGCCGCGGCAAAAGAATCTTCTATGGCCGCGATGATCTTTTCGGCTTCTATGCCTTTTTCAGTAGATATTTGATTAACCGTCTGTATCAATGCTTTTAGGTCCATCCCGTTAGAAATTTGTTTTTATTTAATCGACTAGCTTTATGAGAACCGTTATTTCTAACGGGATTCATATATTGTATGGTTTATAATTTATAAAATCCGCCTTCAGCGGATCATTCATGTTGGTAGTGTAGCACTGAGGATAGAGATGTCAACTATTCGCTCAATAACTTATTCTCTTGTGGCTCTCACTCTCATATTCTTGAGAATTTGAGAATAAAGTCGGTGAAAACAGACCGGAAAAGGCTGGTTATGACTAGCCAAGGAAGTGGTATTAGAAACCTAGCTGTTTTGCCGCCTCTTTCATGCCGGTGAATGAAGTCGAGAGAAGTATGTATGTCTTCTCGTCGAGCTTTATCGTGGCGAGATTGAACGACGCGCCAACTTTCGTGTATTGCAGATACCTGATTGACTGCACGTTGGCCGAGAATTTTGCGCCTTCTTTGAAGGCCGTTGCTTTGGGAGCGCCTGGGTCATCGAGATAGAAAACCTTGGGCGATCTTTCCATCTCAGCCAATAATTGGCTGATGTTTGCGCCCATGCTGACCTCCATAACATAACCGGGCCAAACTCCATCCTTATCCTTGTAGAAAAAACTGGTGAAGTCTTTTTCGATCGGCCAGATGGATGCCGCGAGAACAGGCAGCATGGCCGTGAGAAACTGATCTGCAGAGGCATCGCCTTCGGAGGTAACGAGCGCAAACTCCTTCAATGCTGGAATTTTGGTCTCGGCTGCAGCAAGCGCTTTAACACCAACTTTCAGATTGTCGGGGCCAATAGCAGTAATGTTTACGTCAGCAGAAAGAACACCGGACTGCGCTGGGAAAAGACTCCTGTGCTCGAAAGGTGGCGGGGGCGGCGGTAGTTCGACAACTTCTTCGACTGGAGTGGGTTCGATTGATTCAACAAAGGGCGGGGGTGGCGGGGGCGGAGATAAAGGCGCGGGTTTCTTTAAAACTAAGAAGTAGACAGCCGCGGCAGCGACGGCGATGACCACAACTGCGCCGGCACTTATTGCAACCATCTTTATATGATGCCTACGCGCTTCATCGCCCGATGGAGACGGCACGGCGGCTGCATCCTTGGGTTGGAAAACAGGCTCGTTGCCCAAAAGATCTTTGGGGCGGAATGTTTGCGTTCGGGGCTCAAGGCCGCCCGAAGACTCGAGTAAAGAAACGTCTTCGGTCATGGTCCTGATGCCGACCTGGGACTCGGTCGAGGGAGGAAACGGAACTTCTGCTTGCGGTGGAACTGACGGAATGCCCTGGTCACCCTGAGGCGGCACAGGAAGATTTTCGGGAACTTGATTCGGAAAATTATTATCTGGCATGGAATAATTATAGCACAATGTGCATCGCTCGATAACGACATAGCTCCTCTTTTCGCAAAGTTGAGTTTCTGCACTAATAAGCTATCGAGCTGGCTGTTAAGCCTTGGGAAGCTGTTTCAAAGAAAGCCCAATCTTGCCGTTGTCGATTTTTACAATCTTGGCTTTGACGACATCGCCGAGCTTAACCACGTCGTCAACCTTTTTAACGAAACCTTCGCGGAGCTCGGAGACATGGATCATGCCGTCATGTCCGCCGAATTCGACAATCGCGCCGAAGTCTAAAAGCTTTACCACCTTGCCTTCGATTATTTCTCCGATCTGGTACTCCTTTAGGATTGCGTTTATCTGGGCCACAGCCGCCTCGGCCTGCTCTACCTTCATGGCTGTTACAAAAACCCGACCGTCTTCTTCGATGTCGATGGAAGTGGCGCCAGTCATCTCGATGATGCCGTTAATTATCTTGCCGCCGGTGCCAATGACCTCGCCAATACGGGTCGGGTCGATGGCAATGGTGAGTATCCTTGGAGCATAACGCGACAGTTCCGGCCGGGGGGCAGAAAGCGTTTTGTTGGTAAAGTCTAATATGTGGAGGCGCGCTTTCTCGGCATCGGCGAAAGCGGCTTCGAGTATCTCGACGGTTACGCCATAGAGCTTCACATCCATCTGGATAGCGGTTACGCCGTCTTTAGTGCCGGCAACTTTAAAATCCATGTCGCCATAGTGGTCTTCTAGTCCCTGGATGTCAGTCAGCACCTTATAGGTCGGCGAGTCAGACATCAGAGTTTCTTCGTCAACGATGAGGCCCATAGCTATGCCGGCAGCCGGGGACTTTAGCGGCACTCCCGCATCCATAAGACTGAGGCTTGTCGCGCAAACTGTCGCCATCGACGATGAGCCATTCGAAGAGAGTATTTCAGAAACAACTCTTACGGTATATGGGAAGACGTCGGATTTCGGTACAAGCGGCAGAATTGCTTTTTCGGCCAAGGCGCCATGGCCGATATCGCGCCTGGCCGGGCCGCGGAAAGGACCGGTTTCGCCGACGGAAAAGGCCGGGAAATTGTAATGAAGCATAAACTTTTTCTTGCCCGAGAACTCGATGGTCTCGACGACCTGTTCGGAACCGGGAGAAGCCAGGGTAGTTACCGCCAACGCCTGGGTCTGTCCCCTTATGAAAAGGGCCGAACCATGGGTGCGCGGCAGAAGGGCAACTTCAGCATGCAGTTCGCGAACTTCGCCAAGTTTGCGGCCGTCCGGACGGCGCTCTTTGGTCAACACCTCGCGGTGCAAGAGTTTGTCCAGCTCTTCTCCGTAAATAGCCTGCGCGTCCTTTACATCCTGTGCGATAAATTCATTCGCCTTGAGATGCGCGGCGAGTTCGTCGCCCAGCTGACGGTAGGCCGACTTATCGGCGCTGAAAACCGCTCCCTCGATCCGTCCGCCTAAAAATTCCTTAACTGCGGACACGAGCTTCTCCGCGGGCTTGCGGAATTCGAAAACATCTTTAGGTTTGCCGATGGAACCGATGATGCCTTCCTGAAAAGTAACGATCTTGTCGAATTCGGCTATGGCCTCGCGGTATGCGGAAACAATGTTTTTCTTTTCGGCCTCGTAACCAGAAAGCTCAACCATGCTAATGCGGCCCTTGGGACCGGCAACAAAAGTATCAAACTCAAGCTTGTCGTGGTTTTCTTTAATGAAACTGTTCTTAGGGTTCATGTAAATTTTCGCGTCGCCCTTCAGTTTGGCGATGCGGAGTCCGGCTACCGGGCCATTCCACGGGATATTCGAAATGGCCAGAACGACTGATGCAGTCACGACAGAAACAAAATCCGGGTCGTTCTCATCGTCGTAGGACAAAACGGTCGAAACAACCTGTATGCCCCTCCGTATTCGGCTGTCGAAAAGCGGGCGAATAATACGGTCGATGAGGCGGCCCGAAAGAATCGAGCTCTCCGGCGCGCGGCCTTCGCGGCGCACATAGCGACTACCCAATATCTTTCCGCCCGCGTAAAACTTCTCCTCATAATCAACCGAGAGCGGCATATAGTCGACTTCGCGGTCTTTGCGGTCCATGACGGCGGTAACCAAAACTGCCGTGCCTCCATAAGTGCCGATCGCAGCGGCGTTTGTCTGAGAGGCAATCTTCGATACTTCGATCTTAAGCTCTTCTCCGCCGACGTTAGTGGTAAATATTTTTCTGTCTAAATTCATGTGTGTTTTATTTTTTATTGATGTCTACGCGCGACCGGTTTTCTAAGCGATTTGAAGACCAGTCTGGGGTTATTGTCCAGGTCGACGAACCGGTCGGTGGTCTCGCGAAGCCGCGCGGAACAGGTTCTCGAAAAGGCGGCTACCTCAACTCCCCGTCCAAGCCCAACCTGCAAATATTCCACGAGCGGCACAAAGTCGCCGTCGCCGGTAACGAGTATGATCACGTCCAGAGCGGGCGCCATGCGTATGGCATCAACCGCCATCCCTACATCCCAGTCGGCTTTTTTAGCGCCACTTGAGAAAATCTGAATATCCTTGATGCGAAGCTCGATGCCAACCTTGCCGAGAGCTTCGAAAAAGCTGTCTTCGCCTGTTTCGGGGTCGGACTTAACGACATAGCCAAGCGCACGGACAAGTCTGCGGTCGCCGATTAGCGTCTTCATTAGCTCGCCGTAATTGACGCGCCCGCCATAGAGATTTTTAGCCGAGTGGTATAGATTTTGGATATCGATAAAAATTCCGATTCTCTGTTCTTTGTTAGGTACGATAGACATAGGAGTGTTCGCTAATAATGCGAATGATAGCAAATAATACGAATGAATGCGATGCGCGTCTTATCTATTCGCATTATTGAAATGTGATTAGCGTTATTCGCGATTACTCTACTTTTTAAGTCCGAGCTTCTTCACCAAAGAACCGTGCCTCTTTGGAGAATTGGTCATAAGGTAGCTTAAAAGCTTGCGCCGTTTTGAAACCATACCAATAAGACCGCGCCTAGAATGGTTATCTTTTGGATGGCCTTTCAGATGGGAGGTCAGCTCTTCAATCCGCTTAGAGATAACGGCCACCTGCACATCAGCCGAACCAGTGTCTTTATCGTGAACCTGAACCTCTTTTATCACTTTTGCTTTAGTTCGAGTACTAATCATAGACGCCATTGTAATTTAAATCAGGTTTTTTGTCAAAAATGTTGTAGATACGCTTAACGAATAGCGCATACGAATAAAGGTTCCATGGGGCAGAACCCCGTGGTATTCGTGGAGCCCCGCTTAGCGGGCCAACCACTCGCGCTAGAAGCGCGAGGGATTTACCCCGTGGCAAAGCTTTACGGGGTTCAACCTTTGTTACGACGTCGCTCAGAGGGAATGTAAATGAGTATATTTCCATTCCCCATCCTCGCTTGTCGTAATAAATTCGTATCATTCGTAGTCATTAGTATATTAGTATCGTTGCTGTGTCGTATAATATATTAAGATCTTATTCAACACAGCTTCGCTATGTCGCATAAGATCTTATCTACCATGGCTGATATTAATACAATTATTAAGGACTATCTGGACTATCTCGCGATCGAGAAAAACCGCTCGCCGAAGACTGTCGCTAACTACCGCCGCTATCTGGATCGATTCGCAAACTCGAGCAAGCTCGAAAAAGTAAGCGATCTGACTGAAAATGCGATTCGCGAGTTCCGAATTACGCTCGCGCGCGCTGCGCCGGAAATAAAAAAAGTTACCCAAGCATATTATGTGATCGTGATACGGAGCTTTTTGAAATATCTCGCCAAGCGCGATTTTAAGGTTGTCTCGGCCGACAAGATAGAACTCCCTAAAATACCTCAGAGGCAAATACAGATCGTGGAATATGGCGACTTGGAGCGGCTTCTCGCGGTCAAGAAAGCGAAGGACGTAAGGGCGTTGCGCGACCGAGCCATGATTCATACTCTTTTTTCGACCGGTCTTCGAGTATCTGAGATGTGCAGCCTAGACCGCGACGTAAACCTAACCCGCGGAGAGATAACTATACGCGGCAAAGGCGGAAAACTGCGCGTCGTTTTTCTTTCGCCGGAAACAATCGAAGCAATCAAGGACTATCTGGAAAAGCGCGGCGATATCGAGCGGGCTCTATTTATAAGTCTAAGCAAGGACAAAAACCCGAAGGCTATCGGACGCATAACAACCCGAAGCGTGGAACGGATCATCCACCAAGCCGCCGCGGAAGCGGGCATTCCACGCAAAGTTACCCCGCATACGCTTCGCCACCAATTCGCGACCGACTTACTCGTTAACGGCGCCGATCTGCGGTCTGTTCAAGAACTCTTAGGCCACAGCAGTATCTCGACAACACAAATTTATACCCACCTTACGAACAAGGAATTAAAAGAGGTACACAGAGCCTTCCACGGCAAGAGGAGAAAAGAGTAAGTGGGCTCTGCCCCGAAGGACCTTTATTTAAAAACTTACCTAGGAAACACTTCTACTGCGGGCCTGAGGGTTGGGCGATGATCTCATTCGAAACAGGCGAAACGCCTGCGGCATTGACCGCCACTATGTGGTAATAGTAGTTAAAGTTATTAGT
>Ga0155884_106_pt1 | contig 11730 bp, 13 predicted proteins | sample RifCSPlowO2_01_FD_107538 | JGI IMG/M metagenome (GOLD analysis project Ga0155884, IMG submission 107538) | Candidatus Colwellbacteria bacterium RIFCSPLOWO2_01_FULL_48_10
GCTCAGATATCAAGCATCAAACTGGATCCGACGGCGGTGAGCGCCTCGCCAGTTTTTAAGCTTCTCTCGCCACAGGTTTCTCTGCCGATTACTGGTTCCTTCGGCCGCGAGAATCCATTCGCAACTTTCGTCCAGTCTGCGACCCCGCTGAAGAAATAAAGAAACCCGACGAGTCGGGCAGTGAAATTGGATAGATATTCCAAAGTTTTCGAATCTATCTAAACTAATGCAGACATTTCCTAAAATGACAACTACCAACACAACGATCATGAACATGAATCCAGTCGAAAACAAATCTAATTTCTACTAGCCCGATGGACGACCGAGCGTTGGCTGACGCGTTGGTAAAAAAACTGGTGATGTCGCCAGAGCTTTCGCAAAAGCTTCTTTTAGAGTCCAGGGACGCGAGAAAAAGATTGGAAGACATTATTCGCGAGAGGAGGTTGGCGGACGATGTCTCGGTCGCCCAGATCAAGTCCGAGCTTTTAGGGATACCTTATCAGAAGGTTAAGCTGGACGCTGTCTCCGAAGAGGTTTTGAAGGCTATACCGGCCGAGACCGCTTCGACTTATAAAGCCGTGCCGCTTAGCCGTGATGGCAACATGCTGGTCGTAGGCATGCTGAACCCGGACGATGTGCGCGCACAGGAGGCTCTAAGGTTCATAGCCAAGAATCAAAAAATATCGCTTGGAGTTTATGTTATCACTCCGTCGGACCTTGAGGCGGTGATGAGAAAGTACAGCTCTTATAGATCCGAGATCGACATGGCTGTGAGTTCGCTGAAGATTCAGCCGGGCAAAGGCCTGTCCGCCACGCAAAGAACGGTTTCGATCGAGGAGGGCGCTTCGGTTTCTGATGAGGCCCCGATTATTAAAATCGTTTCCTCGACTTTACAGAGCGCGGTCGAAGAAGGCGCTTCCGATATCCACATCGAACCGCAGAGGGCGAGGTTGAGGATTAGATTCCGCATTGACGGAGAGCTCCGCGAAGTCACTTCTTTGCCGCTGGAACTCCATCAGCCCATCGTGTCGCGCGTGAAGATATTGTCCGATCTCAAAATAGACGAGAATCGCATACCACAGGACGGACGCTTCCGCACAGTTATTTTCGGACGGGACATAGACTTTCGCGTATCGACCTTTCCAACCCCAGTGGGGGAAAAGGCTGTGATCAGGGTGCTCGACCCATCGATCGGATTGAAAGGGCTCAGCAACCTGGGACTACTTGAGAACACGATTGCGATATTGAACCAGGCGCTCGCGAAGCCATACGGCATGATTTTGGTTACTGGCCCGACTGGTTCTGGAAAGACAACGACGCTTTACGCGCTTTTGCAGATACTGAACAAGGAGGACGTGAATATAATAAGTTTGGAAGATCCGGTCGAGTATTTCGTGGAAGGGCTAAACCAGTCGCAGGTGAGGCCGGAGATCGGCTACGATTTTTCGTCCGGATTGCGGCAAACCCTACGGCAGGACCCGGATGTGATAATGGTTGGTGAAATACGCGATACTGAAACCGCGAAGCTTGCCGTGCAGGCGGCTTTGACCGGACACATCGTGCTATCCACGCTCCACACCAATAACGCGATCGGCGTGATCCCGAGGCTTATCGACATGGAAGTTGATTCGTTCCTGTTGCCGTCGGCCATCAACCTGATGCTTTCGCAGCGGCTGGTGCGCCAGATCTGCGGCGCTTGCAAGAAAGGTTCACCGGCTACGCCTGAAGTCCAGCGGATAATAAAAGATGAGATGTCTAAGCTGCCCGCGGCCCTCAAGCCGAAGACGGCAGAGTTCAGGGAGCCCTACACAGTCTATGTTTCTCTAGGTTGCAAAGTTTGCAAAGGGAAGGGCATAGTCGGCCGCATAGCGCTGATTGAAGTGCTGATGATGACCCGCGAGCTTGGGGCGATCGTCGGCGCGGACGTTACTGAAAATAAAATCTGGGATGAGGCCGCGCGCCAGGGGATGGTGACCATGAGGCAAGACGGTATCATTAAAGCCTTGTCGGGCCTCGTAACCATCGAAGAAGTCCTTAGAGAAACGTCGGGAATATGATATACTTAGTTCTAAATTTTAAGATCAAAGTTCAAAATTATTGATTCGCTTTTCTGCGATGTTTTTAATTTTACATTTTGATATTTAAACTTTTAATTATTTATGATCGATTACGCCCAAAAATTAAACGAGCTTCTGCTCACGACTGCCCGCCAGGGCGCTTCCGATCTGCATATTGCCGTCGGCCGCAAGCCTATCATAAGGATAGACGGCATACTTATCGGCCTCCAAAAAGAAGCGATACTTACGCCTGAAGACACACAGGGCTTGGTGCTCGCGATGCTGAAGCCGGAGCAGAAGGAAAAATTCCTGAAATATGGAGACTTGGACTTCTCGTATTCCTTCGAGGATAAAGCGCGTTTCAGGGTGAATGTGTTTTTCCAGAAGGGCTATATGGCCGCGGCTTTGAGGCTCATCCAGGCAGAGATAAAGACCATTGAGGAACTGCGCCTGCCGCCGATAGTCCGCGAGTTTACGAAGCTTAACCAAGGCTTCGTGTTGGTCGTGGGTCCGGCCGGACAAGGTAAATCAACCACTCTTGCTTCCATGGTTGACGAGATAAATCACAAGCGCACCGAGCATATCATCACTGTTGAGGATCCAATCGAATATCTTTTCGTTCAGGACCGTTCCATCGTTTCCCAGAGGGAGGTGCGGAGCGACGCGCCGACATTTCACCGCGCCCTACGTTCGGTTCTGCGCCAAGACCCCGACGTCATTATGATCGGCGAAATGCGCGACCGCGAATCCATTGCGACCGCCATGACTGCTGCCGAGACCGGTCACCTGGTGTTTTCGACGCTCCACACCAACTCAGCTTCCCAGACCATCGATCGTATTATTGATTCGTTCCCATCCGACCAGCAGAGCCAGGTCAGTTCGCAACTTTCGGCGACGCTCGTTGGCATAGTTTCCCAGCGTCTGGTGCCGCGCATCGAGGGCGGCCGCGTGCCCGCCTGCGAGATAATGTTTATGAATTCTGCCATCCGCAACCTGATCCGCGAAAAAAAGATCTATCAGATCGATTTGGTGATCGAGACCAGCCTCCAGGACGGCATGATGACCCTGAACAGGTCACTCGCCGAACTTGTTAAGCGCAAGGAGATATCTCTCGAGAACGCCGAGCTTGCGTCGCTGAACCCATCGGAGTTGAGGATATTGCTAGAAAGGATCTAGCTCGATAGCATTGCTGATTACAGCAAAGTTTAGTTTTTTAGCTCGTTAGTACAAGTCTTGCATTATTATGACTAAATTGGTTTTGACCCGCTAAAGAGCTATGTCGCTATCGATCTGTCACTAGCTATCAAGCCAACGAGCTACTATAATGAATCTGAATTACTAAAGAGCTATCGAGCTAACAACTAACGAGCTGATTTAATGAAATTTACCTACAAGGCCAGAAACAAAGAAGGGGAGCTGCAGGTCGGCACCGTTGAGGCGGCAAATCGCGATACGGCCGTAAGCACGCTTACAACCCACGAGCTTTTTATATTGAAGTTGGAGCAAGCGGAGACCAGGCGCTGGTACGATTTTTTCCTTGGTTTTTTAAACCGTGTCAAGACAAAAGATCTTATGATCTTCACGCGCCAGTTTGCGACCATACTCTCTGCCAAGATCGCCCTGAACGATTCACTGAACACGCTTCATCGTCAGACCAGAAATTCTGTCCTCAAAGATGCCATCATGGAGATATCCTCTGACATTGATGCGGGGCTCTCGCTTTCGCAATCCATCGAAAAGCATAGCGACATTTTTTCCGCTTTTTATGTAAACATGGTGCGCGCGGCGGAATTAACCGGCCGGGTCGAAGAGGCAGTGAATTATCTGGCTGATTACGTCGAGAAAGAGGCCGCTCTTGCGGCCAAGATACGGAACGCCCTAATCTATCCGGCCATCATGGTGGCTCTTTTCCTCGTTATTGCGAGTTTCATGGCGGCTGTTATCCTACCCAAGATAGAGCCGATATTCGTCGAAGCCGGAGTAGCGTTACCAACGCTCACCAAGATATTAATAATGGGCGGCAAATTTTTGGCCGAGTGGTGGTGGATGGTTGTGTTGGCGCTTGCAGCCCTTTTCATCTTGATCGTGGATTATTTGAAAACCCCGGAGGGCAAGAATACTTTTGACGAGATAGTGCTGCGCGCTCCTGTTTTGGGCAATCTATTCAAGAATGTTTACGTTGCGCGATTCGCTGAATCCGTGAGCATACTGGTGAAGGGCGGCATTTCTATTCCGCAGGCGATGGAGGTAACGGGCTACACTATTGGCAGCATTATTTATCGCGATCTGCTCCATGAGGCGGCTGAAGATATCAGGCGCGGAGAACTCCTTTCGAATACCCTGTCGAAGAACGAAAACTATTTTCCGCCACTTCTTGTGCAGATGACAGCCATCGGTGAATCAACCGGACGCCTTGAAGACATGCTTTCCAGAGTTTCAGGCTTCTACAATCGCGAGGTAGATGGCGTTGTCGGCAATCTGGTCGAGCTTATTCAGCCGATATTGATGATATTCATAGGTTTGGCTGTGGGAACGCTGTTTGCCTCAATACTTATCCCCATTTTTAATCTAGCTCAGACCATCTAGATTTGGTACAATGATGCGAAATATGAATATCAACTCGAAAGGGCGTGCTCTGAATAAGCAGAGCGCGTTGAAGGGCTTTACTCTCATAGAAATGTTGGTCGTGGTGGCCATCATATCCATCTTGTCCGGCCTCACGCTTACCGGCATCGGTGGTTTTACTGCGAGAGCCAGGGATACCAGAAGAATAGGAGACTTGAAGAATGTCCAGAACTATTTGGAGTTTTATTTCACAAAATGCGGCATTTACCCGGGAACATCCGCCTGCGCGATCGGTTCGCTTGCGAACTGGAGCGAACTAAGCGCGTCGCTGGCTGGTTTAGGGGCTAAGGTGCCCAACGATCCGATATCGACCCGTAACTATTTTTACGGCGTTACGACCGGTAACAATCTTACCTATATCATCGGAGCCAAGCTTGAAACCGAAAACAAGATTTTGGGCGATTCCAATGAGATTGATAGTACCACGGGGTTTACCATGACCACTGGCGCTGATTGCAGCGACACTGCCCCTGCTTACGGCTATTGCATAGGTTCCTAATCGCATAGCTTTGATGTCGATCTTCGGTTACTCGGTGCTGTTTATTCTCGGAACTGCCTTGGGCAGTTTCCTTAATGTTGTGGTATTTCGCTATGATCCAGACCGTCATGTAATGAAGAATGTTCATGGCCGGTCACACTGCATGCATTGCAATAAAAGACTCTCCTGGTATGAGCTTATTCCTATTCTAAGTTTTCTTATTCAGTTTGGTCGATGTCGGTCCTGTGGCGCAAAGCTTTCGTTCCAATATCCTCTCGTAGAAATTCTTTCGGGGGCCATGTTTGTTCTCGCTGCGTATTTTCTTGTTCCAGTCGGACGCATGGCGGAGATTCCTTATCCGCGGCTCTCGATTTGGCTCCTAGCTATCCTTGCGCTCATCCTGATATCGGTGATTGATTTTCGCCTAAGGATAATACCGGACGAGCTTAATGTTTTCATAGCGGTCCTAGCGGCGGCCAATCTTTTTGCGCTGTTCGTGGAAGGAGGCTTCGGGGCTATCAAGGAAGGATTATATAATTCGCCGTTCGGAGCGCATGCTGCGGTTACGGGCTCTTTTTTGGGGCCTTCGGGAATGCTGCTCTGGCCGATCGACAATTTGTGGCTCAATTTTATTTTCGGCGCCGCATTCGGCGGGGTGTTCTTCGGCGCTATTTATTATTTAAGCCGAGGTCGCGCCATGGGCTTCGGCGATGTTAAGTTCGCCTTTGCTGCCGGACTGCTTTTGGGGTTCCCGGATATGGTCGTGGCCACTATGATAGCTTTCATCACTGGCGCGATTTTCGGGCTATTCCTAATAGCTATCAGACGTAAAAAGAGCATGAAGGATAGCTTGCCTTTCGGACCTTTCATAGCTCTTGGTATTATCACAACAGTTTTTTTCGGGTATGATCTAGTGAATGGTTATTTCCGGTTTTTCAACTGGCTTTTCTAGATAGCTCTATAGAGCAGAAGCTCGTTAGCGCCCCGGCGAGCGGGGCGTTTAGTAAGAATAAAGGATATAATGAATAAAATGGATCTGACTAAAGAGCTAAAGAGCTATCGAGCTGAAGAGCTATCCCACGGATATACTTTCATCGAAATGGTGGTGGCAGTGGGGATCATGGTCGTTATCGGCTCCATTGCGGTGGTTTACAGCGGCGACACATCAAGGCAGCTGCTTCTTCTGCGGATGCAATCGCAGATGGTTGCGTTTTTTACCCGCGCGAAGTCATTGAGCCAGAATTTCCAGCTTACGTCGCCGGCCGGAAAGATAATTTGTGCCTATGGCGTAAATGTGAACAGGGTTACTGGGGAATTGATCGTTTTTCAGGACCTGGCACCGGACTCTGGCAGCTGTGCCGCCGCCGATAACCTCTATAATCAAGGAGAGGAGCTTGCCGGGTCCATAGACCGTTTCAACATTGACACTCGGGCCTTGGAGCTTATAACCTCGACGGACATATCTTCGCCGGATATTGAAAACGTTGTTTTTCTGCCGCCTGATTCCAAGGTCGTCATAAACGATGACGATTTTCTGAAGTCCGGGTCAGTCGTAGTGCAAGTTCGCGGAACATCGATCCGATTTGAGGTTAGAGTCAACGAATTCGCCCAAATAACGGCAAAATGAACGATTTTTTGAAAAACACGCGAGGCGGGCAATATCTTCGGCTTCCCTTGGCCCAGCTCGTAACAAACCGTTCAGGGCAAGTGCTTTTGGAGGCGGTTATCGCTTTGAGCATTATGACAGTCGGGATGCTGGGGATTTTTACTGTGCTTTCTAACTCGATAGGCGCAAGTCGTGTTTCGACTAACCAGGAGATCGCCATTAATCTTGCTGCCGAGGGCATTGAGGTCGTAAAGAGTATCTTGGATAAAAATGCTTTGCTAGGCGTCGCCTGGAACTTAGGAATGACCGGATGCGGTAACGGATGCAGCGTTCAGTTCAATAGCCTTGTGCTTGGCTCATCTCAGACTAATCCGCTCAAATTCGATCCGAGTACCGGGTTTTATGGATATTCGAATGGCACGAACACTGTTTTCAAACGGCAGATGGCGATAATCGGCATACCCCCTGGTTCACCTAGCGAACTCAAGGTTACTTCAACCGTGAGCTGGCTTGACCGCGGCGGCATTCCATTCAGCATTGTTCTCGAAGACAGATTTTTCGACTGGCGATAGATACGCTTAACAAATAGCGCATACGAATAATATGGAAAATTTCAAATTTCAAATTTCAAATTTCAAATTGCGGGAAGGCTTTACCATGGGCGAGCTTATTGTCGGCATGTCGCTTTTTCTGGTCGTTATCTCGCTAGCCTCGGGAACTTTTATACAGGGAGTAAGAAGTCAGAGAAACGTAGTAACTTCGACTTCGGTTACGTCAAACGTGACCCAGACGCTTGAGCGGATCGCAAGAGAAATAAGGACCGCCCGTGATTTCAACAATTCTACAGCTTCGACCTTGGCTTTTACCAATGCCCGCAATGAAAAAGTGAGTTATACTTTACTTCCAGACAACTCAATCGGTCGGTGCATCGGGCCCATCACATCGTGTGTTTACACCAAACTCACGGCCGACAAGGTTAAAATTTCGCGGCTTAAGTTCGCTTATTCCGGCATCGGCGAGCCCGATCTGTTGCCGCCCAGAATAACCATAAGTCTTGGGGTCATCGGCATCAAAGACACAGAGATCAATTTGCAGACAACGGTTGCGGCAAGGGAAATAGGAGGCTAGCATAGCTCGATAGACCAGAAGCTCGTTAGTAATTCGCTAACAGGATAATTCAAACAAGACAGGATATAATTCATCTCATGAATCCCACTAAAGAGCTATCGAGCTATCGAGCTATCGAGTTACAATCTAAATCAGGTCAAGCCATGCTGTTGACAGTGATCCTTCTTTCTACGGCCATTCTCGGCGCGACATCACTTGTGGGATTGTTGATGGTATATGAGCTGCGCTATTCGGGCGATGTGGTCAGTTCTGCTCAGGCAATTTTCGCAGCTGACGCAGGGATAGAATGCGCCTCATACCGGACGTATAAAGATACGGCTAAAGTTTGCGGTAGCGTTTCTGCGCCGATTGTTCTTAGCAATGGCGCTACCTATCGTGTCGAATTCATGACTGGATCAGTCGCCCGTTCTGTTGGCCAATCGAGGAAAACCGCCCGCGCCTTCGAAAAAATACTTGACCAATAGACATGATCAAAGGCGAGGCAAAAGAGCGCATCGAAAAGCTCCGCGCGGAGATAAATCGCTATCGCTACAGCTATCATGTTCTTGATAAGCCGCTTATTTCAGATGAGGCGCTGGATTCGCTTAAGAAAGAGCTTTTCGATCTGGAGATGCGCCATCCGGAACTCATAACGCCGGATTCGCCCACGCAAAGGGTGGCCGGAGAACCGCTCGCACAGTTCAAGAAAGTTCCGCACGCCGAGCCGATGCTGTCTCTTAACGATGTTTTTTCGGAAAGCGACCTCGCTGATTGGCTGGAACGTTTGGAGAATCACCTTAAAACAAAGCTGGATAGGACAGAGTTTTATTGCGAGTTGAAGATTGACGGACTGGCAATCGAGCTTGTGTACGAAAACGGCCTGCTCACGCAGGCTTCGACTCGTGGCAACGGGCTTGTCGGTGAAGACGTTACCCTGAACATAAGGACCGTAGAGGCCATACCCCTAAAGTTACAAATCTCAAATCCTAAGCTCCAAATTCCAAAGAAATTGGTTATCCGCGGGGAGGTTTTTATTTCCAGAAAAGAGTTTTCCCGCATCAACCGCGAGCAGACCAAGCTTGGCGAGAAGGTTTATGCGAATCCCAGAAACATCGCCGCGGGCTCGATCCGCCAGCTCGATCCGAAGGTCACGGCCGCTCGTAAGTTGGACTCGTTTGCCTATGATATAGTGCTTTCCGAAAGTCCATCGTTTAATTTTAAAACTCACGAGGAGAAGCACGCCTTTCTGCACAGTCTTGGATTTAAGACCAACCCAAACAACAAACCCTGCAAGTCTTTGGCCGGAGTTTTGGATATCAGGAACTATTGGAATTCTCACCGCGAGAAACTGGATTACGAGATTGATGGCCTGGTTGTGATCGTAAACGACGAGGCGGTTTTCGTCCGGGCTGGCGTGATCGGCAAGGCTCCGCGCGCGGCCTGCGCTTTTAAGTTTTCACCGAAGGAAGCCACAACGATAGTGAGAGGCATCAAAGTACAGGTGGGGCGCACTGGAGCGCTTACGCCTGTCGCCGAGCTCGAGCCGGTCTTGGTCGGTGGAATAACCATAACCAACGCCACGCTCCATAACTATGACGAGATACAGAGACTAGGCCTCAAAATTGGAGACACGGCCATCGTTAGCCGGGCGGGCGACGTGATACCGCAGATCAGAGCGGTTTTGCCGGAACTGCGAACCGGGAAGGAAAAAGAATTCAAAATGCCGGGAAAATGCCCGGCGGACGGCTCTAAAGTTGTAAAAGACGGCGTGGCCTACCGCTGTTCCAACCAAAATTGCGGAGCCCGTATCCGCGAAAATCTGTATCACTTTGTTTCGCGGGGAGCGTATGATATGAGGGGATTGGGGGTCAAGATAATCGACCGTTTTTTGGATGAAGGGTTGATAACCGATGCGGCCGATATTTTCTCGCTCAAAGAGGGCGATATCGCGTCTCTTGAAAGATTCGGCGAGACTTCGGCGAAGAACATCGTTTCCGAGATCCAGTCCAAGAAAAAGATACCGCTAGCCAGGTTCATCTATTCTTTGGGCATTCTGCATATTGGCGAAGAAACCTCGGCGCTTCTCGCGCGCGCCGTTTCCGCAAGGATCGGCCCGGGTGAGAGAAAGGTGTCTCAAACCATAGGCGTTCTTAAAAACATGTCTGTCGAAGATCTTCAAGAAATATCGGATGTCGGGCCGAAAGTTGCCGAGAGCATCCATGCTTGGTTCAAAGCCGCGGCGAATCTAAGGCTTGCGGAAAAACTCGGGAAGTTTGTTTCGGTCGAGGTCCCCGAGGTCAAGGTTCCGAGTGGAAAACTCTCCGGTAAGAAGTTCGTGATTACGGGAACGCTTCCGAACTTGTCCCGCGAGGAAGCCAAGGAAAAGATAAAAGCCGAAGGCGGGGAGGTGTCGGAATCGGTAAGCAAGAAGACAGATTATCTTCTGGCCGGAGAAGAAGCCGGCTCGAAGCTCGTGAAGGCGAAGAAATTGGGGGTGGAGATTATAAACGAGAATAGGCTTATTGAGATGCTGGAATAGTTTTTCCCGATAGCCATCAGTTAGCTGATAATTAAGACCAAACAAGCGTTTATATTTTTATATAGCGTCTCGGCTTACACATAATAAATACACAAACTCAAATCATGCCTAGTTAATTATTTACACGGTCGTGTAGATAATTAACAGATAGTACATTATAATGATAGAAAGAATCATTGTAGATTAATGTTGGATAGAGCTAAGAGGGGAGAATTGATGCGGAAAGTCTTGGAGATGGCCTCAGAGGTTGCTCTTGATTCCGTATCCATGTTCGCGGCAATTATGACATCAGGTTATAGCGCCTCCTACGGGAAGTTAATGAGAGACGCAGAAGCGATACGTGGGAATTTTGACTCGTTGATTTCTCAGGACCCAGGGGCCGTGAAAAGAAAAAAACGTTCATTTAAGGTTTTGCTGAGTAATCTTAAGAGAGATAGACTTATCGAGAATAAGGCCGGTAGGCTCAAGATAACAATATTGGGTCGGAAAAAACTCAGCGGGTTAAAAGAAGGGTTGCCGAATACTGTTTACGAGTTCGATAAGGGTGACAATAAGAATATGAAAATATTTATGTTTGATATTTTGGAGAAGGAAAGAGGCAAGAGAGATTGGTTGCGCCGTAAACTTATAGAATTAGAATTCAAGCCAGTCCAGAAGAGTGTTTTTGTGGGTAAGCAATCCTTACCGCAAGCATTCGTGGAAGATATGCGCAAGCTTAAACTATTAGATTATGTCGATATTCTCGAGATTACCAAGAGTGGGTCGCTGAGGGAACTGATTTAGGTTAATTATCTCAACGGTCGTTGAGATAATTAATTTATGGTTTTTAGGTTCTTCTAACTTATATCTAGGTTTTGATGCGAGTAGAAACGGGCCGTTGTTTTTGTATCTTATGCCAGCAATGAATAACCCGCAGTGTTTTCGCCGGTGTGTGATGGTGGCGATATCCTGCGGGTTGGTGTTGTGACACCGAGGGGCTAAGAAGGAACTGGTTATGCATCAAATGCGTCAGGCTGATCATCTCGATGGTGCGGTAGCAAGTCGAAGAGGAAGATCTTGCTTACTGGTAACATCGCAATACTTGTGACGAAGAGAATCTTTGTCCATAGATCATGGTTCCCTGCCTGTTGAAGCAAAAGCGCTGTCACTCCTCCGACGATACCGGCTCCGAGAATCGCCAGACCGATCCAGATAGATGTTTGTCTTTGCATTTAATCTACCTCCCATAGGGTAACATATCTAATCTAGATTGTCAAACTCAACACTGGCACATTCAACCTTCAAGTGCACCACTCAGGGTTTCTAATGGGGTGCGGTA
>Ga0155884_123_pt13 | contig 11571 bp, 15 predicted proteins | sample RifCSPlowO2_01_FD_107538 | JGI IMG/M metagenome (GOLD analysis project Ga0155884, IMG submission 107538) | Candidatus Colwellbacteria bacterium RIFCSPLOWO2_01_FULL_48_10
ACAGCGAGAGGGCCGTTGTGATTGTTCGACACCACCACGACGATTCTCTTGCCGCTTACGGCGTCGACGAGATCTACCCCTTTATCTAGGCGAGTCGTGCATGCGGCCTTTTCCTTCGGGAGAACGGCCGCCTTTCTTTTTATCCGTTGAAATTATAAGTTATGTGTTATGAGCTATAAGTTTGTCATCGGCATAGACGAAGTGGGGCGTGGGAGTCTTGCGGGACCAGTCGTAGTCGCCGCGTTTGCGGCTCCACTAAAATCAAAGATCAAAAATCCCTGGCCGGGCAGGCAAAGATCAAAATTGAGACTCAGAGATTCAAAAAAGCTGAGTCCTAAGCAGAGAGAAGAATGGTTTGAATATATTAAATCGAGTTCGGAGTTCGTTTTTGCGACGAGAAGCGTTTCGCCTCGAGTTATAGATAAAATAAACATATCAGCCGCGGCAAATCTCGCCGCACACCGCGCGCTCCGGCATCTCATCAAGACCTATAAGCTATCAGCTAAAAACTATAAGCTGTTCCTCGATGGTGGCCTGTACATAAAAAACAAAACTCATCAGGCTAAGTTTTTCGTGAATGCCGAAACAGTTATCAGAGGGGATGAGAAGATTTCCGCTGTCGCCCTAGCTTCGATTGTGGCCAAAGTCTTGCGCGACCGGCATATGGTAAAGTTACATAAAAAATATCCTGTTTATTCGTTTGATGTACATAAGGGTTATGGGACAGAAAAACATAGGGCAATAATTCAACGATTGGGAATAACGCCAATACATAGGTTGACCTTCTGTGAGAAGTTGAGTAGTATATCAAAGTTAAAAAATCAAAGATCAAAGTGATAGATTAAAGATTTATAGCTTTACATTGTCATTTTCAATTTTGATATTTACATTTTAATTTAAACAAACACATGGGAGGTGTACCGATAAAACATCATACAAAAGGGAAAGTTGGAAGGCGCAGGAGTCACTTGGCGCGGAAGCCGATCAAGCTTTCAACTTGTTCTAATTGCAATGCCCCGATGCTGCCGCACCGCGCTTGTGTTAATTGCGGGCAGTATAAAGGCAATAAAGTTAAGTAGTTAGCGACTAGCCACTAGCCGCTAAACGCTATATACTAATCTATATGGCAACAAGACAGCTTGGCAGATCCGTAGTCTTGCAATCGCTTTACGAATGGGACTTCTATAATAGAAGAGAAAACCTTGACGATGTTCTTGCGCGCAACCTCAGGGAGTTTGCGCCTGGTTTTACGGACATGGAGTTTGTCTTGGGGCTCGTGAAGGGTGTTTCCTCCAAAATGTCCGAGCTGGACAAGATTATCGAAACTTCTGCGCCGGAGTGGCCGATAGCCAAACTGCCTCTGGTGGACCGGAACATATTGCGTCTAGGCTTGTACGAACTAATGTTTGCGGACCGCAAACAGGTACCTCCCCGCGTGGCCATCAACGAGGCCATTGAGCTTGCGAAGGCTTACGGCGGCGACAGTTCGAGCAAGTTTGTAAACGGCGTTCTAGGAACCGTCTACCGTGAGATGGGGGAACCCGACTCCGCTAAAGCTACGACGGGCAAGCCGGATAAGGCGGAAGAAGTTAAAACATAAAAGATCAAAGTGGAAAATGAAAATGCGAAGCCTAAAAATTAAGCAGAACATTTTTAAACTTTAATCTGTCATTTTGATTTTTAATATTTACATTTTGAATTAACATCGTGGATTCTCTGAGCAAACTCGAAAAACAAATAGGCGTAAAATTTAGGGACGATAAGCTATTAAGGGAGGCCGTTACCCATCGTTCTTATATCAACGAAAGCCGCAAGAGCGGGCTGGGACATAATGAACGTTTGGAATTTTTGGGCGATGCGGTCCTAGAGCTTGTCGTGACCGAAAATCTATTCAAGGCTTTTCCTGAAAAAGAGGAGGGCGAGCTTACTGTATATCGCTCAGTTCTTGTCAACGCAAAGACGCTTTCGGCAGTTGCGAAAGCGATGAGGCTTGATGATGCTATAATGATGTCCAAGGGTGAAGCGAAAGAGTCGCTCAAAAGCCGGGGCCGGGAAACGATTCTCGCGAATGCCTTCGAGGCGGTTATTGGAGCAGTTTATCTTGATTCAGGCTATGAGAGCGTCAAAGGATTGATCGAGAAATTTGTAATGCCAAAATTGCAAGAACTCGGACGGGCCGGGGGCAAGGACGCGAAGAGCTTGGTGCAAGAATCGGCTCAGAGCAATTTTAAGATAACGCCGACATACAAGGTCATTGAAGAGTCTGGTCCGGCTCATGAGCGTTTTTTCAGAGTTGGGCTTTATTTTGGTTCCAACCTCAAGTCGGAGGGCGCAGGCCAGTCAAAGCAAGAAGCAGAGCTTGCCGCAGCGGAAAAATGGATTGAGGATGGGAAGTAGGTCGCTTTTATATTGCTTATTGTTGACTCGGGAGCGACTATGATATAATTCCCGTAATGTCAAAGACTCTGACAAATCCGGTGAGTTTTATTGTCGCGCTATCTTTAGCTGCGCTTTTGTATCTTATTTTTATTGGACTAGACACCACCAAAGCTGCCAATGATGCCCTGCTGAAGGGTTATGTGTGGTCATCCAACATTGGTTGGATAAGTTTTAGCTGTGACAATGAGAGTCCGTCGGTTTGCGGTGATAGTCCAAATTACCAAGTAAAAATTAATTTCTCGGACGGCGAGTTTAGCGGCTATGCTTGGTCGTCAAACATTGGCTGGATAAATTTCGATGCCCCCGGTCCTTATCCGGGAGCTCCTAATTTTGCCGCGAAGATTGTGAACGTTGATCCGGCTGTTTGCGGCAGCGGCAAGGAAGTTCAAGGTTGGGTGCGGGTGCTCTCAAACGGTAGCGGCTGGGATGGATGGATAAAAATGGCCGGTTCTATAAACCCGCCTGCGCCGGCTTTGCCGACTCATCATGGAATTTGCGTAACCAACAACAACGAATCTTTGAGCGGATGGGCTTGGGGGGATGACGTTGTCGGTTGGGTGCAGTTTAACTTTTCCGGCGCGGGCGGCATGCCTTCGGGCGCAAACGGCGGAAGCGGTGTTGGCGGCGGTTCGGGCAGTTCCGCCGGCGGTTCCGGGACACCTGGCGGCGGTTCGGGCGGCGGCTCCGTGACTCCTGGCGTTGGTTCAGGCGGCAACGATGGCACTCCGCAAAGCAGCCCTCCCCCAAGCGGCGGCAGCGTACCTGAATGGGAAAATTCGATCGAGAAGACGATCAATTTGATCGAAGTACCCCCAAGATAATCCAAACGATGAATCATCCAAGCAACAAGGCGATAATATTTTCCATAATTTTTTTGGGCGCAGGATCATTTCTTGCTTATTTTTACCTTAATGCTAACGGACCTCCAGATGTTGTTGAGCCGCTTGTGAACGGAGACGTACTGACACTGGAAGAACAAGCCGAGATTTTGAGAAAACTTACTAGTGCGCCTCCACCGCCCTTTACAGCCAAGTCAACTATATCCGATCAAGACTTAGCAAGATTAACGAAGGAAATGACTGCTACCGGTGAATCAACTATATCTGAGAAAGATATGCAGAGATTAAAACAAGAAATGTCGGCTAAATAAAAAAACCATGAATAAAAAAATAATATACACGTTTTCAACTGTACTGTCCGTGTTTCTTCTACTGACCAGAGTGTCACTGGCTGTTTGGAATGCTCCCACATCCGCCCCGCCCAACGGCAATGCTCCTGAGCCGGTTAATCTCACTATGACAATTCAGCAAAAACTAGGCGGTTTAATAGTTGCTTCTGGTGCTGGGATTACTACGGGTTTTATAGTTACTAATGGAAACGTGGGCATCGGAACTGTTGCCCCATCGCAGAAGCTTGATGTCGCGGGGGTGGTTAAGGCCACCGGACTCCAGATCTCGACTGGTGCCGCCTCAGGAAGAGTCCTTACGTCTGATGGAGCCGGTAATGCCAGCTGGCAGTCTCCTTCAGGTGGAGGCGGTTCAGGCACGGTTACGTCGGTAGGTTCCGGCAATGGTCTTATGGGAGGACCGATCACTACATCGGGCACCATAAGCATCAACGCTCCGGTTTGCGGAGGCGGCCAAGCCAGCAGTTGGAACGGCTCGTCTTGGACTTGTGTCTCTGTTGGCGGCGGGGGCGGGGGAGGAGTAAGCGGCAGCGGATCGGCCAATCAATTGGCCAAGTGGACGGGCTCTTCTTCGCTTGGCACGGCTAGGATATGGGACGATGGGAATTACATTTCTCTTTCTACGGGAAGTTCGGTTGTTCAACTTTCATCCGGTTCTGCCTATATGGAAGGAGGGTCCGGTCAGGCCTCTATATCACTTAACTCATCGGGTGTTTCTGTACAGAAGTTGAGAGGTTTAACTTCTGCAGAATGGTTTAACGACACGGGCACGTTTTCTAATCTTAGAGCCGGTTCAGGCGGTAGCAATCAGCCTTCTAGCAATGATGTTGACGGTTGGCTTAGGCTTAACATTAACGGCACTAACTATTATGTTCCGTTATTCAGGTAATTAATTTATTGGAAACCATTATTCGAGAAATTCCGGCTAAAAGCCGGAATTGTCTGTTATACTTAGATTTAATGGATAAGTTAGAGAAAATACGGATAAATAAATACTTAGCTTCACAGGGATATTGCAGCCGGCGGGAGGCGGACAAACTTATTCAAAGTGGCCGCGTGCGCATAAACGGGCGAACGGCTCTTTTGGGTGATAAGGTTGGCGCATCTGATAAGGTTGAGTTGAGGGGCGCCGGGTCATTAGCGAAGAAGCTTATTTATGTGGCTTACAACAAGCCTATAGGCATCGTAACCCATAGCGCGACTGATGAGGAAGAAGAGATAATCGACAACCTTGAACTGGAAGAAAAAGTATATCCCATTGGCCGGTTGGACAAAGCGTCGCATGGCCTAATAATCCTTACGAACGACGGGCGGGTAACGGAAAGGCTGCTCAGCCCGGAGCGTCTTCATGAGAAGGAATACGTGGTGAAAACTTCGAAGCCGTTAAAGGATAGTTTTCTGCGCAAGATGGGCGCGGGGGTGCGGATCGAGGATTATGTTACGAAGCCTGCGAAGGTGCGGCAGCTGGGCCAGAATGTTTTTGCGATAACGATAACCGAGGGTAAGAAGCACCAGATAAGGAGAATGTGCGCGGCTTTGGGGCTTGACGTGATCGACCTGCAGCGCGTTCGCATTATGAATGTTAAGCTATCTGGCTTGAAGCCTGGTCGCCATAGAATTTTGAAGGGTGATGAGCTGGCTGGTTTTCTTGAGGCGCTTAGGTTGCCGGCGGTGGATAAGAAATAGTATCGGTAAGTATATTTCAGGATCGATTATTGCTATAATAGAACCCGCATGGATATTCTAGTTTTTGCCCAGACGACTTTTTATCTTACATTTTCCCTAGCGGTCGTTATCCTCGCGGCGTTTTTGATCGCGCTTGCATACTACATAGTTCGTTTCGTGAGGTGTTTACAGAAGATATCTGAGAATCTTGAAAACGCGTCGGGTGAGATTAGGGACAACATTATCGAGATGTTTGACCGGTTTTCGGAGATGCCCATACTTTCTATGTTTGTGAAAAAGCATCGTAGCGAAAAAGGTCGCAAAAAGGTTAATGGAAATGAGAAAAAATAGTAAAAGCGGGATTTTGACGGGAGCCCTGGTTGGCGCGGCATTAGGAGTCGCAGCCGGAATGCTTCTTTCGCCGAAATCCGGCAGAAGATTGCGCAGCGAGATTGTAACTGGCTCGGCGGAATTCTACCGTTTTATGGCCCCTAGGTTAAAAAAGTTTAAAGGCATAGGCCAGAAAGAATATGCGGCCTTCGTGGATAAGGCCATAAAAGCTTTTGTTAGGGGCAGGAGTTTGTCCGCGAAAGAGGCAACTGATCTTGCTAAAACGGCTAAAGCGTCTTGGAGAGTCATGAAGCGCCACTTGTCGACTCCGCGAAAACGGTAGAACAAGAAAATTAATTAGCGCCTACAACCGCTCCGGTTCCGGGTCGGTTTATTCCGACTAGCGAGGAGTGAAATGAATAGCAGATTCATTTCAGCCGAGCGACGTCGGAACAAAGGTCTAATACCCCGCGCTCTTTACGCGAGAGTGCGCGAGCCTGAGCGAGTCCCAACAAATACCGCTGGGCTTGCCCCGAGGGACCTTTATATTTCTGAATCCTTGTGCTCGTGCTTTCGGATCAGGAACGAATATACGTCTAAAAGCGCGAAGAGAAGACTCAACGTGATCGGACCCATAATAAATCCCATTGGGCCGAAGAAGGCGAATCCGCCGAGGACGAACAGCAATATTAAGAATGAATGTATTTTGACTTGTCTTTGCACGAGTTTTGGGTAAAGCAGGTTATCCACCAGCCCGACGCCCATGACTGCCCAGATTATAAGGCCGATGGCGGGTAGTGTATTGCCGGACAGAAATAAATACACAATCGAAGGGCCGGATATGAGGGCTGTGCCTATGCCCGGTACAAGCGAGGAAACTGCCGCAATACTTCCCCAGAATGCTGGGTTGGGCACTCCGAATATCCAAAGTCCGAGGCCAGTCATGAATCCCTGTATCAAGGAGACCACTAACGTCCCTTTTATCACTGAGTTGATAGCCAGCTCAAGCTTTTTCGATATTTCTTCGTCATATTTGTCGGTGAGCGGACTGAGTGAAACTATCCGGTTTTTAAGCTCAACGCCGTCTTTTAAGAGGTAATAGAAGGCGAATAGGAACAGGAATAAATTGACACCGACCAGGGCGAAGCTTGAGAATATCGAACCGAAGTTCCCAAGCAGCCAATTGAGCGCGCTACGGATGTAGATGTTGAAGTCGATCGAGAATTGGATCGGTTCCCGGTCGCCGATCGCGAAATAACCCTGGATACTGTTGACGATATTCTCAAAGCTTTGGACAAAGAGGCTTTTGCCACCGTTGGCTATTAAATAGCTGTAAAGCTGCTGAATTTCATTGAATACTTGCCGTCCAAAGAATGTGAGCGGTATGAGCACCGTTCCCAAGACTATGACCACCGTAGCTATGGCACCGACTGATTTGCTACGGAAAATAGCTGAAAATTTACGATAAAGTCCACGGAAGACTATAGAGAAAACAGCCGCGAGAATGATGGCGTATATGAAAGGCTCTAGTATAAAACCGGAAACAAGAAGTATGCCTATGAATAGGGCGAAGAAGAAATATAATTCCAGTTTGCGATTATCCAATTTAGTGTTCGTTAATAATGCTAATTGTAGCAAATCATGCTAATAAAGCTATCTGTAGGGCAAAGCCCAATGGCATTAGTCGTTCGGCTTGTCATGAGTTTGTCGAAGGGCACCCGCTAAGCTCTCTCGCTAGTGGGCCTAAATTAAACCGCCAGCTTGTTGGTGGTTCATTCGCATTATTAATTGGGCGATTCGCGTTATTCGCGATTACTCTAGAGCTCCCCTAGGTCAAGCGTTTGGTCGATGTGTATCTGCTTTACGAATTCCGGCACGTGACTTACCAATATCATTGCGCCCTCGTACTGGCCCAGCGCTTTGGCTATGACCGGAATATGTCTGAAGTTGATGTGGTTGGTCGGCTCGTCAAGAATGAGGAGTCCTGGTCGTTGAAGGACTAGGGAGGCAAGCGCCACCAGTCCTTTTTGGCCCTCGGAAAGGTCGCCGACCTTATGCTTTAGAAGTTCGGCGTTGATAAGGAATCCTGAGGCAATCGAACGTAATTCTTCTTCGCTAGTTTTATCGGCAGCGTCCGCTAAGACCTTGTAGGCCGTGTCGTTGAAATTCAGCGTCGAAAAGTCCTGCCGGTAATACCCGACCCGGATATTGTCGGCTATAGATGTACCTTTGGATTTGCCGCTAGCGATGGATTCAAGAAGAGTGGTTTTGCCGATACCGTTCGGGCCCGAGATCAAGAGATGCGTTTTTTTGTTGAGCGATATCTTGACCTTCTTCGGGGTCGGCTTGTGCGCCTTGATCACGTCGACCGAGTTGATTTTAATTATTTCTCCGGTCAGGTCTTCCTGACAGGGGATAATGAAATTGCGGATGGTTTTGTCTTCGGTTCGCACGTCTACGATTTCTTCTTCCAAGTCATCTATTTTTTCCCTCATTTTTCTTGCGACATCCCGCATGTGGCCACCTTTCTGGGCGAAGTAGTTCATCTGGTCTTTTCTAGCGCTGATATCTGACAAAAGCCGGGCGTTTTTCATGCGCTCGCGTTCAATGCGCTTGGAGATCTCTTCGACCACGGTGAAATAGTTGCCTGCGTACTGCTCAACCTTATTGGTAAAGACATCGAGATAAAGCACGCCGTCGGTGAACGAGTTCAAGAACTCGGCATCGTGGGAGATCACGACCACGGTTTTTTTGTAATCGATTATGAATTGGCGCAGATGCTCGATGCCCTGTTTGTCTAGATTGTTGGTCGGTTCGTCCAGGAGAAGCAGATCCGGGTTTTGGATAAGCGCGAAGGCCAGGAGTAGGCGAGCTTGTTGGCCGCCCGAAAACGACCGCACTTTGCGGTCTTGTGGCGCTGAGAGATGGACCACTTCGAGAATCTTTTCGATCCTCGGTTCTATGTCGTATACCTTCTTGTTAAAGGCTTTTTCGAAGAATTCGCGGACGGTTAGATCAAGTTGGTCGCGTGGGATGACCTGCCGGCCGGTTGCGATGGTAAGTTTTTGGTTGAGCGATATTTTGCCCGATTCGGGCTTGAGACTGCCTGTGATAAGCTGAAATATGGTGCTTTTGCCGGCACCATTTTGGCCCATTAGCGTTATTTTTGACCCGCGGCGCACGGAAAAATCGGCTTCGGTCAGTATGGGCTTGTTATGGCCGTGACTGAACGACACCTTGTCGAATCTCAATATTACTTCTGCTTGTTGTGAGCTCATGATAATTAATGTATTGTTTCTTAAACAAAAAATCGCTTTCTTTGGCGTGGCGAAATGATAGTTTAAATGAGGATATTTATCAACCAGGTAGTAGAAATTGCGCGAGTCGCTTGTGGCGATCTGTGCCATAGGCCAAGTGCAATTACACTACCTGGTAAACCGGGCAGTGAAAATTGGATATAGATTTAACTGTTTTGCATGAAATCGGTAGGATTATAGGACATTTGCGCACATGAAACATGATATTAGGAATTTGGATAAAATCCCTAAAAACAGAAATCCAATTTCTACTGGCCCGGTCAACCGTCGCCGGAACTGAAGATCCGATAAAATCTTTATGAAGACAGTCTAAGATCCTTATTTGATGTTTGCGGGCAATTCCCTGATAATTCATGAATACCTATGCGTATATTGATTGTTGAAGACCAAAGAGAAACAAGTCAGTCTCTGAAGGCTAGTCTGGAGCAGGAGTCTTTTACGGTTGATATCGCCGAAGACGGCGAAGTTGGTTCTTCCATGGCCAGAACCAATGATTACGATCTGATACTTCTCGACAGCATCCTGCCCCACAAGGAAGGTTTTGAGGTCTGTCAGGATATAAGGAAAAGTGGCAAGCATACGCCGATAATAATGCTTTCCATAAAATCCGAAGTTCATAACAAGGTGGAAATGCTTCATTGCGGAGTGGACGATTATGTTACGAAACCGTTCTCGTTCCATGAACTCATCGCCCGCGTCAGGGCTGTTTTAAGGCGGCCGCGCGTGATCGACGGCGAGGTCATAAGGTTGGACGATTTAGTTATGGATTCTCCGAAGCAGTCAGTCAAACGCGGCGGCAAGAACATCTACCTTACGCGCAAAGAATTTATATTTTTGGAATATCTTTTGCGGAACAGGGGTAAAGTGATGTCGCGCGGCATGATCATGGAACACGTCTGGAACGCCGACAGCGACCCGTTTTCAAATACCATCGAGGCGCATATCAGGAATCTTAGAAAGAAGATAGATGCTGGCCGCCGTGTGAAATTGATACACTCGGTCCCCGGGCGCGGCTACAAGGCAGACATGGAGAGATAAGAGTCTTGCCTCTAGGCTCCGAATTACGAAACTCTTCATTCAGGCGGACATCGTAGGAGCACGCCATGAAATTCTGCTGAATTTCTGTCTCACCCTCGCGCCGCCACGCTGCGGGAGGCTCCTCCGAATGCCGCCGTTCATAGAGTTTCGTAATTCGGAGCTCTAGGAACCTTTATAAGTTTTTATAAACGCTATGGTTTCGGCGCGTTCTTTAAGGGCTTTTTCGGCCGCGGCATCGATTGGGGCAAGTAATTTTTCAAAAATTGTCTTGTCCTGTATCAACGATAGATCTTTAAGGTCGCGGCGCGCCTGTTTGGTAGAAGCAAAGATGATATCGCATACTTCCACAATCGTTTTGTGCCAGAATTCTTTGCTTAGTTCATCGGCTGGATCTGTCGGCCGCTTTGTCTTAAAGATCATGGCCCCAACGGCATTAATATGGCCGTGCTTCAGATCGTCTTCCCAGTCGTGGGCATCGTCGTTCAACTGCCGGGCAATTATAAAATACTTAAAGAACGACATCAGCTTCTTTACTTCTGGTGAATTGTTGGAGTATCCCAACGCGAACATTATCGCCATTGGTCCCAGGGCGTGACCAAGCGATTTATTTGCAAGTTGCGAGCGGTCGCCATAATTGGGTATGGATTTCATGGATCGACATTTCATGATTTCCCAGCTGTTGGCGCTGTCGATGACATTAAAGATTTTTTTCACGAATTCTCCGAAACCGGTTTCGGCCGGCAAGACGGAACTAAAAAGTTGGAATGATGAGCGCAGAGCGACATTCGCGACTGATAAAAGATTTGTCTTGCCGGTACCGTCCAAAAAATCGTCATAGATTGTATAAGCGATCCAGCCGAATACATTGGCCGCACTCAGTCGGATGACGAGTTCGTTGGATATATTTTGGCCATTTTCCCCGAGAGACATTCTAAAAAAAAGGGGCAGGAGCGCGATTTGCTTGTCTTTGTCGCCCGCTAATATTTTTCTTATGGTTTTCCTGGCTTCTTCTTGCAGTTCAGAACCGCATTCCCGGAAACCATCCTTCACCATTCTTACTATCGCAGAGCTAATTTTCTTTGATTGAGACGCGGGTTTGACGGATCTGACAGATTTCGCAAAGCCGGCTGTTTCTTTCTGCCATTTATTTAAAGCCTCTATGCATAGGGCAGTGGTGGTGGAGGCGGAACCGGCGTAAAGAGTTTTTGCCGGAGTGCGCATTTGGAAATAAAAAGAAGCGGCGTCCCAACTGCCATTCTTGTTTTGGCTCGAAAACAAGTAGGCGACCCCTTTTTCTATCTGAGCTTTGTATTGTTTGAGGTCCATGCCGCCAAAATTAGCCAGGTTGATGAGCGATGAGATGGCGAGCGCCGTACGCAGTGGATTTTCCCACTTGCCGTTGCGTTTCTGCTTGGACATGATCAACTTTATCATTCGGCCGGCATGTTGGCCTTTGTAGAACCTGGAAATAAAATAAATTCCCGGATAGATCCGGTTGTAGGGGAATTCGTAATCGTTTTCCTCAATGGACTTATCGATAAAGGAATCTAATTTAGGCAAGGATATGTCTTGAAGAGAAAGGAAAAAGGCTATATT
>Ga0155884_110_pt1 | contig 11468 bp, 11 predicted proteins | sample RifCSPlowO2_01_FD_107538 | JGI IMG/M metagenome (GOLD analysis project Ga0155884, IMG submission 107538) | Candidatus Colwellbacteria bacterium RIFCSPLOWO2_01_FULL_48_10
GATATAACCGAAGCTACTGATTCAGAGACTTGTTCTAGCGGTTCCTGGGACCCATCGACCCTTAAAGTAACCACAAGCGTTTCCTGGGGCGGAAACACACTCACTTCAAGTGAATATATAACCCGCTGGGATAATTTGACTTGCCTGCAGACACAGTGGACCCTGGCTGTAGGCGATTCAGTTCATACTTGTCCAACTACTGATTATAATACTTCGACCAATATCGATTTTATTTCAAGCGGCGGATCATTAAAAATTTTGACTCCGCTGGTGATTGGCGCCGGTACCCTTACATCAACCGTTTTTGATACCACTCGACTTTCAAGCACCGGAGCCGCATATAATTCAATTTTTTGGGAGGGATCCAGCTTGGAAGCTGACGATATAGTTAGGCTTCAGATCGCAGCATCAGATTCTTCCGGTGGCCCCTGGAATTATTATGGCGATAGCCCCTGTTCTCTTGGCGGCTGGTATACCTGGACGGGAATCGTTTCAGGAACTCCGAAGGAGATTAATTGTTCCAATTCTAATGTTCACAACAAGAGATATTTTAAGTATAAAATTCAACTATGCACTACGCTTGCCACGTGTTCATCTGGCGGCGGTCCCATTGGCGACGACGGTCCTCAGGTAGACAACATCATCATCAGCTGGAGTCCGTAGTCTCATCCGACGTGTTATAATAAAAAAATCGCAATTGAAAATAAAAATGAACCAGTCTGCTAACGAGCTAAAAAACCAACCAACTATTAAGCTAAAGAAGGGTTTCACGCTCATAGAATTTCTTGTCTATATCACAATACTTTCAGCTATGAGCCTTATTGTCGGTGGAAGTTTTCTATCTCTTAGTCAAGGAAGAGCCCGAGCCGAATCCAGGGCTGAAGTGAATTCGGCTATCCGCGTGGTCATGGACCGGATCAAGGACGACCTGAAAAACGCAACCTATATTTATGTTCCTTCAGTCGGCACTAATGCGACAGGCATGATTGTAGTTGTGAACACCGACACCATAACCTACGACCGTGTCGCGGCTGATAATACTGTTCGCCGCCAGGTGAATACTGACGCGGCGGTGGTAATAACCCCCGCCAATGTGAAATTTACCGCCCTCAATTTCGAGTATTTCCAGAATGTGAGCATCCCACTCCTAAAAATAGCCTCGAGCATCAAAGTCGAGATCACGGCCGCATATAATTCGACCGACCCCTCCAGGACGTATACGCAAATCAAGCGTTCCACTTTCCCATTGGGCAGACTCTTCAGCATAGTTCGTCCTGCCGGGAGCGGCCCGGGTGCCGGCGGCCTGCCATTGCCCGATTCCGAGCTTGATCAGATCGAGCCTGCCGGTGATCCTATTAATCCGGGGCGCGTTGGCGGACCGAATAATATAGGAGATGAAGTTGAGCTTATAGATCCTCAAAACCCGATAAGATAGCAAGGCCAAATGGTTAAAAATCAGATTTCTAGAGAGGGAATAGCTACCATACCCGTACTTATTGCGATTACGGTGTTTATTTTTTCCGTTGCCACAGCGATAAGTTCTATGAGTTTTAATCAAAATGCGGTTACGATTATCTCCAACGATGGCGCGAAGGCGTACCGTTACGCGGAGGCTGGCGTCCGCGACGCTTTGGAGAAAATAACACGGGTTATAACTTACAATAGCGCCGATCCGGGATACTTTTTGAACATATCCGCTTCGGTTGCTTGCGTGGCTGGGGTGGACGGCTGCGCTAAAGTCCAGGTGGCAAACCCTATTCCGTTGATTTCGCCGAAGATAATCACGGTTACGGGCTACTCCGGATCATCACGAAGAAAGATACAGGTCGATGCTGTCTATAACAATATTTTCGACATAACAAACGTGTTTTGGATGGAGATCAAAAACTTTCCGACCATTTCGACCGCCCAGGCGACGAGCGTTGCCTCCACGACCGCGACCCTGAACGGATTTACCAATCCGAACGGAGTTGCGGTCTCGGCCTGGTTCAGGTACAGCGCCACCGCGATCGCAAGATGTTCCGACACCTTTGGCACTAAAAAGCCGGATACCGATATATCGGTTACCACCGATTTGGATAATCCGAGCGCTTTTTCAACCGGTATTACCGGTCTAACGGCATCGACTACTTACTATTATTGCGCTATAGGCCAGCATTCCGGCGGATCGAAAGTCTACGGCCAGGTCTTCACCTTTGCCACCTCTTCTTAGTTACTGACCTAATCAGTTACGATTTATATTTGATAAATGAATTCGAGTAATAAGCTAACCAGAGGCTTTACCCTTTTCGAGGTTTTGATGGTTCTGGTCATAATTGGCATAATCTCTGTTACGGGTTCAGGTTATTACACTAATATTGTTAAGGATCTTGATCTCAGCGTTGTAGCGGAGAATATTATTTTTGACCTCAAGGCGGCCCAGGCGAAAGCCATGACGGGCGAGAGCGGGGAGAGGTGGGGGGTGTGTTTCAGGAATCCCTCGAGTGGAAGCGATGTCTATGAGATAGTCTCACCCGCCAGCACTTGTACGGAATCCGGTTCAAGCACCGTAAAGACCACAGTTTATCTACAGGGCGCAACTGTCTTTGAAGTGCCGGCGGCCGGGACGACTGTTTCTGTGGTGTTCAATAAGATCACCGGCGCGACACAGTCAGCCGTCGACCAGACGATCAGAATAGTACTGAATAATCAGCCCAGAACAATTACGATCACTCCGATCGGAAGGATATATTAGGCGGCTCTAGCTACTTAGCTTATTAGATTCGGGTATAATTACTTAGTTATGGATTTAACCAACAAGCTAAGAAGCTATAAACTACAAGCTAGTCAACGTGGACAGCTCTTATTAGAGGTTTTGATGGGAATCGCCGTCTCTGCTGTGATCGTTAGTCTGGGAGCAAGCCTGGCTTACGTTGGACTGAGGGCTAATAAAACTTCTTCGGAGAGGGATGTTGCCTTGGGTCTTGCCGAAGAAGCCTTTGAATCGGTCCGTTCTGCTGCCTTCGAGAACTGGGCAACGGTCTACGCTTTTTCCAAAGGTTCGGGTAATTTGTATTATCCGGTTAAGGATGCGGATGTGGGCAATAGTTATAAGTGGATCAGCCATCCCATTTCAGGAACGACCTGGAGCACGACTCAGATGAACGCGGTCTCCGCCCTTTCGCCTAAAAATGTTTGGGTGACCGGCGATTCCAGCAATGTTTGGAACTGGGACGGCGCGAATTGGAAGCAATTCTAAAGTCATCATGAATAGAAATCTCATATATATAATTTTTCTGCCGCTTCTGGGACTTACTTTCACGTCCATCGCCTATGCCTATTCTTGCGGATTTACTCCAGGGCCAGCCTGCGCTTCTTTCTCGTCTGCTATTGGTTCTGGTATTGCCGTAAACGACGTTTCGACGGTTTCTTCGACAGAAGTTTGGGTTGTCGGGAGCAGCTGCAAGGTCGCCAAGTTTGACGGCAGTGCATGGGTCAACCATTCGGCTTCCATTACTGGCTGCAGTTCGGCTACTTTGAACGGAGTTTCGGCCTCAACCTCAACAAATGTCTGGATCGGCGGTAATAGCGGCGTGGTATGGAAATATACCGGCTCCTCGTGGACGAGCCACACTCCGGGCGTGGGAACTAGGTGGGCAACGTCGAACATAAACGCCGTTTCGGTTTTCACCGATTCGGGTACTGAAAAAGTATGGGTAGCCGGGGACAGCGGCCACGTTTGGAAATATAACGGTACATCCTGGTCGCAGGAGTCCGGCGGATGGGGCGCAACCAATATCAACTCAGTTTCATATCTTTCCTCGTCCGAGAGCTGGATCGCCGGCGACAATGGCCATGTCTGGGAGAATAACTCCGGCACCTGGACCCAGCACTCCGGGACGGGAAAGTGGGGTACCAATAAGGTCAATGAAGTTTCTGCCTATACCACAACCTCGGTTTTTATCGTCACTGACAACGGCGAGGTTTGGGAACATGACGGAGATATGGATTCCAACAATGACGGGACTGCGAACGACCCGGTCTGGACACAGCACTCCGGAACTGGCAGGTGGACCACCAACGCTCTCAAGGATATTTCCGACAGATATTCGACCGAGGTCTGGGTGGCGGGTGCGAGCGGCAAAGTTTTCGAGTTGAATCCGCCCAAATGGACGGCAAACACCACTGCTACCACAGTGACCGTAAACGGAGTTGTCTATACCAGGTCACTCTATCTCCAGAATGTTTGTCGCGATGATTCCACGGGGAATATAACAGTGGTTACAGACACTGGTGGAACGGCCGAAGCCTGTACCGGCTCTCCTTCCGGCGACTCATGGGATCCCTCAACCTTGAAGATTACCACGACCGTAAGCTGGGCCGGCGGGGAACCGCTGACAACGAGCGAATATATAACCAGGTGGAAAAATTCCTCTTGCACTCAAACCGCCTGGAGTACTTCGGGAGTTACAGACCCCAGAGCATGCCCGACAGTTGATTATAGTACGCGCACCAACATAAGCGGCACGACTTCCCTTACTATGACGAGTGTCATTTTGTCTGGCACAGGCACTCTCACTTCCACTGCGTTGGACACGACGGATCTCAATGATGCCGTAAATAGCGGTCCTTCGTATAATTCTGTCATGTGGCTGGGTAGCAAGCCCGGAACTAGCAATACGAGCTTTCAGATGGCTGCTTCTGATTGTCCGAATGGCAAAGGAAACGCCCCAACTTGTAACGATAGTAATAACTGGACATATTACAGCGCCGCTTGCGCAGTCAACACATGGACTAACCTTGGTAATTCAAATACGCCCACTGAAATCAAATGTCCGACTCAGTTTAATAGCAAGAGATTTTTCAGTTATAAGCTCCAACTTTGCGCGAATACCGGCTGTACCACAAGTCTAATTGATAGCGGTCCGACAGTTGATGACGTAATAGTTAACTGGAATCCCTAAAAATATGAGACTACGGTTAAAGTTAAGAAAAAGAATCGCTGGTTTCAGCATTCTGGAATTTCTCATATACATGAGCATTGTTTCTTTTGTGGGCCTGTCTGCCGGGGGGATATTCGTTTCGATAAACAGCAGCCGTTTGAGGGCCGAGGCGAGAGCCGAGGTTAATTCAAATCTTAGGTTTGCGCTGGATAAGATGCGTCAGGACTTGAGGGAGGCGACAAATGTCACTTCACCGGTTGCCGACACCACTTCTGCTCCACTGGTCATAACCGTTCAGGGTAACGCCGTCACTTACGCGCTGGAGTCGGGTGTTATAACCAGGAATTCGGTGCCTGTCATTTCGAACAACGTGAATGTCACCGCTCTTACTTTCGAAAGGTTCCAAAACGTCAATTTACCGACCCTGAAGGTTGCCACTACATTAAGGGCTACTATAACTGCAGAATATAACAGCACTTTGGGTGAATTGCAGTTCACTGATACAATGAACTCAACTGTTCAACTGCAGCTTTTTGACTATGTTGGACGGGGTAACGGGGCGATCGAAGGCATACAGCCGCCCGCACCGTAATCTTGATCTATGAACAGGCTAATTATGAGGAATAATTTATCTAGAGACGGCGAGATTTCAATAATTTTAATTCTTGGACTTACCGCGGCCATTGTTGTTGTTGGTGTCGGAGCTCTCTCATTCAGTTCCAACGAGTCTTTAATATCTGGAAGCTTTGGCAAATCCAGCCGGGCCATGGCCTATGCCGAGGCCGGTGCCAGGGACGCCCTGGCAAGGATCTCAAGAAACAGAGACTACACGGCGGGCGTTTACACGATAGATATTTCTTCTCCGACCGGAAGCTGTGCTACGGTTTTGGACGGATGTGCGAGCGTGAGGGTTGATGGTACAACCTCGCCAAAGATAATCACCTCCATCGGCACCGCCGGCACGGCCACGAGAAAGATCCAGGTTGACGCGAGCTACGATTCCAACGGTGTCATTACCAATAAAACATGGATGGAGGTAAGGGAATCGCCGACTGTTTCCACCGGTTCTGCGACTGGTATTGGCGATGCCTCAGCCACCTTGAACGGTTGGACCAATACCAACAGCAATTCAGGGGTTTTGGTTTGGTTCAGGTACGCTTCTTTCCTTCCGGCCAATTGCAATGATGCCTTTGGTACTGGTCCGGTTCCATCTGCCGGGATTTCGAAGAGCGCAAGCGCCGATCCGAGCTCTTTTTCTCATGCGATTGCATCGGGATTGTCTGCCGGCACGAAATATTATTATTGCGCGATAGCTAGTTATGGCAGCAGCGAAAAGATCTATGGCCAGCTTTTTTCTTTTACCACGACTGGTGCGTCTGTGCCCCCGCCGGCTATACCGCCAACCGCGGTGACTGTTTCGGCGACGGACATAAACGACACCACCAGCGTCTTTCATGCGACTCTCAATGGCCTCGCAAACCCCAACGGCACCAGTACCACAGCCTGGTTTCGGTACAGCGCATTGCTTACTCTCGTTTGCAGTGATAGCTTTGGAACCAGGGTGCCGCTCTCCGGCGGCACAGACATTGGTTCTGGCGTCGCGCCCATCGCCTATTCCCAATTTGCCAACAGCCTCGAGGCCAATACTACTTATTATTACTGCGCCATCGCCTCAAATTCGGCCGGGACTTCTTTTGGATCCATTCTCACATTTACAACCCCGGCGAACACATTTCCATCCGGCATGGCTGTAACTTCTGACTCACCCCCCTTCATCACCATCTACAAACGCTCCGGCGATACCTTTACCAAATTAGCCGATCCGGCAACACTGCCTACGTATGCGGCTTATGGAGTTGATTTCTCGACTAATGATGACTATTTAGCCGTGGCGCATTCCAATGAACCCTATATCACCATCTACAAACGCTCCGGCGATACCTTCACCAAATTGGCCGATCCGGCTGTGCTTCCGGGGAGTGATGGGTATGGAGTTGCCTTCTCAAGCAATGCCACCTACCTTGCCGTAGGCCACTACTCATCCCCCTACATCACCATCTACAAACGCTCCGGCGATACCTTTACCAAATTGGCCAATCCGGCAACACCGCTCTCCAGCCGCGTCCGGGCTGTAGCCTTCTCAAGCAATGCCACTTACCTAGCTTTAGCTTCTGACTCACCCCCCTACCTCACCATCTACGAACGCTCCGGCGATACCTTTACCAAATTGGCCGATCCGGCTGTGCTTCCGCCAAACAACGGGTATGGAGTTGCCTTCTCAAGCGATGACACCTACCTCTCTGTAGGTCATAGTGTTTCCCCCTTCATCACCATATATACACACTCAGGCAATACCTTTACCAAATTAGCCGATCCGACAATATTGCCGCTGTCTACAGTCAGAGGGACCGTATTCTCAAGCAATGTCACTTACCTAGCTTTAGCTAACCACTCATCCCCCTTCATCACCATCTACAAACGATCCGAGGATACGTTTACCAAACTGGCCGATCCGGCTGTGCTTCCGCCAAACAACGCTACTGCTGTTGATTTCTCGGTTAACGATCTTTACCTGGTTATAGCTAATATAATAAGATCCCCCGACATCACCATCTACAAACGCTCCGGCGATACCTTCACCAAATTGGCCGATCCGGCAATATTGCCCGGGAGCGCTTTCGGAGTCAAATTCACCAACCAACCCGAAATAGAGCCGTAGCATAAAAATATTTAGTCTAATTACCTTTAGTTAACCTTGAGGGGTGGCACCTTCCAATAAGCAAAGATTAATTAACGCCTCCCTACGCAGGATTAAATAGTGGAAATGGTAGAAAGAATAGGGTTTTGAGTAAAAGAGCAAAGGAAGGTAAACTGTTTCTTGCGAATAAGCCAGCGTAGTTCAGTGGCAGAACAATGCTTTCGCTCCGAGATTGTCCAAATCGAAAGATTTGGTTACAATCCCGAGAGTCCTCGATGTTCTGTGAAATTTTGCCGATATAGTTCAGTGGCAGAACAATGCTTTCGTAAAGCATAGACGCGGGTTCGATTCCCGCCGTTGGCTCATATTAGTTCAAAGTTTAAAGATCAAAATTCAAAATGGATAGACAATCGGAGAATCTACAGGATTTGATCGTTGACCTCGGGCGCAAGCTGGACGTAGATGCGAAGAGAAAACAACTCCAAGCGCTGGAGCTTGAGATATCCGACCCGCAGATATGGAAGAACGACCGCGCGCTGGCGGAAGCGAAGAACAAGGAGGCGGGGATAATGCGGGATATTATCGAGCGGTATGACACCATTGATTCGGTGGAGAAAGTGCGCGCGCTTGAAACGCGTGTCGCGCTTTCTGGCCGATACGACCAGCTTAGCGCCATCGTTTCCACCTATGCCGGCGTGGGCGGGGAGGATGCCGCCGATTGGGCAAACATGCTTCTTCAAATGTACGTGAACTATGGAAAGAGCAGAGGCTGGAAGGTGAAGATGATAGACGACAACGCTGTGGAGATAAACGGCCCGTACGCTTACGGTTTCCTTAAGAAAGAGGTGGGTGTGCACCGTCTGGTTCGCATCTCGCCCTATGATTCAAAAAAGCTTCGCCATACCGCTTTCGCGCTTGTGGAGGTCGTGCCCGACCTGCCGCCGCTTGATGCGCAGAACATAAAAATTCCCGACGAAGATCTGCGGCTCGAGTTTTCGCGTTCGGGCGGACCGGGCGGGCAGAATGTGAACAAAGTTGAAACTGCCGTGCGCATTGTGCACATCCCGACCGGCATTGCTGCCGCTTCACGCGCCGAGCGCGCGCAGGCCCAAAACCGCGAGAAGGCCATGAGCATGCTCAAGGCAAAATTAATAAAATTGATGGAAACCGAAAAGGCGCAGGAGCTTTCGGACCTCCGCACGAAGGTGAAGCCGGAATGGGGCAACCAGATCAGGAGCTACGTCATGCACCCGTACAAGATGGTCAAAGATCATCGTACCGAGGTTGAAACATCGAACATTGATGCTGTCTTGAACGGAGGCCTTGAGGAATTCATTGAAGCCGAAGTGAATGGAGTAATCGCCAATAATGCGAATTAGGGCAAATAATGCTAATATTGTTGGTGAATCTTGGGTTCCTGGCCCACATTCGCATTATTATAGAAATTAGCACTATTAGCGATTACTACAATGATCCATTTCCAAAATGTTTCCAAGAGTTATGGCGACGGCTCGGATTCCCTCAAAGACGTTACTTTCTCGATAAATCCGAAAGAATTTGTTTCTATTGTTGGTTTGTCGGGCGCGGGCAAATCGACCATCGTGAAGCTCCTGATAGCCGAGGAGCGTCCTACCAAGGGTCGCATTACTTTCGCCCAATACGATATCAATAAGCTGAAGGAAAAAGATCTGCCGAAACTGCGCCGGCATATGGGTCTGGTGTTCCAGGATTTTAAGCTCCTGCCGACAAAAAATGTCCACGAGAACGTCGCTTTCGCGCTTGAGGTTGCCGGCCGGCCGGAAGAAGAGATAAACGATTTGGTGATGGAAGTTCTCGACCTAGTGGGCATTCCAGACAAAGGCAAAAGTTTCGTTCACCAACTTTCCGGAGGCGAGAAACAGAGAGTGGCGATAGCGCGGGCAATGGTGAACCGGCCGGATGTTATCATCGCCGACGAACCGACGAGCAACCTGGACTCGGTTAACACCGCCGGCATCATAAATCTTTTAAAAAAGATCAACGAGATGGGCACGACCGTGATATTGGCCACGCACAACGAAGATACCGTAAACGATCTGAAACGTCGCGTGATAACAATTCAGGACGGCCGCCTGATACGGGACGAGGAAAGCAGCAAATACCATCTTTAAGAGTAATCGCGAATAATGCTAATAAATTTAAATAATGCGAATGAACATCATCAATACAGATAAGCCTATGAGCGCAAGCGTTTCATTAGCATTTTTTGCTAAAATTCGCATTATTAGCGAAAACTAATTATGGCCACAACGCTATATCGGATAATAAAATACGGTTTGAAGAATTTCTGGCGCCAGCGGCTGGTTTCGCTAGCGACACTTACCATAATAGTTCTCGCGGTTTTCGTGTTCGAGGGGCTCATGGTCTTTAACTCAGTTTCCAATACCGTTCTCGAACGCATCCGCGACAAGATAGATATTAGCGTTTATTTCAAGACAACTGCCCCGGAAGACGAGGTTTTGCGTCTACGCCGATCGCTTGAGGGTCTAGCCGAAGTTGAGGCTGTTGAATATGTATCGCGTGAAGATGCGCTCACGCTTTTTACCGCGAAGCACGAGAAAGACGAGACCATTAGTCGGGCGATAACCGAGCTGGGCGAAAACCCTCTGCCCGCTTCTATCAACATTAAAGCCAAGGATCCTAGCAAGTATGGCATGATCGTTTCTTACTTGGATTCCGGTTCATTCGATGAATTGATCGATGACATCAGCTATAGCGAGAACCAAGTCGTCATTGACAAGTTGGCCGCCATCATCGCCGTGAGCGGCAAGGCCGGTATAATACTTACCATCGTCCTGTCTATTGTCGCCATAATAGTGTCTTTCAACACGATATTGCTCGCGATCTATTCTAACCGCGAGGAGATAAGCGTTATGCGCCTCGTGGGCGCCTCGAACACCCTTATCCGCGGGCCGTTCGTGGTCGAGGGCATAATCTACGGCACGATCGGCGCCGTGCTTACGCTTCTCATCACTTTGCCGATAGCATATTTTGTTTCGCCTTATTTAAAGCTGCTTTCCGAGGACATCGACATATTCCGGTATCTTACTTCCCATATTTTCTCGATCCTTGGCTACGAACTGCTTTTCGGCATCGCGATCGGCGTCATTTCGAGTCTTATCGCGATCAGGAAATACATCAAAATATAACCTTACGAATGTACGAATCTTTACCAATATACCAATGGATCCTAATCCAATTTGTATATTCGTACTGATTGGTAATTGGTAAGGATTATGCATTGGCCAAGCTCAGGCTTTTCATATATTATTCTCACAAAAATAACATGACAAACTTAAAGCCACTATCCAATCATATCTTCCTTGAGTCGGCGGTCGAAGAGAAAATAACGAAGTCCGGCATCGTTATCCCAGACACAGCCGAGAAGGAAAAACCCACCATGGGTACCGTGCTCGCCATCGGCCCGGGCAAGCATAACGATCGGGGCGAGCGCATGCCAATGACGGTTAAGGTCGGTGACACCGTGCTTTTCAAAAAATACGGCATGGACGAGATTGAGATAGACGGAAAGAAATATATGGTTGGAGACGAAGACGATGTGTTGGCCATAATCTAGAGTAATCGCGAACAATGCTAATAAAATTAATAATGCGAATGAATACACAAAATACAAAAAAGTTTGGATATGTAAATAACCAATTAGCATTATTTGCTAAAATTCGCATTATTAGCGAACACTCTAATGGCTAAACAAATCCTTTTTAACGAAGATGCCCGTGCCGCTTTGAAGCGCGGCATAGACAAGCTCGCGGAGGCTGTCCGCATGACCCTCGGCCCGCGCGGCCGCG
>Ga0155884_112_pt1 | contig 11116 bp, 8 predicted proteins | sample RifCSPlowO2_01_FD_107538 | JGI IMG/M metagenome (GOLD analysis project Ga0155884, IMG submission 107538) | Candidatus Colwellbacteria bacterium RIFCSPLOWO2_01_FULL_48_10
CAACTGTATATGAATACGTTGCGCCATTGGTCAATCCGATATCGGCGTATGAAAACGTGCCGCTAACGACCGAAGCTACCTGCGAACCATTGCGAAAAACATGGTAGTCAATGATAGCGGCCCCACCGCTTGATGATGGCGCGTTCCAGCTCACGGTTATCCTAGAATCCCCGGGGACCGCAGAAGAAATAGTTGGTGCTGAAGGCGGGAAAATATCTTTGGTCTGAGGATTGCTATCAATGCGATCTGGGACTCCATCACCATCGGTATCCGCATTATCTTTTCCGATGTAATTCAATGCCTCTACAGCATCTATATTAAAACCACCCTCGGTCCCGGACGAGATCCGCACATAACGATAAGCGCCGTCATCTATATTGAAAGTGAAACTATATTCTCGGCTTTGGTCTGTTGAAGCTGTAATGGAATCACTGAAGGTAGCTATTTGTTCATCGTCGCTATTGAACAAAATTATGTTTAAGCTCGTTTGTGCAGAAACTACGCCAAAATGTATTCTCAAGGCTCCCGTTCCCTCTTCGTTGACGCCCATATTCAACTTAACGAAAGTTCCAATTCCAACAAGAGTTGTTGTCAGATTGTCATCCGGACCAGTGGCAGCCTCGGGGTCGCCAACAGCACCGCTAGATTCCGCGACTGAATCAGCCCACGGGTCGTGCCCGCCTCCATGATCTCCCATGGCAGTATTGGGCTGTAGAACCATCATCAACACAAAAAGCGGCGCAAAAGCGATAAAGAAATACAAGACAAAACTATTTTTACGCAAATTCAAGGTAGTTATTGGATAATACTACCTTTAATTCAGATTTATCCCAACCAAACCGCTCTGAATGATGGATTAGGATCAGACGTCAGCCAGGGATAGAAAACTACATTTCCAAAGATATAGTCTCCGGTACCCAACCGATTCGCCTTTAGAAAAATTTTATCTCAGTATGAAATGATAGAATGAACCTAATGGAACTAGCCTCTAAAAAATGCATCCCCTGCTCAACCGATGCCACTCCTATGGCGCGTGAGGAAGCCGAGAAGCTTGTCCGTGCATTAAATGGATGGAGTCCCGCTGAATTCAACGGAATTCTAAAACTCCAAAAAGACTTCATCTTCAAGAACTTCAAGGAAGCAATCGCGTTCACGAACAAAGTCGCTGACATCGCCGAAGCCGAAGGTCACCACCCGAACATCCGCATTCATAAATGGAACCACGTTGAGATCGAAAACTTTACACACAAAATCAATGGCCTCTCCGAGAACGATTTTATATTGGCTGCAAAGATCGACTCTATAACGCGATCCGAATCTACGAACACATCCGAATGATCCTAATGGTTAGGATTCTTTCGGGACATTCGGGGTATAATTCGGAACATTCGGATCGGAAATAATGTCATGAAACTCGCAACCCATCTCTCCGAAATCCCCCGCCTGGGCCCCTCCCGATTCCATTCAAATCCAAGGATTTGATTTGGAATCGAGGATCCTCGACCTTCGGTCGGGACAGTTCCACGAATTACTACTATGTTAATAAAATTAGAAACTCATCTAACCGAACTTCATGGCATCGGTCCGCAATTTTTAACCAAGCTCAAAAAGCTCGGGGCGGAAACCGTGCGCGATCTCCTCTACCACTTCCCGACCCGTTATGAGGATTGGTCACAGATAGTGGACATCGCGGATCTCAAGCTAGGCGAAGAAAAGACTATCCAGGCCGAGGTGAGAAATATTGAGGTCAAGAATTTTTGGAAACGGCGCATGGTCATTGTCGAGGCAACCATCGCCGACGAGTCCGGTGAAGTACAGATCGTCTGGTTCAACCAGCCGTACATTTCGAAAATCCTCACGCCCGGCACCGTCGCAAACTTCGCAGGGAAGCTGGCCGTGAATAAAAAGAACCGGGCCTATCTCTCGAACCCGACCTATGAGCTCGTCAGCAAGGCCGAATCCCTTCAGCGTCAATCCGCGGTTCAGTCAGCGTCAGCCCGCGACCTTAAACACACCGGCCGCCTTGTGCCAATCTACCCGGAAACTAAAGGGCTTACCTCGAAAGGCATCCGTTTTATTCTAAAACCGCTCGTAGACAGCTTCGACCCCGTCGATGATTTTCTCCCTTTGGAAATCCGTGAAGCAAATGGTCTTATGGAAGTAAATGACGCCCTCCGCACAATTCACTTCCCCGAAACACTGGCCGATGCCGAAAAAGCCCGCTATCGTTTCGCCTTCGAGGAAATTTTTCTCCTCCAGCTCCGCAACCTGCGGCAGAAGCTTGCGCTCCGCGATGAGAAGGGGCCGAAGATAACGCTGGATGAAGAAAAGATGGCGGCACTTGTGACAAAACTTCCCTTTGACATGACGGGAGCGCAAAAGAAGGCGCTGAATGAGATCGTCGCAGACCTCGGAAAGGAATATCCCATGAACCGTCTGCTCCAGGGCGATGTAGGCTCGGGGAAAACAGCGGTCGCAGGCATTGCGGCCATCATTGTCGCAGAAACACACCAAGTAGCCATCATGGCCCCAACTGAGATCCTGGCCAACCAGCACTACAAAACATTCCTGAAGCTTTTTCACGAATTCACTGGCGGTATCGCTCTCCTCGTGGGTAAAGAGGCGAAAGTCTTTTACGGTCCCGGACTTGAAACGAAGATAACTAAAATCAAGCTCACGAACGAAATTTCGGCTGGCAGAGTGAAAATCACGATCGGCACCCACGCCCTCATCCAGAGGAGCGTCAAGTTCCACGAGCTGGGGCTTGTGATCGTCGACGAACAGCACCGCTTTGGAGTCAACCAGCGACAAGCGCTGGTTAGCGGACCTACGCGGACTAAGACACAGACCGACACTGAAGACGCTCAGAACACCAGTAATCTTTTATATACTGAGACAACCTACAAAATACGCGCTGCTGTTTTTGCCGTTAAGAAAGAACTTGGACTTGGACACAAGGAATCTATCTACCAGAAGGCTTTGGCCGAGGAATTTAAGAAGACTGGATTATTATTCTCACAAGAAAAGGCAATAGATATAAAATATGGGGATAAAAAGATTGGCATTTATCGCCCCGATTTTATCGTTGAAGATAAGATCTTAATAGAGTTAAAAGCCTTGCCATTCATTGGAGCTATACAACAAAAACAAATTTGGAGCTACCTGAAAGGATCAGACCACAAATTGGCTCTGCTTATAAATTTCGGCGGGACGGATATAGAGATAAAAAGAGTTATACATGATGGGAAAAGAGGTCCGCGTGAGTCCGCGTCCAGTCAGCGTCAGTCCGCGATCCCTCATTTTCTGAGCATGTCCGCCACCCCAATCCCCCGCACGATGATGATCGCGGTCTTTGGTGATCTTGATCTGTCCATAATCGACGAGCTCCCTAAGGGCCGAAAGGAAATCATCACTAAAGTAGTGGCTGGAGAGAACCGTGACAAGGCCTACGCATTCATCCGCGGGCAGGTGCGCCAGGGCCGGCAGGTTTATGTCATCTGCCCGCGCATTCAGTTGCCCGAAGAAGATTCCAACTACAAAGCCATGCTCGCCTACGACACAAAAGCGGTCGAAGAAGAATACCAAAAACTTTCCAAAAAAGTTTTTCCCGATCTGCGTGTCACGATGCTCCACGGTAAACTTAAGGCCGCCGAGAAATCGGATGTGATGCATGCGTTCGCCGAGGGCGAAAGCGACATTCTGGTCTCGACTTCCGTAATTGAAGTGGGTGTGGATGTCCCAAACGCGACTATTATGATGATCGAAAGCGCCGAAAGGTTCGGATTGAGTCAGCTCTACCAGTTCCGCGGGCGCGTGGGCCGAAGCGACAAGCAGTCATTCTGCTTCCTCTTCACCGAGTCGGGCGCTAAGGCTGCTGAGACTCGGCTGAAAGCGCTTGTCTCCGCAAAAAACGGCTTCGAGCTCGCAGAAAAGGATCTTGAACTCCGGGGACCGGGGCAGTTCATGGGCGGAACGCAAACCGGACTTCCCGACATAGCCATGCGTTCACTCCAAAACCCGAATCTGCTTAAAGAAGCCCGCGAAACTGCAGAAAAAATAATGAAAAAAGACCCGGCCCTTGCTTTCTATCCCGGCCTCAATGCCCGGATCGCAGAGCTGAAGGAAGAAATACATATGGAGTAGGCTGTGCCGCCTAACTTTGACAAAAAGTAAAATGAATGTGATATTAAACCGCTTACTCGATTCGTGCGAAGCGAGTGGCCAGTATGGAGTCAGGAAGTGGACTAATGAAACCTTGGATCCCGAGACTATATCTACTGCTCGGAAATATCCGAGTAGTAGCCCTTTTCCCAGTTAGAAGTGAGTCGGAGGGGCAGAAAATACAGTACGCAGTCCGTGACTTCGATCCTGGAGCAAGACTGAGGCTAAGCGCAAGAGGTGAACGGGAAGTCGTGATCCGACTGCCTCTTAGTTCTTATCCTTCCCGCCGCAACGAGATGAATTTCTTCGTACCTAGAAAGCTCCGAGAGCTCATAGGCAACAATAGCCAGCCGCGAAGAAAGATCGTTTTCAAGATGAACGTGCTGGAACAAGGCGGACTAACCAAGTCGAACAGTTCCCACAACTTCGCCAATGTGGTGTGCGATACGGAAGGTGGGCCGCTACGCTGGCTCTTTCAAAATTCGGAGCATCAATGGCATGGACCGGTGGCTATGTTCGCCGGACACGCCATGGCAGTCGTAACAGCCAACAACAGAGGTTGGGTAAGCGTTAACAAACTTACGCTTGCATGGTCCGACGACATCGTTACCGTTATGAGAGAGGAGTTGGTCTCCGATGAGTACACGGGACCAGTATTCCCGGCAGAGTTCCTTGAGGCCGCCACAAGAGCCGTGCAAAGGGCAAATTGCGAGGGTTGCGGAGAATCGCATTTCTGCATCCCATTCCCAAAACGGCAGAGAAGCATCGAATCGGCTGGGCCGTTTAACAACGCGCCCGAGCCGGACCAACCACCTAGCCCCGAGAGTCATTCCTGAACAAAAGGAACTGGCGATCGGGGATTTTTTATTCCGACAAGCGAGAGAGCCAAATGGAAATGAGTACATTCCCATTTGGGCCGAGCGACTTGTGGTGAGCTTAGTCGAACCACGTCGCAACAAAGGTCTAACCCCGTAAAGCTTCGCCATGGGGCAGGTACCCCGCTCCTTGGCGCGGGAGTGCGCGAGCCTGAGCGAGTCCTAACAAATACCGCAGGGCTTGCCATGGGGAACCTTTTTTCACTCAACCAATTTCCGACTTGCCCGTTCGCGGTCCCCCTCTGCGACGTGAAGTAGGGTCGGAAATTGGTTGAGTGAAAATTCGACAAAAAGCAGCTTTTTCATTAGAATCGCACCAATACCTAATCGCGTAGTTAATGTATAGGTCCCATCGTCTAACGGCTAGGACATGTCCCTTTCACGGACAAAATAGGGGTTCGATTCCCCTTGGGACTACAAAATTAGAATTGTTTGCAACATATTCCCGATTAAGCTCATAGATATAGCCTAATTTGGCGGTTCCAAATTTATTTTCCTTGCTGTAAGGCACTCCTTCGGGCAATACACGTTTTTGGAACTGCCTTTTTAGCAGTGGCGACACATCAAACCATTGCCGGCCCAAATCTCTTATACAGTTAGTCGCATACGTAAGAGTAGTCTCAATATCTAACTGATCAATATTAGACTCATTACGTGAGATTCTGGCGGCCATTATCTGGTTATCAATTTCCTCTTTTCGTTCCTTAAATTCCTCGATAGTATAAGATCCCTCTTCGCGCATCTCGCAAATTCTTTTCTTTCTGGCTTCCAGAGCGCTAATCTGCTTATCGTATTTATTAGTTTCTGTAGAGATCTTGCCTTTCTCTTCATTCCAAAAATCTATAACTGTTTCGTTAAATACCGCTAGGAAATCTTCGTTAGGTGTTATCTTTTGCAAGTATGCAACAAAGTCTTTCTCAACCGTTACCTTATCTAAACTCTTTCCAAATCTCTCACAATCTTTACTTTTGCAATGATAATAAGAGTATTTGCCGCCATTACCTCTAGGAGAACTGCCAGTCATAGTCTCGTTACAAGAGGCGCACAAGATAAGCCTTCTCAAAGGAAACTCCGGGTTATATCTGTCATACGTAAATCTAACTTTCTTACCAGACTTGATAGCCTGTATTTGATAAAGCTCTTCTCTCGTTATCATTGGCTTATGCAACCCGGTAATTTCCCTTTCTTCGCCTGGACCAGCCCAAGGATTAACCAGTATGCCAGCGTAGAACCTCAGGTATTTGCTAAGCATTTTATCAACTGATTGCGAGGTAACTTTTCGGCCGGATAGTTCCTCTAAGCCGTCTTGCTTAAGCATCCTTACAATGTCTGTTTCCGAATATAAGCCCTTTGCAAATTCCTTTAGAGCCTTTTGTATGATAGGAAAGATTTTCTCGTCTGGTGGATCTGGTTCCGTTCTTTTTAGTCCATGTTTTCTAACTTGTAGCCTTCTATATCCTAAAGCTGATTTCCAAGGCCAAAGACCTTGTTTAAGTTTTGCTAGCATTCCTGCGCTGCATCTTTGCGCTCTTATACGATTATCAAATGTAGCGCTAGCCGCTAGGAGGGTTTCCATAAATTCCTCTGCTGGATTAGTGCCAATAGCTTCAGTAACAGAATGTAGGGTAACATTGTAATCCATTAATGTTTTCCTAACTGCGAAGTGATCTTGAGTATTCCTCGCGAATCTGTCTACCTTGAACACGACAAACGCTTGAATAGTTCCTTTGTTTTTGCTGCAAAAATTTACAGCCTTTAGAAGCTCTTCTCGTTCTGTAGATTTTGCAGATACTCCTTCTTCTCTAAAAATCTTTAGAATCTCGATACCCTTATTTTCACAGTATTCACGACAGCGCCTCTCTTGATCGTCTAAAGAGGTTCCTTTGACCTGCTCATTGCTTGATACTCTTGTGTAAATTATTCCTTTCATGTTTCTAAAAACCCTAAAGGGACGGTCTGGTACCCCAATTCAGTTGCTCCGAAGAGTTCCCTCGTTGGCAGACCGCCCCTTTAGGGCAGCGCGGGAATAAAAAATCTCCTCGGAATAACGCTATTAAATTGGGGTACGATCTTATAATAACGTTTGTACTGCTTCCTTGCAAATTCTTTGACAGTGTATGTAATGTCAAACGTAATAAGGGGTACCAGTCCGTGCGCGCAATCACTATTCTAATCGCTGAAGCAAAGCTCTTTGACAATGTATATAAACAGTTCATGTACCGAGGCTCTTGTTCTTATGATACGACCTTTTAGCAATATCCTTACGTTTTTGTGGGTTATTTGCTACCCAGCGTTTCCAGCTTAAATAGGCATTAACAACCCACGGCAGGCGCTTTGATCGCGCCTTCTTCCTGTACCGGCGCACGATCTCGCGCCATTTATCCGGATTCTTCTTGCGCCAAACAGTGATCTCTTTAGCTACACATTTTGTGCATATTAAGCGCTGGTTCTGCCATGTATAGCGAATGGGGCGAAATTCCACGGTACACTTCCGACACCATTTGATCACTTTGATATCTTTGTAGAATTTAGCCATTTTTAAGTAGTTTCTCCACCCTCTTCGGAGTTTTTGTCCTTAATGTCATCGAGCAATGAGGGCAAAGCAGCCCCATCTTCTCCTATAGACATAAACTCCGAAGAGGGTGGGATTACTTTGCTTTGTTTTTCTAAAAGACGACTGAATTTCGATTCTATAGACCATAGCCAAGGAGCTTTACTTCCTGAAGGCATATTCGGCGAATGATAACGAAACACCAAGCCCAGCATTTCCAATTCGATTAGTTTTCTAGATGTCGTTTTAGATGATCTGTCGATTTTTTTGGACAGTTCGTTTATTGTGATGCCAGCGTTATCGATGAGAGCGTTTAATACTTCTGCCCTGTCAATTTGTGCTGCCGAGCGAACCAGTGGCAACAATGTTCTGCATTCATCCATCGATACGGCGATTTTATTCCGGAGCACTGCAAGCGCAATAGCGTAGTTTCGCAACTGATTAAGCGCGCGCCATGGCTCTTCTATTTGTGTGTCCAGACGGTCATAGAAAGTTATGTCCTTTCCATCTTCATTTTTGAAGGTTTCTGCCTTTGTGATTGCTATACCCCTAACTCTTCTGATGAATTCAGCCCCATCATTCAACCACTCGCGTACCAGATTATCATCAATTGTCGGTAGCGGCGCTCCCGCATCAAACCGTTTTATTATTCTATCGCAAAAAGAAGATACAAGAATTGCCGCTGTTTTTATATTTTTCGAACGATCTTCGTTATTCCATGCAATGTCATATCCTCTTTTACTGTCCGCTTCGGTTAAATTAGGGATCCTGTAAGTGAGGAAACGAGATCCCAATTGATTAACATAGTTATGGTGTTTACTCAATATCGCAGGGGTTATGCAAGCGATAAGTGGAAAGGCAGCTTTGTATTTCATCAAACCCCTTGTAGCAGTAAACTTTTCAAATTCTCCATCAAAGATACTTGTAAGATCCCCAAGGATTTTTTTAACCGTTTCCTCGTTGAGTGAAAAAAGAGTTGTAAGATCACGGATAAGCAGAATCTTTTTATCAAGAATGGTCAGTAAATCTTTCGGATCTGATCCATCGGGCGGCATATAGCCGGAAGCGAAAGCGTTTTCAGACATCGTACTTAAATAAATTACCCTTTCTTTATCCAAGCATCGGAAAAGTTTTAGACCCTCTGTTTTTAAAGATGACGGATTACCAATGACAAGGAGCCAAAGCGGAACATTCAAATTGAGTGCACAGGAAATACTAGCGGCCATCTCAATTTCGATAAGTTCTTTTGAAGTAACGCCTATTTTTGAGATAGCTGCGTGTATCTCTTCCAAGTCTATGTCTCTATCAAGGAGTTTTACTTCCTCCTGTACGTTTTTGTTGTCGGGGTGTTTGTCGTTTAGAAATCGGGCAGCAAGAGATAGAATAAGCATCCTCGCCTCATTCCTGTTGTACATTTTTAGCGTAACTAAATCTCGGACTAATGCCGATTGCGTTTTGTCGGATATGATAAGAGATGTATTGAATTTCTTTTCATAGATGATTTTATTATTACTATCTCTTATTTTTACCGTGCTATGAATTAACTCCCAAATATAATTATCGATTTTATATACATAAGCTGTATCATTGCCATAGTAACGCTCTTCAACAAAATCAATAGTCGTCGCACCCTCGTTAAACTCCTGAAAGTTTTTGAGATCGAGGAATATGTCTATGTTGCCAATTTCAAGGAAATAATCATTTATGTCGTAACCAGCCTTTTTGTTGGGATTCATCGCGTCTTCCCACCTAAACATAGAGACCTTTCTTCCTGTCGCTGAAAGTTCTTTTGCCCGAATAGGCGCATTATCTAAACCAGTGTCATCAAAATCGTAAATAATTCTCCACTCTATGTTAGTAAGAGTTGTAAAAAATTTGAGTATATTTGAAGATATCGCTGTTGTCTCGCCGGTTGTAAGAGTAACAACTCCAATTTCATCCTCTAATCCTTTCTTTTTAACTTCTTGATATAAAATTGCAGTATCGTATTCGCCGGCAACAAGATAAATTATTTTCTTGTTATGTATGCCGCCTACGGTCCAGATGTCGTGCTTTTTGGGCTTAATATAATAAGAAAGCCACTTCGGATTATTCTTCTTATGCTCATCCTGCATCTTTTTTGGAATTATGGTTTTTGCTTTATATCCGGACACCTCTTCACGATCATAGTAGAGAAAGAGAATATGGTCATAGCTGCTTGCTAAGCTCATTTTAGAGATTGTTTCTTGTTCCAATCCGCGTTTTTTGAGGTAGAGGCTGTGTTCATCAGTAAGGTTTATAAACTTCAGTGATTTTTTCTGCTGTGGCATTGCATCTTCTATTTGCACGCCGGCTATACCTGCGGCAATTTTAAGAACTTTCGGATAATCCTTTTTTATATCTAATCCTTCTTGTTTTGCTATTACACCAAAAATATTTTCGCCCTCAAAGCACCTTTGAGACATACAAGAAATGGTTTGACTGTTCGGGTGTAATGCAAGCGAAGGGGTTTTATGTCCGGTTCCACGTCCTCCTTGCTCATGCGAAATACACCAATACTGATTTACGGATGTTTTCACTGCTTGATAATGTTCAAGCAATTTCCCCATAGGTAGGGCGGTTTTAATTTGTCTCGTATCAGTTTTCATATTCATTTTTGTTTACTGCCATATTTTTCCCGATAAATTTTCTCAAGAGAATCCCGAAAAATGGCAGTGGTAAGCTCAGCAATTAGGTATGCTTCTTGAATTTGTTTAATTGAGAAATCTTTTTCATAGGTAATCTTTAGCGCCCCTTGTATAAGTTGTAAAAACTCTATATCTTCAGCTAAAGATTCCTTATTGTTCATGATTTTGTTTATTATTTTTTATCTTCTTTAATTTTCTGAAAAATAAACTCCACCAGCCAACGCATCTCATCACGTATTTCTTCTGCTTTATCATCAGATAAAGTTTCATCTCTAATCAATTCTTTTACGCGATTTAGACTTAACATAAAAATCCTCTTCGCAGGATAGGCTTTTGCGCCATCCCACCCTGCGAAGAGGAGATTTAGGTGGCGCAAAAACCTAAAAACTGCAACATATTTATGGTTGCAGTTTATACGTGTCTAGAAGCTATGTCCCAACAGATAACGATCCTCTTATTTGATATTATTAAGTCCTTAATTTATCTATTTTTTTCTTAATCCTCAGGGCTTTCTTCATCTTTGATATAGCGTTTATAATTACCCAATGCTCTAAATCCACACCCCTTTTGGAAAATTCTCCACCGATCTGTCTTATGGTTTTACCGCTCTCTTTCATCTTATAAATTTCGTAATCTCTCTCAAACTCTGATCTGCGCCCCTTTCTTTTCTTAGCCAAAACTACCCCGGCCTCTGTCTTGATTAGTGGCCAGGCTCTTTTGATATCTTCTAAAGTTAGATATTGATGCAATAATATATTTGCTCCATGTGATCCATCTTCAGGATTATTTATTTCTAATATTACACCATCTGGATCATAGTCATCTTGTGGGAGGAAATCGTTCTCTATAATATATTTTTTGAT